>Ga0187843_10001775_pt1 | contig 13444 bp, 8 predicted proteins | sample SpaLakP09_SKY_43_FD_134516 | JGI IMG/M metagenome (GOLD analysis project Ga0187843, IMG submission 134516) | Oligotrophic lake water microbial communities from Sparkling Lake, Wisconsin, USA - SP09_SKY_43 | ecosystem: Environmental > Aquatic > Freshwater > Lake | place: USA: Sparkling Lake... | reverse complement strand
GTGGCGCCGCAGGGCCGGCTGCTGCGCCTGCAGGCTGACGTGCTGGAGTCCCGCCTGCGCCTAGTCGACGCGGCCAGCCGGATCGGCCTCGCCGAGGTGGCCCTGCAACTGGTGGACGGCAGCCTGCTGGCCAGTTTTGAAGTGCGCATCGAAGAATGAATCCCATGAAATTCCTACTGAGCCTACTGGCCCTGCTCGCGTCAAATGCCCAGGCGGCCGATTTCGTCGGCATCGTCCACGCCCGCCACAAGCTGAGCTTGAGCCTGCCGGTGGCCGGGGTGGTGGCCAAGGTGGCCGTCGAGCCGGGTCGCCGGGTCGAGGCCCAGCAGGCCCTGATCTATCTGGACGAGCGGGCGCTGGTGGTCGAGGAGCAACGCCGCAAGACGGTGCTGGACGACCAGAGCGAATTGCGCGCCACCGAAGAGCGGCTCAAGATCGTCCAGCCACTGGCGGAGGACGCCCGCAAGCTGGCCGGCAGCCGCGGCGCGATCAGCCGTGAGGATGCCGCGCGCAGCGAGCTGGACTATGTGGTCAGCCGTGGACGCCTGGCCCAGCTGCAGTCGCAAAAGGAGCGTGAGCGGCTGGAGCACCAGCTCGCCCAGCTGGACCGCCAGCAGCGCCGCCTCCTGGCGCCGGTGGCCGGCGTGATCACCAAGGTCGGCATCGACGTGGGCGAATGGGCCCGGCCGGGTGACGCGGTGATCGAGCTGGTCGACACCTCGGTGCTGCACCTGCGAGTCAATGTGCCAGCCGCCGCCGCGCGCAAGCTGAAAGAGGGCCAAGCCTTGCCGGTTTCGATCGAAGGCCTGGACAGCCTGCCCGGCACGGTCGGCTTCATCTCGCCGGTGACCGATGCGGCCAGCGGCCTGGTGGAGATCCGTGTGCGCTTCAACAACCCCGGCGGCAAGGTGGCCGCGGGCAGCAAGGGCATCGTCAAGCTATGAACCTGCGCGCTGCCGACACGGCGTCTTTGAGCGCGCGCGAGCTGATCCTGGCGCTGCACGCGCTGCGCGAATCTGCGGCGGCGCCGGGCTATTCAGCCCAGGTGATCGCAGCCTTGATGCGCTTGTGCCGCGGCCAGCAGGCCTGGTGGTTGCACGAGGACGCCGGCTGGCAATTGCGTGCCGAGGCCGGTGAGGGTCTGGCGGAAGACAGCCCATTGCAGGCCGCCTGGCTGCCAGAGCTGGACACCCTGGCCCAGCGCGCGCGTCAGCAGGGCTTTGCCAGCGCGCCCCTGCGCTCTGCAGCCGGCGCCACGCTGTGGGCCGTGGCGATCCAGCCCGAGCGCGTGCCGCAGGACCTGTGGCTCTTGCACCTGCCCGACCGCGAACGCCCGCAGCTCAACGAACTGGTGCTGCGCGCGCAGTTGGTGGCCGACCTGCCGGCGCCGGGCATGGTGGCAACGGCACTCGGCATTCCCGATGAAGGCTGGGCGCCGCTGCTCGACGTGGCGCTGCTGGCAGTCCAGCACGAGCGCTTCGAGCCGGCCGCGCTGGCCCTGGTGAACGCGTTGGCGGCAGCGCTGAATGCGCAGCAGGTCTGCCTGGGCTGGCGCGCCAGTGCCTCCAGCGCGGTGCAGGTGGTGGCCATCAGCCATCGCGACAAGTTCGACCGTTTTGCCCACCCAGTGGTACTGACCGAGGGCGCGCTGGACGAGGCGCTGGACCATCAGGACGGCGTGTTCGTGCCCGTACCGCAGACCAGTGACTCGCCCCTGCTACTGCCCCTGCCCGCCCACAGCCTGCTGCAGCAGTCGCTGGGCGCCGTCAGCCTGGCTTCGCTGGCCCTGCGCCGCGGCCATGCGCCGCCGCGTGCGGCCTTGCTGCTGGTGTTCGACGGTGCCGGGCCTGGCACGGCGGCGCTGGCGCGGCTGCAGCTGACGATGCGTCTGACCCTGCCCTGGCTGGAGATCCTGCACGAGCGCGAGCGGGCCTTCTCGCTGCGCGCGCTGGATGCCGCCCGCGCTCGCCTGCAGGTCTGGCTGGGCCCGCGCGCACTGGCCTGGAAGGCCGGCTCGCTGGCGGCCGCCGTCCTGCTGCTCTACGCGCTGTTCGCGCACTGGGACTACCGCGTCGGCGCGATGGGCCAGCTGGCCACCGACAGCACCCGCGTGCTGGCCGCGCAGTTCGACGGCCGCATCGAGTCGGCCCTGGTCAGCGCCGGCCAGGTAGTCAAGCAGGGCCAGTTGCTGGCCCAGCTTGATGTGCGCGAGCTGCAGCATCAGGTCAACGACGCGAAGGCCGAGCTGCAGCGCTACACCGCCGAGGCCGACAAGGCTCGCGCGGCCGGCGCACTGGCCGAGCTGGAGGTGGGCACGGCCCGCGCTGCGCAGGCGCAGGCCCGGCTCTCGCGAACCGAGGAGTTGATCGAACAGGCCGCCAACCGCGCGCCCTTCGACGGCGTGGTGGTCGAGGGCGAGCGCCAGGACTTGCAAGGCGCGCCGGTGCGCAAGGGCGACAAGCTCTACCGGCTGGCACGAGTCGAAAAGCTCTACGCCACCTTGCAGGTGCCCGAGCGCGACGCCGCGCTCTTGCGCCCCGGCGCCGGTGGCGAACTGGTGCTGATGAGCCGGCCCGACGAGAAGATTCCGCTCAAGATACTGGCCGTCATCCCGGTGGCGCAGACCAAGGGCCAGGAGGGCAACCACTTCCTGGTGCGCGCGGAGCTGAGCGGCCCGGTGGCCGACTGGTGGCGGCCCGGCATGAGCGGCACCGCCCGCATCGACGCCGGCCCGCGCCAGGTCGCCTGGATCCTCACGCACCGCCTGATCGATCAGCTCCGTTTGTGGCTCTGGTGGTGAGATGTCCGGCGGCACATTAAGCGACAGCTGGTACCAGATCGCCCAGGCCCGGGTCGCCCTGCTACCGACCGTGCAGGCGCTGCCGCAGCGCTACCGCGGGCGGCCCTGGGTGCTGCTGGAGGACGACTATTCGCACCGTTTCTTTCGCGTCACACCGCAGGCTTATGAGTTCCTGCGCTCGCTGACGGCCGAGAAGACCGTCGACGAGATCTGGCAAGACCTGGCACGCCGGCACCCGGAGGGCACGCCGGGCCAGGACGAGGTGGTGCGCCTGCTTTCGCAATTGCACCTGTCCAGCCTGCTGTACTTCCGCGAGCAACCCCATGCAGACGCGATCTCCGAGCGCATGCAGCGCCAGCGCCAGCGCGAGTTCGCTGCCAAGCTGCTGGCCTTTCTGTACTGGCGCATTCCGCTGTTCAGCCTGGACGGCTGGCTGCAGCGCACCCAGCCGCTGATACGCGCGACGACCGGGCGCGCGGCCGGGGTGGTCTGGGTCGTCATGCTGCTGCTGGGCGGCGCCACCGCCATCGAGCACAGCGCTGCCATCGGCCATGCCGGCGAGGGCCTTCTCGCCTTGTCCAACCTGCCCTGGCTCTACCTAGCGCTGACGGTGGTGAAGGTCTGCCACGAGCTGGCCCATGCCTTCGTGTGCAAACGCTATGGCGGCCACGTGCCGACCTTCGGTCTGATGGTGCTGGTGCTGGCCCCCCTGCCCTATGTCGATGCCTCGGCCAGCTGGGGCCTGCGCAACAAATGGCAGCGCGCCTATGTGGGCGCGGCCGGCATGCTGGCCGAGCTCTTCCTGGCGGCCTGCGCCACCCTGGTCTGGGCCGCCACGACCGATGGCCTGGTGCACAGCCTGGCCTTCAATGTCATGGTGGTGGGCTCGATCTCCAGCCTGCTGTTCAACGGCAACCCGCTGCTGCGCTACGACGCCTATTACATCCTCAGCGACCTGGCCGAGCTGCCCAATCTGTATCAAAAGGCACAGCAGCAGTGGCTGTACTACGGAGCCCGCTGGTTGCTAGGCCAGGGCGACGCGATGGAGCCGGCCACCGACCGTAGCGAGCGGATCTGGTACACGGTCTACGGCGTGCTGGCCTTTGTCTACCGCTGGATCGTCACCGTAGGCGTGCTGCTTTATGTGACCGACCAATGGTTCGCCGTCGGTGTGCTGCTGCTGGCCAGCACCGCGCTGGCCATGCTGCTGATGCCGCTGGGCAAGCTCTGGGCCTTTTTGCGCTCGCCTGGCCAGCAGCGGGTGCGCGCCCGCGCCCTCGCCGTGGCGGCCGGCTTGGGCCTGGCCTTCTACGGCCTTGTGTTCCTGCTGCCCCTGCCCCATGCGCTGCGCCTGCCCGGCGTGCTGGAGGCCAAGCAAAGCAGCCAGCTTTATCTGCAGACGCCGGCGCGCCTGACCGAGCTGCCGGTGCGTCACGGCGAGCGGGTGGTCAAGGGCCAGCTGATCGCCCGCTTCGAGAACCCGGATCTCGATTACCAGATCGAACTGGCCGAGCGCCAATTGGCCGAGACCCGCGCGCAGATCGGCCTGGCGCTGACGCAGACGGCCTCGGATGTGGCGCCGCTGCAGGCCCGGCTGGGGGCCCTGAGCGGCCGCCTGGATGAGCTGCGCAGCCTCGCCAGCCTGCTGCTGGTGCGCGCACCGCAGGACGGCGAATGGGTGGCGCCGACCCTGCACGAACGGCTGGACGGCTGGCTGGAGCGCGGCGTCACCGTGGGCGAGGTGGTCGACCGAGCACATTTCCGCTTCAGTGCCGTGCTGCCGCAAAGCCAGGCGGCCGAGATGTTCGGCGAGCCCTTGGCGGCGCAGCCCAGCGAGCTGCGCCTGGCCGGCGCGCGTGGCGAGACGATTGCCGTCGACGGGCTGGAGATGGTGCCTTACCAGCGACAGAAGCTGATGTCGGCGGCGCTGGGGTTCGGCGGCGGCGGCGAGGTGGCCGTGCGCCCCGACGACGCGGCCGGCACCGCCACGACCGAGCCGTTCTTCGAGATCCATGCGGCCATCGCCGACGCAGCGCTGCCGGCGGCCGTCGCCTACCATGGCATGTCCGGCGTGCTGAGAGTGCCGGTGGCCGCGCGCCCGATCGGCCAGCGCCTGCGCGCCGGGCTGCAACAGCTGCTTCAGCAGCGCTATGGCCTCTGAGCATGGGTGCGCTGACGCTACCGACGCCCACGCCGATGCCGCCCGCAGCCCGCTGGTGGCCGCCGCTGGAGGCAGCGCCGTCGACCCCACGCGGCAAGCGGCCGGATGCGGCGCAGCGGCTGGCGCAGCGCAGTGCGGACCTGAGCGAACAAGCAGGCGATATGACCGTCGCCGCCCAGGCGCTGCGCCGCGCGCTCAGCCGCGGAGACGCCGTGGCCGAGCAATCAGCTTTGAAAGCCGGCCTTTTGGGGGCGCAAGCGAAAGCGCGCTTCACCACCCCGGTGCTGGAAGCCGCCTGGAGCCTGCTCAACGCCGGCGCAGCAACGCTGGCTCAAGCCGAGCAGCGCCATCAGGCCCTGGCCCTGGCGGCAGCCGTCTGGGGCGCCAGCGGCCGGCCTTGCATGGTGCTCACAGCCGATGACGAGGCGGCGGCTCAGGCCTTGCGCGTTGGCGCTCCGCTGTTCGAGCACTTCAGCCTGCGCGCCGCGCTGGCGCCATCGGATGCGATCGGCGGCGCACTGCGCAGCGCCTACGCGGCCGAGATCGTCTATGTGCCAGCGCGCCGCCTGGCCGCCGACCTGGCGCGCGACCGGCGCGAGCGCGGCGGCGGCGACGCCAGCCGCCTGACCGCCCAGTTGGCCGGTGGCGGCGCCGTGCCGCTTTTGACGCAAGGCCTGCACACTCTGCTGGTCGACGAGGTGGACCGGGTGCTGTTCGATGATGCGGTCAACCCGGTGATGTTGTCAGTGCCCGACGACCCGACCCTCCTCGGCCCGGCCATCGCCGCCGCCTGCGCCCTGGTCGAGGCGCTGCAGGCCGGGCGCGACTACGAGCTCGACGAGACCCACGGCCTGCGCTGGACGCCGGCCGGCCTGCTGGCCCTGCCGGCCCTGAGCGCAAGTTTGCCGGCGCTGTGGCGCACGACAGAACGCGGCGAGCTGCTGTTTGCCCAGGCACTGGTCGCGCGCGACCTGCTGCAACGCGGCCGCGACTACGCGCTGGTCGGCAACGGCCAGGTCCATCTGGACGACAGCGTGCTGGCGCGTCTGCCCGACCGTGCGCTGATCAGCAACCTCACCCTCGCGCTGCAGGTGCGATTGCAACTGCCGCGGAGCCCAATCACCCGCGCCACCGACCGCAGCAGCGTGCTCAGCCTGGTGGGTGGCGCGCACCGCCTGGGCGGCCTGAGCGCGAACCTAGACGGACTGGCCGCGCCGCTGTGGTCGCGCCACGGCCTTTGCGTCGATGCGCCGAGCAAAACGGCAGCGGCTTGGCCCTGCATGTTGGAGCCGCTAGCCAGCGAGGCTGTCTGGAAGGAACGCTTGCAGAAGAGTTTCGATGTGTCCGATGTCGAGTGCGCACGACTCTATGTGCTGCGCCACATCACCGACGCCAGCCAGTTCGCTGGCTTGCCCGGCGCGCAGGGCCAAGCCTGGGTGCTGGCCGGCCTGGGGCCGGCGCGTGCGATTGGCGCGCTGCTGCACGGCGAGGCCCTGGTGCCGCGCCGCCTGGAGATCATCTTCACTGAGCCCTTGGACAGCGCCCGGGCCGAAGCCGCCTTCCTGTGCCGCGCGGCCGATTCCAGCGGGCTGCCGGTCGAGGGCCGGGTCTTGCTGCAGCCCCGCGCGCGCAGCCTGACCGAGGCGCTGGGCGACTTGGCGCAGGCGCTGGCCTGGCTCTGCGGGCGCTGGCCTTCTTTGTCACCGCGCCTGATCAAGGCCGCCTTGCGCCTGTTACGCTGGCGCTCCGCACGCCAGCAGTCGGCCGCGCTGCAGGCCATGGCCCTGCGCGAACAGCAGCTGCGCCTGCAGCTCTCATTTGCCGGCACCGCCGCCAGCGCTGCACCGAAAGAATCCGTCGATCATTCCAGGAGGACGCCATGAGCCCCGCCAATCCGAAACAGTCACGCTTCGCCCTCACTGCCCTGTACGTCATGCTGGGCGCCGGTCTCTCAGCGTGCGGTGGCGGTGGTGGCGGCGACAGCGCACCGGTCACACCCCAGCCCAAGGGGCCGCTGACGGTGACCGTCGACCCGGTGGTGGCCGGCAGCAATCTGGTGCTGCGCATCAGCCTGGTCGCCGGCGCGGTCGGGCCAGCCGAGATCACTTATGCCACCAGCAGCCCGACCGCCAACACCGGCGACGCCACTGGCGGCGACCGCTGCAACAGCGTCGGCGTCGACTATGTGGCGATTGCCAGCGGCACGGTCAGCGTGCCGGCTGGCGCCAGCAGCACCACGGTCAACATCACCACCTGCGAGAACACCGGCTTCGAGCCTAACGAGGGACTGGAGCTGACCACCAGCTTCGAGGGCCGCAACACCCGCAACCGCGCCACCCTGCTCAACACCACCGCCGGCGGCCTCAACGACAGCGGCATGAATCAGTGCCTGAACAGCGCCAATGCGCTGGTAGCCTGCAGCGCCAGCGACCTGGCCGGCCAGGACGGCCAGCTTGGCCGCGATGCGCAGGCGTTGACCAATAACTCAACGGATGGCCGGGTCGGCTTCTCCTACGCCGTCACCGCCACCGACTGCTTGACCGACAAGGTCACCGGTCTGGTCTGGGACAAGGCCAGCGCCAGCGCCAGCACCCTCGCCGCTGCTCAGGGACTGCCGGCCGCCGCCAACGCCGCCGTGCTCTGCGGTCGCAGCGACTGGCGCCTGCCCACCGCCGACGAGCTGATGTCCCTGGTGGACGCCGGCATCAGCAGCGGCGCTCGCATCGATCCGCAGTTCGGTACCACCGCGGCCGTGCCGGCCTGGAGCGCCAGCGCCTACGCGGCCGACACGCGCGCGGCCTGGGTGGTGGACTTCGGCTCCGGCGCAGTGGCATTCGAGACGGCAACCAATCCGCTGGCCAAGACCTTCGCCGCCCGCCTGGTCGCCGGCGCCGCACCAACCGCACCGGCCTGCGATGAGGCAGCCACCGACCGCTACACCGAGCATGGCAATGGCACGGTGACCGACAAGCGCACCGGCCTGATGTGGCAGCAATGCGTGGACGGTCTCTCGGGCACCAGCTGCGGCACCGGCAGCGCGACCACGCACGCCAATTTCGGCGCCGCCCTGGCCCGCGCCACCGCGGTCAACAACGACAGCGCCGGTGCCGGCCGTGGCTTTGCAGACTGGCGTGTGCCGAACCGCAACGAGCTGGCCTCGCTCGTCAACCTGCGTTGCACCTCGCCGGCCATCCAGCGCAGCCGCTTCCCCGGCACACCAGCCACCAGCAGTTGGACCTCGACCCCGCTGGCCACCGCCGGCTTGGTATGGTATGTGGACTTCAGCGATGGCAACGTCGCCCCTAGCGGCAGCACCGGCAACCGCGTGCTGCGGCTGGTACGCGCCGGGCAATAAGGGCCTGATCATGAACACGGCACGCGACTGGCCGAACAGCGTGGTGCTGGTGGTCGACGACGAGGAAGGCATGCGCAATTTCCTCTGCAAGACTCTGGCGCCACGCTGCGGCCAGGTACAGGGCGTGGGCAGCGCCGAGGAGGGAGAGGCGCTGGTGCGGCAGCACCGATTCGACCTGCTGATCCTCGACATCAGCCTGCCCGGCAAGCGCGGCCTCGACTGGCTGCGCGAGTTGCGCGAACAGGGCCAGAGCTGCGAGGTGATCCTGATCACCGCCTTTGCCGACCTCGACACCGCCATCGAGGCGCTGCGCATCGGCGCCTCCGACTTCATCCTCAAGCCCTTTCGCGTCACCCAGCTGCTGAACGCCGTAAAGCACAGCCTGGAACGCGCCCGTCTGGCGCGTGAGAACTATGTGCTGCGCCGCACCCTAGCCCAGCGCAGGCATGCGACACAGGGGCTGATCGGAGAATCGAACGCGATGTTGGACCTTCGCGACCAGCTGCAGCGTGTCGCCAGCGTCGACAGCACGGTGCTCCTGAGCGGCGAATCAGGCACCGGCAAGGAACTCGCCGCGCTGGCACTGCACCAGGGCAGCCCGCGGGCCGGCGGGCCCTTCGTGCCGCTGAACTGCGCGTTGATCTCGCCGCTGAACCTGGAGGTGGAGCTGTTCGGCCAGGCCGCCGGCGGCAGTGCGCATGGTGTGCCGGCCCGCGATGGCCTGTTCCACTACGCTCAGGGCGGCACCCTGTTCCTGGACGAGGTGGCCGAGTTGCCGCTGCCGGCCCAGGCCAAGCTGCTGCGGGTGCTGGAGGAGCGCCGCATCCGCCCGCAGGGCAGCGAGCAGGACGCCAGCGTGGATCTGCGCATCGTCGCCGCAACCAGCCGCGACCTGCTGGAGGAGGTGGCGGCCGGACGCCTGCGCAAGGACCTGTACTACCGCCTGCAGGTGGTCGAGCTGCGCTTGCCGCCCTTGCGCGAGCACAAGGAGGACATCGCCGCGCTGCTGCGCCACTTCATCCAGCAACTGGCCCCGCAGCTGGGCGTGGAGCCCATCGCCATCACCCCCGCCGAGCTGGCCTATCTGCGCCAGTACGACTGGCCCGGCAATGTGCGTGAGCTGCGCAATGTGGTCGAGCGCTCCCTGATCCTGGGCTCGCTGAACATCTCGGCGCTCTATCCGCAGCGCCAGCTGCCGCCCGACACCATCACCGACCTGCAGCAGCTGGAGCGCCAGCACATCATGGCCGTGCTCGACTCGGTGCAGGGCGACAAGGGCCGCGCGGCGCAGCTGCTGGGCATCTCCAAGCGCACGCTCGAGCGGCGCTTCGCGGAGTGGGCGCAGCCTGGATGAGGTCCACTTGAGCATCCGCGCCAAGCTGCTGGCGATGACCCTGCTTCCGCTCTGCGTGGTGCTGCCCATGCTGGGCGCGATCCTGGTGGTGTGGGGTGATGCGGCATTTGATCGCCTCTTGATCACCAAGGTACGCAGCGATCTGGCCGTGGCGCACGGCTACTTCGAGCGGGTGCAAGCCGAGGTGGGCAATGGCACTCAGGCGGCGGCAGCCTCGCATCGACTGGTGCATGCCTTGCAGCAAGGTGACATCCCACAGACGGTGCCTGCCCTGTTGGCCGAAGCCAAAAAGCTGCACGGTCTGGAGTTCCTCAATCTGCTCAGCCCCGAGGGCCGGCCCTGGGCCAGCGAGAACGGGCTGGCGGCCAGCGGCGGCGCGGTGCAGCAGTACGCCGCTGATGCCAACGAGACCCCCGGCTCGGCGGCAGTGCTGGCGGTGCTGCAACCCGAGCAGTTGCGCCTGATCGCACCGGGCCTGATAGACCGCATCGGCATCCCGCTGGTGGCAACCTTGAATGCCGCTCCGGGCGACAAGCCCACCGAAGACCGCGCGCTGTTGCTGATCGCCCGCGTGCCAGTGCTGGATGCTGGCGGGCGCCTGCTGGGCCATCTGCAGGGCGGCCTGCTGCTCAACCGCAACTTGCCACTGATCGACCACATCAACGAGATCGTTTACCCTGAGGGCGCGCTGCCGGCCGGCAGCCAGGGCACGGCGACGATCTTCCTGGACGATGTGCGCATCAGCACCAATGTGCGCCTGTTTGACAGCTCGCGCGGCGAGCGGGCAATTGGCACGCGCGTTTCGCGCCAGGTGCGCGATGCGGTGCTGGGCGAGGGCCAGACCTGGCTGGCGCGCGCCTTCGTCGTCAACGAGTGGTATGTGTCGGCCTACGAGCCACTGCTGGACCGGCACGGCCGGCGCATCGGCATGCTTTACGTCGGCTTTCTAGAACGGCCCTTCGTGTGGGCCAAGTACACCGTGCTGGCTGGCATCGGTTTAGTGTTCCTCAGCGTGATGCTGCTGGCCGCCTGGTTCTGCCTTCGCCTGGCGCGCAGCATCTTCCGGCCGGTCGAGCGGATGACGCGCACGATGCAGCGGGTCGAGGCCGGCGACGCCGCCGCGCGCGTGGGCACGCTGGCCGCACGCGATGAGCTTGGCCTGCTGGCCGGCCACCTCGATCACCTTCTCGACGCGGTGGGCGAGAAGACCCAGGCGCTGCGCCACTGGGGCGAGGCACTGGACCAGAAAGTGGCCGAACGCGGCGATGCACTGAAGGCGGCGCAGGCGCAGCTGGTCAAGTCCGAGAAGCTCGCCACGGTGGGCCAGTTGACGGCCAGCATCGCGCACGAGATCAACAACCCGATCGCGGTCATTCAGGGCAATTTGGACCTGATGCGCGAACTGCTGGGGCCGCATGCGCAGACCGTCAGCGCCGAGCTGCGCTTGCTGGACCAGCAAATCGAACGGATGCGCCTGATCGTCACCCAGCTGCTGCAGTACGCGCGGCCGACCGAGTACGCGGGCTATGTGGAGACGGTCGATGCCGCGCAGGCGCTGGACAGCAGCCTGCTGCTGCTAGAGCATCAGATGGCCCGCTCGCACATCACGGTGAAGCGCGACTACCGAGCCACGCGGGTGGTAGGCATCAACAGCCAGGAGCTGCAGCAAGTGCTGATCAATCTCCTGGTCAATGCGGCGCAGGCGATGCCCGATGGCGGCAGCCTGATGCTGAGCACGGCGGACACCGAACGCGGCGTACGCATCGATGTGACCGACACCGGCAGCGGACTCAGCGAGTCCATGGCCGCACGCCTGTTCGAGCCCTTTGTGACCAGCAAGCGCGAGGGAACCGGACTGGGCCTGTGGATCAGCCGCAGCCTGGTGGAGCGCTACGGCGGCGAGCTGCGCGCCGAGCCCAGCGAGGGCGGTGCGCGCTTTGTGCTGGACCTGCTCAGTGACCCGGTGCAGCCACCGGACAGGAACACGGGTTCAGGCATTTTTTAGGTGCTTTTTGAGATCGAGATGTTCGGGAACTTGGCCGTGTAGTCCTTGGCCTGGCCCGCAATCTTGATCGCCACCTGGCGGGCCAGGTTCTTGTATAGCGCGGCGATCTCGCCATCCGGCTCGGCCACCACCGTCGGCGAGCCGGCATCGGCCTGGGCCCGGATGCTCATGGCCAGCGGCAAGGCACCGAGGTAGCTGACACCATACTGATCGGCCATCTTCTTGCCGCCGTCAGCGCCGAAGATGTGCTCGGCATGTCCGCAATTCGTGCAGATGTGCACAGCCATGTTCTCGACGATGCCGAGGATGGGCACACCGACCTTCTCGAACATCTTCAGGCCCTTCTTGGCGTCGATCAGGGCGATGTCCTGCGGCGTGGTGACGATCACCGCGCCGGTCACTGGCACGCGCTGCGAGAGGGTCAGCTGGATGTCGCCGGTGCCGGGTGGCATGTCGACGATCAGGTAATCCAGGTCCTGCCAGCGGGTCTGGCGCAGCAACTGCTCCAGCGCCTGAGTGGCCATCGGGCCGCGCCAGATCATGGCCTGGTCTTCCTCGACGAGGAAGCCGATCGACATGATCTGCAGGCCGTGGCTGAGCAGCGGCTCCATCACCTTGCCATCGGCGCTTTCGGGCTTGCCGCTGATGCCCAGCATGGTCGGCTGGCTGGGGCCGTAGACGTCGGCGTCCAGGATGCCCACGCGGGCACCCTCGGCGGCCAGCGCCAGCGCAAGATTGGCAGCGGTGGTGCTCTTGCCCACGCCGCCCTTGCCTGAGGCGACTGCGATGATGTTCTTCACCCCGGGCAGCAGCTGCACGCCGCGCTGCACCGCATGGGCAACGATCTTGCTGTGAATGTGCACGCTGACATTGGCCACGCCGGCCACGCTACGCGCGGCCGCCACCAGTTGCTTGCGCAGGCCGGCGAACTGGCTGGCACCGGGGTAGCCCAGCTCGATCTCGAAGGCCACATCGGCGCCATCCGCATTTGTGTCGAAACGCAGGTTCTTGAGCTGCTTGCCGCTGACAAAATCCTGCCCCGTGTTCGGGTCGACAACGGATTGCAGGGCTTGCAGCAGCGCGGATTCTTGAATGGCGGACATGGGAGCTCTTTGTTGGGGCAGTCGGCGCGCAGTCTAGCCCAGCAGCGCCCCGCGCATGGACACTCGACACAGGTAATAATGATTCTCAACACCAATCCACCGAGACCCCTGCATGAGCTTGTCGACCCGCATTCGCCGCCTCGTTCCCCTGATCGCGCTGACCGCAGTCCTGCCAGCGCACGCGGCTGAAGAACTGACTCTCTACACGACCCGCGAACCCGGCCTGGTACAGCCGCTCCTGGCCGCCTTCAGCGCGCGCAGCGCCATCAAGGTCAACACCGTGTTCGTCAAGGACGGCCTGCTGGAGCGGGTGCGGGCCGAAGGCACGCGTTCGCCAGCCGATCTGCTGATGACAGTGGACATCGGCAATCTGCTCGATTTGGTGGACGGCGGCGTGACCCAGCCGCTCAAATCAGCCGCGCTCGAAGAAGCGGTGCCCGCCTCTCTGCGAGGTGCCGACGGCCAGTGGTTCGCCCTCTCGCTGCGCGCCCGCGTCCTCTATGCCGACAAGGCCTCGCCCCTCACCAGTTTCCAGTACGACGACCTGGCCGACCCCAAGTACCGCGGCAAGGTCTGCATCCGCGCCGGCCAGCACCCCTACAACACCGCCCTGATCGCAGCCAAGATCGCCCATGACGGCGAGGCCAAGACGGAGCAGTGGCTGCG
>Ga0187843_10001773_pt1 | contig 13446 bp, 28 predicted proteins | sample SpaLakP09_SKY_43_FD_134516 | JGI IMG/M metagenome (GOLD analysis project Ga0187843, IMG submission 134516) | Oligotrophic lake water microbial communities from Sparkling Lake, Wisconsin, USA - SP09_SKY_43 | ecosystem: Environmental > Aquatic > Freshwater > Lake | place: USA: Sparkling Lake... | reverse complement strand
TTCAACATTAGTAGATTTATTTTTGAAGGAAGTTCATTCCAAAACTACTAAATATGGAGATTTTACTTTTGACTATCTCTATACAAGCTCTGAGCCAATATCACAGAGTGGAGATTTTGGTTCTGTAATTTACATAAAAATAGAAAGCCCAGTTCATGAGTATGTTGCTTCATTGCCAGTTGATTTAAAGGAGATACAAGAGTCGATTGACAGGCACCAAGAGAGTTTTAAGACCTTACCCCCACACCTATTAAATGAAAAAACTCGTTGGCTTTACTTTAGTATGGGAACAGTTTTTCGTTCTGCCTAAGAGGCTCAACCGAAGAAGATTCTATGGGATCAATTAGAAACGTTGTATGCCCTTGTGGGTTTAAATCTAACGTTACTGTGGTTGTAGTAATTTATGACTAGTGAATAATTTAAGAATTTGATGAAATAAAATTTAAAACTGAGATTTTAGCATTTGTAATTAATGGCATATTGTGTAAATCAAATTCACTTGGAGTTTCTTTCATGCTTGTATAAAGACCTTGAGATAAATGTCTGACAGATTGCCATTCCCAACCAGAATAGTCTTTCCCATGTGCGAATGATGCAAACGCAACAAGAAACTTAACTGCATCAGTTTTATGTTCTTCTTGACTATTAAGAAAAAACATTTCAAATTTCATCTCTAGTCTTAAAAAATATTTTGCAGCATGAATTAAATTTTCCTTTGGAATAGAGTATTGACCATCAGATCCCATTTCTTGGGCAAGAATAAAAAAAGGTTCTGATGCTTTGGATGCATCAGTAGTGATTCCGCCAACCTTCCATGAATCAAAAAATCCCATAATTTTTTCAATAGTTATTGAATAGCATAAAAAATTAGTTGCTTACCGCCCAGAAATACGTAATAGCAATACACGACAATATAAAAATTATCACTTCTTTGACTGGAGTATAAAATTGCCTCTTGAAAAAATGAGCAACAGCAAAAGAACCAAAGAAGGTGATTGCAACCATTATCACTAAAATTGTATCGTCAGAACCAGTTGCGCCTCGAAGAATGTTTGGGTCTGATTGATATTCACTGTATCTATTTGCATAAGTTAGGTTATGAACAAATAATGTGATTATGAAAATAGTATTCTTCAATAGATTCATGTAAAAACCTGTAAAGTTTGTAATTAACAATACTATATTAACTCTAAATTTAATAAGTAAAAAATTATTAATGACTACGTATTCTGATCTTCATAAATTCAGGGTTCTCAAGCAAATTGCAATGCTTTTGAGATGGTTTGACCAATGCACTACAACAACAATTGGCAGTGCTGACTATGACTATCTCGTGCAGAGATTAATGAAAGATGAAGTAGTTCCATATAAGAACTCAGACCTGTTCTTCACTAACGTTCATGGTAAAAATAATTACAAAAGGTTCTATATCAAACCTGAAGAGCAAGAATTGTTTAACTAGAGAATTCATAACTTCATGGTGCTAAACAATTTGTCTTGGGACTTTTATAAAACATATATTAAGAAGTAGTTCAGAAAACCATAAAAAAGGACCCTAAATGGAATATGGTTCTGGAGTCTAAAATTTGATGATTTTTTAGAGTTCGGAAATCAAATGTTTCCCAATAGTAGGTGATTGATTACTGGTTTTTTATGGACACTTTTTGATGCATCTGTGTCAAATTTATGGAGTTTAAAAATTAATCCCAACAAAAATTCTTTGCGAGAATTTTTCTATCTCTCTTTAGGGAGTCCTTTTCAAATTTAAGCAATGCCATTTCCATAAAAACAGTACCACTCGTTTGACTCTCTACATTTTTTTTACCACTTGAATACTTAGAAATATCAAAATCATCTAATCCTAATTTGATGAGTTCAATAGTTTGTAAATCCAACTGACTTCTATAGATACACTCACGTAAATTACATTTATTAGCAGTTGAATATTCTTCAATTTTGAGGTTAATAAAGTACGCATTCAATACAATAAATGCTAATATAATTTCAATTCCGATGCCAAATATTGATGTGAAAGCAACTAATCCAATAGTACTTAAACCAATCACTAACTTATTCTTTGATACTTTCTTATCAAAGTTAGCGTTAAATTCCGAATTGTCATTGAGTAATTTTCTTGACATTGATGCTTGATGTAAAAGATTTGTTGATAAGTCTAATAGTGTCTGAAATTTTTGCTTATCTTTATATTGTAACTTTTCAATATCGGAAATTATTGAAGACTTCTGTATCTCATTGGACTCATAAATTTCCTTATTTGCTTCATATTCAAGTTCACTACTTTGATATTTGTATTCAAACATTATTTTTCCTCTTCCTCAATTTAACTTTGATCCCATGCCTCAAAAATAACTTGAGTTTCAGAATCTAATGTCTTAAGCAAATCCCTATCAAACTTTATATTCCAATATTCACTATTGCCATCGTATGCATAGTTGTCACCAATCACGGGAGGGGACTTGTAATTAGGTAACTCTCTCTCAATATAAGGTAATAAGTCTTTTAATTTAAGTGAGTAAGAGCATGGATACCCAGAGTTGCTAATAACTGTAGCAGTACCTTCAGCAACTAATCCATCCATCCAATCAAAACTAAATAATCCTGTTTTCCAAGATGCAAATGACTTCTCTATTTTTTTAGAGTTTTTATTATCAACTGAGATGAATATTTCCCAACCAAGCATAGTTTTACCTTTTGAAGGAACAAGTGATTAACTTTTGAGTAATAATTTTAAAAACTCCTTTTGAGAAACCTCTTATGTAACTATCATTTGAGTCTAGATATGGTTTAGTTCTTTTGTTATCAAATATCTTGTAATCATCGTAGTTTTCCATTACATCAGAATTTCTATCTAAAAGATTTGTATAAAAAAGGATTTCTGCTTCATGTGAGTTTTTTTTAGTTACTCCAAATCCCTGTTCTTTAAAAAATCCATTTTTTGCTTCATCTTGAAATTTTTCAATACTATTCCTTAATCTCCAAGCAAAATAGTAGGGATTATTAACAATTTTTTGATAACGAGATTCGTTTCTTGTTTCAATTGCATCTCTATATTCATCAGATAAGTATTTTTGAGTATCAGGAGGGATTCTTTCAACTTTACGTGATATCCAATCATGATGTGATGCAGAGAAATCCTGCATGAATTGAATTCGCCCCTCTAAAGTATTGCAAAATTTTCCTTCAGGGTTTTTCTGTGCAAACGAGGAACTAAAAACAAATGAAAGTAAAAAGAAGAATATGATTTTGTTCATAGCGTTTTACACCTTCCAAATGAAATACTACTTCTACCATTGTTCTCTACGAATGCCATATCTTGATAAAGTTGCACATCAAATTGCCCACGGAAATAGTAGAACTTTTTAACTCCAATAAACTTATCAACTTCAACTTTGTCTACGGTGTATTTGTCGCAAGTGACCATATTTTGACTGGGTGCAAACGAACATCTTTCAAGTTCAGATTTCGCATTGTCGTGAATTTTTATTGAATATTGCCATTTTTTTAATTCACTTTCACTAACAATATTTTCAGGTCCTACTTTACGAGTGACCTTACATTCGTAACTTGCTGCACTGGCAATTCCAAACTGAAATAGTAGGGAAAAAAGAATAATTTTTTTCATAGTATTTTTAACCCATGTACCAAATTCCACCAATCTGATGTTCTCGGTTGATTCTTACTTAAGCAGTTATACATTTCTAAATCATCATATTCTCTTAGAATTTTCTTACCTTCAATTTTCATTTCACTACACATTCCAACCATCGTTGAATAATGAAATTTTTCTAATCTGATAATTGTGAATGAAAACCAAATATTTACTAACAGCGATATCACTATAAAAATTTTAAGTTTCATTTTTTAATCCTGTGCTAATCTTCTAATTATGAAATTTAGCATTATTTCCTTAATTGCAACAGTCCTGATTTCAATGGGTGCTTTTGCTCAAACTCAACCTGTGAAGATGAGTAATTCTGGCATTTGTCATTCCCCAGGTTCTACTTATTACGAACAAACTAAGAAATTCACCTCATTTAAGTCATTGCAAGAGTGTTTGAATGCTGGTGGTCGAATGCCTAAGAGGTAATTATGAAGAAAATTATTGGATGTATTTCTTTGACTGTACTTTTAATTTCATGCTCTTCTTCTGATTCCAATACTTTTTCTTTAATTTGTAATGTTGACTCTAAGATGACTCAAACCGTTAATAAGGTTAAAACTGAAATATTTAAAAATGAATCAGTAACACTTAATTTCAAGAATAAAAAATTAGACTTTTATGATTGCCCCGTATGGGATGAAGAAAGAATTAGTTGCGGTAGAGATGTTAATAATGACCTTCTTTATTTGCAGGATAGATTGGTCTTAGATAGAAAATCAGGTGTTATTAATTACTTTAAGGTCAGTAAAGAGGGATCTGTGAGTGAAGATAAGACTTATTCTGGTAAGTGTGAAAAAGTAAAAGGTAACAAGTTCTAAATTACTGAATAAACAGTTCCGATACCAATGATTTACTCATAGTCTGAAATTATTAGATTTTCCCCATTGAGAGTCATTTGCATAAAACATTAAGTCATCGTGCCAAATTTTTTCATTATTTGAATGAATGAATTCCTGATACCAGAATCGTAGTTCTTCAAATTGTAGTTTTTCAACCTTCACGAAGTCATCGGCATATACTTTTCCCCATGAAAAACTAGGCACAACTGATTTTTTCTCAAGTAATCTTAATCCTTCTGCAAGAAATAACATTTGCGTTAATCTTCCACTTGAATAAAGATGCGAGGTGTTGTTTATGGGAAATAAGTTTTCCTTATTGCTTTCAAATACTTTAATTAGTGCTTGTTTTTTTATATCATCAAATGTGCCACTTGAAATATGCTTTGCACGAAACAATTCGGCAAGAATAATTAAATAAGATAGACGCCATGCGATGATTAGTTTGGGTAATCTATTTCTACTTTCAGATACCAAATCAATAATTACTGGAATTTCTTCGCTATAAAGCACTCTGTAGTCAATTTCAATTTTATTATTTCCGCATTCAATTGCATGCTTTTCAATATCCCATCTTTTATTTCTCACACTTCCCGCACCTTCAATGAGTTCGCAAATGAAGTTTCCGCACTCATCAATATATTGAACATACCCATCAAAATCAAGTTGGTTTCCTCTAATTACAAAATGAGAATAATTTTTTCTAAAGTCTGAAACCGCCAACTTTCTTAGGTATCTGGATTTTTCATCTATCAGCAGACCTAAAATTTCTTTTCTCCCGGAACGTGTTGATAGTGAATTGCGAATCATCCGAAACTTATTGAGTATTTGCGACATAGATTAATCAAAAAATATATGAGGTGAATGAAAGACTAATGTCATCTTATTGCATTTGGGGCATAAGTTATCAGTTTTATGTGTAGAGTAATTCGCCCATTGAACAGCAGGGTGTCCATCTTTTTGTATTGAGATTGGACTCTTTCCATATTCCGAAATATCTGCTGATTTACATTGTGGGCACATGAGATCTTGACTTCTTATATTTACTTCAACTAAACCACATTTTTTGCAGTAAAAGGGAAAACGTGAATCCATCAAATGGTCGTGTCTTCCACCTCCAATTGTCAAAGTTTTGTTAAAACCACACAGACAAGTTGTTTTACAAATATTACCCATTAAAAGATTTAAGTGTTCTAGTTAAAATTTTATTTGAATGATCATTAATGATTATGCCCATCCATACCACCATCTCCACCCCCACCTCCACCTCCAATTGACATTAGGATTACTCCGATCAAAACAACCACTGCAAAAATCACTAAGATTGTTGTGTTGCCTATGAATGTAACGAGTGCCGTCACTCCAATAATGCAACCATAAATCAATAAAAAATTTTTCATTTGAGTTGTTTCTTCTGTGCTAATCTTTTAATTATGAAATTTATCATTAAACCCCTCTTGTTGACAGTTATTTTTGTCGGTTCTGCTCGTGCTGAGTGGGTTGAATATGCAAATAATGCTGACAGAACAATGGTTCTTCAGTATGAAACTCTTAAAGTTGGTAAAGAAGAAGAATTAACAATTGTCAATATTCGTAAAAACTTCAAGTCAGAAAAGAGCGTTACTTTAGAAAATAAAAAAATTGTATATAAATCTGTTATTGATAAACAATTGATTGATTGTGGCAAAAATCTCTATAGAAATACTGAAGTTATTTTCTTTGAAGAATGGAATGCTGAGGGTAAAGAGCTCTACAAATCAATAATTGATAAAGTAAAGTGGCATGATGTTAAAAGCAACTCAGTTCAAGAGGTATTGATGAAAAAAGTTTGTTTTAGCGTTTAAAGATATGGCAAAAGTTGATATCCTTTTTGGAAATCCTTCCTCCGACAAAGAGTGGGAGTTTATTGAAGACCACTCTGATTCCACTAATTCAAATATTGAAACATCCGTAATTTCTAATTTCAGAATATTGCTTGAAAATCTTTTTACTAAAAACAAGCATGGTGAAAATTACTTTGAACTTCTGATTTGTTGCATAGATGGAGACTCGATTAAATTACCTAAAATGACCGTTGGAACACATAAGAACAATGGTTTTCTCTTTCCAAAACTAACAATTCATGGTGACTATGGAATTGATAGAGATACTAATAATCAGGTTTTTATCTCAGACTTGTTCATTGATGCAATTGGTAAGGAATGTGAGTTAGAGTATTCCTATGTATATTTTGGATTCAAAAGAATTGGAAAAATAAGTCCTAAAACAAATGAAATTATTTATTTATTAGGGGGCAAAGAACATATTTTTCATGATGGAAGATTCTTACCTGCTCTAAAAACTAAGTTATTGGGTTCATCTTTATTAAAGAAAGATCTTAGTAATGTTTAAAAAATTATTTGAAAATTTAAGCAATACTGCATACACACTAAATACTCGTGCAGGTAGGGAGGATTTTTTCGGAATAAAAGTTAATGAACGTGATAGAAAATTAAAGAGAATTGCTATTAAAAACTTTCTAAATAACCATCCAGAATATCTTATTCATGGACAAATGACCGATTTTGATGGATACGTCCAGTACCTTGATGGAAATTTTAAAAGATGTAAACTAATTGAGAACGAAAGTGCAATAGAGAAAAAATATTTTGAAATGCTTTCGATTAAGGAATATCTACATACAACATATGAGACTTTTCATAAAGATAACATACCTGTAATAAATAATTTACTTCCTAACTTTCCCGGAATTGATAATTATCTATCAATTTTTAAGACTTCTTTCAAATTCATGTATGCCAGCGCTTGGTATAACGAAGCACTTTACCAATCAGAGCAAAATGTTGATATCACAAGAAGACTATTAAATGAAAAAGAAAAAGTAAAATTGATACTATCAAAGGGTATAAGAGTAACGCAAAGTTACTTTACCGATTTAGAGCAGATTCATAAGATGTCGGGAGAAATTCAGATGTTAGTCTTGTCAAAGGCACTTCTATTAACTAATGCTACCCCACTTATTGAGGATAAAAAGTGGTCTGATATTTCAGAAGAAGACTTAATATTTACGGAAAATTATGATGGCAGTGAATATGATTTATGGCAACAAATATTGCGCTATAAATTCAACTTATCATCAGGTTTGCATGATTTAGATTTAAAAAGGTTCTTTGATTTAAATTAAATACTATTTAATTAAACAAACTTCTTTTTTGTTTGATGCAAAACTAGTGTTGCCTTTATTTACAACTTTAACTACTCCACTACTTACTTGAGTTGTAATAAATGCAGACTCACAAATCCAATTCTTCTTATCGCCAATTTGACATTTATCAAGTGTTTCACTCACATCTTTTCCACTTATATCTTTCCCAGAAGCAACAACTTGCTTTAATTTAGGATTAACTAAGTATGCGATTTTGATTGTTTCATAACATTTAGTGCAAGATGTGTTGGTGTCGCAGACTTTTAAATCAACAACATAGGTCTTAGCAAAACCAAGACCGGGTAGAAGGAGTAAGGTTAAAAGTATTTTTTTCATTTGAAGTCCAAAGTATTTTTAAAATCTAAGATTCATCGTCTAAAACGTACTGTTAATAAAATGAGTTTAGTGATAAATTACTTATTATAGTATTTATAAATTTAGTTAGAAAAGGGATTTGAGCATGCCATATTTGATTGGGGGAGTGTGTTTTGTTGCGTGGTTAAACCATATTTTTACCTGTTTCTCACAAGAAATGTGGGGGTTTTTAATTGCGGGTGCTTTATTTTTCCCTATTGGGATACTTCACGGGTTTTATCTTTGGTTTAAGTGAAATATTGGATATAAATTGAATCTTAAAAAACTTAGTTTCTTTTTTCTCGTTTTAGTTAGTTCTCATGTCTTTGCGGGTTATCAAGTGATTGGACCCATCAAAGCACAGGATTGTTATGACTTTGGCATTCAAATTTGCGGCACTAAAACAGTGACTGAAGTAAGAAAAGATGGTCGGAGTTATGAGTTAGTTAATTACTTTGAAAATGTTGATGAATATAATTCTTCCAAAGGTCTATGTCATATAATAACTAAATCTAAGGGAATGGGGGTTTTTTCTTGGGGCGTAAATGCCCTAAAAAAACCAGACTTCTGGGGGTATGACAAGGATGGAAAGTTTGGCAAAATTGATGCTGACTATATTTATTTCAAATGTATAAAAAGATAGTTTTATTTTTTTTACCACTATTTTTTTCTTCTTCTGCAATTGCTAGCGAGGAATATAAAAAATTTTGCACCAACCCTAAGGACGCAACAACAATTTTAGTTTGTGCGGTTTCTAAAAATTTAGGAGTCTCACCCATGAAAGTTGGCGGTGCAATGGTAATTGCATCAATTCAAATGACAGGGACGTACTGCAATTTTTCATTTACTAATAAGTTTCTTGAGACTAGGATGAGATTAGAGTCGGATCAAGAGACTGCCAGCGTGGTTCGCCACTTCATAACAATGTATAAGGATAAACCACCGCCAGGATTTAATGGCGATAAAAAAGTTTTTTGCAAAATGCAATATGAAACATTAAATTCCCAATCAAGTTCTAAAATTTTTAAGTAGTTTTCCCAAATGTGGTTCTCTAAAAAAACTAATCCTCAGTATCTTCCACCATCAAGAAGATGTACCTCAATTGTTATCATTGCAGGCGCAAAATACAACAATAAGGGTTTTTATGCAGATGTGTATATTAAAACCAGTCTATTACTTGAATGGTTAGAGGACTATCTTAATCGTGTATCTGGTGGTAATGAAATTGTGAAAATTTGTAGAAACCATATGATGATTTGGTTAAAAGTGGCAGATGAATCAAATGAACTTGTTACTGTGCTTGATCCTGTCCAACAAGAAATAATTAGACCTCATGCTATGGATTTAGTTAGTAAAGGTCGTGCCTATATTTACTGTAAAGAATGCTCTGAAAGTTATACATCTTTAGTTGGCGTGTCTGATAATTTATTTAAAAAGGGCGATGAACGACACTTTGTGCTGAGTTACAAATGTCCAAGCGAACATATTATTTATCAAAATGAACAAATGATTAGATATATCAAATAATTATTCTTTGTTGAAAACTTTGTTGCGCCCTTAAATAAAAATCATTTCTGATAATACTTTAAAGGTAAATCTATACTTCTACAAAAACCAATAACTTTTTTATCAAAATTAGTTTTTACTCTATATTCTTTTAATAAACTCAAATCAAAGTTCATAGATATGCCTAGTGAAATTGTTGACTTCTCCTCATCTGTTGCTGATAGATTTTCACGGTTTAAGATTCTTTCAATGAACATAATTCTGTCTGAATCGTTAATGCCACCAAAACCATTGTCAATGCTCCAGGAATCAAACATACTTATTTCCATTGCAATGCCAACAATGAATCTCTCTTCTAATTTTTTTTTACCAAATCCAAACATAATTCACTCCTTTAGTGTGGCAATTTCATAAGCATAGAGTTTATAGTCGGCATTTAGACGGGCACCCAAACTCATGTAGTTTTGTTGTAACTCTCTGAATAGATTGACATCACTGTTGTATGTAGGCATAGAATAACTTTTTCCTAATGCTTTCTCGCCTAGACACTTATTGATAATTATTAGTTGAACTGTAGAGGCAGCAAGTGCGTATGCATAATCTCTAGCATCATTTGCTACCATGTCTATTCCAGATTTTCCAGAAGAGAAATTTTCTAAAGATTCATGAATATCGACTAGTTTATTTGCGGCAACTTGAAGCATACCTTCATTGCCAGCATAGTCTTTTTTTCGAAATAATCCTTTAAGACTGCTATCAAAAATATCCGACTCAACGTCACAAATAATTTTTAGACAATCATGAATCTGATGAATTTTTAAAAGTAAAGACATACTATCTTGTTGTAAATAATGAAATTGCTAAACCAATCCAGAAACCAAATATTCCAAAAATTTGTGCATTGTGCTTAAGGGTACTTAAAACTATTGGTGAAAATATAAACATTGATAATCCGCCAATAATGAGTAGCGACACAAATCCATCCTTAATAAACGTAATTACAGCAGCAATTAGTAATCCTGCAAATCCCATAATCATCGCTTTACCTGTTACAAAGAACATTCCCTGCACCATGCCTCTCTCAGATGCATGCCCAGAGTAAATCACTAACATTAGACTTGCTGTTGTTAAAAGAGATAAACCAAAGAAAAGTAATTCGCTCATAATTTCCTTTTGCTATTTTAATTAATAAGTGCAGTATCCGCCAGCACTTTTACAGGCAGAAATAACAACTGGTTTACATCTACTATACCAATCCCATTTTTCTCTTTGGTATGCTAAACATTTCAACAATTTTGTTTGGTCTTTTTTATGTTGATAGTCAATTCGGCAATAATCTTCTGGTCTTTCAATTCTCATAGATTCTGCCCATGAATCCATTGATACATTGACGTGTGCCCAAAAACTTCTTTCACCTAATAATTTTTTTGCGGACCCTGATATTGTTGTATTACATGTTTTTGTCAAATAATTTTGCCAGTCATCATCTTCAATGGCGGCATTTATATTCCCAGATAAAAATAAGAATCCAATCAGTAAATATATTTTCTTCATTTTGCATCCGTGTGCTAGTCTTCTAATTATGAAATTTAGCATTATTTCCTTAATTGCAACAGTTCTGATTTCTACTAGTGCTTTTGCTCAATCTCAACCTGTGAAGATGAGTAATTCAGGCATTTGTCATTCCCCAGGTTCTACTTATTACGAACAAACTAAGAAATTCACTGCGTTTAAGTCATTGCAAGAGTGTTTGAGTGCTGGTGGAAGAATGCCTAAGAGGTAAATATGAAGAAGATTATTATTGGATTGACATTTGTATTCCTCACATCTATTAATATCGTACAAGCAACTAACCTTACTAACTTAACTAATTCAGTAATGAATGGTTGGCGAGCAGACTTTCAAAGAGAAATGGGATCTTTGCTTCATGCATCAAATTGTTCATCTTCTGTAAATCTAACCAATTTAACTAATTCAGTAATGAACGGTTGGCGTGCAGACTTCCAGAAAGAGATGGGTGCATTCATTCAGTGTACAAGTTGTTCGTCTTCTATAAATCTAACCAATTTAACTAATTCAGTAATGAATGGTTGGCGAGCAGACTTTCAGATTGAGATGGGTGCTTTAATTCATTGTTTAGGACGATAAGATCCTAATCGCATATTTCTAAATAACAGAACAATATTAATTGTTTTTCATGGAGACCTTGAAATGAAATTCATGGGGCAGGATGTATTTGAAGTCATTCTTCTTGAGCTTTCTCGATACAAAATTGAATCAGAAGAATCTTATAGGGAAGCTAAGTTTGCTCTATTTAATGCATACAAGAATACCTATGATGGTGATTCTCTTTGGCTTAAACAAGTCGAGGATACAGTCAGTGAAGTTTGTCAATTGGCTATAAAGATTGCACCACAGAAAGCGGCTCGACTATTAGGATTTGCTGCTGGTTACCGAAAGGAATTTGATGAATCTATGAAAAAACCTTCGGGGATTTCAAAAACCTTAAGGGGAAGTTTATTCCAAAAAAGTCATCCTAGCCCGCAAGTAAGACCAGAAATAGCAATATCGAATATAAAAAGAATATTCATCTTATTAAACAGTCATGACTATATGCGTAACTAATTTACTTATGCTAGGGTTTACAAAAAGTTAAGTTACTGTATTACAGAGGGGATTTATTCCCATTTCGCCAACCTGTTCAAATCGATAAATTGGGTAAATGATGAACAAATTTGTTTTATCCGCAGCCTGGGTGATTGCTGGTTTCGTGGGTGGGTGGCTAATCAATGAAATTGTTTACTTTTTACTTAATCGCCCACCGATTGGGGTCAATTTCATGGCAGCATTTGTGCCTGCGGTTGGACGAATAATTTTCTTGATATTTTGTATTACAAAAGCAATTCTAATCTTGAAGGGGGAGAATCCAAGCCCGCTGGTACCCGAGAAATACAAAGAACCATTACAAAATGTTTTAAGCATTTATATCCTCTTATTTTTTGGCACAAAACTCTATAACATGATTAATTACTAGGATCCATACCGAGCATACTCTCGAACTTAATCTAATAAAGGGTTCTTTTTAAAACTGATTTCGGAGTATTGAGAAAAATATTTAGTTTTCAACATATATGCAAATAGGTGTATATTTATTAAACATAAAGAGTGGTTTGTAATACCACAGCAACCAGTCCACTGGACAAAGGTGCTTTGCTAACGGCATATGTGATCTAGCTTAACTAGATAACTAAACGATAAGCCCCTCTTTATGTGGCTTTTTTGTTTTACGGGGGATTTATTCCAACTTCGCCAACCCGAGCAAATCGCTAATTTGGCTTAAATAAGAGAAGTGAAATGACAAATTGCAAAGTAGGGGATTTAGCAATCATTATTAAAGATGATGGATTGCAAGAAAACTTAGGCATTACGGTGCAAATCGTGGCTCATGCTGGCTATCAGAATTGGTATGGCTATAGCCTACGTCTAAAACGTAGTTACAAACGACCTAGACGTTTGTATTCATGGAGTGTCGTTGCCCTATCTAATCAGGGTATTTGTTATCGCGATCACAAGGATGAGTTGTATTTTTCTCGTGAGGGTGATGTTCCTGATTACTGCCTACAACGGCTTCCAAAGATCCAATTCACTAACGAAGAATTTGCAGAGGAAGGAATCAAAAGCGCGGTAATTTGCGAAGTAGAAAGGAGCAATGATGAGACCGTTGAGTAAGCAGAAGCAGTACGACGAGATGCTAGTGTCTAGCAAGATAAAGCTTGCGCCAGTGAAACGGATGAAAAAGCTTCTTCAGGAGTCTCAAAACAAGTCCTACGACCCGATTGAGAATGCGATGAATAGGCATCCTG
>Ga0187843_10001770_pt1 | contig 13456 bp, 9 predicted proteins | sample SpaLakP09_SKY_43_FD_134516 | JGI IMG/M metagenome (GOLD analysis project Ga0187843, IMG submission 134516) | Oligotrophic lake water microbial communities from Sparkling Lake, Wisconsin, USA - SP09_SKY_43 | ecosystem: Environmental > Aquatic > Freshwater > Lake | place: USA: Sparkling Lake... | reverse complement strand
GCTGACATTTCCATTTAAAATTCTCCAAGCTCAGGGAGCGCTTGTTGCGACCGTAAGCTTTGTAACTGACACAGGCCGTAGAAACCAATGAGTAAACCACTCATTGGCAGCGCCAAATAAATCCAACCGATGCAAATGCCAAGTCCTGCATTCATCTGTTTAAGTTCAAACGCCAACATCACGAGATGCCCGCCGCCAAAGGTCATTGCGGCAACCGCAAACACCACCACCGCCAGCGTTAAAATTGCCGCGATGCGTCGCTGCCACACTGCAGAAAATTTACGGGTGAGGATATCTAAACCCAAATGTTGGCCGGTACGATAGGCAAAAGCACTGCCAAACATGCCAATCCATAGCAATAAACAACGGGAGATTTCTTCGGTAATCGAACTGGGTGTCGCTAACACAAATCGTGATAACACCTGAAAACACACCACCAACACAATAGCCGCCATCAATGTCATCAGTAGCCGCTTTAATATGCTGTCGACCACCACAATTAACTTATTCACTGGCAACCTCCGGCTTTAACTGCTGAATTTGTTGTATTAAATCTCCCACTTCGCTGCCCGCTAATTCTTGGTGCAGCGGTTTCACGGCATCGATAAAAGGTTGTTTATCCGGAACAATGACCTCAACGCCATGGGCTTTGACTTTGGCAAGTGCATCTAAGGTTGCCGCTTGCCATAACTCTTTTTGGTAAACCACCGAATCGCGCATGGCTGATTGCACCCAACCCTGTTGCGTTGGCGTTAAGCCTTGCCAAATTTGTTCGCTCATTAAAATCACATCCGGCACTGCGGTATGTTCATCAAGCACGTAATATTTGCTGACTTCGTAATGACGCGATAAATAAAAGCTCGGCGGGTTATTCTCGGCGCCATCAACAACACCTTGCTGTAATGCAGTGTAAAGCTCGCCCCAATCAATTGGTGTGGCGGCTCCGCCCAAGGTTTGCACCATGGTGACTGCGGTTTGACTATTCGGGACGCGAAATTTTAAACCTGCGAGATCGGCCGGGTTATTAATCTGCTTGTGCGTGGTATAAAAACTGCGGCTCCCCGCATCGTAATAACCAAGGCCACGCAAACGAACTTGGGTTAAATCGCTCAGTAACTGTTGGCCAATGTCGCTATCCAAGACTTGCCATAAATGTGCACTATCCCGAAAGACATAAGGCACGCTAAAAATTTTCATGCGTGGGGAAAACCCCTCGAGCGGACTTGCCGATACTTTGGTCATGGCTAGGCTGCCGATCTGCAACAGCTCAATCAACTCGCGTTCGGAGCCTAATTGACCACCGCTATACACACGCAATTGCATTGAGCCATTGGAGTAAAACGCCAAGCGATCAGCCATAAATATCATGGCCTTATGTACTGCATGTTGCTGATCCAAGGTATGTCCCATTCGCAGCACGACCGTATCATCTTGACGGGAGCAATTGCTCACGAGTAACACCAGCAGTATTGCCGCAAAAATTTGAATGCTTTTTTTCATGATTTAATTTGCACCTTTGTCGGCAGTGTCAGCGCGCGACGCCCCTGTTGCTGAAATAATGTGGCGCAATACGTTAACGCAGTGCGCTTGCCGGAAATTTGTCCATGTCGTTGTAATCTAAATTTTCACCCGCCATTCCCCAAATAAAGGCGTAATTGCTGGTGCCACAGCCACTATGGATGGACCAAGGTGGCGAGACTACCGCTTGGTCATTGCCAACCCAAAGATGGCGCGTTTGACTCGGCTCGCCCATAAAATGACAAACTTGCTGCTCTGCGGCTAAATCGAAATAGAAGTAAGCTTCCATCCGGCGGTCATGTTGATGCGCGGGCATAGTGTTCCAGACACTGCCGGGCTTGAGCACAGTTAGCCCCATTTGTAGCTGACAAGTCTCAACCACGCCTTGGATCATCAGCTGATAAATATCACGATGATTGCTGGTCTCTAAAGCACCCATGTGGAGCACGTTGCACTGCGCCATCGTGATATGCCGATGCGGAAATTCGCGATGTGCTGGCGTTGAATTTAAGTAAAACTTAGCCGGAGCAGCTGCATCATCACTATGAAACCACACCGATTTTGCGCCGCGGCCAACATACAAGGCTTCTTTGTTGGCTAAGGAATATGACACCTCATCGACCACTACCACACCGTTTCCACCGACATTAATAATGCCCAGCTCACGGCGTTGTAAGAAAAACTCCGACTTCAGCGCATCGACAGTTTGTAACTGTAAAGGCTGAGTTGATGGCACCGCACTCCCGACAATTAATCGCTCATAATGGGTGTAATTCAGCACTAAGCGGTCCACTTGCATTAGGTTATCCAACAGAAAATGCTGGCGTAAACGCTCAGTGTCATAACTGCGCACATCATCTGGATGAGTGGCGTAGCGGTTGGTAAAAACGATATTAGTCATTCGAGCTTTCCTCTTCTACTTGTTGTTCACTCGGCGCACGCTTTGGCCATGCGCCTATTCACGAGCTGGCATTAACGAGCTGGCATTAACGAGCAAGCCAGCCACCATCAACCGCCAAAATATGGCCATTGACATAATTGCTGGCATCGGCTGCCAAAAACACCACAGCCCCGGCTAAATCAGCCGGCTCGCCCCAACGCCCAGCAGGCAAACGCGCTAAAATCTGTTGGTTTCGCGCAGGATCAGCTTGCAGCGCAGCTGTGTTATCGGTTTTAAAATAACCTGGCGCTATCGCATTGATATTTAAACCGTATTGCGCCCATTCATTGGCTAGCGCTTTGGTCAAGCCGGCAATCGCATGTTTGCTCGCGGTGTATGCAGGGACGGTGATGCCGCCGCTAAACGACAGCATCGAAGCGATATTGATTATCTTCCCTGCGCCTCGCGCCACCATGGGTTTTGCCAGTATTTGCGCCAGCAAAAACGCCGAATCGACATTCACGGCAAAATTTTGCTGCCACTGTTCCAGCGGAAAATCGAGTGCAGGGGCACGAAAAATTGTGCCACCGCAATTGACCAGAATATCAATGGTCTCTGCCGCGGCTAACGCGCTCTCGGCGAGTTGACGAACGGCCTCTGCTTGCGATAAATCAGCAGCAAATGCTTGGGCACTGCCACCAGCTGCGATAATTTGCTTCACCGTCTCATCAGCGCCCCCATCCGTGGAACTGGCACAAAGCACTTTGGCACCAGCCGCCGATAACGCCAGAGCAATCGCTTGACCCAAACCACGACTAGCCCCAGTGACTAACGCGGTTTTCCCAGTTAAATTAAACAATTGCGATATCGACGCTTGCATGCACAACTCTCCATTGGTTAATCGGCGCAGCTCAGGCTGAACACCATCGCCGAAAATATTGCCGGAAATATCGCCGGAAAATATCCGGTACAGATTTGGCGCCCACTGCGCACCAGCCAACACAATCGCTTCAAATATGGAACAAATTGATCATCACACTTAAAACAAAATGAAAACAAAACCTATATAAAACAACAGCATGATAGATAAACTTTCAAAATTTAACGCCGCCAAACTGGTTTTTTTTTGCTCTGGGTTTGACAGATAGTTTTGGTTGGTGTTAGCTTTTTGCCATCGGTGGCACAAAATTGCAAGCATTTTTTGCCACCGGTAGACAAAAATAAAAATCAGCGCCTGAAACCAACGCGCCAAAATCAACAGGGAGATGCCAACCGCGTCTCCGATAATAAAACATCAGGGCATGTACTCTGGTGATCACCGAATCGTGACGAGGTAGGTAACATGAAAACAGAATTCCGGCGGCATCCGCTCGCCATCGCCATCGCAGTGGCTGCAGGACTTTGTGTATTGCCACAGACGGCTACCGCGCAAGCAGCGCCAGCTGAACCTGCAAAAGCTGAAACCAACAAAGAAAAAGACATCGAAGTCATCCAAGTCACAGGGAGTTTTCGCGATAGTCTGTCAAACGCCCTTAACGTCAAACGTCAGTCGGACAGCGCGTTAGACGCCATCATGGCCGAAGATATTGCCGATTTCCCTGATCTAAACCTTGCCGAGTCGCTGCAACGCATTCCTGGCGTTGCCATCAGCCGCGCTGCAGGCGAAGGTCGACAAATTTCCGTACGAGGCCTGGGCCCAGAATTTACTCGCGTACGCATTAATGGCATGGAAGCGATTTCTACCAGCGGCGGTACTGACCAAATTGGTGGCGCTAACCGTGGCCGTGGCTTTGACTTTAATACTTTCTCGTCTGATTTATTCAGTTCACTGACGGTGCGTAAAACAGCCAGTGCTGACGTTGAAGAAGGCTCGTTGGGCGCCACAGTCGATTTGCGTGCAGCCCGCCCTTTTGACTATGAAGGATTTACTTTCGCCGCGTCCGGCCAACTTGGTTACAACGATTTGTCCAAGGAAAACGATCCGAAAGCATCTTTTCTAATCAGCGATAAATTCTTAAATAACACCTTGGGCGCGCTATTTTCAGCGTCATTTTCTGAGCGTAGTTTAAAAGATCAAGGCGCAAGCACCGTGCGCTGGGCCAACGTCAATGACTTTGGCCGCTACCGTGGCGTCACTACCGCTCCTGAATTAAATGACATTAATGCCGCCTTCCGGCCACGTTTGCCTCGCTACGACTCTTACACCCATGAAATGCAACGTCTTGGCTTGAGTACGGCTTTGCAGTATCGACCAAATGCCGATACCTCGGTGGATCTAGATGTGCTTTACGCCAACACCGACGCCACTCGCAATGAAATTTTCATGCAAGGCATTTTGAACTCAGGTGCGAACCGGCCGACCACTGCAACCGCCGCCACTGGCAATACTGGCGCCATGAACGTGTTGGATTATTTCATCGACGATACCAACACCATGACTTACGGCAATTTCGAAAATGCCACAATTCGCGCTGAAAACCGTTTTGATGAATTAGGTACAGACTTCACCCAAGTAAACTTAAGTGCGTCGCACCAGTTAACCGATACCTTAAAAATAGATAGCATGATTGGCTCTGCAGTTTCTAAGTTTGATAACCCAGTGCAAACCACTTTAGTCATGGAAAAAACTGGGGCGGCCTTTAGCTACGACTATCGCGGCGCTTACCGGCAAGACCCATTACTGACCTTCGGCGACAGTGTGTATAACCCAAATGGCTGGACGTCAAACTCAGTCCGTTTACGCCCGCTGGGTGCAGAAAACACCTTCGATAGCGCTGAACTGAATCTGACGTGGGCACTGAACGATGTATTCACCATCAAGTCTGGCCTGCATCAAAAAACTTTTAAATTTGAAACCTTTGAAGCACGTCGCCAAACCGAAAATGGCGCAGGTATTGTGTACACGCCAGATCTGATTTCGACCTATAACTCAGGCCTTGGCGCCAATCCAAACTGGTTAATTCCAAACTTCGCCGCCATTGATGCCAAATATGGCCTGTACAGCAATAGCGGTGTGTTTGCGGTGAGCAGTGATTTCCGCCGTGCCGATAACTACTCCGCTGATGAAAAAACGCTGGGTGCTTATGTCATGGCAAGCTTCAGTACTGATGTTGCTGGCCAGCCATTTTGGGGCAACGCTGGGGTCCGTCAGCTAAGCACAGATCAAAGTTCAACTGCGTGGGCAACTGTTGGCACTACGCCAACGCAAATTACCGCCGAGTATGATTACAACGAGTTATTGCCATCACTCAATCTCAACTACGAGCCATTTGACGATGTGATCGTGCGTTTTGGTTATGCTGAAGTGATGGCGCGGGCTGGTTTAGCGGCAATTCGTCCGGATGTTTCTGTCTCTGTCTCTGGTGGCAGTCGCGCAGTCTCTGGCGGTAACCCACAGCTTGAACCAACAAAAGCGAAAACCTATGACTTAGGCTTAGAGTTCTATTTCAGCGATGAAGCCATGTTGGGTTTGGCGTTGTACCGCAAAGAAATCAATAGCCACGTACAAAGCTTGCGCGAGACCAAAGCCTTTACTGAAACCGGCTTACCCATCCAAGCAGCAATTGATGCCTGTACTGCAGGTCCTGGCTACAACGAAAGCTGTAATGAAAATGTCGATTGGTCTATCACCACGCCACTGAACGGCCCTGGTGGTTCACTAAACGGCTACGAAATTAGTTACCAAATGCCGTTTACATTCTTACCAGAATTTTGGAATCGCTTTGGTTTTACCGGCAACTTCACCCACGTCAAAGCGCAGATGGATTACATCAACGTCGCAGGCGTCGTGCAAGCAACCCGAGATTTGCAAGGTTTATCACGAAACACCTTGGCTGCAACCTTGTATTACGAGCATGAAAAGTTAAATGCACGGGTCAGCTTAGCCAACCGTGACAAATATCTGACCACCGCAGTGGGCCGCGAAAACAATGATATGGAAGGCACCAACGCCACCAGCAACATTGATGCGTCCATCAGCTACAGTATTAACGAACAATGGAAAATCAGCTTTGAAGGTCTGAATCTGACCAATGAAGTGGATGACCAATGGGTCGATAGTGCTGGTGACCGTTTGACCTACTACCATGAAACTGGCCGCCAATATTACCTCGGTGCGCAATATAAGTTTTGATGGTTGTTTCGCTCGCTCAGCCTGATGGTTGAGCTGTTTTTAGCCGCAAGCAACCCCGCTTGCGGCTCGTTTTTAGGTATTCCATGGTTTGGGGGATTTTGTGAATTTATTTGCGTTGAATTTAGCTGGGTTTAAGTTAGCCGAGGTCAAGTTAAGGTCCTCTCGTGCTGTGCTACAAAAGCTTGTTGTATTCTCAATTGCTGCAGGCAGCATTGTGGCTTGCCAACCGCAGTCAGTCGCACCAGCACCGACCACCGAGGCTGCCAAAGCGGCTGCGGACAGCACTCAACCCGCTTCAGCTGCATTAATTGCTGAAATAGAAGTGCAAAACCCCTCTGATTTTGCCCGTGATCAAGAACAAATTGCGATTTTACTCAGTGACTTGGCTGTTTCCCCCACAACTTCCGCACTCAGTGCTTGGCAAGGCACTACTGAACTGCCCTCGCAGCTGATCGACCGTGATGAAGATGGGGCTATTGATCAAATTGTCGTCAGCGTTAATTTAGCAAGTACCGCCAAAGTGCAGTTTTCATTAAAGGGAATTGCTTCAAGCTTATCATTGCCGAAACTGACGCAAGCCGAAATTTCGCACAAAGTTGGTGGCGAATGGCAAGGAAAACGCTATGTTGGTGGGACTTTTCAAAATGTGCAAAGTTTAACACCGCCAGCACAATATACCGACCACAGCGAATTTATTCGCTATGAAGGACCCGGCATCGAAAGCGATAAAGTCGCTTATCGGATTTACCTCGATTGGCGTAACGGCTTCGATATTTTTGGCAACAAAACCGGCCAACCAGTGCTGCAGCAAGTCGGCCTCGATGGGTATGAGTCTTACCATCATCTCGCGCCTTGGGGCATGGATTTATTAAAAGTGGGGCCTTCTTTAGGGGCTGGTGGTTTTGGCTATTGGCAAGCCGATGCGGGAACTAATGTCGGAAGTCATGCAGGTGCAAGTAATGATCCTGCAACAGGCTCGGTACAAGGCGTCGCTAAATTGGCCAAACATAGCGTGAACATCACGAACAATGGCCCACTCTACTCGGCTCTCAACATTCAATATCAAGGCTGGCAAATCGCTGGCAAAACTTTGGACGTCACTGCGCGACTATCCATGCAAGCAGGCAGTCGGCTATTGCAGAATCGTCTTGAACTCTCCGCCCCTCTGGATAACCTCGCGATTGGTCTCGTTAAACATGACAACACCGAATTACTGACCGGCACTTTAGAAAGTAGTGGTCATCAATACACTTACCTTGCAAGTTACGGTGCGCAAAGTCTTAATAACGACCAACTGGGCATGGCATTGTTTTTCAAACGAGGCAAAGTCAAAAGCATCACCGCAGATAAACATAGCCACGTGGTGGTGCTCGATGCGGCAGGGCAACAAGTGGATTATTACCTCGCGGCAGCATGGCAAGGAGAACCGAACGGCATCACAGATAGTGCCAGTTTTAAAGCGTGGTTAGCACAGCAAATCGAACGCATGACACTGACCCCTCGAGTGCGGATCAAAGCGGCACATAGCCAAAAATTGACGCAGCGAGCAGTGACAAAAGACAGCGCTTTGCAATGGTCAATTGCCATGGCGAAATCAGAATTACCGCGCCAAGCAGGCCAATATTACTGGGGCGGCTGGGATCATGAACGCTCAAGACCAACCACCTTTGAGTATACTACCGGCCTTCTGATCCAAGCCTATATGGAACTACAGCTAGTAGCTCCAGATCCTGCCTTTGCCCAAGTGATTGATAAAATGAGTGATAGTTTTGTCGCAGCGGACGGTGCAATTCATAGTTATGAACTGAGCAAATACAACATCGATAGCATCAATAGCGGCAATGTGTTGTTGCGCCAATTTGAATTAAACAAAGGTAAAAAGTACCAAAAAGCAGCGGCATTATTACGACAGCAGCTCGCCACTCATCCTAAAACCAGCAACGGTGCTTATTGGCACAAACAGATTTATCCATCCCAGCTGTGGCTCGATGGCGTGTATATGGCGATGCCATTTTTAGCACATTACAGTGCACTGTTTGAACAAGGTTCAAGCTGGCCGCAGGTTGTGCACGAGTTTCAGGTCGCGCGTGAACAACTGCGTGATCCTGCAACCGGGCTTTATTTCCATGCCTGGGATGAAAGTAAACAAATGAATTGGGCCGATCCGCAAACAGGTCGCTCAGCCTTTTTCTGGAGCCGAGGCATTGGTTGGCTTGGCATGGCCTTAGTTGACGTACTGGACCGCATTCCACTTGAACGCACAGATTTACGCCAACCGCTATTGGACATGGTGAATGAATTAGCTGCGAGCTTGGTGAAGTATCAAGATGCAGAAACTGGCGTATGGTTTCAAATCACCGATAAACCGACGGCCACCGGCAACTACCGTGAAGCGAGCGGTAGCAGCATGTTTGTATATTTCTTAGCAAAAGCCCTGAATAACCAATACATTCCTGCAGCGACCTATCGCGAGCCAACCTTAAAAGCTTACCAAGGTTTATTAAATGAATTTGTGCTGGTTGAAGCGGATGGCACGATAAATTTGGTGAATATGGTGCAGGTAGCGGGCCTTGGCGCAGGTCGAGATGGCAGTTACCGTTATTACATGAGCGAACCGCTGTACCGCAACGATAGCAAAGGTACCGCGCCCTTTATTTTAGCGGGTATTGAAGTCAGTGCTTTACTTGCCAAATAAATCAAGACGGCTGGTGCGGAATCACTTTAAAAGCAGCAGTATTGCCTTGATGATGTTGCTGCTTTTCAACGCTTATTTGGCACAGGCTCAGAACCAACCAATGCAAAAGGGGCAATTGCCTGCAACGCTGTTGCCAGCACAGCAGCCTTTGCTTACTGCGCTCACTCCCCTCTTCATTCAACATCAACGCGAGGTCAGGGCCAATCAATCGTTGCAAGCCGCGCTGGATAGTTTGCCTGCGGACGAGAGCTGGGCATTGATTACCCTTGCTCCCGGAGTTTATCAACAGCAAGTGTTTTTACGGCGAAATAAAACCATCATTCGCGGTAGCGGGAAAGACACGACAACGCTGCGTTATGCAATTTTACGCGAACACTTTCTCAAAGCGCAGCAAGCAAATCATGGTTTGCAGCCAACTGACAGACTTCCTCGCGGTGCGGCTTTGGAACAAGATTGGGGCGCTGCGGTGGTGAACATCGCGGCGTCTGATATCGTATTGCTCGATATGACGGTCCAAAACAGCTATGCGTTAGAGCATCCCACAGATCCGAAACGCTTTACTCATCAATTCGCGATTCGTGGTTTTCAAACCGCCACCCGCATCCTGACGGATCATGTCAACTTCGCCAGTAATGGCGCAGATACCGTCAGTTTATGGAACAAGAAAACTGGCATGTATTACCATGCCAATGGCCGTTTTAGTGGTCGTGTTGATTTAATGTGCCCGCGCGGTACTGCATTTATTACCCACAGTGAATTTGTCACTTTGCAGGCCGTCGCCACGCTTTGGCATGATGGCGAGTTATCGCCAGAGCAAAAACTGGTGGTGACTCATTCTCGCTTTATCGGCGTCAGCGGTTTTGAACTAGCGCGTCACCATTACGATGGTCAGTTTTATCTTCTGCATAATAGTTTTAATAAAGCATTGGCAAACAAGCCTATTTATCAGCGAACTTACCCAAGCGAACCTTGGCGCGACCAGCCAAACCGATTTGGCGCCCGTTATTACTTCTACGGCAATCAGGTTGATGGTCATCCGCATTATTTCTGGTTACAGGACAATATCGAGCAAGGCCTTGCGCGAGAAATTAGCGCCGACTGGACCTTCCAAGGGGCTTGGCAACCGGAACTACTGTTACGCCAAATTCGCCACGCAATCGCTGATTGACACGAGGAGATGATATGCGCACCATCTTTGTTGCAATGTTTTCATTATTTTTTGTCTTAACTTTTAGCATGTGTAGCGGAGATAGCATGGCCATTGAAGCCGCAGGCCCACCCAAGGGCAGCACGACAGCCCGTCCTGTCAGCGCAAAGATGTTACCTCGACTGCATTTGGCGGGCGACTCAACCATGTCAGACAAAGTTTCGCTGGCATATCCTGAACGCGGTTGGGGCCAACTACTGCCTGACTTTATGCACCCAGATTTGCAAATAGTGAACCATGCCGCGAATGGCCGCAGCACCTTAAGGTTCGCCAATGAAGGACGCTGGCAGTTGCTATTAAGTGAACTACAAGCCGGCGACTATGTGTTGCTGCAATTTGGCCATAACGATCAAAAAATTAGCGATCCGGCCCGTTATGCTGCCGCGGATTCAACTTATCAGCAGTACTTAACCAGTTTCATTGAGCAAGCCCACGCCAAAGGCGCTATCGCAATGCTAGCAACCCCTATTTGTCGGCGCGATTTTGATGAACATGGAAACTTGCGCGATGGCCTTATCGACTATGCAAATGCCACGCGAGCCGTCGCCAAAAAGCTCAATGTTACGTTATTCGATTTACATCAACTGAGCTGTGACGATATTCGCCGTTTTGGCCTTCTTACTTCACAAGCCTATTTTATTCAAATTCCGGCAGGGCTTTACCAGCAATTTCCTGAAGGCAAAACAGACAACACCCATTTAAATGTGGTTGGCGCAACTTGGATAGCACAACTTTTCGTTAAAGAGTTAAAACGCCAGCAACATCCGCTGGCGTCTTATGTGTGGCGAGAAATGCTTTAGAAATATTAACTTACTGAAATGCAGGTAATATTTGCTGATAAACCAGTCCCATAATATTACCTTCTTGCTGATTGACGTTGGCAGGTTGCGGATCTGCCAAAGTAATCACGCTAAAATCCAGAGCCGGAATAGTCAGCGCAAATTGACCACCCCAACCCCAAGCAAGCTGTGCAGGGTACCCGGGATTCCCTGATGGTGCTAACCACCAGCCATAACCGTAGCCATTGACCGCTAAGCCACCTAAAGCTCGGGTCGGGTTCTGACTGGCTGTTGCGGCTAAATCTTGCCAACCCGCAGGCAATAGCCGTTTACCTTGCCACACCCCATTTTGTTGCCATAATACGGCCAACTTAGCAAAATCGCGTGCGGTTAGTTCTAGACCTGCGCCGCCATTGTAAAAACCATCACCGAGCACTTCCCACTTAAAACTGCTAATGCCAAGTGGAGTAAACAACACTTGTTGGGCGTACTGAAGTGTCGGCATCCCCGTCGCTTTGGTTAAAATCACTGACAGTAAATGCATACCACCAGAGTTGTAATTAAACCTACTGCCTGGCGAATTAAGCATGGGTTGCTGCAACACATAACGGGCTGGATCTGCCGCTGTCGCAAAGGCGTTATAGCCTGCGGCAGTAGATTCATTCCAACTAATACCTGAACTCATCGTCAGTAAATTTGCAATAGTGATGCCGCCTTTGGCACTGATTAACGCGGCATAATCTTTGGTTAAAAAGTCGGTGATCGGTTGGTTGACCGAGCTGATTTTGCCTTGCGAAATGGCGATACCAATTAAATTACCCATCACTGTTTTCGTTACCGAACGCAGTTGAAACAAGGTCGATGCATTGCGATTTCCGTAATAAGTTTCAGCCACCAGCTGACCTCGGCGCAATACCAGCATCGACTGTAGCCCATTCACGCTAGCTCCCGCGTTATAGGCAGCAATGATTTTATTCTGATCGAGTCCTTCGGCTGAGGGCGTGCTAACGGGCCAATTGCCGCCTGCGGTTGGCTGCCAAGTCACGACTTTGCTAGGTGGGTTACTGCCATTCCCTTCATCAATAGTTCCACCACCGCCACAACCTAAAAGCGTGGCGCTGAACAACACAACCATTAATCCTTTCATCATTACTTCTCCGTGAACTTGTATTTTTAACCTATGCAAGCTGAAAAAAGGCAGCAAAGCGCAACAGACCGTGGCTAATCAGTGCTGAGAATTGGCCTTTTAGGCTTAGTATATCCCTTGCAATTTACTCTGGCTGAGGCACTAAAGCTATTAGTTTGCCCAACATAAATGTTTCAGCTGCAAATATTCGTCAATACCATATTGGGAACCTTCCCGACCAAATCCTGATGCTTTAATGCCGCCAAACGGGATGTGCGCTTGTGATATTGCTGAACCATTAATACCAATCATGCCAACTTGCAGCTGCTCACTGAGTTGCCAAATTCGTTCGGCATCTTTGGTGAAAACATAAGCCGCCAAACCACTTTGACTCGCATTGGCAAGTGCTATTGCTTCTGCTTCATGAGTAAAAATTTGAATTGCGGCCACAGGACCAAAAATCTCCTGCTGACTAATCGCCATCGATGCGCTGACCTGTTCTAACAATGTGGGTGGATAAAAATGTCCCACGCCAGCCCGTAATTGCGCCTGAAAACTAAGTGTCGCCCCTGCTGCGACGGCAGATTCGACTAAGTCGGTCACTTTATCTACCGCTGCGGCATTGATTAACGGGCCAATCTGCACGCCCTCTTCGTCGCCATTCCCTGTCACCAATTGAGTTATTGCTTGTTTTAAACGAGCTGAAAATTCAACAGCAATACTTTGCTCGACCAAAATACGATTGACGCAAACACAGGTTTGGCCGGCATTACGAAACTTCGCGGCCATAATTGCTGCGACCGCAGCATCCAGGTCTGCATCTGCAAACACGATTGCTGGTGCATTGCCACCAAGCTCCAAAGAGAGTCGTTTGACACTATCGCCACATTGGCGCATCAATAACTTACCGACGGCCGTTGATCCAGTAAAAGTGACCTTGGCTATCAGTGGATGGCTTGTCAACACTTGCCCAATACCAGCGGCATCACTATGAGTGACCACATTTAAAACTCCGCTCGGACATTGGGCTTGCTCAGCTAAATAGGCCAAAGCAAGTGCCGTTAGCGGCGTTAGCTCAGACGGTTTTAACACCACAGCACAACCGGCGGCAAAAGCTGC
>Ga0187843_10001769_pt1 | contig 13456 bp, 9 predicted proteins | sample SpaLakP09_SKY_43_FD_134516 | JGI IMG/M metagenome (GOLD analysis project Ga0187843, IMG submission 134516) | Oligotrophic lake water microbial communities from Sparkling Lake, Wisconsin, USA - SP09_SKY_43 | ecosystem: Environmental > Aquatic > Freshwater > Lake | place: USA: Sparkling Lake... | reverse complement strand
GCACCGCAAGCAGCCATCCAGTTAGCAGATAATTTGACATCTTCAAGTCGACGAATATCAGCAGCGAGTAAATTCGTAATAGCTTCACCAACTGCCATTTTGGCGGCCGCAGGAGCATCAATCACCGCCAATGGCGTGCGCTCACCCATAGCCATAGCCTCCCCACGGTAAGCCTTATAGTCCATCAAGGTCACCGCACAGTCAGCAACGGGAACCTGCCAAGGACCGACAAATGGATCGCGGGCATTTAGACCACCAACTGTTCTATCGCCAATCGTGATCAAGAAGGACTTACTAGCAACCGTTGGTTGTTGGAGAACCCATCCAATGCATTGGGCTAAATTAGCATCCGTTACATCAAGCTCTTCAAAGCTTTGTGCAACCCGCTGAACGTCACGATGCATACGCGGGGGTTTACCGAGTAACACCTCCATTGGCATATTAATCGGCATGGAGGCATCACTACCAGCTTCTGCTTTGTTATCACTAAGTTTAAGTTGACGTTCAGTAGTCGCCTCACCTACCACTGCAAATGGACAGCGTTCACGCTCGCACAGTGCTTTGAATAAATCCAAATCCTTAGCTTCAATAGCGAGTACATAACGTTCTTGAGACTCGTTACACCAGATTTCAGCGGGGCTCATACCACTCTCTTCAAGCGGTACATTGCGCAATTGAAATTGCGCACCTAAACCAGCACCATCAGCAAGCTCTGGGAATGCATTAGATATTCCACCAGCACCAACGTCATGGATGGAAACAATGGGGTTACGCTGACCCATTGCGATACATGAATTGATTACTTCTTGCGCACGTCGCTCCATCTCTGGATTACCGCGTTGTACTGAGTCGAAATCTAAATCAGCAGTATTGGTACCTGTTGCAACTGAACTACCAGTCGCACCGCCCATACCAATGCGCATCCCTGGACCACCCAATTGAATAAATAAGTGCCCAGCTTTAATTTGCTTTTTAGCAGTATGGATGGAATCAATACTGCCAATACCACCTGCAATCATGATTGGCTTGTGATACCCGCGACGTACACCCTCAAGGGTTTGCTCAAATACACGGAAATATCCCCCAAGAATTGGTCTACCAAACTCATTATTAAAGGCAGCGCCACCCAATGGACCATCAATCATGATTTGGAGCGGTGTAGCAATACGCTCCGGTTTGCCATACTTCTCAGACTCCCACGGCAAATCCGTGCCAGGGATATTGAGATTTGAAACCGAGAAACCAGTTAAGCCCGCTTTAGGTCGACCACCAACTCCAGTAGCACCTTCATCACGAATCTCACCACCTGCACCAGTAGATGCACCCGGAAATGGAGCAATCGCTGTGGGGTGGTTGTGTGTCTCCACCTTCATGAGGGTATGAACTAAACGGGTATCTTTTTGATAGAGACGATCTGGGCCTTTTGGAGACCAAGTTTCTGACTCGCAACCTGCCATGACAGCCGAGTTATCGGAGTAAGCGACGATGGTACCTTCAGGCTGAAGTTGATGCGTATTGCGAATCATCGCAAATAAAGATTTTTCCTGATCATCGCCATCTATCGTCCAACTGGAATTAAAAATCTTATGACGACAATGCTCGCTATTGGCTTGAGCAAACATAATTAACTCAACATCGCTAGGGTTACGTTCTAAGCGGATAAAGTTTTCAACCAAATAAAGCACCTCATCCTCTGATAGTGCAAGTCCTAATTCTTGATTAGCCTTATCTAATGCCGCTCTACCTTCAGTTAAAACTGAAATGCGGGTAAAAGGACGATCTGGCAGGGATTGATACAAAGCGCTGGCTTCATTGACATTCGTAATGACGGCTTCAGTCATCCGATCATGTAGAGCTGCTAGTACGAGTTGCTTCTGCTCTGTATTTAAGGCTTTTTTACATTGCCAGCCATACTGAACACCACGCTCAATACGCAGAATACTCAGACCGCATTGGCGGGCAATGTCAGTTGCCTTACTAGCCCATGGAGAAACTGTACCGAAGCGTGGAATGGCAATAGTAGTTTGAAGATCAACGGTCTTGCTCAACAAAGAGCCGCCTGTTTTCATCTGTGATACAAAAGGCTGACCATAAGTCAGTAGACTTTCGAGAACCTCTTTGTCTTTGGAATTAAGCTCTGACTCAGACCAAACAAAATGAAGATATTGAGCCTCAATGGACTCTAATTGAATTCCTTGGGCGCCAAGCGAGGCTAAAAGTCGCTGTTGGCGGAAGGCTGAAAGGGCATTTGCCCCGGGCAAGCAACAGAAAGATGACATCCCAAGATTATAAGGTTTTGATCAAACCAATCGGCCACCTTGAAGACTCAATTGACGACCGCACCGTGCAGCCAAGGCTGGATCATGGGTGACCAAAACAAGGGTTGAGGAATTCTCCCGATTGAGCTCAAAAAGGAGTTCAATCACCCTATCCCCACTGACCTCATCCAGACTCCCGGTAGGCTCATCTGCAAAGAGGATGGCGGGCTGATTAATAAAAGCTCGAGCTAAGGCTACACGTTGTTGCTCTCCGCCGGAAAGAGTTTTAGGAAAATGGTTAGCTCTTTGCGCTAAACCCACTTTTTCAAGCCATTGAACAGCTGCCACTCTAGCCTGAGCCTGAGAATGACCTGCTATCTCTAAGGGCAGCATGACATTCTCTAGCGCAGTTAAATGCGGAAGTAATTGAAAAGATTGAAAAACAAAGCCAATAGATTTGCCACGTAAACGAGCCCTTCCATCCTCATCCAGAAGATTAAGATTTTGACCCATTAAGTCAATTTGTCCAGTCGTAGGAAGATCCAAGCCAGCCAATAGACTTAACAAGGTACTCTTGCCAGAGCCAGAAGCTCCAATAATCGCTACACTTTCACCCTGTTTAATCTGAAAGCTAATGTCGTGCAAAATAACAAGCTCGCCATCAGTCGTCTTGACTACCTTCCCCACCTGGTCGGCAATAATGGATTTAGACTCTGTATTCATGTGGGATATTTTCTAGAATTGAGAAATGAAGATTCAGCAATTAATGGTTAATAAGTTCGTTACAGGTCTATTTTGCCTCTTAATGAGTTTTTACTCTTGGGCCCAAACAAGTCCAGTGATTTTAGTATTGGGTGACAGCCTATCTGCTGAGTATGGCTTGGCACGCGGGACTGGCTGGGTACATCTTTTGGAGCAACAGCTTGAGAAAGACAAAAGCTCTTGGACTGTATTTAATGCCAGTATCAGCGGGGAAACGAGCTCAGGCGGGATGAGCCGCTTACCATCACTGCTAACTCAAAAGCAGCCTGGAATCGTCATGATTGAACTAGGAGCAAATGATGCCCTGCGTGGGCTACCTATTGCGCAAACCGAAACCAATCTTCGAAGAATGATTCAGATGAGCAAAAAATCGGGCGCTCGGGTTCTGCTGTTTGGCATACAGATTCCAACCAATTATGGTCAGAGCTACACCACACAATTTAAGAAGCTTTACCAACAACTAGCCAATGAGGAGCAGATAGAGCTGCTACCTTTTTTCCTAGAGGGTGTTGCAACCAAACCCGAATTATTTCAAGCGGATCGATTGCACCCCAATGTTAAGGCCCAAAGCATCCTCTTCAAAAACGTATGGGGCTCAATGACCCCATACAATAATTTACTCAAAAAATCGCCTTAGCCATTAACTACCTGCACTGCCTGGGTTTGCAGCTTTAAGTGGATTAATGACTTTAACGCCAGCACTATTTCGCCAGTAAGCCATAAAACCAGCAAACTCTGATTGCGCCGCTAGCGCTTGAATCTGTTGTGCCTGGGCTTTATGAACCTTGGCATCAACTGTAGCAGGTTGACGAACTTGTTCAATGCGATAAAGAGTGGTACCAACTCCAGGGTTGGAGACTGACACTACAGCAGGTAACTTATCAGTATTCATCGACATCACTTCATCCATAGATGAGCCTACTAAATTGCCTGGTTTGTTACGTGAGATCCAGCTAGCACTGCTAAAGCCAGCAGCGTTCTTGGGATCTTTTTCTAGTGCCGAAAATTTTTCGCTAGCAGCCGTGATTGCCAGTTTCTCAGCGGCGCGTTGGCTAACCTGACGTTTTACTTCACTAGCAACTTCTTTATATGGCAAGATTTGTGCAGGGTACAAAGTAACTACCCGAGCAGAAACAAAGACGCCGGGCGAAATTTGAACGGCTTCGATATTGCGCTTGTTCTTCAACGCTTCATCGCCATAGAGGGATTGAATTACTCTCGGATTAGCTAGGGGATGATCTTTAGACACACCAGGAGCACCACCGCGAGAGACACCCTTCTGAGATTGAATACTGAGCTTTAACTTATCTGCGGCAGGTTTTAAGCTATCAGATTGATCATAGGTAATATTTGCAAACTGATCCGCTTTCTCATTAAAAGCCTTAGAGTCTTCTTTGGGATACGCTTTAAGAACAATGTATTCCACATCCATATATTCAGGACGCTCAAATAGTCTGGCATTGGCCTCATAAAAAGCCTGCAACTCTTCTGGACTTGGATTTACCTTACCTAAATAGTCATTTGCATTGAACTGCAAAGTCTGTACCTGCCTCTCTACCTCATAGAGAGAAGAAATAATTTCAGATAATTTAGGATTAGCCAATTCAGTGCGGGCAACAGAATTTACCAATTGCTGAATTTTTAAATCAAAACTTTGACCAGCATAAAACTGCTCTTCATTCATTCCGTTGCTTGCAAGTAATTGCTTAAAACGAGCATCATCAAAGCTACCGTCTTGACGGTACAGAGAACGAATCTGGGGAATTTTTTGCAAGCTATTCACAAGTTCTTGCTTGCCAACTTGTAAGCGCAAGTCGCTAATTGCAAAACCAAGAATGCGCTGTTGAAGCAATTCATTTAGGATTGCTTGACGAAACGGTAGGCTTTGAGCGATTTGGGCATTACCACCAACACGCTCAGCTTGACGCTTGGCAGCCATCTCCACCTCTTGCGCTGTAATGGGCTTGCCATTCACTTTAACAATGTCAGTCTCTTTGTCCATAAATTCGGAATAACTCGAAATACCAAACAAAGCAAATGAAGGAACGATGAATAGCATCAATACGAACTGAAGAATCTTTTGGTGCTTACGTACGGAATCAAACATGAGTTAATCGCCAGAAAATGAAGTTAATGATGTGAGTGTACTAGGCATAGAGTCTAGAGAAACTAGCAAGCCTGGGGTAGAGAAAATGGGGTTTGGGGAAACTGGTGGGCGCTGACGGGATCGAACCGCCGACATTCTGCGTGTAAGGCAGACGCTCTACCATCTGAGCTAAGCGCCCCAAATTAATACAGACGAGATTGTAACCTAGTGCGGGAATAAAAGAAGGATTGTTCATCAACAATGATTCAAATTAAGCAATCAAATTGATTAGAAATCCCTTAAATATACCCGCCTATCAATGCTTCAAGGCTTCTCCAGAAGAAATTTTCTCACTGGCCTTACTAGCTTCAGCAGCCTTTTGAGCGAGCTCTTCAGGAGTTGGATCAGGCAAGGCAACGGGTTTACGTTCCAATGCAAGCTCTAAGACTTTATCAATCCAGCGGACCGGTACGATTTCAATTGCATTCTTGACGTTGTCAGGAATATCAATCAAATCTTTGACGTTTTCCTCTGGAATTAAAGCCAGCTTAATTCCACCACGATGTGCCGCTAATAACTTCTCTTTAAGGCCACCAATTGGGAGCACTTCTCCGCGCAAAGTGATCTCACCAGTCATTGCTACATCTGAACGAATGGGGATACCTGTGAACACAGAAACCAAGGCCGTCGTGATCGCAATGCCAGCAGATGGTCCGTCCTTCGGTGTGGCGCCATCTGGGAAGTGAATATGAATATCTTTCTTCTCAAATGCTTCATCAGCAATACCGAGAGCTCTTGCTCTAGAGCGAACGACGGTTTTTGCTGCCTCAACAGACTCCTTCATCACATCACCAATTGAGCCAGTACGAGTAATGACGCCCTTACCGGGCATCACTGCCGCCTCAATTGTCAATAGATCACCACCTACCTCGGTCCAAGCTAAACCAGTCACCTGCCCAACTTGATTTTCTTTGGCAGCAAGACCAAAGTCATACATGCGCACAGATAAAAACTTCTCTAAGTTATCGGCATTAACAGTTACGGGCGCAGCTTCTTTCTTGAGAAGGAGTAACTTCACCACCTTGCGACAAATTTTATTGATTTCACGTTCTAGGGAGCGGACACCAGCTTCACGCGTGTAGTAGCGGATCATGCTGCGTACAGCACTTTCCTCAATCTTCAACTCATCCTTTTTGAGACCATTGTTTTTAATCTGTTTAGGAATTAAATAATTAGTAGCAATGCTAGTCTTCTCGTCTTCTGTGTAACCGGCAAGGCGAATAATTTCAAGACGATCAAGTAGCGGGCCAGGAATATTTAAGGAATTAGAGGTAGCAACAAACATCACATCCGATAAATCAAAGTCCACTTCGACATAGTGGTCCTGGAAGGTGTGATTCTGCTCAGGATCTAAAACTTCAAGTAAAGCACTGGCGGGATCACCACGAAAATCCATGCCCATCTTATCTACTTCATCCAAGAGGAATAAAGGATTACGCACACCGACTTTCGTCAGGCTAGACAGAATCTTTCCAGGCATCGAGCCGATATAGGTGCGACGATGACCACGAATTTCTGATTCATCTCGAACACCGCCTAGAGCCATACGCACAAACTTACGGTTCGTTGCACGAGCAATCGATTGACCCAAGGAGGTTTTACCAACACCTGGAGGGCCAACCAAACACAGGATAGGTGCCTTCACGCGGTCAACGCGTTGTTGAACTGCGAGGTACTCCAAAATACGTTCTTTGACCTTATCAAGACCATAATGATCTTCGTCCAATACTTTTTCAGCATTAGTTAAATCATTATTAATCTTGGTTTTTTTCTTCCAAGGAAGATTAACTAAGGTATCAATGAAGTTGCGTATGACTGTTGCCTCAGCAGACATCGGTGACATCAGTTTAAGCTTCTTCAGCTCAGACTCGGCCTTCTTTAGTGCCTCTTTAGGCATGCGAGCAGCCTTGATACGCTTCTCAAGCTCCTCAAGATCGGCTCCTTCTTCGCCCTCACCCAATTCTTTTTGAATGGCTTTCACTTGTTCGTTCAGGTAGTACTCACGCTGACTTTTTTCCATCTGACGTTTCACACGTCCACGAATACGCTTCTCGACTTGCAAGATATCTATTTCACTTTCAAGATCAGCTAAGAGACTTTCTAGTCTCTGCACCACATCTGTCATCTCGAGCAAACGTTGCTTCTGTTCTAGCTTCACTGGTAAATGGGCGCAAATCGTATCAGCCAAGCGGCTTGGGTCATCAATACCGCCCAATGAGGACAGAATTTCTTGCGGGACTTTTTTATTGAGTTTTACGTACTGATCAAACTGGGCCATGATGGCACGACGTAATGCTTCTGTTTCATGAGCGTCTAAGGAGGACATCGGTGATGGTGTCGCGTCGCAACTGAAAAAGCCTTGACTATCTTCCACTTGACTCACTTCAGCGCGTTGAACTCCCTCAACCAAAACCTTAACCGTACCGTCTGGTAGTTTTAGCATTTGTAAAATATTAGCGATGCAGCCAACCGCATATAGGTCATCTACACCTGGCTCATCCTTAGCAGCCGTCTTTTGAGCTACTAAGAGGACATTTTTGCCAGTTTCCATGGCGGCTTCTAAAGCTTTGATGGATTTAGGTCTACCCACAAACAATGGGATCACCATATGTGGAAACACCACGACATCCCTTAAGGGAAGGAGCGGCAGTTGAATAGGTTCAGAGGGTAGTAATAAGTGGCCAGGCATGGGGCAGTTCCTCCAAAATAGTCGTTCCGTAAAGTTTCTAAATATGCCGTACCACTAGATACAGACATAATTCAGGAATAGGATACTACCTATATGGATGCCACCGAGTGAAAAACAAGGGGTAAATATGTCAAAAATGAGCAAAAAACTAGCAAAAACAGCTAAAAAAACCAAAAATTAGGCTTTTTTACTCAATTCCACAGATTTTTCACCCTGTTTGTAGACTAAAAGAGGTTTTCCACCATCAGCAATCGTGGTCTCGTCGATAACTACCTTTTGAACATTCTTCAAGGATGGCAAGTCATACATCACATCCATGAGGGAGCCCTCAAGAATAGAGCGTAGGCCGCGGGCACCGGTCTTACGTGCAATTGCTTTTTTAGCAATGGCCGATAAAGCTCCAGGGCGCACTTCTAGTTCTGAGCCTTCCATGGTCAACAGTGCCTGATACTGCTTCACCAAGGCGTTCTTAGGCTCGGTAAGGATCTGAATTAAGGCGGGCTCATCTAGTTGCGTTAAGGTAGTAACGACTGGTAGACGGCCGATTAGTTCAGGGATAAGGCCAAACTTAATCAGGTCTTCAGGCTCCACTTCAATGAGGAGGTCACTTACGCCGCGATCATCTTTGCCGGGTACCGTTGCATTAAATCCAATGCCTGTCTTCGCTGTACGATGCTGAATCACCTTCTCTAGGCCATCAAATGCGCCACCGCAGATAAACAGAATATTCGTTGTATCCACCTGCAAGAAATCTTGATTAGGGTGCTTACGACCACCTTGCGGCGGGACAGAAGCCATTGTGCCCTCAACCAACTTCAATAAAGCTTGCTGAACACCCTCACCTGATACGTCACGGGTAATGGATGGGTTGTCTGACTTGCGAGAAATTTTATCAATCTCATCGATGTAAACAATGCCGCGCTGGGCTTTTTCTACGTTGTAGTCGCAAGCTTGTAACAATTTTTGAATAATATTTTCGACATCCTCGCCAACATAACCCGCTTCGGTTAGTGTTGTTGCATCTGCCATAACAAAAGGCACATTGAGCATGCGCGCTAAAGTCTGAGCTAATAATGTTTTACCAGAGCCAGTTGGACCAATTAATAAGATATTGCTCTTAGCAAGCTCAACACCGTCAACCATTGCCTTAGCGGGAACTTTAGATTCTTTTTTGTCAGTAGCCTCAGTAGACTTACCGTCTTTGTCCAACTTCTCTTTTTTGGGTTTTGGTAAATACTGCAAGCGCTTGTAATGGTTGTATACCGCAACCGCTAGAGTCTTCTTGGCATGATCTTGACCAATCACATATTGGTCTAGATTCTCACGAATCTGATGTGGCGTTGGTAAAGAATCGTCACCCTCACCTTTAGGAAGCTTTGCAAGCTCTTCTTGAATGATGTCAGTGCACAGATCAATACACTCATCACAAATAAACACAGATGGTCCAGCAATCAGCTTCTTCACTTCATGCTGACTCTTGCCGCAGAAGGAGCAGTACAGAATCTTATCTGCGCTATTAGAGGTATTTATGTCGCTCAAAGTAGATATCTTCTTAGGTATAGGACTTATGGACGTTTATCAATTACTTTATCGATCAAGCCATACTCTTGAGCCTGTTCTGCAGACATAAAGTTATCACGATCAGTATCTTTAGCAATCGTTTCAATTGTTTGACCAGTTCGGTCAGACAGAATTTTATTCAAGCGCTCACGTAAATAGAGAATTTCACGGGCCTGGATTTCAATATCAGAAGCCTGGCCACGAGCACCGCCTAAGGGTTGATGAATCATCACGCGTGAATTAGGCAAGGCGTAACGCTTACCCTTCTCACCAGCGCACAATAAGAATGCACCCATACTGGCAGCCATACCCATACATAGAGTACTGACGTTTGGCTTTATGAATTGCATAGTGTCGAAGATTGCTAAGCCGGCCGATACAGAACCGCCAGGAGAGTTGATATACAGAGAAATTTCTTTATCTGGGTTTTCGCTCTCAAGAAATAACAACTGGGCTATCACTAAGTTTGCAGTTTGATCATTCACTTCACCAACTAAGAAAACAACGCGTTCTTTTAGTAGGCGAGAGTAAATATCATAGGCTCTCTCGCCTCGACCAGAGGTTTCAATCACCATAGGAACTAAACCCAAAGCTTTGGGCTCTAAATTCTCGGACTGGAAATGATTCTGGTTCATGCGGTCGGACCTTTTATATAAATAACTAAATGTTAGTTGAGCTTACTGAGCTCTTCGAAGGTAATAGTTTTATCAATCACTTTAGCTTGTGATGTGAAATACCGAATAACGTTATCTTCAAGAACTAAATTCTCAATATCTTTGAGACGGCTGGGGTTGCTATAGAACCAGCGTACCACTTCTTTTGGATCTTCATAAGTAGCTGCCTGCTCATCAATTTCTGCTTTGATTTGATCTGCAGTCGCAGCCAAATTCTGCTGCTTAACTAAGTCGCTTAAAATCAAGCCAAGGCGAACCCGCTTGATAGCTTGCTCAGCAAACATCTCGGCTGGGATAGGCGCATCTTTCGCATTCGGAATGCCACGTTGCATCAAGTCTTGACGTGCGGATTCAACTAAACGCTCTTGCTCTTGAGTCACTAATGACTTTGGTGTATCAAGTTCACAAATGCTATTGAGCTTATCCATCACTTCACCTTTTAATAGAGATGTGATGCGACGTTTGGTCTCGCGATCAAGATTCACTTTTACTTCTTCACGCATCTTTGCAACGCCACCTTCAGTAACACCCATAGATAATGCAAACGCATCATCCACTACTGGAAGATGCGCCCAGTTCACTGACTTAACAGTAATCGTGAAGTCAGCAGTTTTGCCAGCAACATCTTTACCATGGTAATCAGCCGGAAAGTTTAAGGGGAAGCTTTTGCTTTCGCCTGCTTTGAGTCCTAAGGTTGCAGCTTCAAATTCTGGGAGCATGCGGCCTTCACCAAGAACATATTCAAAGTTTTCTGCTTTACCACCAGCAAATTCAACATCGTCAATCTTGCCTACAAAGTCGATAATTACCTGGTCCCCAGCCTGTGCAGTGGTATTAGCGCCACCATCACCATGTGGACCTGCTTCACCACGCGGATGGTAATGAACCTGCTGCTTACGCAATACATCTAGAGCACGGTCAATTTCTGCATCAGAAATATCTGTCGTGTACTTGGTTACTTCAGCTTTACTAAAATCACCAATTTTCACTTCTGGCAAAACCTCGAAGTAAGCATCAAAAACAATCTTATCAGCATCTAATTCGCTCTTAGGATCAAGGCGAGGCTGACCAGCTAGTAGGATTTTTTCATTTTGGGCTAAGTCATAAAACAGCTCTGAAGCTTTATCGAACTGAAGTTCGAAATCCACTTGCATGCCATATTGCTTTTCAACCATATTCTTAGGCACTTTCCCTGGACGGAAGCCTGGAGCTTTCATGGTCTTGCCCAATTTAGCCAAACGGGCGTCTCTTGCCTTAGCCAAATCGGCACGAGCAAACTCTAAGGTCACTTTGCGGTCTAACTGACCTAAATTTTCTATATGCACAGCCATTCTCGTCTCTTAATTGAAAATCAGAATATATGAAGCCCAAGCCAAGTAGCTATCTTGTGGTGCGAGGAGGGGGACTCGAACCCCCACACCATTACTGGCGTCAGGACCTAAACCTGGTGCGTCTACCAATTTCGCCATCCTCGCGCGAATTCCGCAAACGCTACCGAGCTAGAACTTCACTCTAAAGAGCGTAATTCTACAATGCTTGGCGGTTTTGGAGGATATTTAAGCCTTGTATAGCAAAGCCACAGCGTGGACGGCAATGCCCTCACCTCTACCTAAGTGCCCAAGAGATTCATTTGTCTTGGCTTTCAGGTTGACATGGCTGGGCGTAACAGCTAGATCAGCTGCAATATTACGGACCATATCTGGCAAGAAAGTGGCTAATTTAGGCTTTTGGCAAATAATCGTTGCATCTACATTACCAACCTGAAATCCCGCAGCCTGCACTTTTTGCAGCGCCGCCCTAAGCAAAATTCGACTATCCATATCCTTAAATTGAGGGTCAGTATCTGGAAAAAGCTGGCCAATATCATTTAAGCCCGCGGCTCCTAATATTGCATCTGTCAAAGCATGAAGCAGCGCATCCGCATCGGAGTGACCTAATAGCCCTTTTTCATTAGGGATATGAACTCCTCCCAAAATCAACTTACGGTCAGCTACCAAGGCATGAACGTCATAGCCTTGGCCAATTCGAAACTGAGGAATATGAGTGGTGCTTTGGGTCATTGGATACCGATAGGTTGTTAGCTCAAGTAAATTATGTAGCTGATGCTTGCAAAATGGTTTGCATCAATTCCCAATCTGCAGGATGGGTTACCTTAAAGTTGCGTGTCGCCCCTTTAATGAGCAACGGCTTTAGACCAGCAAGTTCCATAGCACTGGCTTCATCGGTAATATCTGCTTCCAAGCGAATACCCTCCTCGATGGCATCATGCAGGCGCTTTAAGCCAAACATTTGTGGCGTTTGGGCTTGCCAGAGATGTTCACGGGAGATCGTTTTCAATGCTCGAGTTGGGTTGCCAGCTATAGCGGAATTGGCATCAGCCATTTTTAAGGTATCTGCCAATGGCATCGCCAATAAACCACCCTCACCTGATTGAATGACCGCCCCAATCAATTTTTGAATGAGTGCCGGTGAGATCCCTGGGCGTGCAGCATCATGAACCAGCACCCAATCATGCTCAGGAATACCTGCTTTAAGCATGGCGGCCAAAGTATTTCTGACGGTTTCTTGGCGTGTGAGCCCACCAGTGGGAAGAAATTGGACCAAGGTTGATTTGCCTGCCAGGGAGCCCAAAATGGGATTATCAATAAAACTAGGGCTCACACCTACCCAAATAGAGGTAATCTCCGGAGTTTTTATAAAAGCCTCTAAGGCATAAGCCAGCATTGGCTTGCCAGCTAGCTCCTGAAACTGCTTTGGCAGAACTCCGCCAAGCCTGGAACCCGAGCCAGCCGTTGGTAACAAGGCGTGACATTGGGGCAAGGATGACGAGGATTGAATTCCAGCGGGCATACCTGATTCTATAATGAGCGCAGATGTCCGATGCATTAAAACTAGCACCCCCCATACCTGCGCCGCGGGCTGGGCAGCGCTTTACCTTTTCGGGACTAGTTGGTTCTGCAGATGCCGCTTTAATCGCCCAATCAGCATTGCGCTATCGTTCTGAGTTTTCAGTCATGGTGATTTTTTGCGCCCAGGCTCAAGAAGCCCAGCGCCTTTTAGAAGAAATCCCCGCTTTTGCGCCGCAACTCAAAACGCGTTTACTGCCCGATTGGGAGATTTTGCCGTATGACCATTTTTCCCCACATCAAGATTTAGTCTCAGAACGCTTAGCAACTCTATATGAATTACTCAACGGTAGTTGTGACATTGTTTTAGTACCCATTACTACCGCTCTGCAAAGACTTGGCCCACCGAACTTTCTATCAGGGCACACGTTTTTCTTCAGGCAGGGTGACAAGCTGAATGAAGCAGCACTAAAGATTCAGTTAAAACAAGCTGGCTACGATCCAGTAAGCGCTGTGATGCG
>Ga0187843_10001766_pt1 | contig 13467 bp, 12 predicted proteins | sample SpaLakP09_SKY_43_FD_134516 | JGI IMG/M metagenome (GOLD analysis project Ga0187843, IMG submission 134516) | Oligotrophic lake water microbial communities from Sparkling Lake, Wisconsin, USA - SP09_SKY_43 | ecosystem: Environmental > Aquatic > Freshwater > Lake | place: USA: Sparkling Lake... | reverse complement strand
GTTTGGGGATGAGTTGTGGCTCGAAGCTGCCCTGGCGGTCACGTGGCACCTCGATGGGCAATTCGCCGAACTCGCCCTTGAGGGTCTTGCGGCTCTTGCCGTTCCGGGTGTTGCCGGCTGGATTGAGCACAGGCTCGTGTTTGCTATGGCCAAGGTGTGCGGCCATCTCGGCATCCAGCGCTTTCTCGACCAGCAGCTTGGTGAGCTGTTTGAGCAGGCCGTTCTCACCGATGAGGTCTTCGGGCTTCTGGTAATTAGCCAGCAAGCTGTCCAGTAGCGTGTCAGGTACGTCGTGTTTCTTCGAGTTCATTGTGTCTCCAGACTAGGTGGCAGTTTCCTGCCAAATGTCCGTTTACACAAAATTCAGCACACGCCCACTTAGTCATCTTATTTTTTGAAAATAAGATGACTTATCATAGCAATCCACCAAGACAGCAGCGGAACAAGCAGACATCAATACAACTCATAAATTCGTAAAGCTTAAAAGCAAGCTAGATACCGGTTTCTTTGGCGTAGTCATTGTCCCGTACATTACGGGACAGAAAAAGCGTAAAACTGGCTTCAAGTGAAAGCCCTGTAGTACAGCTTGATTCAGGTGTTAACCCAGAGCATGTACGCACTACCATTTCGTCACAGACACGACCAGGATTTTCGTCTAACTAGCGCACTGGCATGCATTACGTATTTCTCAAACATAGAAAGCGATGTAAATGTCTACTTTTCGTCTACCGAATGTATCCATTAAGTCAACCGAAAATAAACTTCATGTCAACTTTATGTCAACCAGCATCAACCAGCAGTCAACTTTTTGTAGAAAAAATGTCAACCTCTGATTACACATGAAAATCTAACTTCTTCAAAATTGATATTTCTTCCGATACCGACGAAGTAAATCAGGAAACAAACCAGAAAAAACTACTTAGTGGAACATAAAGGACACATTACAATGTGTTATATTTTTAGTATTATCTTCTTGTTTAACAAAGGAAAAACATAAATTACAATGAAGAACGTTACGTAGGAATTGTCAGTTATGGAACTGACAGAAATGGGAAGAAAAATGAAGAAGCTCGAGAAACCGAAGAACAGTGGTAATTGGAAGCCATCCCGACAGAGGTCGATTCGACTGGGTCATGAGCTTGATCTTGTAATGGATGAGCTGGCGGAGGAACGCGACATGACGTTTTCTGCAATGGTACGGGTAGCTATTGAGTCTTACTTAGCAAATGAGGTCATTCGATCAGAGCTTAAAAAATTAGAATCAAACATAGCGGCCACATTAATCACATCTATTAAAGAAACCACAAAAGTGGCGGATGACATACAGCTTGTGATTGCCTTTCTAGATCAATTCGTAAAATTCCAAATGTTTGTTGAACCGGAAGTGATTGACAAGGAAGGCTCTGCGGCCTTGGGAAATCGTAGATATAATGCATTTATTGATGAATTCAAGAATGCATTTCACATTCGTCGCAAGCGATCTAGGCTTGCTGACCTAGTGGAAGATGAAGAATAAAATTTATGAACAACCCCATTTTCATAGGCATTCACCAATGGAAGAATTAGCCAACACGACCTATACCCAAGAACAGAGCATCGCTTACGAAGCAGCATGCGAATGCATAAATCAAGCTATCGCCATTTTAATGAGCCACATCTATCAAGAAGAAAAAGCTAGTAAACCAAATTCTTCCTGGCTGCTATCATTAAATGAAGAAGTAGATACTTTATGGAAACGACGCAACGAGCTGAAGGTAAATGATGCAGCGGAGATTCAAGCGATTAGAAACACCTTTGGAGAGCGAATAAGAGCTTATCGACAAAGCAATGGTCAAAAAAAATGGTTTTGATATAAAAAAGGCCGGAACATTTTCCGGCCTTCCCTTTTGAGTAGTCACTCTTCCCCGTGGCTTATCTGAATTGTCCCTCCACCCGTTTCACTGGTTTCCTTAATCGTATTGAGCGTTGCCTTCGTAGCATCTATCGCTTTTGCTCCAGCAGAAATGGTAGTGCTTGGCTGATTGCCATTTCCATCATGCGTAGACATGCTACTGATCGCCTGAGTAGGTGGTGTCCCTACAGGTGCTCCGACATGGACGGATTGTGCCGCCGCCCCAGAAACAGCTGACTCAGCAGCTAGGGACTGGCTGTCAACCTGTGGAGCAGGAGGAGTACCACGGGAAGGTTCCGATAATCCTGTCGTACCGGCCACAGGTTCTGTTGGATTTGCAGATGCCCCAGTTGCAACAACCTGACCAGGAACCGATGGTGCAGGCATTCCAGCCGCACTGTTCTCCCGTACAGCTGCTGCACGATTATTGATTCGATGCGCCAATTCTCCACCGATAGATCTACTACCCAAGCCCTTGATTGAGTCCATAGCCATTTCACCCGCAGCACTACCTGCCTCTTGAATGGCCCCAGCGGCCATCCCGATACCACTTTTTCCGCTGACTGCACTGGCTTGAATGGCTGCAGAGCCGGCTTTAGTTGCCCCTGCCACGCTATTAGCTGCACCGCCTGCCAGTGCAGCAGTGCCGCCGGCTACGGCCGCCACACCTGCCGCCCCGGCCGCCAGACCGGCAACCCCATCGCCAGCAGACATGGAACCTGTCCCACCCAGCAAGTCGGATGCCATCGTTGGCAGTTTCAGGGACAGCATCAGCATCAGGATGGAGCCGCCCAGGATTGCCCATATCGGAGCAAGATTACTCAAGGACAGGGAAGCAATCTGCTGGCCAAAGTCCTGCGTTATCGACGTACCTACTGCGATGATGAAATAAATAGTCATGAACCGAACGCCATAAACAAGGGGCGTCGTCATGATCTTCATTGCAATATCCTTGGTCCACTTGGTGACGCCGAAAGCAAGAACCAAGGGATACACAGCCAGGTAGAACCAAAGCTGAATCCAGGCCACGGCAAATTGTGCTGTCAGAATGCCAAAGCACAACACAATGGCGATAAGCGCCAAAGCAATCAGCATTGCTGCAAACGGGTTTGTCATTGCAGCCACGCCGGCCGGCACTGGTACGCCTCCTACGTTGGCGTTATCAGAAAACGAATTCATCATCATGTTTACCAGGTCGATGCCTTGCCAAAAAACATCGCTTGGGCTGATGGCGGAAGTTGCCGCCCCTTGCTGCCCGATCTGGATAAAGCTATTGACGAACGCCAGCGGAATGCTTGGATTGGAAATCACCCAGGCAACCAAGCCGACCCATACGATACGTGGGAGAAGCAGGGCCAGCATGTCCGGGATGTCGGCCCCCTTGAGAATCTTATTGCTCAAGATGGCCCATGCCAGATCAATCGTAAAAAGCGTGTACGACAGATGCAGCGCGGTTTGCGTGATGTTTTGCCCGTAGTTGCTGGCTGCCGTCTGATACTTAACCATGATGTCACCAAAATCATAGTTTCCCGTATCGGCAAAGGCAGGACTGGCCAGGAGCAGCAGCGACGCCACAAGCCATAGATTTGCGCGTTTCATGTCTATTGCCCCTTTAGAAAGTACGGAAGCCGCTTTCGCCAGGTTTCCGCACATGATCGGTCTTTTGCGGAGTCGGCTTCTGTTCTTCACTCTTGCCGCAGCCGGTCAGCATTGAGCCGAGAGCAACAATCACAACAGCTGCGACGAAGGAACCCCACTTTTTTTGCTGAAAAGATTTTTGCACTTTGATACCCCTTAGAAAGTACGGAAGCCGCTTTGGCCAGCTTGGCGGACAGTGCCATTGCCTTGCTTCATGAGTGCTTGCGTGGCGTCCATCTGGTTGGCTTGAATCTGGCCCTGTGCGGCCAGGTAGTTGCTTTGGGCTTGAGTCTGCAGAGCCAGCATCTGGCGCAGCTTCTGCAGCTGATCAATCGTCTGGCTGGCAATCATGTTGCCGGCCTGAATGGCCTGCAGACTGCCTTGAGAGCCGGCGGAAATGCCCTGAATCTGCTGAATGGCCGCCCGTTCACTATCGAACTGGCTGACATTCAAGCCAGCCGAAGCAAGAGCCGATTGCAGGCCGTCAAGGCCCTTGCCGAGCAGCACCTTGTATTGGCTGCCGAAGTTGGTAGCGCCAGCTGAGGAGGCAAAGCCAGGGAAAGCAGCTTTGAATTTTTGATCTATCGTGCCAGCCGCATACGTGATTGCCGTTGTGTTCTGTACGGCATTGGCCAGTTGGACGAGATCCTGTTGCGCCTGCCCCCACAGTTGAGCCGGCGCATTAATCAGGTTTTTCAGCTGGGCTTGTTCCATTTGCACCATCTGCAGGGTGTTGTTCACTTCCTGCAGCATGGTTGCGCCCTGCTGTACTAACTGCACGTTGTTCAAAATCTGAGTGACTTCTGTTGCGCCACCGTTGCCGGCTACGCTACCGGCCTGCACCGGACTAACAGATACGGAAACAAACATTGCCGTGATGACAGTTCTTCGCATCGCCGACTTGATAGGCTTGCTTGTAAGCAGGCTGTTTTGGCCGTTGACGTTCTCGCTGGTCGCGTTCATTCTGACACCTCAAAAGTAGTTGTTTTGACTAGTCGAAACCGCAAGTCTTGACTAGCACCCCATAAGGGCCAGATTGCCGTCTGGCCCTTATTTCATGCGGCTTTCACGATTTTCTATGTGCTATACTTCGATGATTTATTTAGACACACTAATTATCTATATGACCATTGATTGCCACACCGCATGCAATAATCATCCTATGTGAGTGTGTTCGTGTAGTCAATTAATAGACACACAATAATATTATGTGTCGTCATACTTGTTTTGATTGCGCCAATAGACATACAATATTTTTGTCTGTCGGCCATGTGGAGAAAAGAAAAATGCAGATCAGACACACGCGGGGCCGCACTCAATTCTTGAGAACGTATTACGACAACGTGGCCAAGCGATCGCGCCAAAAGCTAATCGGGTCCATGGAGCGCGGGGCGAAAGAGCTACCGCCGGAACTGGCTAGTCTGATGACAGAGGCGGAGATAGAAGAATTTGCCGTTTGGCTGGAAAGGGAAGCCGAGTCCGAACGTGCCGCCCAGGCACGGCAGGAAATCGAAACCTTGCCGCAAACAATGAAGAATGTTGCCAGCCACATTTTGCGTGGCGCAAAGCTGACCAACGAGCAGGCAAAAGGAATGTGGGACGGCATGGCGCTACTGCGCCGGCATCTCACAAAAGCGGGCTACACCAAGCCCAATTTGAACGACTCCCAGGAGTCAAGCCAGGAAGATTGAACCATGCCCCATTCGGCGGAAATGTCCCAGCTAACCAGCACCCTTTCGCGTGCAACGTCTATTCCCCATGTGTACGACGAAACCTTGGAGACTCGCGGCGGTGGAACGGCCTACTACATGGTTGAATGCGGTGGCCTGTTGTTCTTAGCGTGGTTTGACGAGGACACGCAGGAAATGATTATTTCGCCGCTGGATTTGTGGGATATGGAAAACTTAGAAGACGCACTGGACGACCCTATGCCGTTGCTAAGTTACCAGGCAATCGACAGAGAAGGGTTTGAGAGGATGGCAGCACAGACGTTCGCGGCGTCTGCACTGCCTGCCGTGACGACCCATTGAAAGTACATCATAGCCTTACCAAGATACACCAGGCACACGATTGGCAGCCAGTCAGGCGCACGATTGACCAGTCCGGGAACATCCCGGCTTTTTCACGTGTAATCGCTTAGGTAGTCTATACGTGTAATCGCTTAGAGGCCTTGCCCAGCAAGGCTATGGCCGCACTTGATACACGCTGTCCGGCTAAGTATTCGCCGGCGTATGCTTCTGCCGGCATGCACGGTTTGTATGGCAAAGTAGGGGTGGTATTGGTGGCCACCTGTAAGCATGCAGCGCAGGTAAGAGACTTGCATCATGTTTCCTTAGTCAACGATTGATCGACTATGGTAGTTGCCCTGCTAGCCACCAAAAAAACGACCTTTCCCAAAAAACGCACCACAAAATGACTTATTTTTGGTGTCATCATCACGATAGGTTTTCTAGTTATGAAGAATATTATTCCTGCAACTGACTGGTTCTTTGTTCATCGGGACGACGAGGACGCATTGGCGCGGCCGACTGTTTGGCATCTTGCTGCATGGGGAGTTAATGACACTGGTGATATTGTGGGCCTGGTGTCACCAGCTGGGAAAAGCAGTAATGGCGTTCCATCCTTGGCCATTGTGCCACCCGTTGAAGGGAAATATCTGCACCGCGACCAGCTGACAGATATTGAGCGAGAGCAAGCGTTGAAACGCTGAAAGCGTGAAAAAGGCCCGGATAAAACCGGGCTTTTTCTTTATTATGCCAAGCAGCAATGTCGCCAACATTCTAAATTTTGCGACATCAATAGCAATACGTTCTGATGGCAAAAACTACTTGGCCTGAATTAACTGCTACCAGGATGTAGTGCTATCCAGATTACTGAGGAAATTATCTGCTGTTGGATGTGTTTTGAGGCGATATTATCATTTTCTGGACTATTTGGATTTCTTGAGTACCACTGTAGTCCTGCTGAGTCCAAGATGGCACATACCCGTAATGACGGAATGTTTGTTTGAAGTTCTCTTCTTCAAAAAATCCAATCAGGTCACCTTCATCCCTTTCTGAGAATGGGAGAGCGTAAACGTACATGTAGCACCCCAGCCGAAATTCGCATACTACGTGCGGTAATTTCGGGTGCGACTCCTTACGGATGTACAAGGTGATTTGAGCAGACGGGTCTGGTGGAAGCATTACTACCGCTGCCGCAATTTTCGGTAATGGTGCGTTGGCAGACTCTCCATAGCGCACCCACTCCACGGTTTTCTTCAGAGCCGGAAGATACTCCTCCGGGATGACCGATAGGGCGATTTTGCTTAATGCTCGGTAAAAATTCTGTGGGACGATGGGCTTCCCTTTTCCCAGTTGCGCGCTCAACACGCCAGATGCGTCTTCTGAGATTTTCCCAGAGACGACGATCATACGCTTACCGTCCTTGTTGTCGTGGAACATAGTCCCGTCAGAAAACTTGACCTTCGGCAATCCCCCTCGAGCTTCAATGCCCAAAAAAACCCGCTGGATGTTTAGCAGCTCGACGAGAGTCGGTTCGAGCTCTATCCCAAAGTGCTCGTTGCACGTGTCGCATTCGTCGGCGAGCTTCAGGAACTTGTTGCCCAGTGCTGCCGGAATGGCATGAGCTATTTTGTCGAATCTAGCGCCGGATTTTGTTGTGCGTCCACAGAATCGACAGGTTCTGCTCATCTTCTTGGGATTGCCAATGTCGAAGCGCTTATCTGTTCGAGGGATGCATAAGTTATATAGTTCAAGCAAACGGCCGAAGACCTGCATGTCGGCATCCTGCGGTTGCTCTTGCGGATTATTAAGCTGATGCAGTGCCCGTTCATATTGATACTGCTCGGCCGATGAGGCTGGAGGTGTTGGCAATAGCAGGAAGAACTCTCCGTCAGGCATATCTTTGACCATCTTGCCAAGGCGGTGCAGATGTGGCGCCTTCGTGGCATGCCGATCAATGAAATTAGCAATCTTGTTTCTGAGTTCCTGTGTCATGCACTGGATTGTGTTGATCGAAACCTTAGGGAGATCAACAGTGCCGAACATCGACGCAAAATCGATCACCGTTTCGTTGGCATCTGGCGTAAAGGCAACGATCAGATTGCTCATCTCACGCTTAGTCATAAACGTCCAATGAAACCCATGACTGACGCCAGTCTCAGTAAATAGGATACCAGCCGCTTCCAGAGCCTGTCGGATCGCAAAGGCATTATTGGCCACTAAGTTACGTTTGCCTCGCTCGAAGTCAGCCACCGTCGAGACCGCGACACTAGCTTTCTCTGCAAGATTTTGCTGGGACCAACCCAGCAGGCTACGTGCCGCACGGACTTGTTCTGGTCTTGGAATTGTATCGATGGTCATGGCAATGTCAGTTAAAAAATATGATCTCAGTTTATTTAACCAACCATCACTTGTCAAGAAAGGAGGACCGTTTTTACTGCCACCACAGTAGTTCACCAACTCGGCCAATATGCTCCGTACAGCTAACTCCTGAACATTCGTGCATCCACCTTCTGAAAGTGACACTGTCCCTGACTTTCCAGATACGTTAAAGTGTTCATTTACTCGTTCAGCTTTCAATGTGACGGAATTGTCCATGAATCAACGAATTGGCTATGCGCGCGTCTCTACCGATGATCAGAACCTCGACCTACAACGGGATGCACTCCAGCATGCCAGGTGCTCAACCATCTACGAAGAAGCTACAAGTGGTAAGAATTCAGCAAGGCCAGAACTTGAGCAGTGCCGGAAGGCACTACGAGCAGGGGACACACTGGTGGTCTGGCGATTGGATCGATTAGGGCGGAGTCTGCCCGACCTAGTGCAGTTGGTGGCCGACCTTGAGCTGCGCGGTGTGAATTTCGAGAGCCTGACTGAAAAGATCGAGACTGGGAGTGCTGCTGGCAAACTGCAATTTCATGTTTTTGCGGCACTGGCCGAGTTCGAGCGCGGTTTAATTCGTGAAAGAACCCACGCAGGATTGGCAGCGGCCCGTGCTCGTGGGCGATCCGGTGGACGCAAACCAAAGCTGGACTCTAAACAAATACGTCACATCAAGGCGCTATTACGCGACCCAAACACATGCGTGGCAGAGCTCGCCCGTGACTACGGCGTATCACGGACAACAATTTACAAGCATTGCGGTGCATCTCAACCGCAGAATGATTAAGAGAACACATCAGTATGCCCAAAACACAACCAGCACCATCCTCATGCGTAGAGCGAATTGAGCGCCAAGAACCGCTTGTATTGCACGGCTCCACGCTTTTTGAGGGAGATGCGCTAACTGTATTACGCCGCCTTCCCTCCGGTTCTGTGCGTTGCGTAGTCACATCCCCACCTTATTGGGGACTTCGTGACTATGGCATTGAAGAGCAAATAGGCCTTGAGGCCACAATGCACCAGTTCCTGCATCGACTAGTAGCAATTTTCTCCGAGGTACGCCGTGTACTGACTGATGACGGCACTCTTTGGCTAAATATTGGTGACGGCTATACGAGTGGCAATCGAGGCTATCGAGCACCAGACAAAAAGAACCCGGCACGTGCAATGGACGTTCGGCCCGATACCCCTGAAGGTTTGAAACCAAAAGATTTGATTGGCATTCCTTGGCGGCTTGCATTTGCCTTACAGGCTGATGGGTGGTTTCTTCGCAGTGACATTGTATGGAACAAACCAAACGCAATGCCAGAGAGTGTTAAGGATCGCCCAACTCGGTCACATGAATTTCTGTTCATGCTCACAAAGTCGGAAAAGTATTATTACGATTGGCAGGCCGTCCGAGAAACTGCAGACAGTGGTGGGCTACGCAATCGCCGCTCGGTCTGGAATGTAAATACCAAGCCTTTCGCGGGTGCCCATTTCGCTACTTTCCCACCAGATCTTATTAGACCTTGTATCCAAGCATCGACCAAGCCAGGAGACTTCGTGCTTGATCCATTTTTTGGCTCGGGAACGGTTGGCCTTGTATGCCAAGAGGAAAACCGTCAGTACATTGGAATCGAACTAAACCCTGAATATGTAGACTTAGCAACTGACCGACTACAAGGACAAGACAGTAATGTAATAAGGATTGCCGCCGCATGACGACCACAAAAAAAATCAGTTTCCCACCACCAAAGTTACAAATCGGATTCGCTTTTTCCCTCAAGCGATTCCGAGGTGTGTATCTACAAAATGCACTGTTGGAAACAGTGCGTCAGATGGACATTACTGAACTGGATAAACAGCTCGCTCAATATGTACCTGCACCTGACTTAGCAACGCTTGCACAGTACGGTTTGCGGGCTGAATTGCTGTTTGCAGTGCCGGCAATGCTTGAGAAAAATCCATACTTACTTGGCTATTACCGTTTACTGATGGGATACAGCCAAAAAGAATTTTACGGTAGCGATAAGGGTTTCGGCGTCGGTCACTTCAAAAACATGGAAGAAAAAGGCAAGACCAGCAAAGCTGCCACAGCAGACCTTCCTGCATTATGCGAAGCCTTCTGTGAAACCGCCTCGGCTCTGCTGGCTGGTATTGGGCCTCTGCGCGTTAGCCGCGAACTGCTAGATGACCTAACCCTACTGACTGTTGGTCCACAGCTTCGCGGTGGCGCCAACAACCAACGTGGAACGGATGGAATCGTTCTAGTTTTCGAGATTATCAGGGAAATAGTAGCCCATGCCACCGCTGATGTACGAGAGAGTGCCATTGAGGTAAACAGCGCAACTGGCCGGCCATTTTTAATTGAGTTCGCCCCCGATCCGGACATTATCATCCGGGAGGAAATGGAGCATCAGATTTACCGTAACGTAGTCGCGATTGAGGTCAAGAGTGGGACTGACGTATCCAACATCCACAATCGCATTGGCGAAGCAGAGAAAAGCCATCAAAAAGCACGACAGCGCGGCTTTACTGAGTGCTGGACAGTCGTCAACGTTGCCCGCTTGGACATCACAAAAGCACATAGCGAATCACCATCGACAAACCGATTTTATTCGCTTGCTGCTTTATCACTCCGGACTGGTGAAGAGTACGACGATTTCCGCCGCCGAGTACTCTCACTTACAGCAATCCCAGCAGCCCCCATAAAGTCTTAAGCGGACAGAATATGACGACTGAAGCCGAGGTTCTAGCCAGCATTCTTGCATGGTCTGCTGATTGTCCAAGCTGGCAACGTGATGCACTACGCAGACTAGCAACACAAGCGGCCCTAGAGTCGGCAGAGATCGACGAGCTGGCTTCTATCTGCAAGGGTGAGAACCCGGCGACCCCGCTGGACGTGGGGCACCTTCGCAGTCCGAATCGCGATGAGGGGGAAGTCTATCTACGCCAGGTGCATGGAGTACGGCATGTAAACGCCTTGGCTCCCGACCAGCGGCTGTCGCTCCACCGTGTCGGTTTAACCATCATCTACGGTGACAACGGATCAGGAAAGTCCGGCTACGCGCGGATTCTCAAAAAGGTTTGTCGCGCCCGTTCGCCTGGCCGAGGCGAGGAAATCGCCCCTAACATCTATGACCCAGTGCCAGGCACGCCGAGCGCCACGATTGAATATGCGATCAGCGGCCAGAATCGCACTTGCGCTTGGCAGCTTGGACAGGCCGCCGATACCGTCCTTTCAAGTATCAGCGTGTTCGATTCCCGCACCGCAAATGTCCACGTTGATGATACAAATGACGTAGCTTACACGCCATTTCCCCTCAAACTGTTAGGTGCACTTGCGCAGCTGTGCAAGTCCGTCAAGGACAAGCTAACAGTCGAGATTGCGCAGATAAAGGCGCAAACACCCGAAGCGATCAGCACGCCGGCATGCAGCAGGGAAACAGCAGTAGGCAAGCTCATAACCCGACTCACCGCCAATACTGCGCTGGCGGCTGTCGAAGAGTTGACTACGCTCACGCAAGCCGAACAAGACCGATTGGCACAGCTCTCAGCGGACCTGGCCGGTGATCCGGCTCGCGTTGCGCGCCAGCTTGTTTCATTGAAGACCAAGGTTGACGGGCACCTTGCACGCATGGATCGACTATTTGCGTCAATCAGCGACGATACCGCCAACAACCTTCGCCGCCTTGCCGCTGATAGCGATGCTGCACGCCGGGCAGCAGAAGCTGCTTCTAGTGCACTTTTCCGCGACGAACCATTGCCACAGATTGGATCGGAGGTTTGGCAGGCTCTATGGGCCAGTGCTCGAGCATTTTCTGACGTAGAAGCTTATCCCGAACACCGATTCCCCGTAACAGAACCAGGCAGCGTATGCGTGCTTTGCCAGCAGGAATTGAGCCCCGTAGCCGCTGATCGCCTCAGCCGCTTCGAGGCTTTTGTGCGCGACGACAGCCAGCAACGTGCCGAGGCTGCGCGCCTCTCATATGATCGTGCGCTGGCAACATTCCAAGGTGAGGCGATTTCGTTGGCAGAGCTTGAGAATATTGTGACAACCATACGCGACGAGCTACGTCAGGATGCCTTAGCGCTGGAAATCAGGGCCATGACTCTGCGCGGCCTGTGGCGCCATCGCCAGATCAGGCGACGCCACACGAATCCAAACGCTGCTATTGATGTGCCGGCTATGGAATATCCGCGTCAGATGCTCGTCGATCAAGCTGCGGACATTGAGACGCGAGCAAATGCTCTTGCCTCGGAGGCTGGCTCTCCTGCTCGCGCCACCTTGCTCGCCGAAAAGGCTGAGCTTGCGGATCGGCAATGGCTTGGCGGCATCAAAGCCGATGTCCTCGCCGAAATCGAACGCCTGGAGAAAATCGCACGGCTTGAGGCGGCGCTGCGGGACACGGCAACTAACCGCGTCACCACTAAGAGCACCGAGATCGCTCAAGCTTTGGTTACGAACGCGTTACGGGAACAATTTGCTCGTGAGGTCGCAAGCTTCGAGATTGCCGGTCTCGCTGTTGAACTTCGACAGCAAAACAGCGTTCAGGGCATCCCTCGCTTCAAGGTCGCACTTACGCGGAAGCCCACGGCTGCAGTGGGACAGGTATTGAGCGAAGGTGAGCATCGCTGCGTTGCCTTGGCCGCATTCATGGCCGAACTCACCACCACCGAAAACAAGTCCGGCATTGTTTTTGACGATCCCGTTTCCTCGCTCGACCACATGCATCGAGAGGCCGTAGCCAAGCGGCTAGTAGCTGAGGCCGCCCAACGTCAGGTCATCGTTTTCACGCATGATCTTGCGTTTCTGTTCGAGTTGAATCGCGCAGCAGACGATGCTCAACCTAAGCCTCCGGTTGCAATTAGTTCTATCAGTCGTGGGGTGGACAAGGCAGGCTTTTGCCGTAGTGAACCGCCATTCAAAGCGCGTCGAGTCAGTGACATCACAACAAGTTTGAGCAATCAGCTTGCAGCTGAACGCTATCATTTTGAGCAAGGCAATCAGGACGAGTGGCGAAAGTCCGTCAAATCTATCGCCGCAACGTTGCGTGATACGTGGGAGATCGCTGTTGAAGAAGCTGTTGGGCACGTCATCCGGCGACTGTCCAATGAAGTAAGGACGCCAGGCCTGGTCAAACTGACAGCAATCACTGTTCCCGACTGCGAAGCTATGCGAGGTGGATTTGCTCGCTGCTCTGAATTGCTCCATAGTGCCGCCTCTGCTTTGAACCGCCCTCTACCTCGGCCAGAAGCACTGACGTTCGAGATCGATACATTGGCTGCTTGGGCGGATAGCCTTAGGCAGCGTCAGAATGCAGCTCGGTTGCCGTAATATTTGGCGTAACCACTGCGCCCGCAGCCAAACATGGTATTTTTCATGGCATCACTGCAATTGAAAATTGCAACATATTGATGTTAATGAAAAATTAAGTGTAATTTACAATTGAGTGGGAATGATCCTGCCAGCCATCTGATTTAGCGGAACAAGCAATGCCCTTGATGATTTGAAAAACAATCATCAAGGGCATTTTTCATGACCGCACGCCTTCGACTGGCTGTACCCGG
>Ga0187843_10001765_pt1 | contig 13469 bp, 14 predicted proteins | sample SpaLakP09_SKY_43_FD_134516 | JGI IMG/M metagenome (GOLD analysis project Ga0187843, IMG submission 134516) | Oligotrophic lake water microbial communities from Sparkling Lake, Wisconsin, USA - SP09_SKY_43 | ecosystem: Environmental > Aquatic > Freshwater > Lake | place: USA: Sparkling Lake... | reverse complement strand
GCCCTGGGCCTGTGCACGAACAACGAGGCAACAACCCCCCGGAGGCAATGACATGGCAATTCGAATCCTGCGGCGCGCGCTCGCCGGCGCGGCCCTGCTGGGCCTCACCGGTGGCCTGCAGGCGGCCGCCGACTACAAGATCGTTACCGCCTCCGACAAGGGCACCTATTACGCCATCGGCAAGGACCTGGCCAAGTTTGTGGCGCCCGATGCCGACGTTAACCTGGAGGTGCTGGCCACCTCGGGCTCGGCTGCCAACGTCAAGCTGCTGCGCTATGAGCCCGGCGTGAAGTTGGCCGTCGTGCAGGCCGATGTGTTCCAGGCCTTTGTCGACCGCGCCGGCGCCGGCAATGCCGAGGCCACCGCCCTGGTGAAGCCGCTGCGCGTGATCCTGCCGCTCTACAACACCGAGATCCACTACCTCGTGCGGGCCGACTCGCCGCTGAACTACCTGCATGACATCAAGGACGCCAAGATCAACGGCGGATTGGTCGGCAGCGGCGCAGCGCTGATCACGCACACGCTCTACCGCATGATGTTCAACGGTCCGATCCCCGAGACGCAGGCCAGCTTCATGTCCAACGAGGAGGCCTTGGTCAAGCTGATCTCGGACAAGTCGGTGGACGTGGTCGTGGTGGCCGCCGGCCAGCCGGCGCCGCTGATCGCCAACATGAAGCCCGAGGCACAGAAGTTCATCAAGCTGCTCAAGTTCGACACTAACCACCCCTCGGCCCGACCGACCTTAGCCACCTACGCACCGGCCACCGTCAAGGTGGCCAGCTATCCGAACCTGCTCAATGAAGACTTCACCACCATCTCGGTCGGCGCCTATCTGGTTACCTACGACTTCAACCTCAAGGGCACGGTCGAGCACCTGTCGCGCTTCAGCAAGTCGCTGTGCCAGAACTTCTCGCGCCTGCAGGCCGACGGCCACCCCAAGTGGCGCGAAGTCAGCCTGAACCTGCCCGAGCTAGGCGCCGGCTGGAGCTATTACGGCCCCACCGCGCGGGAGCTGCGCGCCTGCAAGCCCAGGAAGCGCTGCTCAGCGGAGGAGCGCATCCTGGGGCTTTGCAACTGAGCGAATATGCTTCATGCCCTCAAGCATCAGCAAGGCCAGAGCACCGAGTGCCAGCGCGCCGGCCAGCAGCGGCCATGAGGGCAGGCCGAAGCGGAACACCTCGCGCACCGGCGGCACGGCCAGCACCAGGGCCAGCAGCGCGGCGGTGGCCAGCAGCATGCGCCAGAGCAGGCGGTTGGGCTTAAACCAGCCGGCCAGGACCGGCCCGCCCAGCGAGCGGTTGGCCAGGATCAGGGCGATATTGCAGGCAACCAGGGAGACGAACGCCAGCGCGCGCGCCTGATCCTCGGCCACGCCCCAGTGCAGCAGGCCCGCAAAGCCACCCGCCACCAGAGCCAGAACGGCCGCGCCCTGCAGCACGCTCCAGGCGATCAGGGCGGACGAGAACAGAGGCGCGGCCGGATCGCGCGGCGGGCGGCGCATCACATCAGCCTCTTCCTGCTCAGCCTCGAAGACGATCGAGCAGACCGGGTCGATCAGCAGTTCCAGAAATGCGATGTGGACCGGCGACAGCACCAAGGGCCAGCCCAGCAGCAGCGGCAGCAGCGAGAGCCCGGCGATGGGTACATGCACGGCCAGCACAAAGGCCATGGCCTTGCGCAGATTGTCGAAGATGCGCCGGCCCAGGCGCACTGCCTTGACGATGGAGCCGAAGTTGTCGTCCAGCAGCACCAGACTGGACGCTTCGCGGGCCACATCGCTGCCGCGCTGGCCCATGGCGATGCCGATGTGCGCGGCCTTCAGCGAGGGTGCGTCGTTGACGCCGTCGCCGGTCATAGCCACCACCTCGCCCTGGGCTTGCAGGGCCTCAACCAGGGCGAGCTTCTGCTGCGGCTTGATGCGGGCGAAGACCGCGTGGCTCTGCACGCACACGCGCAGCTCGGCCTCCTCCATGGCCGCCATCTCGGCACCGGTGACCGCGCCCTGCCCGCTGGCAAGACCCGCCTGCGAGGCAATGGCCAGGGCGGTGGCTGGGTGGTCGCCGGTGATCATGAGCACGCGCAGGCCGGCGGCTCGGCATTCCTCGATGGCAGCAGGCACTTCGGGCCGCAGCGGGTCGGCAAAGGCGAGCAGGCCCAACAAGCGGAAGGTGAACCCATCGGGTGATGCCGGCGAGGCAGGCCAGGGCGCAGCCGGCCACTCGGCCCGCGCCACCGCCAGCACGCGCAGACCACGCACGGCCATGGCCTGCGCCTGAGCGGACAAGGCCTCGCGCTGCGCGGTGGCCAAGGCGCACAGCCCCATCACCGCCTCAGGTGCGCCCTTGATCGCCACCACATGGCCGGCACCGGTCTGCCAGACATGGGTCATGGCCGGCAGCTCCGGGCTCAGGCCGTATTCGTGCACCAAGGTCCAGTCCGGGTGCCAGGCCGCGGCCGGCAGATCCAGGTGGCCGCGCTCGTGCAGCGCCCGCTCCATGGCGTCGAAGGGCTCGCGCTCGCTGGCCAGGATGGCCAGCTCCAGCAGCTCGACTTGCACCACCCCTTGTGCCGGCGCCAGCTCGGCCACCGCCATCTTGTTGCAGGTCAGGGTGCCGGTCTTGTCGGTGCACAGCACGGTGGCCGAGCCCAGCGTCTCGATGGTGGCCGCGCGGCGTGCCAGCACCTGCTGGCGCGACAGGCGCCAGGCGCCCATGGCCATGAACACCGTCAGTATCAGCAGGAACTCCTGCGGCAGCAGGGACATGGCCAGGGTTATGCCGGCCAGCAGGCCGGCCAGCCAGTCGCCGCGCGTCAGGCCGAACAGCAGCACCACCAGCAGGCTCAGGCCCAGGCCCAGGATGGAGAAGCGCCGCATCAGCCGGCGTGTCTGCAGATGCAGGGGCGTCGCCGGCGCGGCGATCTCGCCCAGCGAGGTGCCGATGCGACCAATCTCGCTGCGCGCGCCGGTGGCTGTCACCCGCGCCAGGCCCTGGCCGCCCACCACCAGCGAGCCTGCAAAGACGGCGCCGGCCTCACCTTCGCCGGGCTGCTTGGCCAGCGGCAGCGACTCGCCGCTGAGCAGTGATTCATCGGTCTGCAGGTCGTTGGCGGTCAGCAGCCGCGCATCGGCCGCCACCCGGTCACCCTCGGCCAGCAGCAGAAGATCGCCGACGACCACCTCGGTGCCCGCAATGCGCAGGGACTGCCCGTCGCGCAGCACGAGGGCACGCGGGCTGGTCAGCTCGCGCAAGGCTTCCAGCACGCGCTCGGTACGGCGCTCCTGGCTGATGCTGATCAGGACCGTGACGGCCACAAAGCCCAGCAGCATCAGCGCCTCGCCGCGGTTGCCCAGCAGCAGGTAGATGGCACCGGCGGCGATCAGCAGCTGCAGCATGGGCTCGCGCGCCAGGTCCACGGCGATGTGCCACAGGGTGCGGCGCTGCGGCGGGCTCAGCTCGTTGGGACCGTCGGTCTGCAGGCGCTGTGCGGCTTCGGCAGCGCTGAGGCCCTGCTGATCGACCAAAGGCTGGGGGTCAGATGTCATCCTGTTAAGAATGCGCTAAGAACGCCGCAGCACCATGACATCCATCAAGGAGTTGTCATGGACATGAAAGTGGGGGTTCTGGGGATGGGCATCGCGCTAGCGGCGGCGGCGGCCGTGGCCGTGGCTGAGACACCGGCCTCGCTGCTGGCCGGCTACCGCACCGAAGCGGGTCAGCCGCCCGACCCAGCGCGCGGCCAGCGCCTCTTCACCCAGACCCAGGGACGCGAATGGAGCTGCGCCTCCTGCCACCAGGCCCTGCCCGTCAGCCCCGGCCGCCATGCGGCCACCGGCAAAACCATAGAGACGCTGGCACCGGCCTTCAACCCGCAGCGCTTCAGTGATGCCGGCAAGGTCGAGAAATGGTTCCGGCGCAACTGCAAGGACGTGCTGGCCCGTGAATGCAGCGCCGGCGAGAAGGCCGACGTGCTGGCCTGGCTGATCACGTTGAGGAACTGAGCACATGAAAGTCATCACCGGCCTGCTGATCTCGCTGCTCGCCAGCACCACCGCTCACGCCGATAGCGAACGCAGCCGCGTGCCCCTGCTGCCCAGGTACCAGCAGGAATGCGCGGCCTGCCATATCGCCTATCCGCCCGGCTTGTTGCCGGCTGCCTCCTGGCAGCGCTTGATGGGCGATCTGCCCCGGCACTTCGGCAGCGATGCCTCGCTGGATGCGGCCAGCGTCAGCGAGCTGAACCGCTGGCTGGTCCTCAACGCAGGCGTGGGCAAGCGCGCCCGCGAGCTGCCGCCCGAGGATCGCATCACCCGCTCGACCTGGTTCATCCGTGAACACGATGAGATCAGCTCCGCCACCTGGAAGCGCGCCTCGATCAAGAGCGCTTCGAACTGCATCGCCTGCCATGGCGGTGCCGAGCAAGGAAACTTCAATGAACATGCTGTCCGCATCCCCCGCTGAGTCCCGGCCCTCGCGGCGCGTCATCGACGCGCCCACCCGCGCCCTCCATTGGCTGCTGGCCTTCAGCTTCACCGGCGCCTACCTGTCGGCCGAGAGCGAGCGCTGGCACCTGCTGCACATCACCCTGGGCTACACGGTGCTGGGTCTTGTCGCCGCCCGGCTGCTGCTGGGCCTGCTGGGGCCAAAACGCAACCGCCTGAGCGCCTGGTTTGCCAAGCTGCGCGGCCTGCCTCAGCAGCTGCGTGCCTGGCCTCAGGGCCGTGGCAATCTGCTGGCCAGCTACCAGGGGCTCAACACCCTGGCGGTGGTGTCCATCCTCGGTTTTGCGCTGCTGGCCGCGCTCAGCGGCCTGAGCCTGGAGCAGGCATGGTGGGGCGACGCGCTGGAGGATGCGCATGAGCTGCTGGGCAACGCCGCCCTGGCCGTGGTGCTGGCCCATCTGGGCCTGATCGCCGGCGTCAGCCTGCTGCGCCGCCACAACCACGCCGGCCTCATGATCAGTGGCCGCACGCCCGGCGCCGGCCCCGATCTGGTGAAGCAAAACCTGGCGCCGCTGGCCCTGCTGATCATGGCAGCGGTGGCGGCCTTCTGGCTGTGGCAGTGGCAAAGCGCGCCCACGGTGACGCCGTTGCGGGACGGCTCCGCCGCACTTGCGCGGGATCATGACGATGAGGACTGAGGCGCAGCACACTTGAATCATGCGAATCCTGCTTGCCGAAGACGATGCCTTGCTGGGCGATGGCCTGCGGGCCGGCCTGCGCCAACTGGGCTTCCAGGTCGATTGGGTGCGTGATGGCCTGGCGGCCGAGCGCGAGGTGCGGGCCGAGCCCTACGCCGCCGCCGTGCTGGACCTGGGCCTGCCGCTCAAGGACGGGCTGGAGGTGCTGGCCGCGGTGCGCCGCTCTGGCATCAGCCTGCCTGTACTGGTGCTGACGGCGCGGGATGCGGTGCCCGATCGCATCCGCGGCCTTGACCTCGGTGCCGACGACTATGTGCTCAAGCCGGTGGACCTGCATGAGCTGGGCGCCCGCCTGCGTGCCCTGGTGCGCCGCGCCCACGGCCAGCCCCAGGAGCTGTTGCGCGCCCAGGACGTGGTGCTGGACCCGGCGGCGCGCACGGTCAGGCAGGCCGGCGCCGCCGTCGTCCTCTCGACGCGCGAGTTCGATCTCTTGCAGGTCTTCATGCTCAGCGCTGGCCGCGTGCTCGCGCGTGAGCAGATCGAGCAGCAGCTCTACAGCTGGGGCCAGGAGGTCGAAAGCAATGCGGTGGAAGTCCATGTGCACCACCTGCGGCGCAAGCTCGGCAGCGGGCTGATCAGCACCGTGCGCGGTGTCGGCTATGTGCTGCAGCGGGAGCGGCCGCTGTGAGGGTGATGAACAAGCCGCGCTCCTTACAGAATCGCATGCTGGCCACCGTGCTGGGCTTGGTGCTGCTGATCTGGCTGACGATCTGCGCGGCGATCTGGTTCGATGCCCGCCATGAACTCGATGAGCTGCTGGATGCGCACCTGGCTCAGGCGGCGGCGCTGCTGGTGATGCGCCAGCAACAGGGCGGAGAGCTCGAACATCACGACAGCACCGATGCCGCCAGCCTGCACCGCTACGCGCCCAAGGTGGCCTTCCAGGTCTTCCACGAAGGCCGGCTGTCGCTGCGCTCCAGCAACGCCCCGGCCGCTCCGATGCTGGGCCTGCGGGATGTCGGCCGCCACGCTGGCTTTCACAGCCTCGACCTGGATGGCCAGCGCTGGCGCGTGTTCGCCAGCCGGGGCGCCGAGCACGATGTGCAGGTCTTCGTCGGCGAGCAGCTCGATGCGCGCGCCGACATCCTGATGGGCGTGTTGCGAGGCGCGCTGTGGCCCATGCTGCTGGGCTTGCCTTTGCTGGCCCTGCTGCTGGTCTGGGCCATCAGGCGCGGGCTGGCGCCGCTGCGCGAGTTGGGGCACAGCCTGCGCCAGCGTTCGCCGCTGAGCTTGCAGCCCGTCACCTTGAGCGACGCGCCGGCCGAGCTGGCACCCCCGCTGCAGGCGCTGAACGTCTTGTTCGAGCGCATCGCCACCCTGCTGGAGGCCGAGCGCCGTTTCACCGCCGACGCGGCACACGAGTTGCGCACGCCGATCGCAGCCATCCGCACCCAGGCGCAGGTGGCCCTGGGCGAAACCGACGACTTGCTGCGCCGCCACGCGCTGGAGGCGACGCTGCAGGGCTGTGACCGCGCCACCCGTCTGGTCGAGCAGATGCTGACCCTGGCGCGGCTGGAGGCCGATCAGCGGCCCATGACCGCCCGTGTGGAGCTGGCTACCCTGGCGCGCAGGGTGTTGGCCGAGCTGGCGCCGCAGGCCCTGGCGCGCGAGCAAGACCTGTCCCTCACCGCGCCCGAAGGCTGCCATGTGGCCGGCAACGACACCCTGCTGGCCGTGCTGCTGCGCAATCTGGTCGACAACGCCCTGCGTTACAGCCCGGCCGGGGCGCGCATCGAAGTCAGGCTGAGCGCCCAGGGCGAAGGGGTTCGCCTGCAAGTGGCTGACAGCGGTCCCGGCCTGGCCGAGGCCGATCTGGCGCGCCTGGGCGAGCGCTTCTTCCGTGTGCTGGGCACGGGCGCTGCTGGCAGCGGCTTGGGCTGGTCCATCGTGCGGCGCATCGCGTCGGCGCATGGGGCGCGGCTGCACTGCGCATCAAGCACAGGCCTGGGCGGCCTGGAAGTCAGCGTCGATCTGCCTCAAGCCGTGGCCAGCCCCGAGGCTTCCCGCGTGGGCGCCAGCAGCAGATAGAGCAGGAGACGGAAGGAGCCGGCCCGTCCCTGCTGATGGCCAACCAGGGCCTGCATGCGTTGCCTCGCTGCGGGTGGGGCATTTCTTTCCTGCGGATCCGGCGGATCCGGCGACCCAGGCAGTGGATCGGTACACTAGTGCATGGGCATGAGCAGACACATCGGCGCCGTGATCGCCGCGCTAACTGAGCAAGACACTGATGCTGCGCTGGCGTTTCTGAATGCCGGCGTCCCACACCGCTATTCAGCGGTGTACCGAATTGACGGCGGCATCCTGAAGAACGTCTTTCTACATGACAAGGCAGGCGAGTTGCGTCCTGATTTTCTTGCGGAGGTGCCCTTCGAGGTCAGTTTTTGCCAGTTCGTCATCCGCGAAGGGCATTTCCAGACCCGCGACTCCGGTGCCGACCCTCGACTCGATGGCCATCCCTACCAAGGGGTGATGGTCAGCTATCACGGCGTGCCGATCCTTTGCGACGGAGCAATCTGGGGCACGCTGTGCCATTTCGATGTCGTCCCGCACATATTGACGGATGACGAATTCCAACTGCTGCGAGAAGCAGGACAGATCCGACCCGGATTTGCCGCTGCCTCCCCGTAGCGCCACGGCACCTAGGATGCACATCCCCATCCTGGATCGGAGATCGCCATGAGCCCGATGAGCCCCAAGAACACCCTGTGCCTCTGGTATGACGGCAGCGCGCTGGAAGCCGCGCAGTTCTATGCCGCGACCTTCCCGGACAGCGCGGTCAAGGCGGTGCACTACGCGCCAGGCGACTATCCGTCGGGCAAGCAGGGTGATGTGCTGACGGTGGAGTTCAGCGTGCTGGGCATTCCCTGCCTGGGGCTGAACGGTGGCCCGGCTTTCCAGCACAGCGAGGCATTCTCGTTCCAGGTGGCGACCGATGACCAGGCCGAGACCGACCACCTGTGGCATGCGATCATCGACCACGGCGGACAAGCCAGCGCCTGCGGCTGGTGCAAGGACAAATGGGGCCTGTCCTGGCAGATCACGCCGCGCGCCCTGACGGCCGCGATCACCGATCCCAATCCCGCGGCGGCCAAGCGGGCCTTCGAGGCGATGATGGAGATGGGCAAGATCGATATCGCGGCGATCGAGGCGGCACGGCGCGGCTGAGCGATACATTCACTCATCCTCTTTCTCTCTCACCGAAGCACCTATGGTCACGACGATCAAGCGCGAAGAATTCTGTTTCCTGGTGGTGGATGACTTCTCCACCATGCGGCGCATCATTTCCGGTCTGCTGCGCGAGCTGGGCTTTCGCAAGATCCTGGAGGCCGAGGACGGCAAGGTGGCGCTGCGCACGCTCGAGCTTGCGGCCGAGGCGGGCGAGCCGGTGCACTTTGTGCTGAGCGACATCAATATGCCGGTGATGAACGGCTTTGATTTGCTGGAGGCGCTGCGCAAGAAGCCCGAAACTGATCCGCTGCGCCAGGTGCCGGTGCTGCTGGTCACGGCCGAGGGCCGCAAGGAAGACATCGTCCGCGCCGCCCAGTTGGGCGCGAGCGGCTATGTGGTCAAGCCCTTCAACAAGGACACCATCGGCGACAAGATTCACCTGGTGCTGAAGAACCGCGGCATGCTGGTTGAGTGAACTGGCCCGTCAGCCGGAGCGCAGCTCCCGCAGCGCATCGGCCGCGATCCAGCGTGCGCTCTTCTCGGGCCGGGTCCGCAGCCGCTGCGCACTGGCGAGCGCCTCGGGCAGCAGCGCCGCCGAGCGTTTGCCGATCTGGCGCAGCGCCCAGTTGACCGCTTTCTTGACGAAGTTGCGCTCGTCATCGGCGGCGGCCTCGATCAACAGCAGCATCGCGATGAAGTCTGCATCGGGCCGGCGCTTGTCATGCACGGCCAGCACGGCCAGCAGTGCAAAGGCGGCGCGCTTGACGAACTCGTGCGAGCTGGCCGCCCAGACCGGGATGCGCGCCCAGGCCAGCGGTGAGCGGCGAAAGGCGTTGAGGCAGGTCTGATCGCAGACGTCCCAGGCCTGCAAGTCGCGGGTCCAGGCGTTCATCTGTGCCACCGTTAGCGCGGCCGGGTCGGCAAGCAGGCCGGCGACGATCTGCGCATCGGGGATGGCGGTGTCCCACAGCGCCAGGGCCAGCGCGTGGTCGCGACCCAGCCGCTTGCCGAGCATGCGCATCTGCGGCACCGACAGGCCCAGCCGCCCCTCGCCGACGATGGCGAAGCGGGCCAGGGCCTGCAGATGCTCGGGCCGCGCCTGCGCGCGCAGCTGCTGCAGGGCGCTGGCGAGGCGTTCATCGAGTGGCAAGACGGGTGCCGTCATGGGTGGGGATCATGCCCGATGTGCGCTGTGCGCATAAGCTCCGCTGAATCCCGACTAGGCAAGGTTTCTGGCCTGCCCGCACAATCTCACAACTCGAACCTTTGCCGGGCGGCCCCACAAGGGCATGCCACCCCATACCGCATGATGCAGCTTCCCCCTCTTCGCGCCACTGTCCTGGCCCTGGCCCTGCTGACCGCCTTGCCGGTCACCCATGCCGCCAGCACGGCCGCCAGCGTGGCCTGGCAAGCTGCGGCTGCCGACGCCGATATCGAACGCGCCTTCGCCCAGGCTCGCAGCGAGAAGAAGCCGGTGCTGCTGTACTGGGGCGCCAAGTGGTGCCCGCCCTGCAACCAGCTGAAGGCGACGCTGTTCAACCGGCAGGACTTTATCGAGCAGTCGCGCGCCTTCGTGGCCGTCCATATCGACGGCGACCTGCCCGGCGCGCAGAAGCTCGGCACCCGCTTCAAGGTGCGCGGCTACCCGACCATGATCCTGTTCAGCCCCGAGGCCACCGAGATCACCCGCCTGCCCGGCGAGGTCGATGCGCCGCAGGTGATGAAGGTGCTGCAACTGGGCCTGGCCGGCGGCCGCCCGGTCAAGACCGTGCTGGCCGATGCCAAGGCAGGGAAGAAGCTGAGTGCCAACGAGTGGCGCCTGCTGGCCTTCTACTCCTGGGAAACCGATGAACAGCAATTGGTCGCACCGCCCGAGCGCCCGGGCCTGCTGGTGCAGCTGGCCGTGGCCAGCCAGGGCATCGATGCCGAAACCACCACCCGCCTGTGGCTGAAGGCCCTGGCCGCCAGCGACGAGGGCACGGGCGTCAAGCCCGATGCCGCGCTGGCCCAGCGCGTGAGCGCTGTGCTGGCCAGCACGGCCGAGTCGCGCGCGCAGATGGACGTGTTGACCAATGGCGCGGCCGACATCGTCAATACCCTGACGCCCGAGCCGGGCGCCGCCCGCAACAAGCTGGTGGCCGAGTTTGAAGGCGCGCTGAAGAAGCTGGAGCTCGATGTCAGCCTGTCGCGCGCCGACCGGCTGACCGCCCTGCATGCCCGCGTCGAGCTGGCCCGGCTGGAGCAGCCCAAGGACGCGCTCAGTCCCAAGCTGCCGCCGGCCCTGCTTAAGGAGGTGCGCGAGCACGCCGCCCGCGCCGACCGCGAGATCAGCGACGGCTACGAGCGCCAGGCCGTCATCACCAGCGCCGCCTATGTGCTGGGCCGCGCCGGCCTGTGGAGGGACAGCGACGAGTTGCTCAAGGCCAGCCTGGCCAAAAGCCACTCGCCCTACTACCTGATGAGCCAGCTCGGCGGCAACGCCCGCAAGCAGGGCCGCAAGGACGAGGCCCTGCGTTGGTACGAGGAGGCCTTCAACAAGAGCGAAGGCCCGGCCACCCGCCTGCAATGGGGCTCCAACTACTTCGCCGCCCTGGTGGAGCTGGCCCCGGCCGAGGCAGGCAAGATCGAGAAGACCGCCGCCCAGCTCTTCGCCGAAGCGGCGCAGGACAAGGGCGCCTTCTACGAGCGCAGCGCCCGCTCACTGCAGAAGGTCGGTGCCAAGCTGAACAGCTGGAGCGCCGACGGCCAGCATGCCGCGGCGATCGGTCGCCTGAAGACCCAGCTCGACGGCGTCTGCGCCAAGGTGGAGGTGGCCGACAAGCAGCGCGCCACCTGCGAGGCGCTGATCAAGGCGCCGGCCAAGAAGGCCTGACGCCGAGGGGACTCGCCGCGCTCAGGACCTGACGGCCGGCACCGACTTCTTGGGCTGTACCTGCTATTCGGCCTGCCGGCGGACGCTTCCCATCGAAGGGTGGTGCGCGAACCGGTGACCCTTATGCTCAATGCTGTCAGCCCTCGCCAAGCACCCATGAAACCTTCACCCTTGCGCCGTCTGCTCACCCAGCGCGCTCAAACGCAAACGTCCGCCTCTCCCGACCTGCAAGCTGCCCATGCCCTGATTGCCGCCGTGGACGCCGGTGGCATTCCCCTGCATCCGGCCAAGGTCAATCAGATCGCGCGGGATTTGGGGCTGGCGGTGTCGCGTGAGGAGCCGGTCGAGGCGACCATCGTGCGCATCCGCGCCTGGCTGGCCGTGAGCTAGCGTCAACGGCGCCCGGCCCTGTCCTGTCCGCGCCACAGCCGCCGGGTACGATTTGGCCCATGCTATTTCTCTATCGTGCGCTGGCCTGTCTGCTGTTTTTGCTGGCCGGGGTTTTCTCTGTGCGCGCCGACGCGGCCGGTGACATGCTGGAGGTCCAGTTCCGCAGCATACCGGTGCCGCAAAGCACAGTGCCCGCGTTGGCTCAGGACCGGGCCGGTTTCATCTGGGTGTCCACCAGCAAGGGTCTGACGCGTTACGACGGTTACCGGCTGCGCCCGATCGAGCAGGCCGGCGAGAGCAAGGCGCAGCGCAGCCTCGGCTGGGTGCGCGCCCTGAGCTCAGCCCGCGATGGCCGCATGTGGATCGGTACCGAGTTCCTCGGCCTGAAGGTGTTCGACCCCGAGCAGGATCGCGTCGAGTCGCATGGCAGCGTACGCGGGCAGGCCGGGCCGCACGCACCGATCCGCGCGCTGGCCGAGGACGAGCAGGGCGCCGTCTGGGTGGGCACCCTGGGCCAGGGCCTGTACCGCTACACACCGGCTACGCGCCGCTTCGAGGCCCAGGATTTGCGCTGGCACGGCGAACGCGAGGCCCGCATGCTGGCCTTGCGTGTCGGCCGCGACGGCACCGTCTGGGCCGGCCACTGGCGCGGACTGTCGCGGCTGCGCGGTGGGGTGTGGGAATCACTGCCACTGCCGGGCCTGGACGCCGGCGCCCCCGTGCTGTCGCTGGCCGAGGACCAGGCGGGCCGCCTCTGGCTGGGCACCCAGGACGGCCGGCTGGGCGTGGTCGCGCCGGGTGAGCCGCGGCAGGTGCGCTGGGTGCAGCAGGCGCTGAAGCTGCCGGTGCAGGCGCTGGCCCAGGCGCCCGACGGGCAGCTCTGGGTGAGCAGCAAGGGCGGCCTGCTGTGGCTGGATCCGGACAGCGGCGACATCGTCGCCCGCCTGCGCCATGACCCGCGCCGCCTGACCGGGCTGGCCGGCAACGACGTCAGCAGCCTGCTGCGCGACCGCAGCGGTGCCATGTGGGTGAGCGGTTATGGCCTGGGCCTGCAGCGCCATCAGCATCACCCGGCACTGGCCGTGCGCGGCCCCGATGCCGATCCGGCCAGCCCGCTGGCCGAGGCCGATGTGCGCGCGCTCCTGCACCTGCGCAATGGCGAGGTACTGGCGCCCACGCAGGCCGGCCCCATCGCGCGCCTGGATGGCCGGCCCGGCCAGGGGCTGGCCACGCTGGGCGCCTTGCCGCGCGAGCGCAGCGGCGTGGTTGAGTCGCTCGCCGAGGGCGCTGATGGCAGCCTGTGGATGGCGTCGCAGGGCCGGCTCGAGCACCGCGCCCGCGATGGCCGCCTGCTGCGCGACTGGCCGCTGGACGGCGGCCGGGCGCAGCGCGTGCTGGTGCGCGCCAGCGGCGAGGTCTTGCTGGGCATGCAGGAGGGCCTCTACCGCCTGGCCGGCCCCACGGCCATGGCGCTGGCGCGGGTGCAGCCGGCGGGGGATGAGTCCTTGCAGGGCGGCATCCATGCGCTGATTGAGGAAGCTGGCACCGAGCGGCTTTGGGTGGGTGGCCAGCAGGGCCTGTTCCGCGAACATGAGGGCCGCTTGATGCCGGTTCGGCAGGCGCCGGGCGAGACTCTGGGCAGCCCGGCTGTGATCGGCCTGCTCTTGGCACGCGATGGCACGCTGTGGCTGGATACCCCCATCAGCGGCCTGCACCGGCTGCGCGGTTGGGATGCCGAGGGCCGCGCCCGCTTCGAGCGCATCGGCGAGCGCCAGGGCATGGAAGGCGTGTTCGGCGGCAATCTGCACGAGGACAGCCGCGGCCGCATCTGGAGCCAGCT
>Ga0187843_10001761_pt1 | contig 13477 bp, 16 predicted proteins | sample SpaLakP09_SKY_43_FD_134516 | JGI IMG/M metagenome (GOLD analysis project Ga0187843, IMG submission 134516) | Oligotrophic lake water microbial communities from Sparkling Lake, Wisconsin, USA - SP09_SKY_43 | ecosystem: Environmental > Aquatic > Freshwater > Lake | place: USA: Sparkling Lake... | reverse complement strand
TAGTTTTGCGTTATTACCATTATTGTTTAGTTGTGTAGTGTACTTAATGAGTGCCTTACAGAACCTTAGTCATGACGTTACCATATTGAATGGTAAGATTTCACTGGTAGTAACCAGTGACAATAAACAGGCCAATAATTCAGGAGCAGAGCTTGCTCGTGAGAAATTACGTCAAGACCTTGAAAAAGAGATTCAACGTAATCGTGACATGATTGCCGAAAATCGTCAGCATATTGCCATTCTAGAGGATAGAATGGCTGTATCTAATAAAGTCGGATCAACTGCTAAACATTAATCTTCGTAGTCTTGTCTTAAGTCAGGGTCGATCAGTTGGCCCCGCAATAGGTATAACCAACTGTTGCGATAAATTACTACATCGTGGAATGGATCTGTAACAATCTTAATACACCAGGTAATAGCAGTGCGACGACTTTCAATAGCAGTAAGTTGAATCATTCTAAATATTACTCCTGCTACACCCAACCATAACCAACCCCAGCCAATACGATTGAACAGTGTGTCTGGACTGGCATCGGGCATGATAAAATTAAACAGTTCGGCATCAAAATACGCTAAAATAGGAACTGCTGCCCAACATGCTAGCAACACCCGTTTACGTTTGAGATTGAAGCCTACTTTGATTTTCTCTTTGTATTCAAATGTGGCCTTGTTATATTCATCATATCCGTCGGGTTCAAAAAAGAAATGCCCAATTTGGCGTGTGGTCATGGCAATGAACCAAGCAATATAAGAACTGATAACAGGATCGATGAACAAATAAACATAAGCAACCAAGAAACTGGTAGCTGAGATCAAGTGTAAGAATTGGTTGATTCTACTGTGGTGATAGTATCTATGATCATCCCAACGTTGGATACGAAGTGTTTCTCTAATAGAGGGTATGGCGATTTCAGTCATATATAATCCTTTTGTCATATTTATAGTTTTTGTCAATGAAGAAAAATTCTATTGACATTTATCGAAGTTAAATATATACTATATGAACGTTCTTTATAAAGGAGAAATATATGAAGAAAATCGTAACTATTGCAGCCCTTATGGCAGCAACAACTTTGGCATCAGCAGCCAGCGTCACTGTTGAATTGCAAAATCAACAAGGCGATCGTGGTGCTCGCGACAGCAGCAACTATGCACTCAGTGTACAACATTCTCTTAACAAGACTTTTGCTGCCGATGTTGGTTTTACTGCTTTCCAACAAGATACCACAAATGCACTAAGCAATCGTATTGAAGCTGGTGTTACTGGTACTCGTCCTTTTGGAAAAGTAAGTCTTTATACTCGTGCTGCTGTTGGTGAGAAATTTACCAACGGTGCTGATTTTGGATACTACAGCGTTGAGCCAGGTGTCATTTACAATATCAACGACAAGCTCAGTGCCAAAGTAGGATATCGTTTCCGTAATGGATTTGGCGACAATGGTAACCTAGACACAACTCATACTGCTCGTGCTGGTGTTAGCTATGCTGTTACCAAAGTTGATAGTATTGGTGTTCGTTATGACCAAGTTCGTGGCGATGCTTTCAACCATAGCTTTAACTTTGCATATACTCGTTCATTCTGATCAGTAGCAGGTTAAAATAAAAAGGGCCTCAGGGCCCTTTTTTATTAAATAAATTTATGACTCCATTAGATTTTAAAACTCAACAAGTAGCCAATGCCATAATGAGCGTAATAGAATTGGCCTTTAGTCAAGGACGAACCGTAACCTGGCGTACTGTGTTTGGATTTCTACAAATTCCACTAGATGCCTGGAAAGACGACAACGATTTGGATGAAAAAATTATCATAGAGAGTGAAGGCGATCTAGTAATCATGCGAGCTATGATCAGCAGCATGTTTCATACCAAGCATTAAATAACAAAATGTAATTTGCTTATCGTGGCGATCTTTGTTATAATTATATGTTCACATTTATTGGAGATTGCTGATCTCCATAGTTAAATATATATCTTATAATAAAGGTTGCCAATGGATGATGATTTGATTTTTGTTAATATGGCGCTGGACAATGGTGGGAAAATTGAACCACTGATACTCCCGGCAGAAGAGTCAAAAGGTTTAGGATTATGTAATCCTTCAGTTTATATACACAACAATAAAATTTTATTAAATCTTCGTCAACTCAATTATGTGTTGTTTCATGCAGAAATGAATCGTCATGAACACATTTGGGGACCACTTTGTTATCTTAATCCCGAGAACGACATTAAATTAAGAACCACTAATTATCTCTGTTACCTTGATGATAATCTATTAATGACCAAATATATTAAAGTAGATACCACTGGGTTCGATCGAGAACCTCTGTGGGAATTTATTGGTCTAGAAGATGCTAGATTATTTGTTTGGGATGAAAAAATGTTCTTATGTGGTGTACGAAGAGATACCACTACTCACGGCGAAGGCAGAATGGAACTGTCGGAGATTGTTATTAAGGATGATAGTGTCACTGAAATTTCTAGAACACGAATGCCTGCTCCTGGAAAAAACGACAGTTATTGTGAGAAAAACTGGATGCCAATATTAGACCAGCCGTATCATTGGATTAAATGGTCTAACCCTACAGAAGTTGTTAAATTTGATCCGGTATCTAAAACCACAGTAACTACTAAACTGGGTCAATATTATCCACTCGAACGAGATTTAAGAGGGGCTAGTCAAGTAATTCCATTCTTAGATGGCTATCTGACACTAACTCACGAAACATACCTACATAGGTCTGAAAGAGATTTAAAGAATGCTACATACAGGCATAGATTCATTTTTTGGGACAAGAATTTTAATGTCGTGAAATTTTCTAAAGAATTTTCCTTTATGGGTGCTAAAATTGAATTTTGCTGCGGTATGGCTGAATATAATGGTAACATACTGATTACATTTGGTTACCAAGATAATGCCGCCTTTATAATGCAGGCCCCTACAAATTTTATTATTGATTTTATAAATGCTTAAAAATTTACACAATTACCTAAAAAATATAGAAGATCCTCAAGCTAATTTTAAACTTGGATTGGAGTACGAATCCATTGGCCAAGACTCCTCGGCAGTTTCATTTTTTCTTAGAACGGCTAATTTTACCGACGACAACGAATTGGCATATGTTTGTATTCTTAAAATGGCACAGTGTTTTGACAGACTAGGAAATAGAACATTTTCAGTTGAAACCACCATGCAACAAGCACAGGCTCTATTACCAAAAAGACCCGAGGCTTATTTTTTGCTGGGCCAATTTCAAGAACGCAGAAGAAAATATTTAGAATCATATGTTACTGTTTCAACAGGTTTAGAAGTTGCAGATTTTGATGCCAGCCCATTACCTGCCTCTGTAGGATATGTCGGTAAATGGGGACTGCTGTTTGAACAAGCAGTTAGCGCATGGCATTGTGGAAAAGAAGACAAATCTAGATTTTTGTTTCAGACACTTATTGATAACCATTGGAATGACATGGATGTTGAGCATAGAAACAGTGTTGAAAATAATGCTATTAGATTAGGATGTCAACCTACAAGTAAAACACATAAAAAATATCTGCAGAAACATCTACCATACTTAAAATACACATTCCCCGGTGTTGAAAAAATTGAACAAAATTTTGCTCAAGTCTATCAGGATCTGTTTGTTCTGTATATGACCAAAGGAAAAACAAATGGAACATTTCTGGAAATAGGAGGGGCTAAACCGTTCGAAGGTAACAATTCTGCTCTACTAGAAAAAGATTTTGGTTGGTGCGGAGTATCTATCGAGTTTGATCAAAATTTTGCCAATGACTATCGGACACAGAGACCCAAGACCAGTGTACTGTGTCAGGATGCATTGACTACAGATTATGATGCATTAATTCAATATTATTATGGAGATATCAAAGTTATTGACTATTTGCAGTTGGATATTGAACCAGCTGCTAGTACATATCAGGCCTTACTTAAAATTCCCTTTGATCGATATGATTTTGCGGTAATTACTTATGAGCATGACTACTATGCCGATATGTCGAGAAGTTATCGAGCAAAGTCCCGTAAATATCTAGAGTCAATGGGCTACGAACTAGTTATAGCAGATGTTACTCCTATTGCCAATTGCAGTTTTGAAGATTGGTGGGTAAATCCGGATCTAGTAGACCGGGAATTAATTGAACAAATTAAAAATGTAGATAGTCGAGAAGTGCTGATCAAAGAACATTTTTTTTCAAATAAAAAAAAAGACACGTTGATTGAAACGCCTGTTAAACGAGATATTATCAATATAAAACCCATTGGGGAATTAAAAAAATGGCAGCACTGGCCTGCCCCTACAATGGAGATTACCACTATCATACCCGAAAAAGGTTGTGTAGTTGATTGTGCATTTTGTCCACAGCGAGTTCTTGAAGAAGTATATTCAGGAACACGTATTCTAACATTGGATAATTTTAAACTGTTAATTGACAAAATTCCTACCGAGGTGAGAATTACATTCGCAGGTTTTACCGAACCATGGATGAACAAATACTGCACAGACATGTTGCTGTATGCACATGAACAAGGACATCCTATCAGTGTGTTTACTACTGGTGTTGGAGTCAGTATAGAAGACCTTGAGCGTATTGTGGATGTGCCTTATCATGGTAATCCCAACGGTGGATTTACCCTGCACTTGCCCGACAGCGAAATGCTAGCAAGGCATCCTATAACTCCTGGGTATCTGCAGACTTTAGAATGGTTAAAGAACAATCATCATAGAATACAGAATTTTGGCACCATGTCTATGGGACCGGTTCATCCTAGTGTTAAACATCTTTTCGACTGGGCACCTACATATGACATGTGGAGTCGAGCAGGAAATCTTGTAAGAGAAAGTTTATTGAAACCCAAGTTGATCAATTTAAAAAATCGATGGAATGCGGTGTATCACGAAGATGAAAATAGAACTTGTGGATGTGAAGAACATCTTTATCATAATGTTCTACTTCCAAATGGCGATGTGGTTCTATGCTGTATGGATTATGGGTTAGAACAGATTTTAGGTAATCTCTACAATCAGACCTATGAAGATATAATCCCTATGGCACAGACCTGCTTTGATTTATGTAATTACTGTGAAAATGGTGTAAATTATAAACCGTTGCCGTAACTTAGAATTATAAATCAGGTTTTTGTTCTTCTTTAAAATTATTGATTTGAGTATAGGAATCTTTTCTTTCTAATTCTAACACTACTCTACGTAATTGTAGAACAGTATGAACCTTTTGATCCAGTCTGATCAGATCGTTATCCAGCATGCGAATACGGTCAATCAGTTCAACCAGTGTAGCGTTAGCTTCGCCGAGTACCGGTTTGATTTCTTTAGTTGCCCAACTCCACACATAATAAGTCATGCCACTGAGTCCTACAGCAGCCACAATAGGAAAACCAAATCTATTGACCATTTCTATAATATTTTCCATATTAGTCTCTCCTGTGGTCTTTGAGCTCTGCTCTAGCGACACGATCGTAATCGGGGTCAATACCAATAGCTAGACTAATTTTAACATCTAGTCGTTGTAATTCATCGGTCATGGTATCAATTCTAGAATCAAGCCCACGAACGATGTTGTTCATGCCATTGACACTGCTGGTAACACCTGCTAAAATAAACTTAATAGTGAGAAATACAAAATATCCCGAAGCACAGGCGGCCGCAATAGGAAATCCTAATTCGGCAATTATTTTAAAAAAATCAGCTTCCATTCTTTTTCTCCCGTGTTATGTATTTAATAGTTTGCTATTATAAAAATCTGCGCGGTTAAATATTAAAAATAAATAATTATCATGAGAATTGCTGTATTGATACAAGGTGAGCCGAGATTTTGTAAAGAATTTGACCTTTTTCTTGAAAGATTAACCGGTTACAGTCAAGCAGACTACTTTGTTTCTATTTGGAAACAAAGCCAGCCCATAAGCGATTATTGGAGATCTCGTCAAAGCATATTAGTTGCTGATCCTTGGACCAATGTAGGTTATTCTTGGGCAGAAACTAAAATAAAAGAAAATTTACCCTCAAATAGTTATCTTGCCCACTTAGAATTAGTTGATCAGACCGCATTGTCCTTTCCTGAAATTACCAATCATGACACAGTAACTAATATTCAAAATCTTTGGAAAATGCTGTATAGCCTGCATCGTGTCAATCAACTTAAAAAAGCACACGAGTTAGAATGGAATTTTGTTTATGATTTGGTGATTCGAACACGCCCGGATCTCATGCTGCACGATATACTAGATCTTAAAAATATTAAATTAAAATTAGATGAAACTCCTAATCAAATAGCCATGCCAGACAATACCAGATGTGGATACGGAAAACGTTCCAGTGATCTCATGGCCATTGGTTCGTCACATGCCATTGATCAGTATTGTGATTTGTATTTAAAAGCAGAAGAATATCACAATAATGGTGTAATGTTTCATCCTGAAACATTACTATCCCATCATTTAGATCAGTGTGGAATAGTATTTGATTGTCATTTTTCATATCGAATAGATATCAGACAACTAGGTCAATATATTGATAGTGAAAAATACATATCCAACTTTGGAAGATGGGATCGATAAAATCTGCTATAGTTGCTGAGCACGAATTTTTGCTACATAATCACTGCAGATTCCATAGCATTCAACACTGAATATTTTTTCTAAATCGGGATCGTTCCACTCGGGCATGACTATAACACTGCGATCTGTTAGATCTTTTCCAGGATAGGCCCAAATGTATCCACGGCTGGTGATAACATAATCATCTGTTTGATGCCAAAAATAATTAAAAAATTTATCAGTAGTTGATAACCAATAGAGGGCAGGTAAGTTTTTAGTATGAATCCAAAGATTTTTTCTATATTCAATCAAGAAATCTTTGTCTACGGGGTATTGTGGTTCGTCATGTCCGAGACAATATCTAGCCTGATCTATCCATAGATCAACTTCACAATCAAACCCTTGAGATATCGCCGATACAATTTGGTCGGGATGATTTTCTAGATTTTGATTCGGACCATTGATTAATGCTCTATGTGCTATCAGTTTCATTTGTTAAAAACAAGTGGAAAATAGTTTTTACCATCAAGATTAATATGTTTTTCAAAATATGGATAAAGAACAAAATTTGTGATAGCACTCACAGTCGGTAAAGATTTCATATTACTGTTCTGCCATTTTTCTGGAGAATAATTAGGCCATTTAGATTTAAATAAATTTAACGAATAATTTCGAACGTAATTGTTAGACGAAGTATCTCGGATATTTTTTCTATCTACAATTTCAAAAGTACCATTTAATGATCGTCCGTGAGCAGATTGATCGTTAATAGACGACTTGTCTTTATTATAAAGATATGCTCTTAAAAAGTAATCTGCTTCTTGAAATGTTAGCGAACAAAATCTTTCATCCCACATTCCGATTTCTTTTACCGATTCTGGAGTATAACTGCAAAACCCATCACCGGCGGTACAGGTATAAAATGAATATGTTTTGTGAATTTCTGTTAATTTTTCAATTGAATTATGAAACCATATTGTATCATCTTGGCAGCAAACAACAATATCACAATCAGGATTTGATAAATCTTTAAAACCATTCATCAATGCTTGATTCCAATTTCTCGACAAATGACCGTTACTGAAATCTGGTCTTGTACTGTTGTTTAATATATGTACTTTATCAGCAAAAGATTGATCCATGGAAAAATTACTATGATTATTAATTACATAGACTTCAACGGTATGATCTTTAAAATCAGCAGAAAATAAAGAACTTAGGTTATTATGTAATGATTCCTTGTGATTATAAGTAACAATATAAATTTTTATTTTCATATTTTTAAATATGTTAATTAGTTTTATTTTTGAACTTGTACCCAAATCCAATTTTTATGATTATCTCCGGGTCCTACTGGTCTTATGTTAGATTTATAATCCGTAAATCCTAATTTATTTACAAGATCATCTTTTAAATTATTTTCATCTACGATTGAAACATCGTGCCCGCCATTGGTAACTGTAGCATTAACGGCATTTTCATAATATTGTGAGACGGTATGATTATTTGATTTTCCACCAAATCCCATTTGAAAACAAAAACGCCCGCCGGACTTTAATATTCTTTTGATATCCGACATGATACTGAACCGAACATCGTAGCAGGCAATATGCTGCAGACATATGACACTGAATACAACATCGTATGTATCATCATTTACAGGAATACTTTTCCCGTCGCATACATATAAATTTGAATTAAAAATATTATTATGATTTAAATTTAGTTTTGCTTTTTCTATATTATTTGTCGCAATATCAACGCCGTCAATGCGAGAAAATCTATTATTAAATTTAATAATATTTCTTCCTGGACCGCATCCGTATTCTAAAGCAACCAAACCTGATGTATCGAAATCTTTAAAAAGATAGCTATTATAATCTTCCCAATTGTTATGTTCATCGTAAGATCCTACAACCGGATTTTTATTATTAAGAGTCCAATTACTTGCCTCTTGATCATAATTCTTTTTTTGCATGTCTAGATAACTTTGTAGATTCATTATTGCTCTTTATAATTTTTTAAAAAATTTTCTAAATCTTCCGGAGTACCAATTCCCCACATGGAATCAATTGTTTTAATCTTGATTTTCTTACCGTCTGCTATGGCTTCGTTAAAAACTGGACATACATAAAATTCGTTGTTAACTCGAATATTCTTTTCAATCATTTGTTCGGCGTAACGTACATAATCGCTACCGTGTTTCCAATAATAGATACCAACTGTAGCATCATTACTTATGACTTTTTTCTCTGCTACTTCGCTAACAAACCCGTTTGACCCCACTTTGGCATAACTCCATTTAGGATGAGTAGCATTAAAGGTCAATATACCGCCGTCAATTTCATCTGCAGTAAAAGCATACATACACTCGTTACTATTCCATTCTACGTATTGATCACTATTGGCCATAATTAAAGGAGCGTCATTATCAATATATTCTTTTGCCAACAGTGTACTACAGGCTGCACCTTCGGTTACACCATTGACCTGTACAATATCACAGCCCGGAGCAATGAGATTTAGTAGGAATTTGAGGTTGTATTTTTCATAGTGATCTTGTTGCACAATAAAAATATAGTGTGCTTCAATGTTGAGATTTTCCACCACAACTTGAATCATGGGCTTGCCATTGACTTCAATTAGTGGTTTAGGGAAAGTATATCCTTGTTGAGCAAATCTGCTGCCGGCACCGGCCATGGGTATCAGCACATTTAATCTGCTGTCTTTCCAAGGAACAGTATTAGAGGTCATTTGTGAATTCATATGTTGTAATTTGTTGTTGATTTTTTCCCAGGTAACGCCCTGAGTATTTTCCACGGCCATTAGTGTTGCTCCGCTGTCGAGCGCACCCTGCCGTCCTATGTGACTGTCTTCGATAATTAATGTGTTTCTAGGCAATGCTTGACACCGTGTCATACATTGCCAATACATCTCAGGGTAAGGTTTAGGATGTGATACATCTTGGTTGCTAACCCAATAGTCTACATATTCCATTACTCCTATTTTAAGCAAGCTGAGTTTAACGGTTTCCCTAATGGAGTTGCTGGCTACAGCAATATGATAACCTTGAGATTTTAATCGTGAAAATATGTCTTGCAGTTTAGGATCTATAGGAAATTTTTTAATTAATTCAAAAGTAGCCAATTGCTTGCGCTGCCAAACCATGTCATGAAATTCTGTAGGAAGTCCTTTGGATTCACTGAGTAGTTTGAGTTTTCGAGTAGTGTTAAGCCCGTCATATACAGCGAGATGTTCATCTCGGTTGATTACATATTTAGGATCTATGGTTTTTAGTGCGTCATTGAGGCTGTGATAGTGCAACTCTCTACTTTCGATTAACACTCCATCGAGATCAAATATAACTAGTTTGTTCATATTAGTATTTATTCTATTAAGTAGGTACATAAATAGTTTTATGAAAATAGCAATTTTATTACCCGGACAACCACGGTTCACCCAAGACTTCATTACATTCGTTTCCAATCTCACAGGATATGATCAAGCAGATTGGTTTGTTTACATTACCAATAATAATGTTTCAAACTTTAAATGGTGTGTTACAATGAACCCACCATGGACTGTATTTGACCCTGCGTGGGCTCTTGAAAAAATAAAATCATGGTTGCCGAATAATAATACTATTCGGTCTTTTGAAATTTCGGATGATTTTCAACTACCCATTATTCCTGTGGTAAATTTGTTCGAAGTTGATAAACCGGATAATGTACAAAAAATGTTTTATAACATTTACAAGGCAGACTGTTTACGACAACAATTTGAAAAAGAAAACAATTTTAAATATGATTTAGTTATTAGAACTAGAGCCGATTTAGGAATTACGTCTGAGTTAAACTTACAACAATTAAATATTGATGGAAATCAAATCATAATGCCGGCATCCGACTGGCACGGGAATCCCCGTGCCAACGATCAATTTGCCATAGGAAATTCACATAGCATGAAAATATATAGCACATTGTTTACCAGAATAAAAGAAATTAATGATTCGGGATTTCGTTTTCATCCCGAGAGCATGGTAGGACATAATTTAAGACAGAATGATGTATCTTATTTGCCGGGGAGTTTTAAAACCACTCTCAGAAGCATGCCTAATATAGAGGATTAAAAGTATCTAATATTTATTCGGTAGGGGTAGTTGTTTTCATGGCGTTCCCATTTTTCATTTTTGCGTGTTTCTAACCACATGGTTTTGCCCAAACACAATGCCAACGCACTAGGACTACTCATACTGCTGATAAACAATTCACTACCTTGAATAACGCGAGCTAATTCCATATAGTCGGGTGTACGATAATGAGGTACCCGTACCTTAAGAGCATCTTCGAACCATGCATGGTCCTCTTCAAGACCTACATAAACTGCCTGTTCGGACAATTTACGATCTACCAAATCCTTCCAAACCGGACTGCACAATTCATTACCGTTTTGATAATGGGGACCTCTAAATATTACAACAGGCCTTCCAGGAATTCGTCTAGTTTCTCTGCATTCCATCCAAGGATCTATTTGCAACTGTCTAATATGATAATTGGTATCAACTCCCTGTGCCTCGGCATGTTGATTGCTGAAATTTCTAGGTCTACTTTTTGTCTCTAGATGTGCTGCGGCGTTTTCCAACGCATAGTCAATTACCTCACCGTTCCACGGTTCAAATTTGGTAATATAAGTCTGATGAAGTATTAACTCTCTCATGCTTTCATAGTCTTCTATGCTCATACGACCACTATGTCGACCGGCATTGGCCCACCCTAATTTCTCCTGTATCACACGATCTAAGTCATTGAGTTTGAGATAAAATTCTCCACCACCTAGAATTTTAGGAATCACTAAACTGCAAAAGGTATCTCCGGTGGTTCCTGAATGAGAAAAAGTTAATTGTTTGTTAGTCATAATTTAAAATAATGTAGAATTAATCACAAGTCCCGAAGCAGATAATTTTTCATTCGGGCAACATAATACATTGGCAGGATCTATTCTATACAGTGTATAATCCATTCCGTCAAACCATGTTTTTAATTCTGCTTGGTCAACATTCCAGTATTCGATGAATGCCCAAGGACGATATTCTTTAATGGTTTTTTCTCCGCCAATGAGAGCTTTTATTTCCATACCTTCGATATCAATTTTTATAAAATCTAATCTTTCAAGATTAAGATCGTCCAATGGAACAATGTTGACAAATGTATAGGAGTCGGTAGCAATGGCATTTTGATCAACTAGGCTTAATATGCCATAATCCCAGGATTGGCCATAATCAACTCTTGGTATTTTTAATGTTTCGTTAGCATCTCCAAGACCACAATTAAAAACTTCAAGACCGTCTAAATCATTTAAAACACTGGTTCCGCACAACGCCTGATATAATTGTTTTTGAACTTCGAAAGAATAAACACGCCCACCGCGATTTTTTACTGCTGTGGCAAATGGGACACTAAAAATTCCTGCGTTGGCACCGGCATCCACTATGATACAGTTGTCTGGTAAGGTATCAATGATTTTTAATAAGAATGCCGTCTCGTCTGGATGAATCGGAATCCCAGATTTAATTAACGTCTCTGCGTGGTATTGAGCATTTCTGCTAACAACCCATTTACCGTAGATTGTATCAATTACAGTAAAATTATTAATTTTATTCAATTCCATTATACACCGTTTTCTCTATATAGGTCTGTTACTCTAAATACCGCACCGGGTGCAATCATGTTTTTTTCAACCCAATATGCTAAATTTTCTGTAATACATTTTGGAAAATAATCGTCTACCTGGACAATTTCAAATCGTTCTTCATGTCCGGGCCCATGGTGTCCATACTTGTTGGCAACCATCCATTCAATATTATGTCTAGCAATTAAATCTGGCCTATCGGATTCAGTGTGTGCAAAATTTTGCAATTTGACAATGGCGTTGGTATCATCCCCGAAATAGGTAAAATGCCATCCTCCGTGTTCAATATACACAGTGTCAGGATGATCCTGTATCCAAGGAAATGTAAACTCACGCTCTTGTTGTGCATTAGTGAATGCTCGCCCACGAGTAACCATGATATTCGGTTGTTTACTACGCTCAATATATTTCATAAAATTAATTTTATACTGAAACATGGGTATGGTAAGCACATACTTGTCATAGTCGTTTTCATCTTCTTTGATCATATCCACTATTTCAGCACGTGGAATTTCATCAAGGTCGGATACGATAATAATATCATCGGGCTGCATGTCCTCTAGACCGCGACCTATGCTGTATCGTTGGAACTTTTCTCGTACCCAACTATCTGTGGTTTCGGGCATATTGTCTACTGCAATTCTCCGAATTTTAGATTCATATGGCCGAAATCTTTCCCAATTGTCCAGCAAATGGTAGGGTTTAGGTCGGCCGCTGTGACTGAGATTACTTTCCGCAATGACAAAATAATCTGTCACATTCCACATCTCTTTTAATCTAATTTCTAAAACATCCAGTTCGTTAAAGAATGTAAAACAATCGTATACTTTCATTTTGTGTCTTTTATATATTGTTGATATTGTTGGGCCAATTGCACCCTGACCTCATTGGGTAATCCTGGCCAATGTATAACAAAGTCACCGGGTTCCCATTGTCCGCTGGTTCCTAGCAAATCTGTTGGATCGGTACCGTACATTGCATAGTTATAACTGTTTATCTGTCGCTGAGGAATCAGTTTGAACAGGTGCTGAAACTTGGGATAAAAATCTATAACTGCCTGTTGCTCGAACCATTTGTTATCGTTGCGATATTCGTGTTTTTTGCTCAACAAAAATTCCAACCAGGCTCGAGCCTGCAGACTGTTACGCACAATAAAACTACCGGTGTTTAGTGCGGCAATGTCTGTGGGCATGATGACATGATAATCATCGTCTACTA
>Ga0187843_10001760_pt1 | contig 13481 bp, 7 predicted proteins | sample SpaLakP09_SKY_43_FD_134516 | JGI IMG/M metagenome (GOLD analysis project Ga0187843, IMG submission 134516) | Oligotrophic lake water microbial communities from Sparkling Lake, Wisconsin, USA - SP09_SKY_43 | ecosystem: Environmental > Aquatic > Freshwater > Lake | place: USA: Sparkling Lake... | reverse complement strand
CGTTTCCGCCCTTTATACCCTTATTCCTTGAAGATTGGGGGTTGTTGCCTTCGCTCTTTCGCCGCAGTCACATAGCTCACTATGCTCCTGCGGTCTCGCTCACTCGTCGCCTACCCGAATCTTCAATGATTTTGGGTATCGCCGCTTATTCCTTGAAAATACGAGGTTGTTGCCTAACAATTTAGCAAGTCGGGTTCTTTATTGCCATAAAACAAAACGGCGACAAGTTGCCTTGTCGCCGTCAAAGGTTGTGCCAAAGGGCACTAAATTTTTTTCACGTCGTCCTAACCAAATTACGACACCCTGTCTGGTCAGTTTCCGTATATTTTTGCGTCACTTCCCTATAAGATTCATTATTCGCGATCGTCCTGATACTTTTTATATCGTCCTTGTCGCTCGCGTTAAAAACGCCGACATCATGCTTGATGTCTTATTCTAGTTGTACCTAAGCACCGTGCTTTCCTTGCCAAAACATCCATTTTGTTTGAGGTGTTACTAAACGTAACGGGGTTTAATTTACTCCGTTCTGGGAGAATGGCAATAAGGCGTACAAAAAAAAATCACAAAAAAACTGAACCATTTTTCAACGCATATACAATTCAACTAGTTACGAATTAATTTCGGTGAAATGACAATTTTTCGCGACAGAAAAATACTAAATATCCTACACACTGTGTGAGATATATCTCACAAGAACAGGCATTGGTCTGACAGGAATAACGCATTTTTACTATACAACTTTGGTCTAACAATTTCGTACCGATCCGTTCAAAATTATGTCCGCGCTTTTTAGCGCCCATTGCCCCGTCAGTTTCCAAGCGAAAAAAAACCGGAGTAAAAACTCCGGCTTTTTATCCTAAACGTGGCGAATTAATGTAAACCGCCGAGATATTTTGACAGCGCGGCAATATCATCGTCCGTCAATTTTTTCGCAACATCGCGCATCATGCCATTTAGATCATTGGCACGAGTACCAGCTCGGAAGCTTTCTAGTTGTGTTTTCACATAAGCACTGTGTTGGAAAGAAATTTTCGGGAAACCAGCCAAGCTGTGGCCAACACCACGTGGACCGTGACAAGCGATACATGCAGGGATGCCACGCGCCATATCACCACCGCGATATAATTTTTCACCTTTTTCTACAACATCTTCAGGTGTTGTACCTGGCGTCATTTTCTGCGAAGCAAAATACGCCGCTAAATCATGCATATCTTGTTCTGACAGCGCAGCAACCATACCAGCCATAATGGCATTGTTACGACCTTCTTTGCCGCCGCTGGTCATGCCCAGCTTAAATTCTTTTAATTGCTTAACCATGTAACCAGCATGTTGGCCGGCGATTTTTGGATATATATCAGCTGGGCTATTGCCATCAGGGCCGTGACAGGCGGCACAGGTAGCAGATTTTGCTTTACCAGCCTCAGCATTACCTTCAACGGCAGCAGCTTGACCGATTAACCCAACTAAAAGCATGACTGGAAGTGCTAATTTTCTCATCTTGTTCCGTCTCTGTTCGGTTTGAACCTGCAATTTAGCAGGTACAATGGATAATAACCCTAGTTTTTATACCTATTTTACACGATTCTTGCAGAGATAAAATCCCAATGCTTCTGCATATCATTGATTTCCGCTAAACTATAGTCAAATTTGACGTCGGAGTAAGATGTGTACAAGGCAAAATTCAATTATCAGCAAACAAGTTTCCTGACCAGCGCCCCGGATATTTCCGCATTGCCGGCCGATACCGGTATCGAAGTGGCGTTTGCAGGCCGCTCCAATGCTGGAAAATCGAGCGCTCTCAATACACTAACTCGCCAAAATAGCTTAGCACGTACCAGTAAAACGCCTGGTCGCACTCAGCTTATAAATACCTTTACGTTGGCCGAGGAGAAACGGCTCATCGATTTACCAGGATATGGCTTTGCCAAGGTCCCACTGGCTGTTAAAGAAAAATGGCAAAAATCGTTGGGCGAATATCTGATGAAACGCCAAAGCCTGAAAGGTCTGGTGGTGTTAATGGATATTCGACATCCATTAAAGGATTTGGATCAACAGCTGATTCACTGGGCAGTGCAAAGTAATCTGTCCGTATTATTACTGTTAACCAAAGCTGATAAGCTAAGCCCTGGCCCACGCAAGAAGACGCTACTTGAAGTGCGTGAAGCCTCGCTAGCCTTTATGGGTGACGTGACGGTGCACATGTTTAGCTCACTGAGCAAACAGGGTCTGCCGGAACTGGAAGAAGTATTAGACGATTGGTATAGCCGCGAAGCGTAAATTAGCACCCATAAACAGCATGAAAGAACACAGGATAACTGCCAAGCCGAAGCGATGCAGTTATCCTTTGCTTCAATAACACCTTCGGAATTATCCAAACATCCCCTTGGTTAATCGCTAGTGTTGGTCAGTCGATAAATCACCAACGCTGCGCGAATAGTGGACTTCTCAATCGATGGTAAATCTAGCACCTCTTTGGGTGAATGCGCACCAGCGCCGTTCACGCCAAGACCATCAAGGCTATCAACATAAGGTGCAACAAATTGAATATCACCGGCGCCACGCTGCCCTGGTGGCAATGCGGGCATCGCACCTAAGCCTGCTTGCTCACTTGCGTTTGAATAAAGCGCTAATAGTTTTTTGTTACCGGTAGTGGGCGCCATCGGAGGGTAAGACTCTTCAAATTGGATGCTGGCTTTGGTGCCTGGTAGATTCGCTGCGACAATTTCACGCATTTTGCGCTGGGTACGTTCGCGCTGCGCCGCAGTTAAATAACGTAAATCACTTTTGATCACGGCGGTTCTTGGGATCACATTGTCTTTGCCTGCGGCATTGCCACTGGATTGCTCAATTTCGACCTCGGTGCCGGCTAGAATAAGCGCTGGATTAAACGTCAGATCCGGTTCAATCAACTGCTGACGAAAGCTGTCGATGATCCTTGCTGCTTCGAACACTGCTCCATATCCACCGTTCGCAAAAATGGTCGAGGAATGCCCTTGTTCGCCGGAGACTTCTAACACAAAACCGCCAGCAGCGCGACGACCGATGGTGCCAGTATCCTCACCTTTTTCGTTTTTCAATGTGATTTCAAATGCTAAAGCGACATCACTGCGTTTGGCTGCAGCAATTAACTCGGCGCGAGCGACAGCAATAGGTTCGCCAACTAACTCTTCATCACCGCTAAATACGACTTGGATTTGTGCACTATCCAGCGCACCTATCGCGGCTAGTGCTCGCAGCGCTTCGATAATCACCAAATTGCCGCCTTTCATATCGGCAACGCCTTGCCCAAACACTTGCTGACCTTGTTGCGACCAAGGCACCACCGGGCTATCTGGCTCGAATACGGTATCCAAATGGCCGATGAGCAAGATCCGCTTGCCTCTTGTGCCTTTGCGCTCGGCAATTAAATGGCCTGCACGCCCCATACTTGCAGGCATTTCCACCCAACGACAATCAAATCCTAAGGCCGTCAGTTCTTGTTCGTACAAAGCGCCGACTGCACGTACGCCAGCCAAATTCATGGTGCCACTATTGATGAGCACGCTTTGTTGAAGCAGTTGAAGCGCAGCCGTTTGCCGCTGCTGAATTGCAAGCACCAGTGCTTTTTCGTCGCGGGAAAGCTCCGCAGCCATTACTGATTGGCCTGCAAGCATACACGCCAGCATTATCCCCATGATCTTACGACCAACATAAATGTTCTTGGGCGTCCGGTGGTTCATTATCGGCATGTTCAATCCTTAGTCGCTAAACGAAGCTGCATATGACGCAGGCAAGCGCCAGCCATAAACCCAAAACGGCTATGCACAGTCAAAAGCATCTATTAAGACAGGATGATAACGCAAACCAATATGAAGACGTGTGGGAATTACCGAATAAACGAGAGGCCTAGAAAAAGAAAAACCGACTGTTCAAAGAACAGCCGGCATAGCAAACGGGGAGAAGCTATCAAATAATTTCAAATCAACAGGGTGTCTTGCATATGAAGACCTGGCCATTATACACAGATTTATTAGCGTTTAAAGTATTTACTCTAGAAAATCTAATAAAATTTCATGATTCGTTTATTTTCGACAAAAAAAAACGCCCCACTGCAAGCAGTGGGGCGGCTAAATAAGCCTACTTCCCATTTAAAATCAACAGCTAAGCCGTGATTTCGTTGAAAGATAGAACATCTTACCTCTGTACCCTACGTTTTTGATTGTAATCACATCGGTTTAAAAAGCAAGCGAATTCTGTAATAAAACTACAAAATGTGTTCGTTTATTCTGCTATTTGCAATTTATCGTAATTTTATAACTATTTTTAGTTAAGCAAATTGGCCAAATTTAGATAAAAAAAAGCCCCTGCAGTGCAGAGGCGAGAGGGTGATCTACCAGGAATGGGGATGTTCACTGTTTAATCAGAGTGGCAAACGCCGATAAAGTTCACCGTTCTCTAAAAAATATTTCAAATTGGCGCTTAGTGAGCTTCATCCCAATTATTGCCGCTGCCTGCTTCTACCAATAATGGCACCGCAAGTTGCACAGCGTTTTGCATTAACATCCGTAGATGTTGTTGATAGAAGTCGAGTTTGTCGGTTTGCACTTCAAACACTAATTCATCGTGAACTTGCATAATCATACTGATTTCACTTGGATCTTGGTTTTGCAACCAAGCATCTACGGCCAGCATCGCTTTTTTAATGATATCTGCGGCAGTCCCCTGCATCGGTGCGTTGATAGCCGCGCGCTCTGCGCCCTTTCTGCGAGCAGCATTGCTACTGCGAATTTCCAGCAAATACAACCGACGACCAAATAAAGTTTCGACATAGCCTTGTTCGTGCGCTTGTTGCCTGGTTCGTTCCATATAAGCGAGTACGCCAGGGAAACGCGCAAAATAAGTGTCGACATAATGCTGCGCTTCGCCACGGCTAATATCTAGCTGCTGCGCCAAACCAAAGGCTGACATGCCATAAATTAAACCGAAATTTACCGCTTTCGCACGTCGACGCTGCTCTGTCGTCACTTCGATAAGTGACACACCAAAAACTTCGGCCGCTGTGGCGCGGTGAATATCCAAACCTTGGGCAAAAGCCGCAAGTAGCGCGTCATCCTGCGATAAATGCGCCATGATGCGCAGTTCAATTTGCGAATAGTCGAGTGCTAATATCTGTTTTCCTGCTGGGGCAATAAATGCTTGGCGGATCCGCCGACCTTCTTCAGTGCGGATCGGAATATTTTGCAGATTTGGCTCAGTCGAACTTAAACGCCCTGTTGCCGCCACCGCTTGATGATAAGAAGTGTGCACTCGACCGGTGCGCACATTGATACTTTGCGGCAGTTTGTCGGTATAGGTTGATTTGAGCTTACTTAAGCTGCGGTGCTCAATAATAATGCGTGGTAGCAAGTAATTGTGCGCAAGCTCAGTCAATACTTCTTCAGCAGTAGATGGTACACCTGTCGGAGTTTTCTTCAAAACTGGTAAACCGAGGTTATCAAACAAGATTTCTTGCAACTGCTTTGGCGATGCTAAATTAAAAACTTTGCCCGCTTCAGCGTGCGCTTGTTGCTCAAGCTCAGCAATACGACCGGCTAAATATTCACTCTGCACGGCGAGCAACTTCGCATCCACCAATACCCCGGTGCGTTCCATTCTGGACAACACCGACAACAACGGTACTTCAATATCTGTCAGGACATTAGCAAGACTGGCATTTGCTTGCAGCTGCGGCCACAAAGCTTGATGCAAGCGTAGCGTCACATCAGCATCTTCCGCTGCATATTCGGCCGCTTTTTCCAGCTCGATTTGATTAAATGTCAGCTGCTTGGCGCCTTTGCCAGCAATATCTTCAAAACTGATGGTTTTGTGCTGTAAATATTTATCAGCGAGGCTGTCCATGTCATGGCGGGTAGCGACACTGTTTAAAACATAAGACTCCAACATTGTATCAAATTGAATACCTTGGAGTTTAATGTCGTAACGAGCTAACACGCTTTGGTCGTACTTGAGATTTTGACCTACTTTCGCGCGAGTTTCATCTTCGAGCCAAGGCTTTAACTTGCTGAGAACCAGGCTCAACGCCAGCTGCGACGGTGCGCCAAGATAATCATGCCCAACTGGTAAATACCAAGCCTGTCCCGGCGTCGTCGCAAATGACATACCGACCAGTTCAGCCTGCATGTAATCCAAACTCGTCGTTTCTGTGTCAAACGCGACTAATGGCGCTTCGGCCAAAATAGCGAGTAATTGCGCTAATCCAACGTCATCGACAATGGTTTGATACTGTGAGCGGTCGATTGGCTCATGGCTGACCGGCATTTCAGCGGCAGGTTGTTGCTGTGTGTTAGCGGAAAATCCAGCTGCGGCTAAGTTAGTGGTGGCTGACAAAGAGCTAGCGACGGCACCTTGCGCATTCACTTCGGCATGCCAACGTTTAAATTCACACAGAGCAAACAACTCGGCAAGTTCTGGGTAATTTGGCGCGTGAATGCCAAGTTCGTGGAACTGCATCGGTAAATCGACGTCAATTTTAATAGTTGCTAACTGATAAGAGAGCATCAACTGCGGTTGATACTCACGTAATTTATCAGCAATTGTTTTACTGCCGCGAAAACCTAACGCCGCGATTTCATCAATGCGTTGGTATAAATCGCTAATTGCCCCAATGCCTTGCAGCATGGCTTGCGCAGTTTTTTCGCCAACACCGGGCAAACCGGGGATGTTATCGGCCTTGTCGCCCATCAGGGCTAAAAAGTCGATGATAAGTTCTGGACCAACACCGAATTTTTCCAAAACACCTGCAGGATCAAGCAAGGTGTCCGTCATGGTGTTAATCAGCGTGACATGTTGATTCACCAACTGAGCCATGTCCTTATCGCCTGTAGAAATCAGGACATGGCGGCCTGCATTACTTGCTTGTGTGGCTAAAGTGCCAATCACATCATCAGCTTCCACCCCTGAAATACATAATAGTGGTAAGCCCATCGCCTTGATGATTTGATGCAAAGGCTCAATTTGGTAGCGCAAGTCATCAGGCATCGGCGGTCGATGTGCTTTGTACTCGCTGTACATTTCATTGCGAAAGGTTGGGCCTTTTGCATCAAACACCACCACCATTTGGCTTGGATTAAATTGACGCAACAAACTTTTAAGCATGTTAACGACGCCATAAATGGCGCCGGTGGACTCACCACGGGAATTGGTTAGGTGCGGAGGCGAATGATAAGCACGAAAAAGGTATGAAGATCCATCAACGAGGATCAGCGGATCTGCAGGAATCTGTACCATGCGGGTCACTCCAAAGATATTTGTTGCAGCATGCCATAACAGTCGGGATGAAACCAGCGACAGTTCAGCACTGCACTTGTGGATAACTTGTGGGTATGTTTGTGAAAAACCATTAGATATGGCTACGCCTACCCTGATTTTTTGGGCATTGGAAGAAACCGTAACTTGTTGATTGTGTTGTATAAAACGAGGGGAAAACCGCAGAAGCCCTTGTTATTATTTTTTTACTTCTAATTGTGGAAAATGATTTTTCCATTCACTCGAACGCAATTGAAAATTTCTAGTACTGCAAGCTGAGTGGGTGAATAGACTACCACAAAGTCGACAATTGCAAAGTGGAAAAATCAAAAAAAATTTGCTGAATCGGCAAAGTTTTTAGTGGACTTTTCGATTAACAAGCGCAATCAACGATCCAGCGGATCTGTAAATTTGATCCTACAGATCTTCCTTCGCAAATTTCCTGATGCAAATCAGCAGAGATCATGTCGCAGGGCTTTCCCAAAAGCCAGAGGCAGCGCTATAATGCCTTAAATTTTGTACGGCTTATTAAATCCGGGGATCCCGCTCAATGAAAAAAATCACTGTTGCCTTAGCGCTGTTCAGTTGTGCCTTGTTTGCGCAAACCAGCGACGATAAATCACAAGATGAATTAAAAGCGCGGATCGCGCCGGTTGGTCAAGTGTACTTGGCTGGCGCAGTAGTGGCCAATGCGGGTCCGAAAGAACCACGCAATGGTGAGCAAGTTTATAATGCAGCATGTTTCGCATGCCATGCTTCTGGTACTTTAGCTGCGCCAATCAAAGGCTCTGCCGACTGGAAACCACGGATCGCACAAGGTATGGAATTGTTACATAAACATGCAATTGAAGGCATTCGTAGTATGCCAGCGCGCGGTACTTGCGCAGATTGTAGTGATGACGAAATCCTTGCCGCCATCAAGTTTATGATTGAAGGCGTGTAATAGCACGCTTCTGCCGTGAATACCGAAAGCCCGCAATGCGGGCTTTTTTTTAGCAACAGCAAAACTATGCCGATCGGCCTCCGACCATCCCATTTATTTTAAATAATGGATGATCGCCAACTAGCGCATCATTCGAGCTAACTCGCATCATTAGAGCTAACTAATTGATTCACAACCATTCGAGATCGCGAAGATTGATCAAGAACAAAAACCGCTAAAAACCTGACTCGGAACTGCAAGATAAACCTTTTAACTGCTTAAACTTTGTGCATAATAGAAACGTAAAGCAAATAAGTCCGACCAGCGGATAATATCCTAATAAAAGAGCTTCAGTTGACAACAACCAACGCCTCATTCTTGATGAAAAACGGACAAAACCGCATTCGTCGTCTTGAACAACTGATTGAACGCTATCGATTAGCGCATTCGGTGCAACTGGCTTTATTAAATTTATCCGAACTCGCCGGTACTTTGTCCGATATGAATGAGTTCTACCCAGCCATCCATAGTCTGGTTAATCAGCATTTAGCCGCAGACAATTTCTATGTCGTTTTATACGATGCACAATACAACCATTTTAGCGTCGAATATTATGCGGATGAAAAAGATCCTCTCGAACCTTCGGGCTTTGGTTCAGAGGTATTTTTACACGGACTCACCGGCTACGTAGCGCGCACGAAACAAGCGCTACTTTGCGATGAACAGCGGTTTGCCGAATTACTCGCGGCCGGCGAAATTGAAGTGCAAGGCACTTTAAGTCATCACTGGCTTGGCGTACCACTCACCCGTGGGGAGCAATTAATTGGCGTGATGGTCGCACAGCTCTATGACAAGAGCCGTGATTATTCGCGCAAAGATTTAGAATTACTACGCGCCATTGCAACGCATACCGTAGTGGCTCTAGATCGCGTTAAAAGTCGAGAATTACTTGAGCAAACCGTGCGCGAGCGGACCAAACAACTACAGAATATCAATCAATCACTGCAACGCGAAATTCGTGAGCGAGTTAACGCCGAAAAGCTGCAAGCGGCGCTTTATGAAATTTCTGAATTAACTTCAAGCAATAGTGATACCAGCAGTTTCTATCGCCAGGTTCATCATATTTTGTGTGGCCTGATGCCAGCACAAAACTGTTATATCGCGTTACTGGATGACACCGGGAAAAAGCTGAGCTTTCCGTTTTATGTCGATCAATTTTCCTCCCCCCCAGAAGAACGCACGTTACGTAAAGGTTTTACCGAATATGTGTTACGGGTCGGAGAAGCTCGTTTAATTAATGGCGAATTATCGGATCAGTTGGTCGCGTTAGGAGAAGTATTACGTATAGTACCGGATCAAAACCTAACGACATCCCCGCGTTCTCGCAGCTGGTTAGGTGCGCCCTTGTTAATCGATCAACAAGCGCTTGGAGTGATCGCGGTCCAATCCTACGACGATAGTTATTTGTATAGTGATAACGAACTGAATGTCTTGAAATTTGTCTCGCAGCACATTGCTGTCGCCATCCAACGCAAACTCAATATTGACCAGCAAAAGCAACATCAAGAAGATTTAGAACGAAAAATATTTGAGCGCACACGCGAGCTACGGCAGACCAATTTGTTCTTGCGCCTACAAGTAGAAGAACGCAAAAAAGCTGAAGAAAAGTTATTCCACGAAGCCAATCACGATATGCTCACCGGCCTTGCGAATCGCCAACTATTCATGATGCAAATGCGACAACAATTTGCGTTGCGTAACCGCGAAAGCAACCTGAATTTCTCATTGTTATTCATTGATTTAGATAGGTTTAAACTCATCAACGATACCATGGGCCACCATGCAGGGGATGCGTTTTTAATTGAAGTCAGTAAACGCATTGTCGCAACAGTGCGCGAACACGATTTAGTCGCTCGTCTCGGCGGGGATGAATTTGTCGTGTTATTAACCCAACTTAACCGTCCGGCTGATGCTGAAGATGTGGCGGATCGCATCATCGAAGCAGTGCGCCAACCAATGCAATTACAAGGTCAACAATTGTATTCAGGTGCATCAATTGGCATTGCCAACTATCATCCCGACTACACCAGCGCCGATGCCTTGTTGCGCGACGCTGACGCAGCGATGTACCAAGCGAAAGCGTTAGGTCGTAACCGCTTTGTGATTTTTACTGACTCGATGCGCATGCAGTTGTTACAGGAATTGTCTTTAGAGCAGGCGTTACATCAGGCGGTACAAGATCGGCAATTTAGTGTGCAATATCAACCGATAGTCTGCAGTGAAAAAACTCACGTCCTCGGCTACTCTGCCGCGATGTATTGGTCGCATCCGCAACTCGGCTCGCAAGAAGAATTCGATCGCTATGCAAGCGAAGCGGGTGTACTGCCACAAATCGAGTTACAAATCATTGAACAGCTCGCCGAGCAATTAACTGCAGAACCACAACCGGCGTTAATTAGTCTGCGGTTAACTTGTCAGCATTTACAAAGCCCAGTGCAATTTGAGCGACTCGTTAAGTTATTGCAGCAGCACTCCAATGTCTTGCATCGATTGTGTTTAGGCTTTGCAGAATATGATTTACTGAAGTTGTCGGGTGCGGCATTAAGTCACCTGCATCAGCTCAAGCGACTAGGTGTGCGCTTATCGTTGGATAATTTTGGTGCGGAATTTATGCCGCTTGGTTTACTCAGCCAATACCCCTTTGATTTTGCTCGGCTTGAACCGCTGTTTTGCCGAGGCTTGCTCAAACAACCGCAAAAGCGCCAACTGTTAGATGTGCTGCTAACCTTGTCGCACCAATTTAAATTCCGACTGATTGCCGATGGCGTCGACGATAGCGCTACTCAAGCGCTATTAGTTGAGCATGGTTGCTGTTATATGCAAGGACCCTTAGTAGAAAAACAACAAGCCTCGAAACCAGCTTCAGTCTTTCTTCAACAATTGGCGTAAGCGCTCAATATTCGCGAGTCCAGTTTGCTGACGCTGCGCTTCCGTTTTCACTGGTGCAACAGCCTGTTGCCATTCTAAGTCATCTTGCGGCAACTCTTCCAAAAAACGACTAGGCACGGGTTTTATTGTCTCACCATATTGTCGACGCTCGCGCGCGTAAGTAAAAATCAGCTCGCGCTGCGCCCGAGTGATGCCAACGTACGCCAAACGTCGTTCTTCTTCGACGTTGTCTTCGTCAATACTGGTTTGATGCGGTAAAATCCCCTCTTCCACTCCGACCATGAACACAATCGGGAACTCCAAGCCTTTCGAGGCATGCAAGGTTAAAAGCTGGACTTGATCAGCTTCGTCTTCTTGCTCATTGCGCTCCATCATGTCGCGCAAAGTGAGCTTAGTGACCACTTCACTGAGGGTCAGTGGTTCGTGGTCGGCATCGCCTTTGAGCATTTCGGTGATCCAACGATATAACTCATTGACGTTTTTCAGCGCCATTTCCGCGGCTTTGGGACTGGCGCTACTTTCAAATAGATAGGCTTCGTAGCGACTTTCTCGGATCATGTCGCGTACAGCTTCGGCAGGCTCTGCTCGCACGGCGTTATCCGAAAGCGCCACCATCCAATTGGCAAAATGCCGCACCGCCGCAAGGCTTTTCGCCGAGAGATCATCAGACAGCTCAGGTGCGCAGCAGGCTTCAAATAAACTAATCTGCAATCGATTCGCGAGACTGCCAACTTTTTCCAAAGTAGCAGCGCCGATTTCACGTTTAGGCGTATTGATAATACGCAGCAGCGCATTGTCATCATCTTGGTTGACCAGTAAGCGCAGATACGCCATCACATCTTTAATTTCTGGGCGTGAGAAAAATGACGTGCCACCAGAAATACGATAAGGAATGCGATTGGTCATTAAAGCTTTTTCAAAGACCCGAGCTTGATGATTGCCGCGATACAAAATCGCATAGTCTTTATATTGGGTTCTATTTAAAAAACGATGAGAAATGATTTCAGCAACCACTTTTTCCGCTTCATCTTCTTCGCTTTTGGTTGGTAACACCCGAAGCGGTACGCCATAGCCCATTTCACTAAACAGCGCTTTGTCATACTCGTGCGGATTATTGGCAATTAAGATATTGGCGGCTTTGAGAATGCGTTCGCACGAGCGATAGTTTTGTTCTAATTTAATCACCCGCAGTGACGGAAAATCTTTGCCCAATAACACCAAGTTTTGCGGACGAGCGCCACGCCAAGAATAAATGGATTGGTCGTCATCGCCCACCACAGTAAAACGCTGACGCTCACCGACCAGCCATTTCACCAGTTCATATTGGCTGGTATTGGTATCTTGGTATTCATCGACCAGCAGATATTGAATTTTTTGCTGCCAGCGCGCCCGCACTTCAGCATTGCTCGCAAACAACAAGGTCGGCACCATGATTAAATCATCAAAATCCAGTGCGTTATAAGCGCGAAGTTGCTGGGCATATTGCGCATAAAAATTTGCAAAACTAATACTTTGCGCATCACTTGCCGTCGCCATTGCTTGTTGCGGCAATAACAAATCATTTTTCCAGCTAGAAATTTTGCTTTGCAAGGCTCGTAATAAATCTTTGTCGCCTTGCAGATCCGCTTCGGTGAGCTCTTTGAGCAGACTCATGCTGTCTTGATCATCGAACAACGTGAAATTGGCTTTATAACCAATCGCTTTATGCTCTTTTTTAATGATATCAAGGCCTAAGGTGTGAAAGGTTGAGACTGTAAGGCCGCGCAATTTACTGCGTTCTAACTGATGTCCAATCCGTTCGCGCATTTCTTTGGCAGCTTTATTGGTAAACGTCACCGCGGCGATATGCCGAGCCGCGACACCACATTCTTCGATAAGATAAGCAATCTTATTGGTGATCACCCGAGTTTTGCCCGAACCTGCCCCCGCCAGAACCAAGCATGGTCCCGAGATATATTTCACTGCAGCGTTTTGTTGGGGGTTCAGTTTCATTGTTAGATACAACCTTCAAGAGCGAAAATTACCAAAAATTGCCGCCAGCAGCGATGCAACAAGCGGCGCACAGTTTAGCTGAATCTCGGTCTTTCCGACAGCCGTTTACGAGTGCCCAAGCCAACAGCGACTTTGGGTCACCACTTTGGATTTTCTGCGCAAATGATAGGGAAAATTGCCGCAAACTTACAAAAAACCTGTCGCATCCACTGACTAACACTCGTAGAATGAAGGCTGACTCAAGACAGCAATCAGGACAATTCTTATGTTGGATCCAAAAAAAATCGAAGAAATGGCACGGCAAATTGGTTCAGCAATTCCCCCGAAGTTTCGG
>Ga0187843_10001758_pt1 | contig 13491 bp, 10 predicted proteins | sample SpaLakP09_SKY_43_FD_134516 | JGI IMG/M metagenome (GOLD analysis project Ga0187843, IMG submission 134516) | Oligotrophic lake water microbial communities from Sparkling Lake, Wisconsin, USA - SP09_SKY_43 | ecosystem: Environmental > Aquatic > Freshwater > Lake | place: USA: Sparkling Lake... | reverse complement strand
GGGCCGCGCGGCCCCAGAGCATTTCGAGGAGGAGCAGCACGAAGCCGAAGATGGCGATCTGCTTGACGTTGGGCATCCACGCGCCGAGGGCGTCGTCCAGCGTAGGCGTCTCGCCGCGCTCCAGCCGCAGGCTGACCTGGTAAAGGCCCAGGCACAGCAGCGGCCCCAGCAAGAGGAATCCGGCGCACAGCGCCAACGTGTAGATGGGTGCGTGGCGAAAGACCATCAGCACCGCCAGGCCCATGAGCGCGAAGCACACGCCGAAGAACAGGCTGACCCCGGGCTTGCGGCGCAGGTCCTGCCAGCCGAGCTGCAGCCAGCGCCAAGGTGCCGACAGCGGCAGCCGCTTCAGCGACGGCCCGAGCTCGACGCGCGGCTCCGGCACATAGGGAACGTAGGCTCGGTGCGGGGGAGATTCTTCAGGTGCGTCTGACACGTCGGAGTTCATCCAGGATCAGCAGGATGGCTCCGATGGTGATGGCGCTGTCAGCAATGTTGAAGGCGGGGAAGTACCAGCCACCGGCGTGGACCTGGATGAAGTCGACGACATAGCCGTGGACGGCGCGGTCGATGACGTTGCCCAACGCCCCGCCCAGAATGAGGGTCAGCGCCCAGGCGAACATCTGCTGCTGGCCATGGCGGCGCAGCATCCAGATGATGAAGACGGCGGCGAGCGACCCCAGGCCGATGAAGAACCAGCGCTGCCAGCCAGAAGCCGTGTGCAGGAAGCTGAACGCCGCGCCGTAGTTGTGCGCGCGCACGAGGTTGAAGAAGCCGGTGACGGGGCGCACGTCGCCGAGCTGGAAGGCGCCGATGACCAGCACCTTGGTGAGCTGGTCGGCCACGATGATCAAGGCCGCGATGAGCAGCCACTGCGAGAGGCCGGGGGTGGCAGAGTTCTTGGGCATGGCGGCTTCAGGCGATGGTGCGGGTCTCGCCGGCGCCGTGCAGGTTGCTGTCGCAGCGCCCGCACAGCGTCGGGTGGGCGGCGATGCTGCCGACGTCGGCGCGGTAGTGCCAGCAGCGCTCGCACTTGGCGTGCGCGCTGGGCGTGACGGCGACGCCGAGTTCAGCGGCCGACACCAGCCGGACTGCCGACGTGATGAAGACGAAGCGCAGGTCGTCGCCCAGGCTGGCGAGCAGCATCTGGTCCTGCTCGTTCACCTTGAGCACCAGCTCGGCCTGCAGTGATGCGCCGACGGCGCCCGTCACGCGCACCGCCTCGATCGCCTTGTTGACCTCGTCGCGGATGGCGTGGATGCGCTGCCATTTGGCCAGCAGGCTCGCGTCCACCGCACCAAAGTCCCAGTAGGTCTCGGCGAAGATGCTCTCGCCCTTGCCAAACACCTGCCACGCCTCTTCCGCCGTGAAACTGAGGAAGGGCGCCATCCAGCGCAGCATGGCGTGCGTGATCTGCCACAGCGCCGTCTGCGCCGAGCGGCGCGCCAGGCTCTTGGGGGCGGTCGTGTAGAGGCGGTCCTTCAGCACGTCCAGGTAGAAGGCGCCGAGGTCTTCGGAGCAGTAGACCTGCAGCTTGGAGACCACCGGGTGGAACTCGTAGCGCTCGAAGTGGGCCAGGATGTCTGCCTGCAGCTCGGCCGCGCGGGCCAGCGCGTAGCGGTCGACTTCCAGCAACTGCTCGGTGGGCACCGCATCCGTCGCCGGGTCGAAGTCGCTGACGTTGGCGAGCAGGAAGCGCAGCGTGTTGCGCACGCGGCGGTAGCTGTCCACCACGCGGGCCAGGATCTTGTCGTCCAGGCCGAGGTCGCCCGAGTAGTCCGTCGCGGCCGTCCACAGGCGCAGGATCTCGGCGCCGTATTTGTCCGACACGGCCTGCGGCGCGACGACGTTGCCGTCCGACTTGCTCATCTTGCGGCCCTTGCCGTCGACGACGAAGCCGTGGGTCAGCAGGCCCTTGTAGGGCGCGCGGCCGTAGAGGGCGCAGGCGATCAGCAGCGAGGAGTGGAACCAGCCGCGGTGCTGGTCGTGGCCTTCGAGGTAAAGGTCGGCCTCGGGGCCTGTCTCGTGGCCGGCGCCCTTGTGGCTGCCCTTGAGCACATGCTCGAAGGTGGAGCCGGAGTCGAACCAGACGTCCAGGATGTCCTGGCCCTTGGTGTAGTGCGTGGCTTCATTGCCCAGCCACTCGGCGGCGTCGAGCTTGGACCAGGCTTCGATGCCGTTGGCCTCCACCAGTTGCGCGGCGCGTTCGATGAACTCCAGCGTGTTGGGATGCGCCTCGCCCGTGTCCTTGTGCAGGAAGATGGGCAGCGGCACGCCCCAGCTGCGCTGGCGCGAGATGCACCAGTCGGGCCGGCCGGCGATCATGTCGTGCAGGCGGGCGCGGCCGTTCTCGGGGTAGAAGCTGGTGGCCTCGATGGCGGCCAGTGCGGTCTTGCGCAGGCTGTCAGGCGCTTTGCCCGTGGTGAACAGGCCGTCGCCTTCGTCCATGCGCACGAACCACTGCGCCGCGGCGCGATAGATGACCGGCGACTTGTGGCGCCAGCAGTGCGGGTAGCTGTGGGTCAGCTTGGACTGGGCCATCAGGCGGCCGGCGTCCAGCAGCGCTTGCGCGACGACGGCATTGGCCTTCCAGATGTGCTGGCCGCCGAACAGCGGCAGGTCGGCCGCGTAGGCGCCGTTGCCCTGCACGGGGTTCAGGATGTCGTCGAAGGCCAGGCCGTGAGCGACGCAGCTCTGGAAGTCGTCCAGGCCGTAGGCAGGCGCGGAGTGGACGACGCCCGTGCCGTCTTCGGCCGTGGCGTAGTCAGCGAGATACACCGGGCTTTCGCGGTCGTAACCCGCGTCGACATGAGCCAGGGGGTGCTTGAACTTCAGCAGCTCCAGCGAGCGGCCCGGCGTGGTCGCGACGACGCTGCCTTCGAGCTGCCAGCGGGCCAGGCACTTCTCCACCAGCGCCTCGGCGACGACGAAGTAGCCCTTCGGCGTGTCGACCAGCGCGTAGGGCAGCTCGGGGTTGAGGTTCAGCGCCTGGTTGGCCGGGATGGTCCAGGGCGTCGTCGTCCAGATGACGGTGAAGGCGTCCTTGGTCAGCGGTGCGACGCCGAACGCCGCAGCGAGCTTCTCCGGCTCGGCGCTCAGGAAGGCCACGTCCACGGCGGGAGACACCTTGTCCGCGTACTCGATCTCGAACTCGGCCAGCGACGAGCCGCAGTCGAAGCACCAGTACACCGGCTTCAGGCCACGGTAAACGAAGCCGCGCTCGAACATGCGCTTCAAGACGCGGATCTCGCCGGCCTCGTTGGCGAAGTTCATCGTCTTGTACGGGTTGTCCCACTCGCCCAGCACACCCAGGCGCTTGAAGTCCGTGCGCTGGCCGGCTATCTGCTCGGTGGCGTAAGCGCGGCTCTTGGCCTGCACCTCGTCGCGCGGCAGGCCGCGGCCGAAGGTCTTCTCGATCTGGTTCTCGATGGGCAGGCCGTGGCAGTCCCAGCCGGGGATGTAGGCCGCGTCGAAGCCCGCCAGCTGGCGCGCCTTGACGATCATGTCCTTCAGGATCTTGTTGGCGGCGTGGCCGATGTGGATCTGACCGTTGGCGTAGGGCGGGCCGTCGTGCAGCACGAACTTCGCGCGGCCGCAACTGACGTCGCGCAGGCGCTTGTACAGGCCTTGCTCGTCCCAGGCCTTGACCCAGCCCGGCTCGCGCTTGGGCAGGTCGCCGCGCATCGGGAAGGGCGTGTCGGGCAGGTTCAGCGTGGAACGGTAGTCAGGCGTGGTCATGGCTTTCGGCCAGGCGGCGGGCCTGGCGATTCAAAAACGGGGGAGGGCGTAACGAAGAGCGGCGGGGGAGCCGCTTCAAATTCGGTCGCGCGTGGTCTGGCGTCGCTGGGCGGCGTGGGTGGCCAGGAAGGCGCGCGCTGCAGCCGTGTCCGCTGCGATGGCGGCCGTGAGCGCATCCAGCCCGTCGTACTTGGCTTCGTCGCGAAGTTTGTGCAGCAGTTCCACGCGGGCGAGTTTACCGTAGCCCCCCTCCGCACCCAGGGGCCAGTGCAGGCAGTGGACTTCCAGCAGCACGCGGCCGGCGTCTTCGATCGTGGGCCGGCGGCCGAGACTGGCGACGCCGGGCAAAGGCTCGGGCGTCAGGCCATGCACGAGTACGGCAAAGATGCCGCTGACGGCCGGCTTGTCATGATCGAAGCGCAGGTTCAGCGTTCGAAAGCCATCGGCAGCGCCGGGTGCGCTCTCGCCCAGTTGACGGCCCAGCTTGCGGCCATGCGTGACATGACCCGTGATGGCGTAAGGCCGCCCCAGCAGCGCGGCTGCAGCGGCCATGTCACCCGTGGCCAGCGCGCCGCGCACCGCCGAGCTGCTGACTCGCAGGCCGTGCACCTCGTAGCTCATCATCCGTGCGACGTCAAAGCCGCGCGCTTGGCCGGCCGCATCCAGCGTCGCGTAGTCGCCCTGGCGTTTGGCGCCGAAGCGGAAGTCGTCGCCGACCAGCACATACCTCGCGCCCAGACCGTCGGTGAGCACTTGGCGGATGAAGTCCTGCGCAGGCAACGAGGCCAGCGCCTCGTCGAAGCGCAGGATGACGACCTGGTTGATACCGCAACGCTCCAGCTCTACCAGCTTGTCGCGCAGGTTGGCGATACGGGCGGGAGCGAGTTCCGGCTTGCCGGCCTTGGCGGCGAAGAAGTCGCGCGGATGCGGCTCGAAAGTCATCACGCAGGTCGGCAGGCCGCGGTGGCGGGCCTCGGACTGCAGCAAGGCAAGCATGGCCTGGTGACCGCGGTGCACGCCATCGAAGTTGCCGATGGTCAGTGCGCAGGCGGGTGCAATGCCGGGGTGGTGAAAGCCTCTGAAAACTCGCATCGGGCTCATTGTCCCCAGACCTCGGCGGGGCTGGCGACCCAGCGCCATTCACCAGGCTTCAGGTCGGACGGCAGCGTCAGCGCGCCGAACTGCGGCCGGTGCAAGGTCTCGACGCGGTTGCCGACGGCCGCCACCATGCGCTTGACCTGGTGGTACTTGCCTTCGATGAGCGTCAGCCGCAGCAGCGTCTCGTCAACGATCTCGGCGCCTTCGGCATGCGTGATCTCACTGCCCGGCTTGCCTTCGGGTTCGCGCAATTCAACCCCGGTCTTCAGCCGCTCCACCATCTCCGCCGTCAGCGGATGCTTGCAGCGCGCCTCGTAGACCTTGGGCACATGGTGCTTGGGCGAAGTCAGCTTGTGGATCAGCGTGCCGTCGTCAGTGAGCAGCAGCAGGCCGGTGGTGTCCTCGTCCAGGCGTCCGATGGGCTGCACGCCGCGCTCTCGCAGCGGCATGGGTAGCAGGCTCAACACACTGGGGTGGTGCTTGGGCTTTTGCGAGCACTCAAAGCCGGCCGGCTTGTTCAGCAGGATCAGAGCCTTGTCGACAACCGGCCATTCCATGCCGTTGACCGTGAAGCGCAGGCCCTCGGTCTCAAAGGGCGTGTCCGGTTCCTCGACCACCTCGCCGTTGACCGTGACCTCGCCGTGCCACACCAAGCCGGCGCACAGCCGGCGCGTCCCGAAGCCCTGGCTGAACAGGATCTGAGAAAGCTTCTGTTTCACTTGGCCGGGGGAGTCGTCGGTTGCACATTGCCACAGTCGGCGCCCAGCCAGCGGCCTTCGCCGCTGACCTTGGTCGTCTCGGTCTTGCCCTGGCGCTGGTGACGGATGGTGACCTCGTTGGTGAAGCCCTCGCTGCCGCGCAGCGTGACGGTGGCATCACCCTCGGAGGCTGGGTCGGTGCAGACGAAATGGGTCTGGATCACATTGCCGCTGCGCTTGACGTCCTGGCTGCATTTGCCCTGCTGCGCAAGCGGCGCCATGTTGCGCTCGGCCTGCTCTTTCGTGACGCAGGTCTTCACCGAGATGACGCCGCCAGCGATGCTCACGTTGACGCCGTTCTGCTTCATCATCTGCTCTACCATTTTTCGCTGCTCGGCCGGCATGTTCTCCATGGCCTTTTGCGCCTGGGCCATCTGGGCCTGGCGTGCAGGGTCGAGCTGGGGCGTCTGTTTGAACTCCCACAGCCCCGGCTTGAGGGTCTGGGCGTGAGTGGCGCCGGCAAGGCCGGCGACCAGCAGCAAAACAGGGAACTTCATCGGGTGACCTCCACGGTCAGGCAAAGACCCCCGCAGTGTCCTGCATCCTGCTGCTCACTTCGCCGAGGTGATGCAGCGTGTCGCCCCACTGCATCTCCATGACGGTCAAGCGCTTGAAGTAGTGGCTGCCGGCGTATTCGTCCGTCACGCCGATGCCGCCGTGGAGTTGCGTGCATTGCTGGCCGACAAAGCGCATGGCGTTGCCGAGCTGCACCTTGGCCTGCGACAGCGCGCGGCGGCGTACGGCCGGCACGTCACCCAGGCGCAGCGTGGCGTAGTAGCTCATGGAGCGCGCCAGTTCGAGCTGCATCTTCACGTCGGCGATGCGGTGCTTGAGCGCCTGGAAGCTGGCGATCACGACGCCGAACTGCTTGCGCGTGTTCATGTACTCGACGGTCAGCGCCAGGTATTTCTCCATGACGCCAATCGCTTCGGCGGCTTGCGCGGCAATGCCGATGTCGGCGGCCAGTTCCAGCAGCATGAGACCCTGGTCCGGGCCGGCGATGAGCTGGGCGGGTGTGCTGTCGAAATGCACTTCGGCGGCACGGGAACCGTCGTAGATCGAATAGGGTCGCGTCTGCACGCCCGCCGCCGAACGCTCGACGAGGTAGAGGGCCACACCGTGCGGCGCATCGTCGGTGCCGGCGACGCGGGCCGGGACGATGAAGGCGTCGGCCACATCACCGGCGGGCACCAGGCTCTTCACGCCGGTCAGCTTGCCCTCGACGGCGCGGGTGGCGACCCGGTTCAAACGGTAGCGCGACTTGGCTTCCTGGTGGGCCAGCACCACCAGCGCCTCGCCGCCGGCAATGCGCGGCAGCCAGGCAGCCTGCAACTCCTCGGGTGCGTGGCTCAGCACGGCCGGGGCGATGAGTGCGCCTAGGGCCACTGGCTCCATGACGAGGCCGCGGCCCAGTTCTTCCATGACCACCATCGCCTCCACGGCGCCGAATCCCAGGCCGCCATGGGCCTCACGTACGGCGAGCGCGGTCAGGCCCAAGCCGGCCAAGCCGTCCCATGCGGCGCGGTCAAAACCACCTGCGCGCTCGATCTGCACGCGGCGCTCGAAGCTGTAGTCCTTGTCCACGAAACGGCGCACGGCGTCGCGCAGGGCTTCCTGGTCTTCAGAGAAATCGAAATCCATGTTCTTGTCTCCCGCTCAGCCGAGCACCGTCTGCGCGACGATGTTGCGTTGCACTTCGTTCGAGCCGCCGTAGATCGTCGTCTTGCGGACGTTCAGGTAGTTGCCGGTCAGCGGGATGGCATGGTCGGCGCCGCCGATCCAGGTGCCACCCAGCCACTGGTCGCCCTGCCAGCCGGCTTCCATCGCCTCGTGGATGTGGGGCAGGGCGAGCGGGCCGCCGGCCAGCATCATCAGCTCGGTGTAGCGCTGCTGCAGCTCGCTGCCGCGGATTTTCAGGAGACCCGCGACGTCCAGCGGCTGCTTGCCGGTGCGCTCGCCGGACAGCACGCGCAGCACCATCATCTCCAGCGCAACGATGTCGACCTCGCACAGTGCGATCTGGTCGCGGAAGCGCTGGTCGTCCATGAGTCCTTCGGCCTTGGCAATGCGCTTGAGCCGCTCCAGCTCACGCTTGGCCCGGTTCACGTCGGCGATGTTGGTGCGCTCGTGCGAGAGCAGGTGCTTGGCATACGTCCAGCCCTTGTTCTCTTCGCCGACCAGGTTCTCAGCCGGCACCTCGACGTTGTCGAACCAGACCTCGTTCACCTCGTGCTCGCCATCCAGCATGATGATGGGCTTGACGCTGACGCCGGGGGAGGTCATGTCGATCAGCAGGAAGCTGATGCCGGTCTGCGGCTTGCCTTCGCTGGATGTGCGCACCAGGCAGAAGATCCAGTCGCCGTACTGGCCCAGCGTCGTCCAGGTCTTCTGGCCGTTGACGATGTACTTGTCGCCTTGCCGGTCGGCGCGGCACTTCAGCGAGGCCAGGTCGGAGCCCGAGCCGGGTTCGCTGTAGCCCTGGCTCCACCAAACCTCGCCGCTCATGATGCCGGGCAGGAAGCGCTGCTGCTGCTCCGGCGTGCCGAAGGCCATGATGACTGGCGCCACCATGACCGGTCCGAACGGCACGATGCGCGGCGCACAGGCCAGCGCGCATTCCTCTTCGAACAGATGGCGCTGGATGGCGTTCCAGCCCGGTCCGCCGAACTGCGTCGGCCAGGCCCAGCCGTGCCAGCCCTTGGCGCCCAGGATGCGAGCCCAGCGCTGGTGGTCGTCCTTGGTCAGGCGCAGCGCGTGGCGCACCTTGTGGGCGATGTTGGCCGGCAGGTTGGCGCGCACCCATTCGCGCACCTCGGCGCGGAAGGCCAGCTCCGCATCTGTGAAGTTGAGGTCCATTTGTCTCCGCGTCGCTGTGTCTTGATGGGAAGCCCGACTTTTAGCACGGTCGTTCGCATCTGCGCTGTCCGGCCAGGGACAGTACGGCGACGTCGGGCGCAGAAAGCAAAAAGGCACTCCGAAGAGTGCCTTTCATGGGGTGAGGGACGCCGGTGTTCAGGCGGCCATCTTGGCCTTGCGGCGGCGCAGACCGACCATGCCGAGCAGTGCGACGCCGGTCAGGGCCAGGGTGGCGGGTTCAGGCACCTTGGCGCCGCTGCCGCCGCACACACCCTTGCTGTCAATGGCCTTCGTGCAGGTCGTGCCGGCAGCTGCGAGCAGCTTGAAGTAGTCGTCACCGTCGGTCAGGGGCACGCCGCGGGTTTCGGCACCAGCGCTCTGCGTGAAGCCGCTGTTGTAGGCCGACACCAGCCACCAGCTGGACGTCTTGCCGGCGGTATTGACCAGGTTGTAGGGATTCTCGACGTCAACCTTCAGGTCACCGTAGTTACCGACCAGCTCCCAGCCGGCCATCGTCGCGGCAGCTGTGCCGTTCAGCGTAGGTGCCTGCAGCGCGTTGGTGGCGTTGGTGCCGACCCAGCGGAACACGGAGATGTCAACCGACGTGCTGCCGTTTGTGTAGCCCAGGCCGATGCTGCTCAGAACCGTGGACGCGCTGAAGCTCAGCAGAACGGACTCGGTATTGCCGTTGTTGTCGATGGCGTGGTTGGGTTGCGCACTGTCATTGGCGCCAACGGTCATGCCCTGGCCGCCGGTGCCATAGGACGTCAGCGACTTGGCTGCCCAGTTGCCCGAGGTGACGAAGCCATTGACCGTACCTGCGGTGTTGAACCCACCAGTGATGCCGCCAGAGGGGGTAACAGTCGTCACCCCGTTGATCGTGCTGGTTGTTTCCTTGTACCCAGCGTTCTGCACCGCAAAACCAGTCAACCCGACCGTCGTGCTGTCTACGGTGGTGCCTGCAGTGACAGTGCCAACCGCCGAGCAACCCGCTGCATTGGGAGTGCAAGACACGTAGTTCTTCAGGCCCGTCGTGGTGCCCGTCTCAAAAGTCCAGACCGCGTGCGCGCTGCCGGACATTGCGAGACCAGCACACATAGAAGCCAGAGCCAGCCAGCGTTTGTTTTGCGTTTTCATCCGGGTTCCTTTGTCGTTCTTCGACGAGATAGTATTCTGAGAAGCAATAAGCAAGCTCTATGCCACCAGAAAAACTTTACTTAAATCAACAACTTGAATATTGATTCACCAGTCGCTGAGCGCAATTGTAAGAAGACTCGACATTCTGAACAGCCATACAGACCCCTCAGTTGAGGGTCGAGAGCAGCTGCTTGGCCTCACTCGCCGTGCCAAAAGTCGCGCCCCCACGCAAAGCGGCGGTCAGCTCCTCGCGTGCTTCGCCCTTGCGCCCCGCCTGTGCCAGCACCGCCGCCAGGTGATAGCGGATGTCGGGGTTGTCCGGCGCGCGAAGGCGGGCGTCGCGCAACAACTGCAGCGCACGTTCGGCCTTGCCGGCTTGATGATTGGCCCACCCGGCCGTGTCGAGCAGCACAGGATTGCGGGGGTCGTTCTTCAGCGCTCGCTCCGCAACGTCAGTCGCGCCGGCATCCTTGAGTTCCATCAACACGTTGGCAAGGTTGTTCAGCGCCGCTGTGTTGTTGGGGTTGGTCTTCAGCAGAGTCTCGTAGTGGCGGCGGGCTCCCGCGAAATCGCGCGCCTGTACCAGCAGTTCGGCCAAGGTACTGCGCATGCCGGCGTCATTGGGGTTTTTGCGAAGCCAGGCGTCGCCCAACTCGGTGGCAGATTTCAAGCCCGCTTGCGAAGCCTGGACGCGCATCAGGCGCGTGAGCGATGTCGATGACTTTTCGAGTTCATGGGCCTTGCGCAGCGCGTCCAGCGCTGCGCCGCCCTGGTTCTTGCGGAGCGCGGCTTCGGCCAGCAGGTTGTACCCGAGAGACGATTTCGGGTTGGCGTCGATGATCTGGCGCGCGCGCTGTTCTGCGGACGCGGTGTTGCCCTGGGCCAGTTCGACGCTTGACAGCATGGCCACCGAGGCCAGGTCGTTGGGGTTGCCGTTGAGTGCCTTCTCCAGCGTATATGCGGCGCCCTTCAGGTCCTGCGCAAGCATTTGCTGGCGCGCGACCTCCACGAGGCGAGGCGTGTCAAAGGCAGCGCGGCGCGAGGCATTGACCAGCGTCGATCTGGCGCTTGCGCTGTCGCCACTGGCGAACTGGGCAGCGGCATAGGCCTGCAGTGCTTCGACGTCTTCCGGCAGCTTGGACAGGAGTACCTTGGCCGCTTCCAGCGCGCGTGGCGGTTGGCCCTTGCGAAGATGCCAGGCGACGAGTGCGAAATTCACCCGCGTCTCCCGCGGACCGCTCGCCGCAGCGGCGCTGTCCAGCCATTTCAGGGCCTCGTCGTCTTTGCCTCGAAGCTCGTTGATGAGTGCCAGCTCGAAGAGCAGGTTGACATTGCGCTCGTCGTCCTTCAGCGCCGCCTTGAGTCGCTTCTCGGCGGCGTCAAAGTTGCCTGTCATGGCGTCGATGCGGGCCAGGCCCAGCTTGGCTTCGAGCTGGCTGGCGTCGAGCTTCAAGGCCTTCTCGTAGCCGGCTCGGCCACCGGCGTAGTCGCGGGCCTGGGTCTTGGCGTAGGCCTGCACCATCAGCACGGTGGCGTTGTTGGGGTTGGCGCGGGCGAGGCTTTCGGCCACGGCGAGGGCCTTGGCGGGCTGGTTGTCGCGCAGATGGACGGTGACCAGCGCAAGACCGGCGTAGGTCTGCTTGGGGTCGGCCTTGTAGGCCTTCGCGAGCTGGTCTTCGGCCAGCGCGGGTTGGCCGGATTGAAGCAGTGACAAGCCGAGCGCGGTGCGGTATTCGGCGGAATCTTTGGCCTTGACCGCGTCCTGCATGAGCTGAACGGCGCGCGCATGGCGTCCCTGGCGCATGTGGGCATTGGCCAGCATCAAGAGCGCCTGGCCGTCGTTCGGGCGAGCCTTCACGTAGCCGTCGAGCAACTCGATCGCGCGGTTGACGTTGGGTTCCGCCAGCGCGACCTGGGCCAGCAGCTTGATCAGCGGGCTAGCCGGCTGCTGGCGCGACGCCAGTTCCAGGAAGGGTTTCGACTTCTCCAGCTCGCCCAGTCCGTAATGGGCCAGGCCGTTGAGCATCAAGAGCTGGGTGCGATAGCGGATGTACTCGATGGGGACCGGGTCGAGCAGGTCGGTGACCTTCTTCAGCGCGGCCCTGGACGTGGACGTATCGCCAGCCCGCTCGGCGAGTACCGCGCGGAGATAAGAGCCTCGCGGGTCGCTGGGCTTGAGGCGTTGCAGCTCGTTGACCTCGGCCAGCGCGTCGGCATCGCGGTTCAGGTCGATGAGCAGGCCAGCGCGGGCGAGGTGAGATTCGGCATGTTTGGGCTGGGCCTTGATGGCGCGTTCGTAGCCGGCCAGCGCTGCGGCGACCTGGCCGCTGGCGTGAAAGATGGACGCCTTCTGGTAGAGCGCTTCGCCGTTTTCTGGCGCGAGCTTCAGGGCCTGGTCGACGGCGGCTGAGGCCTCGGCGAACTGGCGGTTGCGCACGCGCAGCGGCACTTCGGCGAGCCAGACGTTCGCGTCGTTGTTGTTCAGCGCGCGCGCCTGAGCCACGCTGGCCAGCGCGGCCTTGGTGTCGCCCAAGTCCGACTGCGCCAGCGCGCGCTCCAGCAGCACCTGCTGTTGGATGCCGGGCGGCAGCCCTGCGATTTGCAGGCGCGGGTCTTCCAGCATCTGGGGCTGCTTGCCCTGGGCGTTCATGGCGATGGCGAGCGTGACGGCGACCTCAGCGCGGTTGACGCCCAGGCGCAGGGCCTCGCCGATCTGGAACTCGGCCGCCGCTGGCTGGCTATCGGCCAGCAGGGCCTGACCCAGCAGCACGTGGACCGGCAACAGGCTCTTGTCAGCTTGCAGTGCGTTCTTGAGCTGAATGATGGTGCCGGGGATGTCGCGCTTCTCGTAGCGTTGCAGCGCGTCTTCGTAAAAGCGCGAAGCCTTTGCCGAGTCTTGGGCCTGAGCGCCCGGTGCGGCGGCAATCAGCAGGGCGGCCAGCAGGCCGGAGAGCGATGCGCTGTTTGAAGGTGAACGACGGGTCATCGGTAGGCGGGCTGCTGAAGGAGGCGCCGGATTCTTGCAGAAGCCCACCGGAGCGGCGCGCTTCGGGTCAGTAGCGCAGCTCCAGCGTCATGACATCGTTCTCGCGCCGCATCTGGAAGCGGGTCAGGAAGCTGTTTCCCAACAGCACGTGGCTCATTTGACCCGGGATGACGATGGCGTTGACGTTGCGGACCTCGACGTCACCGATGCGGATGCTGGCCAGCTCGATCATGAAAGCAGGCACGGTGCCGTTGGCCGTTTGGGTGACGATGCGCCGGCCCTGGAGGTAGCGCAGGCCGAGTTTGTCGGCCTCGATCTGTCCGATGGCGACGCTGGTGGCGCCGGTGTCGAGCAGGAAGCTGGTGGTCTGGCCGTTGATGGTGCCGATGGTCGTGTAATGGCCGCCCTGGCCTGGGGCCATGACGATCTGGCGCGGCGTTGCCGTCGAGGACAGGATGCGCGCGGGCGCCGCGCCCATCACCAGCGTCTGGCGCCGCCCCGCAACCTCGACGACGGCACGACCGTCCTCCAGCGCGACCAGCCTGACACCCTTGACCGTGGCGCCGACCTCCATGGTGCGGGGCTCACCGTCGATCATCAGCAATGCCGCGCGCGAGCCCAGCATGCCGTTGAGCTGGACCTGGGCAGGGGGCGTCTGCGCCTGAGCGGCCAGGGCGAGGCCGAGCAGCGCGGACGTGAGCCAGGAACGCAACATTTCAATCACGGAAGTTGTTGTAGGTCAGCGGCGTGTCGGCAAAGTTCTTCTTCATGTGCGCGATGGCCGTCTGCAGGTCGTCGCGGTTCTTGCCGGTCACGCGCACGGCGTCGCCCTGGATGCTGGCCTGGACCTTGAGCTTGCTCTCCTTGAGCGAGGCGACGATCTTCTTGGCCAGCGTCGCCTCGATGCCTTCCTTGATC
>Ga0187843_10001756_pt1 | contig 13503 bp, 8 predicted proteins | sample SpaLakP09_SKY_43_FD_134516 | JGI IMG/M metagenome (GOLD analysis project Ga0187843, IMG submission 134516) | Oligotrophic lake water microbial communities from Sparkling Lake, Wisconsin, USA - SP09_SKY_43 | ecosystem: Environmental > Aquatic > Freshwater > Lake | place: USA: Sparkling Lake... | reverse complement strand
GCGGGTGTACTTGGACAGGCCGATCAGGTTGGAGTGCTCGTTGGGCAGCAGGCCGATCCAGACCCGGCCCATGATGGGGCAGAGGTGGTGCGAGCAGGCGCTGCGCACGGTGATGGGGCCCACAATCATCAGCTCGTTGAGCCGGGTGAAGTTGGGGAACTCGGTGACCGGCGGCATGGGCACGTAGCGGCCCTTGAAGACCTCGCGCACAAACATCTTGGCCACGCGCTTGGCGGTGTCCTGGGTGTTGTGGTCGCTGTCGGTGTCGATCACCAGGGCGCGCAGCACCTCTTGCAGTTTGGCTTGCACCTCGGCCTGGATCTCGTCCAGCTCGCCGTCCTTGATGAAGTCGGCGATGTTGTCATTGGCGTGGTGGCGGCAGCCAGCGCCGACCAGGCGGTAGCGCACGCGCTCCGAGGCGGGCAGCTCGGCCAGCTCGCGCTCGTCGCGGGGAGAGGGGTTTGCAGGCAGGACGCCGGTCATGGGGTGTTCTCGCTGTTCGGTGCAATGGGCCATTGTGTCCGGATTGCAAAGTCTGTGCAGTGTCAGGTCTTGCCTGGGGTCATGCACGGGCAGCAAGGGCAGGGCTCCCCTACACTGAAGAGGTGACCCCGACCTCCAAAAAACCTTCCCTCCCTTCCAGAGCCGCCCCGGCCGCAGCATCGGCGGGTGGCGCCGATGCCAAGCTGGCCCCCCCGCTGCACAAGCTCTTGCTCCAGGTGGGCGATGCCGTGCAGGCCGTGCGCGCTGGTCGGTCGCTGACCGAGCTGTTGGCACAATGCCCGGCCGAGCTGCGCCCGGCCACGCAATCGCTGAGTTTTCATGTGCTGCGCCACCTCGGCGCGGCTGAAGCGCTCCGTGCCGTGCTGGCGCCGAAAAGCCCGCCTCCCAAGGTCGAAGGCTTGCTGCTGACCGCCCTGGCCTTGCTGTGGGACGCGGGCGGCGGACCGGGCTCTGCGCCCTATGCCGATCACACCGTGGTGGACCAGGCCGTCAGCGCCGTGCGCAAGCGCATGCCGGCCAGTGCTGGTTTCGTCAACGCCGTCTTGCGCCGCTTTTTGCGCGAGCGTGCCGATCTGCAAGCCCAGGTGACCGCGGCCGAAGCTGGCCCGGCCGGCGAGGTGGCCCGCTACAACCACCCACGCTGGTGGATCGACAAGGTGCAGGCCGATTGGCCCGAGGTCTGGGATCAGCTGCTCCTGGCCAACAACAGCCACCCGCCCATGACTTTGCGTGTCAATGCACGCCAGGGCAGCACGGCCGAGTATTTGCAGCGCCTGCAAGAGGCCGGCATTGCGGCCCAGTCTTTGGGGGCCTTGGCGCCGCAGGCCCTGGTGCTGGAGCGCGCCGTGCCGGTCACCAGCCTGCCGGGTTTTGCCGAGGGCGCGGTGTCGGTGCAGGATGCGGCCGCTCAACTGGCCGGCCCGCTGACTGTGCTCGCACAGGACGGCCTGCCGGCGCTGCCCGCCGGCGCGCGTGTGCTGGACGCCTGCTCGGCTCCGGGCGGCAAGACGGCCCATCTGCTGGAGCTGGCCGATCTGGATCTGCTGGCCCTGGACAGCGACGCCCAGCGCCTGCGCCGGGTTCAGGACAATCTGCAGCGCCTGGGTCAGCAGGCCCAGCTCAAGGCCGCCGATGCACGCGACACCGCCTCTTGGTGGGACGGCCGGCCCTTCGATGCCATCCTGCTCGATGCGCCTTGCAGCGCCTCCGGAATCGTCCGCCGCCACCCCGATGTGCGCTGGCTGCGCCGGCCGGGCGATATTGCCCAGCTCGCGGCCATCCAGGCCCAGCTGCTGGATGCGCTCTGGCCGCTGCTCAAACCGGGCGGGCGTCTCGTCTACGCGACGTGTTCCCTGTTCAAGGCCGAGGGGGAGCAGCAGGTCGATGCGTTTTTGCAACGCCAAGCCGACGCCATGCGCCCCGCGCTGCAGGCAGTCACCGGACACCTGCTGCCGCTCGCACACAATGGGGCGCCGCCGGACGGGGCCTCGCCCGACGCATCCGCGTCAGCTTCACCAGGCACCGAGGCTTTGTTCGACGGGTTCTTCTACGCTGTGCTGAGCAAGCGGGCCGCCTGAGCCCGGCGTGCCCGGCACTCCCGCCTTGGATTCCTCGGTTCTTATTGCGCCTTCGCCCTCTTGCTCTTGAGTTCGCCCGCCCCCGTTCACCGCTGCCGCCTCCAGCCCAAGCCCGCCTCGGCGGCTTGGCAACTGCTGTGCCACTTCGGCGCGGCGCTGCTCATGGCCGTCTGCCTGGCGCTGGCCGCACCGGCGGCTCGGGCCGAGGGGGTGGATCTGACCGGCATCTCCACCAGCCGAACGGAAGAGGGCCTGGACCTGAGCTTCAGCACCCGTTTCGAGCTGCCGCGTGCGGCCGAGGATGCGCTGATGAAGGGCGTGTCGCTCTATTTCGTGGCCGAGGTGTCCTTGCAGCGCAAGCGCTGGTACTGGCGTGACGCCCGGGTGGCCAAGGTCTCGCGCGGCTGGCGCCTGTACTGGTATGCGCTGACGCGCCAGTACCGGGTCAGCTCCGGCGGCCTGACGCAGAGCTTCAACAACCTGCCCGATGCCCTGGCCTCGCTGCGCGGGGTCTCGGGCTGGCGCATTGCCGAGGCGCGAGAGCTGGACGAAGACGGCAGCCATTATTTGGAGTTCGCCTACCGGCTCGACACCTCGCAGCTGCCCAAGCCTATGCAGATCGGCCTCAGCGTCGGCCAGGGTTGGAACCTGAGTGTCGACCATGTCTTCGGTCTGAATCCGGACTTCAGCCCCCGAACTGCCGCCGCACCATGAGCAAAAAGGCGCGTTGGGCCTGGATCATCGCCCTGGTGATCATCACGGGCATTTGTGGTGTTCTGGCTTTCTTGCTGTCCATCGGCGCCACCAGCCAACGCGGCTTCTTTGATCGCCACTACGAGTGGCTGTTCTGGCTCAATGCCTGTGTTGCCGGTCTGCTGCTGCTGGTGATTGTGGGCGCAGCCGGGCGCTTGTTCCTGCGGGTGCGCAGCGGCAAATTCGGCAGCCGGCTGCTGATGAAGCTGGCCGGCATCTTTGCCTTGGTGGGCATGGTGCCGGGCCTGTTGATTTACGGCGTGTCCTACCAGTTCGTCAATCGCAGCATCGACAGCTGGTTCGATGTGCGCCTGGCCTCGGCCCTGGAGGCGGGCCTGAACCTGGGCCGCGGCACGCTGGATGGCCTGGTCAATGACCTCGGCAACCGCACCCTCGATGCCGCCGAGCGCTTGGGTGAGGCCGGCAGCCTGCCCCAACCCCTGGTGCTGGAGCGGCTGCGCGAGCAGCTCAGCGCCCGCACCGTGGCCCTGGTGGCCAGCAACGGGCAGATCCTGCTCTCGGTCGGCGGCGACACCAGTTCCCTGGTCACCGACCGCCCGGCCGATTCCTTGCTGCGCCAGGCCCGCAATGCCCGGGTCATCAGCCACCTCGAAGGCCTAGAGGACGAGGCCCTGGCCCTGCAAGGCCAGGCCCGCATCCGCGCCATCGCCCAGCTGCCCAATGTCGATCTGCGCCTGGGCCTGGTCAGCTCGACCGAGCGCTTTCTGATGGTGGTGCAGCGGGTGCCGGCCCCGGTGCTGGCCAACGCCCTGGCGGTGCAGAACGCCAGCAGCGAGTACCAGCAGCGTGCGCTCGAGCGCGACGGCCTGCGCCGCATGTACCTCGGCACCCTGACCCTGGTGCTGGTGCTGGCGGTGTTTGCTGCCGTGCTGATCGCCGTGGCCTTTGGCAACCAGCTCGCGCGGCCCTTGCTGCTGCTGGCCGATGGCGTGCGCCAGGTGGCCCAGGGCGACCTCAGCCGCAAGCCCATGCTGAGCTCGCGCGACGAGCTGGGCGGCCTGACCCGCTCTTTTGCCGATATGACCGAGCAGCTTTCCGAGGCGCGTGCCATGGTCGAGCGCAGCGTGGCACAGCTGGAAAGCGCCCGCACCCATTTGCAAACCATCCTCGACAACCTGACCGCCGGTGTGATCGTGTTCGATGCAGAGCGCCGCATCGACACCGTCAACCCCGGCGCCACCCGCATCTTGCGCCTGCCGCTGTCGGTCTACCAGGGCCGGCCGCTGGGCGAGGTGCCGCATCTCGAGGCCTTTGCCGAGGCGGTCTGGCAGCGCTTTGAGCAGTACAACCCCGAGAGCGGCGAGCGCGATCACTGGCAAGATGCGTTCGAACTGCAGCTGGATGCCAGCCAGGACGTGCTGACCCTGCTGGTGCGCGGCGCGCCGCTTCCGCAGGGCGCGCGGTTGATGGTGTTTGACGACATCTCCGAGGTGGTCTCGGCCCAGCGCTCGGCGGCCTGGAGCGAGGTGGCGCGGCGCCTGGCCCATGAGATCAAGAACCCCTTGACCCCCATCCAGCTCTCCGCCGAACGTCTGCAGCACAAGCTGGAGGCCAAGCTCGAAGGCAACGATCAAGCCATGCTGGTGCGCTCGGTTGCCACCATCGTCAACCAGGTGCAGTCCATGAAGCAACTGGTCAACGAGTTCCGCGACTACGCCCGCCTGCCTTCGGCCCAGCTCAAGGCCCTGGATCTGAACGCCCTGGTGTCCGAGGTACTCACCCTCTATGCCGAGGCCCAGGAGCAAGGTCGCTTGCGCGCCGAACTGGCGCCCGATGCCAGCCGCATCCTCGGGGACCCGACCCAGCTGCGTCAGGTCATCCACAATTTGGTACAGAATGCGCTCGACGCCGTGCAGGAACAGCCCGACGGCCAGGTGCTGGTGCGCACGCAGCAGGCTTTCACCGAGGCCGGCGAGCCCCGCTCCCTGCGCCTGCAGATCACCGACAACGGCCCAGGCTTTGCCGAGAAAGTGCTCAAACGCGCCTTCGAACCCTATGTGACCACCAAGTCCAAGGGCACCGGCCTGGGGCTGGCGGTGGTCAAGAAAATCGCCGATGAACATGGGGCGCGCATTCGCGTCAGCAACCAGCATGAGCAGGGCGACGAGGCGCAAGCGGTGACCGGGGCGCAAGTTTCGTTATCATTTTCAAAACTCGCGACTGCAGCAGCCGATGCGGGCTCTGCTGAAAAGCCCCATTGAACTAGGACTCCATGGCAACAATTCTTGTAGTCGACGACGAGCTGGGCATACGCGCCCTGCTCTCTGAAATCCTCAGTGACGAGGGTCACACGATCGAATTGGCGGAAAACGCCGCGCAAGCGCGCGCCGTGCGCGAGCGCATGCGTCCGGACTTGGTGCTGCTGGACATCTGGATGCCCGACGTCGACGGCATCACCTTGCTCAAGGAATGGGGTGGCGCCGGCCTGCTGACCATGCCCGTCATCATGATGAGCGGCCACGGCACCATCGACACCGCCGTCGAGGCGACCAAGTTCGGCGCCATCGCCTTCCTGGAAAAACCGATCACGCTGCAGAAGCTGCTGCGCGCGGTGGAGCAGTCTCTGGTCAAGGCTGCACCGCGCCCCGCGCCGGCCGTGGGCCTGCCCAGCAGCTACAGCCGCAGCAATGAGCTGGCACCGCAGTACGTTGCACCCAGCAGCCACAGCGTCATGCCGCAAAGCAGCTTGCCGGCGGCCGGCCTGGCTTCGGAACAGAGCTTCGAACTTGACCGCCCGCTGCGTGAGGCGCGCGACGCCTTCGAGAAAAGCTATTTCGAGTTCCACCTGGCCAAGGAGAACGGCTCCATGACCCGTGTGGCCGAGAAAACCGGCCTCGAGCGCACCCACCTCTACAGAAAATTAAAACAATTAGGGGTGGACCTCAGCAGAAATAAGCGCGGAGCTGGAATTTAGTGCTATAGTCGTGGTCTTCGCTGATTTGAAGAGCTTTTCGAAGCGCAGTAAGCCAGCGAAGACGCCGTCGTCAAGACAGCGGCCTGGTAGCTCAGTTGGTAGAGCAGCGGATTGAAAATCCGCGTGTCGGTGGTTCGATTCCGCCCCAGGCCACCAAATACCAGACACAAGCCCATCGCCTCGGTGGGCTTTTGTTTTTCCGGCCCATCCTGGGCTGGATGCAGCTGGAATCCATCCAACTGCCCATGTGGCTCAGTGGTAGAGCACTCCCTTGGTAAGGGAGAGGTCACGCGTTCGATCCGCGTCATGGGCACCATTGAATGCCTCTTGCTTGCAAGGCCCGTCGCGTGTGCGATGGGCTTTTTGCGTTCTGGGTCCAGCAACTCGGCCCCGCCGCGCGCCGGCCGTCCCACTCTGGTACGCCTCCGGCCGGCTTTCGGCGAGCCGCCACCGGGCCTTTCCTGTCCAGCCTGCCCCTCTTTTTTGGCTACCATGCCGCCAACAAGGACGCTGATGGCCGCCAGGGCCAGGGAGAAGGCGCATGCAATACACCACCCACTGCAGAGGCCGCCTCCGCCAGCTTGCCGTGGCCTTGGCATTTGGCCTCTTGGCCCCGGCGGCCGCGCCCGTGCTGGCGCGTGGCTCCGCCCAGCCGACCTCGTCGCCGGTGGAGGCTGACAGCGACTGGCGCTACAGCATCCAGCCTGGCGACACCTTGATTGGCCTGACCGAGCGCTATCTGCAGCCCGGCCGTCCCTGGCGCGATTTGCAGCGCCTCAATCGCGTGGCGGATCCACTGCGCCTGCCGCCGGGTGGCGTCTTGCGCATGCCCTTGGCCTGGCTCAGCCGCGAGGCCAGCGTGGCCCAGACGGTCTATGTGCAGGGCCAGGTCACGCTACAGCGCAGCGGCCAGGCCGAGCAGCGCCTGGCGGCCGGGCAGGAGCTGCGCAGCGGGGACCGGCTGCGCAGCGCGGCCCAGTCCTCGGCGACCTTGCGTTTTGTCGATGGTTCACGTCTGTTGATCCCGCCGCTCAGCGATCTCAGCTTGGAGCAGTTGCTCGTCTATGGCCGCAGCGCCATTCCCGCGGTACAGCTGCGCCTGCACGAGGGTGGGGCAGACAGTCTGGTCACGCCCAGCGGCGGCCGTGTGCCGCACTACGAGATCCGCACCCCGCATGTGAACCTGGGCGTGCGCGGCACCGAGTTCCGCGTGCATCTGCTGGCCGAGTCAGCGCGCATGGAGGTGCTGGAAGGCCGGGTCGCGGCCGACAGCAGCGGCCATGCCTCTTTGGCCGTGCCGGCTGGCATGGGCATGGTGGCCGAAGGGCGAGGCCGGCCGCAGGCCGCGCCCTTGCTGAGCGCGCCGGCCTTGCCGGCCGAGCTGGCCGTGGTGGAGCGCCTGCCCTTGCGCCTGCGCTGGGCGCCGCATCCGGGGGCGCGTGCTTACCGGGCGCAGCTGTTTGCCGAGGGCGATTTCAGTCGCCTGCTGCTCGATCACCGCGGCAGCGAGCCCGAGCTGAGCTGGGAGGAGTTGCCCCCCGATGGGCGCTACAGCCTGCGCCTGCGCGCCATCGATGCGCTCGGCCTGGAGGGCCAGGCCAGTGACCGCCTGCTGCAGATTCAGGCCCGGCCCGAGCCGCCGTTCAGCCAGGCGCCGGTGGCCGATGCCCGGATCTACGGTGAACAGATCGAGTTCCGCTGGACGCGCAGCAGCGCCGCCCAGGCCTACCGCCTGCAGGTCGCACGCGACGCCGAGTTCCGCGAGCTGCAGCTGGACCAAACGGGCATCGCCGACATCAGCCACAGCGCCCGCCTGCCCCACGGCCGCTATCACTGGCGCCTGGCCTCGCTGCAGGGTGAGGCGCGCGGCCCCTTCGGCGACGGCCAGGCCTTCGAGCTGCGGCCGCTGCCGCCCAGCCCGGAGCCGGCCGAAGCCGAGGTCGCTGGCGAGCAGCTCACCCTGCGCTGGCGTGCCTCCGCCGGTGTGAAGCGTTATGAGCTGCAATGGGCGCAGGACGCGGCCTTCAGCCAGGGTTTGCAGAACTTCAGCAGTGAGACCCCGGGCCTGAGCTTGCCGCGCCCCGGCCCGGGCCGCTATTTCCTGCGTGTGCGCTGCCTGGACGAGCTGGGCCAGCCAGGCCCCTACGGCCAGGTGCAGGAGATCGAGGTGCCGTACCCGCGTTGGCTCTGGCTGCTGCCGCTGCTCTTGCTGGGGCTGTGATCGATGCCTGAAGAAGTACGTGGGCGCGGCTGGCGGCGCTGGGGGCCGTCTTGCTTGGCTTTGCCGCTGGCGCTGTGTGTGATCGTGTTGGCCCAGGGCAGTGGCCCTTTGCGGCCGCTGGATCTGGCGCTGGAGGACGGCCTGCTGCGCCTGACCGCGCAGCCGCTGCGCGTGGACGAGCTGGCGCTGCTGGACATTGACGATGATGCCCTGCGTGAGATGCAGCCGGCCTTGGGCGATTGGCCCTATCCGCGCTCGGTGTATGCCTTGCTGCTGGACTATCTGCAGCAGGTCGGCGCGCGCCGGGTGGTGATCAATCTGGTGCTCTCGGGTGAGCGCGAGGGCGATGCCGAGCTGGCACAGGCCCTGCGCACGGGGCCACCCTCGGTGTTGGCTGCCGCTGGATTGCAGCTGGAGGCGGCACCCTCGGCCCTGCCGAGCGAGGAGCAGGTGGTGCTCAAAGGCCTGGCCTGGTCGGCGGCGCCGCCCGGTACCCCCAGCCTGAGCTGGAATGCCCTGATGCTGCCGGTCACGCCGCTGCTGCGCGAGGCGCCGGCGGCGCTGGGCCGGGTGGGCCTGGTGTCCTCGCCGCTGGACAGCGACGGTTTGCTGCGTCGCCAGCCGCTCTGGCACCGCTACCAGGGTCAGGTCTTGCCGGCGCTGCCACTGGCGGTGCTGCTTCAGGAGCAGCCCGAGCGTTTGGAGGCGCTGCAGCGCTGGCCGCTCGATGCCCAGGGCCGGGTGAAGCTCAAACTGCCCAGCCGGCTGGAGGGTTTGCCCGAGTTGAGCTGGGGCCGGCTGATGCGCGCCGCACTGGGCCAAGGTGAGGACCCGGGCCTGCGCGAAAGCTTGCGCGGCCGTACCGTCTTTGTCGGCAGCAGCGCCTACTTTGCCGATGCCGTGAGCACGCCGCAGGGGCGCTTGTCCGGCTCGGCTTTTGTGGCCACGGCCTCGGCTCTGCTGGCGCGCGGCCAGGTGCTGGCGCCGGCGGGCTGGGCCTGGGCGGCGGTCTTGCTGCTGCTCGCGGCCGTGCCGGGCGTCCTGCATGCGCGCTCGCGGGCCATGCAGGCGCAGCAGCGCTGGGGCCTGCTGCTGGGCAGCACGGCGCTCAGCCTGACCCTGCTGCTGGGCCTGGCGGTCTGGTTGGTGCAGAGCCAGCTCTTGCTGCCCTCGCTGCTGGGTCCTCTGGCCACCCTGGTTTTGGCGCTGATGCTGGCGGGCCTGGCCGAGCAGCGCTGGCAAAGCCTGCGCCATCGAGAGCTGCGCCACGCACGCGAGGTTGCCGAGGCGGCCAACCAGGCCAAGACCCAATTCCTCGCCCATGTCAGCCACGAGATCCGCACACCCATGAATGCGGTGCTGGGCATGGCCGAGATCCTGGCTCGCACCGAGCTGAACGCTGAGCAGCGCCGTTATGTGCAGGTCTTCCAGGGCGCCGGCCAGCAGCTCTTCGCCCTGATCAACGATCTGCTCGACAACGCCAAGATCGAGGCCGGCAAGCTCAGCCTGGCGCCGCATGCCTTCCATGTCGGCGAGCTGTTGCGCCAGCAGATCGACTTGCAGCAGGGCCGGGCCCGCGAGCGGGGCTTGAGCCTGGAACTTTGCTGCACGGACGAGGTCGAGGCCTGGGTCTGGGGCGATGCCCAGCGCCTGGCCCAGGTGCTGGCCAATTTGCTCAGCAATGCCATCAAGTTCACGCGCCAGGGGGTTGTGCGCCTGGAGGTGCGGCGGCTGGAGCCCGGGCGCTGGAGCCTGGCCGTGCAGGACAGTGGCATCGGCATCCCCCCGGCCATGCAGGAGCGCATCTTCCAGCCCTACACCCAGGCCGATGCCAGCATCTCGCGCGAGTATGGCGGTACGGGCCTGGGTCTGGCCATCTCGCGCAGCCTGGTGCAGATGATGGGCGGTCAGCTCAGTTTGAGCAGCGTTCCGGGGCAGGGCAGCCGTTTCGAGTTGAACCTGCCGCTGCCCGCACAGCCGGCGCCGGCCCCGGGTGAGCTGCCGCCGGCGCCTGCGGCATCGGCCCCGCTGGCGCCGCGTCGCTTGCGGCCCTTGCGCTTGCTGCTGTGCGAGGACAACGAGGTCAATGTGCTGGTGATCGAGGCCATGCTGGCGCCGCTGGGCCATGCGATCGAGGTGGCCGGTGATGGCGAGCAGGCCTTGGCCTGCCTGCAGCGTGGCATGTACGACCTGGTGTTGATGGATGTGCAGATGCCGGTGCTTGACGGCCTGGAGGTGACCCGGCGCTGGCGCGCCATTGAGGCCGAGATGGCCCGCCCGCGCCTGCCCATCCTGGCCCTGACGGCCAATGCCTTTGCCCGCGATGTCGAGCAATGCCTGGCTGCCGGCTGCGACGCGCACTTGAGCAAACCGATTGGTTTGCAGGCGCTGGAGCAGGCGCTGGAACGTTGGGCCTTGCCTCCTGAAGACGCGTCTCCTCCTTCCCCTCAGAGCTGACGTTCGCGCTCGACGAAACGCCGGCCGCCATCGGTGTAGCGGCTGTGCAGATCGTCGATCACGCCGCGCAGCCGCTGCACCGAGCTCTCGGACAGATGCTGGCCATGGTGGCTGAGCGTGGCATGGGCGAGATTGATGATGCGCGCGTTCAGGCTGCGTTGTGCCAGGGCCAGCAAGGCCTGCAGGGTCTGCTCGTGCTGCTTGCTGACCAGATGGGACATGGCCTCGCGCGCCGCCTCGTTGATGCCGGCCGCGGCATTGCGCACGATGGCTTCGATCGGCGGCATGGCAACCGCGGCCATTTCCAGCATGCGGGTGCGGGGGCGAGAGACGGCAAAGCGCTGGGTGACGCGCTCGGTCCAGGCGCGCGCTTCGGGCATGGCCTGGCGGCCGGCGCTGCGCACCATCAGCATGACCAGATTGCAGCCCATCTCGAAGCTGAACTCGGGGTGGTCCAGCTGCTCGGCCAGCTGGCGCATCAGGGTCTGGGCGAGGTCGGCACGGCGCTCGGACAGGGCCAGCACCGCGTCAGCACAAAGCGAAAGGTGGCGCACACGGAAGCTGTCCGGGAATCTCTGCAAGGCCTCTTGCAGAAAGCGCGCAGCGCGCTCGCAGCCCTCGCGCTCTTCTTCGTCGAGGCTGGCCAGGCCCAGGGCGACCAGGCCCTGGTAATCGAGCGAGCGCGATTGCGAACCGATATTGAGTGCCGCCGTCAGGTGCTTGAGTGCGTTCTCGCTGAAGCCGAGGAAGAGCTGCAGCGAGCCCAGCTTCTGCAGCCGCGCCACATTGCCTGGCGTGATCTGCACCGCCTTGCTGAACATCTCGACGGCACCAGCGAAATCCATGCTCTCCAGCAGGGCGCGGCCGTAGACATCGTAGGCATCGACATAGCTGGGGTTGTCGGCCAGCAGGGTCTCCAGGCTGCGGCAGGCGGTGGCGGTGTCGGCATTGCCGAGGTCGATCTTGGCCAGACCCAGGCGCGCCCAGGGCACGGCCTTGTACTCGAGCAGGGCTTCGAACATGCGCCGTGCGGCGTCGAGCTGGCCCAGGCGCAGGTAGAGCTCGGAGCCGATGCGGGCGGCATAGACCTTGTAGCTCAGGCTGTCGCGGAACATGGCCTCGCACAGCTCGGCGGCGCCGGCGTAATCGTTGGCCTCGATGGCCGCGAAGACCTCGCGCAGCGCGTGCTTGCGGTCGAGGATGATCTGCAGCCGCTCCTCGAACTGGCGGGCGGTGAAGGGCTTGAGCAGGTAATCATCGAGCGCGCCCTCGACCGCATCGGCCACATGCTGGTAGCGCGCTTCATCCGTCACCATGATGAAGATGGTCTGCATGGGCAGGCCACGCGCCTGGCGCAGTTCGTCCAGCAGGTCCTGGCCGCTCATGTCGTGGTTGCTTTGGCGGCGGAAGTGGAACTCGGTGATGATGATGTCGTAGGCGTGGCCGGCTTCCTTAATCTGCCGGCGCGCCTGCTCGGGGCGGCGCACGGCATGCACCTGCTGCACACCCATATCGCGCAGCATGGTGGTGATCACCGAGCGCGACAGCTCCCCCTCATCGATGATCAGCGCCTTGAGCGGCCCCCCCGTGCCACCGCCGGCCACGGCGAGATTGAATTGGGGCGCAGACCCAAACTGGTGATTCGACACAGACCCCCCATTGCTCTCAGGCATGCAGCGTAGCGCGTCCCGGCGCCGCTTGGCTAGCGTCGACTCTGACAGCTGTGCGCTTGTGCCGCAGGGCTTGTTTGCCTGCGCCGCGGCTCAGGCGCTGCGGTCCACGCGCAGGGCCAGCACCACCGAGCTGGTGGTCTTGATGACGCCGTCGATCTCGCCGATTTCGTCGAGCAAGGCATCCAGGCGCATGGTCGATTCGGCGCGCAGCAAGGCCATGTAATCGAACTCGCCGCTGACCGAGGCCAGCTGGCGCAGCTCGGGCAGGCCCGAGAGTCGTTTCACCACCTCGCGCCCGGCCTTGGGCTGCACGGTGATGCCGACAAAGGCCTGCACGCCGCGGTCTGCGGCGTCCGAGCCGAGCTTGGCGGTGTAGCCGACCAGCACGCCTTCGGCCTCCAGCCGGGCCAGGCGCGCCACCACGGTGGTGCGCGCCACACCGAGCTTGCGCGCGAGATTGGCGGTGCTCTCGCGGGCATTGGCCTGCAAGAGGGCGATCAGCTCGCGGTCGGTTTGGTCGCGGGCTTGGGCGGCGCTGCGGGGCGGCTGCGGGGGAGGGATAGCGGGACTCATGAAAAACCCTGATTTGAATCGAATTGACGATGCCTTCTGACGAATCGTCATTTTCTGCGCTGATTCCGACGAACTCGTGCTTTTTTTCGTCAGCGCTCCTGCCTAGACTGCCAGCCATCAACGCATATTGAGGAGCATCAAATGAAGATCGCATTGTTGGGCGCAGGCCATATCGGTGAAACCATTGCCCGCCTGCTGCACGGCTCGGGCCACTACGACGTGACCGTCTTCGACAAGAACGCCGCCGCCTTGTCCGTGCTGGCCGGCGAGGGCATCAAGACCCAGGTGATCGCCGAAATCGGCGCCGGTGCGGCCGCCACCGTCAAGGGCTTCAACGCCATCGTCAATGCCTTGCCTTACCAGCTGGCCATTCCCGCCGCCCACATGGCCCTGGAAGCCGGTTGCCACTATTTCGACCTGACTGAAGATGTGGCCGCCACCAAGGAAATCATGCGCATCGCCGAAGGCGCCCGCACCGCCTTCATGCCGCAGTGCGGCCTGGCCCCGGGCTTCATCGGCATCGTCGCTGCCCATCTGGCCAAGAGCTTCGACAGCCTCAACGATGTGAAGATGCGCGTCGGCGCGCTGCCCGCTTTCCCGACCAATGCGCTGAAGTACAACCTGACCTGGTCGGTGGACGGCCTGATCAACGAGTACTGCCACCCCTGCGAATGCATCCACGACGGTGAGAAGATCGACGCCCTGCCGCTGGAAGGCCTGGAGCATTTCTCGCTGGACGGCACCGAGTACGAGGCCTTCAACACCTCGGGCGGCCTGGGCACCTTGTGCGAAACCCTGGCCGGCAAGGTC
>Ga0187843_10001754_pt1 | contig 13510 bp, 11 predicted proteins | sample SpaLakP09_SKY_43_FD_134516 | JGI IMG/M metagenome (GOLD analysis project Ga0187843, IMG submission 134516) | Oligotrophic lake water microbial communities from Sparkling Lake, Wisconsin, USA - SP09_SKY_43 | ecosystem: Environmental > Aquatic > Freshwater > Lake | place: USA: Sparkling Lake... | reverse complement strand
GCCGGAGCTGCAGGGCTCGGCCTTCACCATCATCTCGTCGGCGGGGCAGGGCATGTCCTTTGCGCTGGGCAAGGCGGCACCCGAGCTGTGTGCGGCAGCAATGTGCTCGACCTTCCCCATCACGCGCGCCTTCATGATGGCCGTCGCGCTGCTGATGCTGCTTGCGCTGTGGCTGCTGCTGACGCGCACCCGTGTCGGTCTCGTCATCCAGGCCTCGCTGACGCACCCCGAGATGGTCGAGGCGCTGGGCCACAACGTGCCGCGCGTGCTGATGCTGGTTTTCGGCAGCGGCTGCGCGCTGGCGGCGTTGGCCGGTGTGATCGGCGGCATCACCTTCGTGACCGAGCCCAACATGGCGGTCATCGTCGGCTCCATCATCTTCGTCGTCGTCGTCGTGGGCGGCATCGGCTCGCTGTCGGGCGCCTTTGTCGGCTCCATCGTCATCGGCCTGCTGCAGACGTTGCCGCTGACCGTGGACGCCTCGCTCGGCTCCGCGCTGACGGCGCTGGGCTTCACGGTCACACCGGAAACACCCGGCTACCCGGTGCTGCGCCTGGCGCTGAAGGACGTCGCCCAGATCCTGCCCTACCTGCTGATGGTGCTGATCCTGATCTTCCGACCCAAAGGCCTCCTGGGCACGCGAGAAGACTAATGAGCAAGGCAAAGGACTTCCACTTCAAGCCCCTCAACGTTGGCCGCTGGATCGTCTGGGGCTTCTTTGCCCTGGTGCTGCTCGTCGCGCCGCGCATCTGGACCAGCGGCCTGGCGCAGACCATGCTCACGCAGATGGGCATCGGCGTCATCGCCTGCCTGGCCTACAACATCCTGCTGGGCCAGGGCGGCATGCTGAGCTTCGGCCATGCCGTCTACAGCGGCGTGGGGGCCTTCCTGGCCATTCACGCGCTGAACAAGGTGGGCGCCGGCACGCTGGGTATCCCGGTCAGCCTGGTGCCGCTGGTGGGTGGCTTGGCGGGCCTGGTGACGGCGTCGCTGCTGGGCTATGTGTCGACCAAGAAGGCCGGCACGCCCTTCGCGATGATCACGCTGGGCATTGGCGAGCTGGTGTTCGCGCTGGCGCTGATGCTGCCGGAGTTCTCGGGCGGCGAGGGCGGTGTGTCCAGCAACCGTGTCATCGGCCAGCCGGTGATGGGCATCACGTTCGGGCCGCAGATCCAGGTCTACTACCTCGCGGCGGCCTATTGCTTCGTCTGCACGGCGGCGATGTTCGCGCTGACGCGCACGCCGCTGGGCCGCATGCTCAACGCGGTGCGCGACAACCCCGAGCGCGTGGAGTTCATCGGCTACGACACGCACTGGGTGCGCTTCATGGCCTTCGCCATCTCGGGCTTCTTCGCCGGCATCGCCGGTGGTCTGGGCGCCATCAACACCGAGATCGTCAACGGCGAGGTGCTGCACGCCTCGCGTTCGGGTGCCTACCTGCTGTTCACCTTCCTGGGCGGCGCGACGTTCTTCTTCGGCCCCATCATCGGCGCGGTACTGATGGTCATCGCGCTGGTGCTGCTGTCCGAGCTGACCAGCGCCTGGCTGCTCTACCTGGGCCTGGTGTTCCTGTTCATGGTCATGTACGCGCCGGGCGGCGTGGCCAGCCTCATCCTGATGAACCTGCGCGTGGCGGCCTTCGGCAAGCTGGGGCGCATCTGGACGTCGTATCTGGCGCTGGGCGGCGCGGCGCTGGCGGCACTTGTCGGTGCGGCGGCCATGATCGAGATGGTCTACCACCGCCAGCTCAACGAGGCGCTGGGCCCCGAGCTGAAGTTCATGGGTGCGACGCTGGACAGCTCGGGCGTGGACGCCTGGTTCGGCGCCGGCTGGCTGATGGTGGTCGGCATCGGCCTGTTCGAGCTGGCGCGGCGGCACTACGCCCACCAGTGGGGCGAGATCCAGGAAGACATCGAGAAAGAAATCAAGCGGAGGGAGGCGCTATGAGCGGCACCGCCAGCTATGCGCTTGAGTTGCGCGACGTGCGCAAGAGCTTCGGCAAGAGCGAGATCATCCGCGGCGCCAACCTGGCCGTGCAGGCCGGCGAGCGCGTGGCCATCATCGGCCCCAACGGCGCAGGCAAGAGCACGCTGTTCAACCTCATCAGCGGGCGCTTTGCGCCGACCTCCGGCGACATCCAGCTGCACGGCCAGCGGATCGACGGCAAGAAGCCCTACGAGATCAACCGTCTGGGCCTGTCGCGCAGCTTCCAGGTCTCCAATCTGTTCACCCGGTTGAGCGTGTTCGAGAACATCCGCTGCGCCGTGCTGTGGAGCCTGGGCCATCGGTACGCCTTCTGGAAATTCCTGGCCGACTTGGACGACGCCAACGACCGCGCCGAACAGATCCTGGAGATGATCAAGCTCGACAAGAAACGCGACGTGCTGGCCATGAACCTGACCTACGCCGAAGCCCGCGCGCTTGAGATCGGCATCACCATCGCCGGGGGCTCCAGCGTCATCCTGCTGGATGAACCCACGGCCGGCATGAGCAAGAGCGAGACCAAGCGCTTCATCCAGCTCATCCGCGACGTGACGGTGGGCAAGACGCTGCTGACCGTGGAGCACGACATGGGCGTCGTCTTCGGCCTGGCCGACAAGATCGCGGTGCTGGTCTACGGCGAGGTCATCGCGTTCGACACGCCGGAGGCGGTGCGTGCCAACGCCAAGGTGCAGGAGGCCTACCTGGGCTCGGTGTTGGCGGAGGCGCACGCATGACTTCCTCAAGGGTGCTGAAACTGGACAACGTCCACGCCTTCTACGGCAAGAGCCATGTGTTGCATGGCGTCAGCTTGACAGTCAACCCGGGCGAGATCGTCAGCCTGCTGGGCCGCAACGGCGCCGGCCGTTCGACCATGGTCAAGACCATCATGGGCCAGGTCGATGCCAAGGGCTCCGTCAAGTTCGGCGACGTGGAACTGGTCGGCCGCAAGGCCTACGAGATCGCGCACCTCGGCGTCGGCTACGTGCCCGAGAACCGCGACATCTTCCCCAAGCTCACCGTGCATCAGAACCTGTCTCTGGGCGAGAAAAAGTCCGGTGCCAAGAATGTGCGCTGGAGCTTCGACGACATGTACAAGATGTTCCCGCGCCTCAAGGAGCGCCAGCATACCGAGGCTGGCGTGCTGTCGGGCGGCGAGCAGCAGATGCTCACGCTGTGCCGCACGCTGATGGGCGACCCCGACCTCATCATGATCGACGAGCCCACCGAGGGCCTGGCGCCCAAGATCGTCGAGCTGGTGGCCGAATACCTGAAGGAGCTGAAGAACCGGGGCGTCGCCGTGCTGCTGGTCGAACAGAAGCTCGCCATCGCGCTGGAGATCTCCGAGCGCTGCTATGTGATGGGCCACGGCCGCATCGTCTTCGAGGGCACGCCGGCTGAGCTGCGCGGCAATACCTACATCCGCAAGGAGTGGCTGGAGGTCTAGCCGAACGCCTAGCGCAGGTTCGCACAGGCGGCTTCGGCCAATTCCGTGCCATTGCGGCCGTCCTCAGGGAACACCGCCGTGCCGATGCGCACCCCGACCTGCATCAACAGGTCGTCCACGCCGTAGTTGCCGCGCGCGGTCTGCAGCAGCCGCCGCTCGACGATGTCGGCCTCGAGGGTGCCTGCTGCCATCAGCAGCACGGCAAAGCCCTGATCGCCCACGCGCAGCACTTCGTCCACGCCGCGCACCCGGTTGCGCAGGCGCAGGCTGACGACCTGGATGAGGTGCTCGCGCGCCTGCTCGCCCAGGGGCTTGTCGGGCTGCTCCAGCACCTCGATGTCGATCCAGAGCAGCGCCAGCTGACCACCTTCCCGGCGGCACTGGGCGAACTGGCGGGATAGGCGCAGCCCCAGCGCGGCCGGCGAATCGATTCGTTGCAGCGACGCGCTGCCGCTGCTTCGGGTGCCTGCGTGCGGGTTGTTGGCAATCAGTTGGACCTGGGACATGTCGGCGCTTCGAGAGTTGATCTTGTGGGGTGAGGGCCGGCCTCCCTGACCGCTCTCGCGGCCCTCATCTATCAAAACGCAGGCTGTCCGCCGAACCCGACATCCGTTCCGAAAAAAACTTCATTCCCTGTCGCAAGCCCCTACCCGGCGCGCGAGTTTCGACTTGCCCAACCGTTAGAGTGCGCCCCGTGCAAGACATCACCCAACTGCTGCACGCCGCCCAGCAGGGCGACCGCGACGCCGCCGGCCAGGTGGTGGCGCAGCTCTACGCCGACCTGCAGCGCCTGGCCCGCCGCCATGTCCGCCAGGCGGGTCACCTCACCCTGCTCGACACCACGGCCCTGGTGCACGAAGCCTGGCTGCGCCTGCCCGGCGCCCAGGGCGCCTGCTTCCCCGACCGGCGCCATTTCCTGGCCTATGCCGCCCAGGCCATGCGCTCGGTCGTCATCGACCTGGTGCGCGCCCGCCAGGCCGAGCGCCGTGGCGGCGGGCTGGCCCATGTCACGCTGGACACGGCCATTGCCGAGCAGTTGCCCGACGGCGACGCCGACATCCTGCGCGTGCACGAGGCGCTGGACGAACTGGCCCAGCTGGAGCCCCGCCTGGCCCAGGTCGTCGAGATGCGCTACTTCGGCGGCCTGCGCGAGCCCGATATCGCCGAGGCGCTGGGTGTGACCGAGCGCACCGTGCAGCGCGACTGGCAGAAGGCGCGGCTGTTTCTGTCCATTTCCCTGGGGGCTTGACGCCAGATGGACGCCCTCGACAAGCAACGCTGGCTCGCGCTGAGCCCCTTGCTCGACGAGCTGCTGGACCTGGACCCGCCGGCGCGCGACGAGCGCCTCGCGCGGTTGCAGGCGCAAGACCCGGACACTGCCGTGCAACTGAAGCGGTTGCTGGCGCGCGCAGAGGGTCTGGAGGAGCAGGGCTTCCTCAGCGAACCCGTCGTCGCGCAGTGGCACGAGGCGCTGGCCGCCGTGCCCGACGAAGAGCCTTCACCACCGCCCGATCTGACTGGCGAGGCCATCGGTCCCTACCTGCTTCAAAGCCCGCTGGGCCAGGGCGGCATGGGCACTGTCTGGCTGGCCAAGCGGGCCGACGGTCGCTTCGAAGGCCAGGTGGCCGTCAAGTTCCTGACCGCCGGCCTGCTCGGGCGTGGCGATGCGGGTCGTTTCGCGCGCGAGGGCGAGATCCTGGCGCGGCTGTCCCACCCGCACATCGCCCGCCTGCTCGACGCCGGTGTCTATCAGGGCAGCCAGCCCTATCTCGTGCTGGAGTACGTCGACGGCCGGCCCATCGACGCCTACTGCCGCCTGCACCAGCTGGGCATCCAGGCCCGCGTGCGCCTCTTCCTGGACGTGCTGGCCGCCGTGGCCCACGCCCATGCGCGGCTCATCCTGCACCGCGACCTCAAGCCCAGCAACATCCTCGTCACCGAGCAGGGCGAGGCGAAGCTGCTGGACTTCGGCATCGCCAAGCTGCTGGACGACGCCAGCCAGGCGCTGGAAGGCGCCGCCGCCACCGAGCTGACCCAGCGCGCCGGCAGCGCCTTCACGCCCCAGTTCGCCGCGCCCGAGCAGGTGCAGCAGGCCGACGTCACCACCGCCACCGATGTCTATGCGCTCGGCGTGCTGCTCTACCTGCTGCTGGGCGGCAGCCACCCCACGGCCGACGACACGCAGACCCAGCTCGACCGCCTCAAGGCCGTTGTCGAGCTGGTGCCCAAGCGGCTGTCCGACGTGGCGGCCGACCAGCCCGACGACGCCATCGCCCGGCAGTCCCGCGAGCTGCGCGGCGACCTCGACACCATCGTCGCCAAGGCGCTGAAGAAGGCCCCCGCCGAGCGCTACCCCAATGCCCAGGCGCTGGCGGAGGACCTGCAGCGCTGGCTGGCCCACGAGCCCATCCGTGCGCGTCCGGACAGCCGGTGGTACGTGCTCAACCGCTTCGTGCGGCGCCACCGCCTCGCGGTCGCGGTGGGGTCGGCCGCCGTGCTGGCGCTGGTGGGGCTGACGACGACCAGCCTGCTGCAGGCCAGCCGCGCCGAGGCCGCCGAGCACCAGGCCCAGGCCCGCCGCCAACAGGCCGAGGATGTGCTCAGCTTCATGCTGGGCGAGTTCGCCGACAAGCTGCGCCCCATCGGCCGCCTGGAACTGTTGGACAGCGTGGGCGGCAAGGCGCTGAAGGTGCTTGATCAGAGCAGTGTGCTCAGCCCGGTGGACCGGCTGCAGCGTGCCAAGGCGCTCAGCGTGATCGGCGAAGTGCGCGTGTCCAAGCGTGATCTCGACGCAGCGCTGGAGCCCCTTCAGGCCGCGTCTGATCTGCTGCAGGGCGACCCGCCCACTGCCGACATGACTGCGGCCTGGCGCAAGGCCCAGGGCGCTGCGGCGTTCTGGCAGGGCGAGGTGTTCTTTCGTCAGCGCCAGTTTGAACAAGCGGAGAAGCACTGGCTCCGGTATCGCGATGTCAGCGCGCAGTGGCTGCAGGCTGAGCCGGACGCTGTGGACGCGCAGCTTGAGTTGTCATATGCCGAAAACAGCCTGGGCAGCCTGCTATTGGGGCGGGGCCAGCTCGCCGAAGCGGAACAGGCCTTCCAGCAGTCATTGGTACTCAAGGAGGTGGTGCTGAAGCGACGGCCCGACGATCCGAGCCTGCGCAGTGACTGGAGCGATACGGTCAGTTGGATAGGCCGTCTGATGCAGCAGACGGGGAGGTATGCCCAAGCCGCGCAGGCCTTCGAGCGCGCCTTGCCCGCGATCCAGTCTTTGCGTCGCCAACATCCCGCAGACCTCGAATGGCTGAAGCGGGAGGCGAGCCTGCTGTCCCAGCTGAGCCGCTCACAGGTCAGCGCGGGCCGGAATGCTCTGGCGACACTGAATCGCGCCAAGGCCGCAGCCGACGAGCTGCGTCGAGGTGATCCCGCCAACGTCAGTTGGGCCGTGCTCGCGTTGGACATCGAAGCTGACCTGTTGGCGCAAAGACGTGACCTTGCCCCTGCGGCGCGGAGTCGGCAGGCCTGGGCGCTGATGCAGAGGCTGGATGGATTGCGGCCTGGCAAACCTGCCCTGGAAAACTGGCTGCCTTTGTGGGTGATGCTCGTGGAGCTGATGGCAGACCCCGGATGCGCACCTACCGATTGCGAAGCTTGGCAGCAGGCTCTGCTGCGGGCCGAGCAGCGCTTGGACGCGCTGATTGCGAACCGCCCCGAAGCCGCACCGCTGCAAACCTTGAACGCGGCCGTAAACCTTCAGTTGTTGAAGGCGCAGCGACACGCCGCCGACGGCTTGGACGGCCGGGCCGCGTGCAGCCGTGCTCAGAATCTGCTTCAGCGTCGTAACGGGTGGTCGAAATCGCATGTGGAGCTGACGCAGCGATGGCTTCGCGTACAGACCTGCCTGGACCCGCATGCCAGCGAGCGACCCGATTGGAAGGACGCTCAATCCTGGTTGCAGCTTCAACGCGTTTTCTGACTCTGGCGCCGGATCGTGTTGGCCGACGCCCTTTTTTCCTAGTCCAAGGAGTTTCCGTGTCGACCTTTGTTTCTCCCTACACCGTCACCGTCACCAGCACTGCGGGAGGCCTGTCTCAGTGCACATTTGTCGATGGCAATGGTGTGCAACTGCCACCCGACGCCGTGCTCACCACGTCTACGCCCAAAGGCGAAGGCGGAGAACTTGTCATCAACTTCCTAGAAGCGACGGTGAATGGCGAGAACCTCAGGCTGGTTTCTGCAGCGGCAAAAACCGTGGGCAACGACCCGACGATGAATCCCTACAACTACCTGCCGGCAAGCCGGACGGAGTCGAATGGTTCATGGACAGATAGCGTCGTCATTCCGTGGGGTCCCGACCACTACACAACCCGCGGTGTGGTCCTGCTGTTCGTTCAGGTGAACGATGCAGGCGACATGGTGAACTTCTATCCCAGCGCCGATCCGCAGACTCAAAACGACGAACGCTAGGCCCAGTGGCCCGCCGCGCGGCGCTGCTCATGCACGCCACGCGCGGCCTCTTGCGTAGGACGGCGGGGTCCAGGCGGGTCGTCCCCGGGATGGGGCGACAAGCCTTCAGCCCAAGCCCAACCCCGTCACCCGCTGATACCGCTTCCTCAAGAAATCCGCCGCCAGCCTCGCATCGCCGCCAACCCGCTCACCGATGTAGAGCTCCTGGCGGCGTTCCGCAATCTGCGCGCGCAGCCGGGTGGCCATGATGTCCAGCGGCTTCATGCCACCGGCCTCAGCGCGTTCGATGGCCACACGCAACTGGTGCATCTGCAGGTTCTGCAGCATCAGTGTCTGCGCCTGCACGACGCGGATGCGGCCTTGCACCATGTGCTCGCAAAGCCCCAGCCAGGCGCGCACCGCGTCCGCCGGGCCGCCGATGACTTTCTCGGGCAGCTCACCAGCCGCCAACAGCAGGGTTTCCAGCTTGTGGCGGTCGCTGGCCGCGTAGGCCTCGTTGACGATCATCATGCGCTGCTCGCAGACCTCACGCTCGGGGCCCGAGGGCGCCAGGTCGGGGTGAAACCGCATGGCCGCGCGGCGGTACAGCGTCTTCAGCGTCGGCGGCGGCAGGTCGGTCAGCGGGCCGGTGGGCTCCGGCGGCAGCGGCGTCGCGTCGGGCAGGGCGGGCACTTCGGGCCAGGCCTTGGCCCGCGGCGAGACGGGCAGGGGGGCCTCGACGCCCTGGCGCTTCAGCGCCTCGGACAACAGCGCGGTAGCCTGCTGCAACTGGGCTTCCAGCTCGTCCAGCTCCTGCATCAGCGGGCCTAACGCGTCGAGGTAGCGCACCCGAAAGCCCAGCAGCTTGGCGCGAGCGCCGTCGTGGTCGGCCTCCAGCACGGCGAGGTAGCGCTGCAGGTCCTGCAACTGCTCGCGTCGCCGCGTCAGTTCGTGCCTTGTGATCGCTGTGCTTGCCATGGCCGCGATTTTGCCGTGCGCCAGACGTGCAAACGGCCTGCAAGCAGGCCGTTTGAGCGGGTTTTACGACGCTTTACTGCGATGCAGCTGATGCCGGCAGCTCTGCCATGCTGGCTGCGGGTGCCGCCGGGGCGGCCACCACCGCCGGAGCAGGGGTCGGCGCATGGCTGCCCGCGGGCACGGGCAACAGCGGCACGATCAGCAAGGCCACGATGTTGATGATCTTGATCAGCGGGTTCACGGCCGGGCCAGCGGTGTCCTTGTAGGGGTCGCCCACTGTGTCGCCGGTGACGGCGGCCTTGTGCGCCTCCGAGCCCTTCTTGTGCAGCACGCCATTGCTGTCGGTGAAGCCTTCTTCGATCAGCTTCTTGGCGTTGTCCCAGGCGCCGCCGCCGGTGCACATGGAGATGCCGACGAACAGGCCGGTGACGATGGTGCCCATCAACAGGCCACCCAGGGCCGCCGGGCCGAGGATCAGCCCGACCAGGATGGGCGCCACCACGGGCAGCAGCGACGGCACGATCATTTCCTTGATGGCCGCCGTGGTCAGCATGTCGACCGCGGCGCTGTAGTCGGGCTTGCGCTTGCCGGCCATGATGGCGCCGTCAGCGAACTGCTTGCGCACTTCCACGACGACCGCACCGGCGGCGCGGCCCACCGCTTCCATCGCCATCGCAGCGAACAGGAAGGGGATCAGGCCGCCCAGGAAGAGGCCCAGGATGACCTTGTGGTCGGACAGCGAGAACACCTCGTGCAGGCCGCGTGCTTCCAGCGCGTGGGTGTAGTCGGCAAACAGCACCAGCGCCGCCAGGCCGGCGGAGCCGATGGCATAGCCCTTGGTGACGGCCTTGGTGGTGTTGCCTACGGCGTCCAGCGGGTCGGTGACGTCACGCACGGAGGCGGGCAGCTCGGCCATCTCGGCAATGCCGCCGGCGTTGTCGGTGATGGGGCCATAGGCGTCCAGCGCGACGACGATGCCGGCCATGCTGAGCATGGACGTGGCCGCGACGGCGATGCCGTACAAGCCGGCCAGCGCATAGGCCGCGTAGATGGCCGCGCAGACGAAGAGCACGGGCCAGGCGGTGGACTTCATCGACACGCCCAGGCCGGCGATGACGTTGGTGCCGTGGCCGGTGGTGGAGGCCTGCGCGACGTGCTGCACCGGGTGGTACTGGGTACCTGTGTAGTACTCGGTGATCCAGACCATGGCCGCTGTCAGCAGCAGGCCCACCGTGCAGGCGCCGAACAGCGACATCGCGCTGGTCGTGCCACCAGCAGTCAGCTCGATGGGGCCGGGGAACATCGCCTTGGTGACAAAGAAGAAGGCGATCAGACTCAGCACGCCGGCCACGATCAGGCCCTTGTACAGCGCCGGCATCACGTTCTTCATGCCGGGGCTGGCCTTGACGAAGTAGCAGCCGATGATGGAGGCGAGGATGGAGACGCCGCCCAGCGCCAGCGGATAGACGACGCCGGCCAGCGCATTGGGGCCGGTGATCATCAGCGCACCCAGCGCCATCGCGGCGATCAGCGTCACGGCGTAAGTCTCGAACAGGTCGGCGGCCATGCCGGCGCAGTCGCCGACGTTGTCGCCCACGTTGTCGGCAATCACGGCCGGGTTGCGCGGGTCGTCCTCGGGGATGCCGGCCTCGACCTTGCCCACCAGGTCGGCGCCCACGTCAGCACCCTTGGTGAAGATGCCGCCGCCCAGGCGCGCAAAGATGGAGATCAGCGACGAACCGAAGGCCAGGCCCAGCATGGGCTTGAGCGCCGTGCTGTCATGGCCGCCGCCGATGGCGAGATAGAAGCCGCCCACGCCCAGCAGGCCCAGGCCCACCACCAGCATGCCGGTGATGGCGCCGCCCTTGAAGGCCACGTCCAGCGCCGGGCCTATGCCCTTGGAGGCGGCCTGTGCGGTGCGCACGTTGGCGCGCACCGAGATGTTCATGCCGATGAAGCCGCAGATGCCCGACAGCACCGCGCCGAGGACGAAGCCGACGGCCGTCGTCAGGCCCAGGCCCCGACACCGCGATGGCAATGGCCAGCACGACGCCGACGATGGCGATGGTGCGGTATTGCCGGCCGAGGTAGGCCGCCGCACCTTCCTGGATCGCCAGGGCGATCTCCTGCATGCTGGCATTGCCCGCGTCTTGGCTCAGGATCCAGCTTCGTTGTATGAAGCCATAAAGAACGGCCGCGAGGCCGCAGGCCAGCGCGAAATACAGCGCCATTTCCGTCGACATGTATGAGTCTCCTGTTCAGCGTGTGATCCATGGCCCGGCGCAGGGTAGGCGCGGGTTCGGTGGATCGAGCTTACGGGGCGGGCTTGGCGCCGCAGTTGCGCGTTTACCAGTGCAGTACGGGAAATCCAGAATGCGGGTTTTCCAGCCCCTAAGAACGACGACCATGAGCCTGCACAACGTGACCCCCGGCGCCAAGGCGCCCGACGAGTTCAACGTCATCATCGAGATCCCGATGAATGCCGACCCGATCAAGTACGAAGTGGACAAGGAGAGTGGCGCGCTGTTCGTCGATCGCTTCCTGACCACGCCGATGTACTACCCGTGCAACTACGGGTACATCCCCAGGACGCTGGCGGACGACGGCGACCCGGTCGACGTGCTGGTCATCACCCCGTTTGCGCTGTCCCCCGGCGTCGTCGTGACCTGCCGCCCGCTGGGCGTGCTGATGATGGACGACGAAGCCGGTGGCGACGCCAAGCTGCTGGCCGTGCCGACCAGCAAGATCCTGCCGATGTACGACCACTGGCAGAAGATCGAGGAGGTGAACCCGGCGCGCCTGGCTGCGATCCAGCACTTCTTCGAGCACTACAAGGATCTCGAAAAGGGCAAGTGGGTCAAGGTCAAGGGCTGGGAAGGTCCGGAGAAGGCCAAGTCCGAGATCACTGAAGGTCTGGCCAACTACGCCAAGTCGCTGGCGAAGTAAGCAACCCGCTTCTTCGACTCACTAAGACGCCGCATCCGCGGCGTCTTTTGCTTTGTAGGGTGCGTGCTCGTTGAGTTCACCCAGATAGCCGGCCATCGCTTCGCCCTCGCGGGCCAGGAACTCGTTGACCGCATCGGCAAAGGCCGGATGGGCCAGCCAGTGGCTGGAGGCAGTCGGTGTCGGCATCAAGCCACGCGCCATCTTGTGCTCGCCCTGGGCGCCGCCTTCGAAACGTTGGTAGCCGTTGGCGATGCACCAGGCCAGCGGCTGGTAGTAGCAGGCGTCGAAGTGCAGGTTGGGGACGTGCTCAGTGGCTCCCCAGTAGCGGCCGAAGGCGGCGCGGCGCTCGGGGTCCAGTGCGATCAGCGACGTGGCGACGCGCTCGCCGTTTCGGAGTGCAGTGAACATCAGCCAGTTGTCGGGCATGTCGCTGGCCATGCGGGCGAAGAAGTCGCGGCTGAGGTAGGGCGTGCTGTGGTGTTCGCGGTAGGTCTGCTGGTAGCAGCGGTAGAAGTAGTTCCAGTCCTCGGGCGTGATGGCCGTGCCCTCGCGGGCTTCGAACACGACACCCGCCTCGCGCACGCGGCGCTGCTCCTGCTGGACCTTCTTGCGTTTGTCGCGCTGCAGGCGGGCGAGGAAGGCGGTGAAGTCGGCATCGCCCTCGGCCGTCCAGTGGAACTGCACGCCGGCCCGCGCTGTGCAGCCAGCGTCAAGGAGTGCCGCCTGGTCGGCCTCGTCGCCGAACAGCACATGCAGCGACGAGGCCTCGGTCTCCCTCGCCAACGCGCGCAGAGCCTGCGCCAGCAGAGCCCGCGCCTCGTCGTCCACCGCCAGCAGCCGGCTGCCCGGCACTGGCGTGAAGGGCACGGCGACGAGCAGCTTGGGGTAGTAGTTGAGGCCGTGCCGCCGGTAGGCGTCGGCCCAGGCCCAGTCGAAGACGTATTCGCCGTAGCTGTGCGACTTCAACCAGGCCGGGCAGGCTGCCACCAGTTCGTCGTCCGCCCAGATGGACACGAATTGCGGTTGCCAGCCGGTCTCGGCCGTGGCGCTGCCGGAGGCGTGCATGGCGCGCAGATAGGCCAGGCGCATGAAGGGCGTCGGCCGCGCCTGTTGTGCGAGCAGCGAATCCCAGGCATCAAGAGGCAATGCCGCCGGGTCGGCATCGACCCGGATGACATAATTTTTTGCAGCTGCCGTCCCGTTTGAAATGAGTCCCATGCCCTCGCCGTCCGTCAAAGTCGCCCTCGCCCAGATCAATGTCACCGTGGGTGATCTTGCGGGCAACGCGGACCGCATCATTGCCCAGGCGCGCCAGGCACATGCGGCTGGGGTTGATCTGGTGGTCACGCCGGAGCTGGCGCTGTGCGGCTACCCACCCGAGGACTTGCTGCTGCGGCCGGCCTTTCTGGCCGCATGCGACGTGCAGCTGCAGCGCATCGCCACCGAACTGGCCGGCCTGTCGGGCCTGCACGTCGTCGTGGGCCACCCGACGCTGCGCAATGACGGCGTCGCCCGCGAGCGCAGCTGGTCGCTGCCGCCCTGCCTGAACGCCGCCTCGGTGCTCACGGGCGGGCTCATCACGCAGACCTACGCCAAGCGCGAGCTGCCCAACTACCAGGTGTTCGACGAGCGCCGCTACTTCTGCTCGGGCCGCGACGCCGGCCTTGGTCCCGTCGTCTTCGACGTGCGTGGCCTCAAGGTCGGCCTGCTGATCTG
>Ga0187843_10001749_pt1 | contig 13522 bp, 16 predicted proteins | sample SpaLakP09_SKY_43_FD_134516 | JGI IMG/M metagenome (GOLD analysis project Ga0187843, IMG submission 134516) | Oligotrophic lake water microbial communities from Sparkling Lake, Wisconsin, USA - SP09_SKY_43 | ecosystem: Environmental > Aquatic > Freshwater > Lake | place: USA: Sparkling Lake... | reverse complement strand
GCCGGCATGGATGCCGATGCACTGGCAGCCCGCTTCCCGACCATCATCAACAAAGCCCGTGGCGGCTATGCCGGCGGTGCCAGCGAGTGGGTGCGTTTTGACAGCCTGCGCGGTATCACCAGCCAGGCCGTGGCGGTCGGTGCCTGCAGCTGGGGGCTGTTCCAGATCATGGGCTATCACTGGGGCGAACTGGGCTTCCCTGCCGCCGAAGAATTCCAAAGGGCGATGTTTTACAGCGAAGGCGATCAACTGGATGCCTTTGTCCGCTACGTGCAGAACGACCCGGCCTTGCTGAAAGCCCTGCGCGCCCGTAAGTGGACCGACTTTGCCCGCCTCTACAACGGCCCGGCCTATGCGGAAAACAGCTACGACGCCAAGTTGGTCGCCGCCTATGCGCGCTTCGCGCCGGCAGAAAAGGCCGCAGCATGATGCAGACCCTGTTTGGCCGTATCGCCATGTTCACATTGCTGGCCATCACGCTGGCTGCCGGCTTCACTGCCTGGCAGCAGCATGGTCAGCTGCAGACAGCCAGCACCCGGCTGGATGAATTCACCCAGGCCAATGCCGAGCTGACCACTGCCAACCAACTGCAAGCCAGCCAACTGGTGGCAATGCAGCGCAATGCGGACAGCCAGGCCGCTGCCACCCTGCAGCTGGCTGACAGGCTGGACCGCATCGACCGCCAATCCTCTACCAACGCCGTAAAACTGGAAGCCGCCATCCATGCCACGCCCACCACTATCGCTTGGGGCAGCACTGCTATTCCTGCTGATGTTGCCCGCCTGCTCGACACCACCAGAACAACCACAGCCAGTGCGACCACTGGTCAGCAGCCCCTGCCCGCCAGTGACCGCCTGCAGCCTGCCGGAACTGGCACCGAAGACCAACCAGCAGCTGGCGGAAAGCCTGCAGCAGCACCGGACAGCACTGGAGCGCTGCGCGGCGCAGATCGACAGCATCAGGAGTTGCCAGCGCCATGACTGATTTCTACGACCGCGCCCAGCAGCTGGAGCAGAAGCAACGCGAAGCCGCTCTGCGCCGGCAGGCTGCCGCCAGCCGCCAGCTTGGTGCCAGTCTGACCCACTGTGATGACTGCGGCGAAGCTATCCCGCAAAAGCGCCGTGAGGCTGCGCCGGGCTGCACCCGCTGCATTACCTGCCAGACCGAAGCCGAAAGACTGCGCCAATGAACAAGCCCGCCAGCCTGCGCGCCGTGCTGGAAAACGCCCTGCCGGAACTGCGCGACAACCCGGACCGCCTGCTGATGTTCATCGAGCAGGGAAATCTGGCCGCCCGGCCCGGCAGCCTGTCGTTTTCCTATAGCTACACGCTGTCCATGGTGCTGATCGAATTTTCAGGCCACCCGGACACCGTCATGGTGCCGCTGCTGGACTGGGTGCAGGTCAACGAGCCGCCGTTAATGCAGAACGCCGACCGGCTGGCCGATGGCCTGAAATTTGAGGCGGAAATACTCAGCACGAGCAGCTGGGATTTGCGCCTGACCATCAAGTTGACCGAGCGGGTCAGCGTGCAGAAACAGGATGACGGAAGCGTCAGCATTGCCCACCTGCCAGAACCGAAAGCCGATTGGGAATGAGCCGCGAACCGCTGGCCCAGCTGGAAACCGAACTGGCCGGCCTGCTGGCGGCCATGGACAGCAAGGCGCGCCGCACACTGGCCCGCCAGATCGCCAAACAGCTGCAGGCCAGCCAGCAGCAGCGCATCCGCGACCAGCTGAACCCGGACGGAACCGCCTTCGCCCCACGCAAGCCGCAGATGCGCGCCCAGAAGGGCCGGATACGCCGCCAGATGTTCACAAAACTGCGGCAAGCCAAGTGGCTGAAAACGGAAGTCAGCCCGGACACCGCTGCCGTGCAGTTTGTCGCCCAGGTCGAGCGCATTGCCGCTGTTCATCAATATGGCCTGCGCGACAAGGTAGGAGGCCGCAGCAAGGCCGAAGCCAGCTACCCGGCGCGGGAGCTGCTGGGATTCTCGGTGGCAGACATCGATCAGGTGCGCGCCAAGTTGGTGGACCACATTGCCGGATCACGTTGACCGCCGGTTGTCCGAATTCGCCTTACAACACCCTCAACACCACAAGCTAACTTGCCACCGTCACACTGCCTGCCATGGATGAATACGCCGAACACAACCGCCTGATTGAATCGCTGCTGCGCCTGGGCACCATTGCCGAGGTGCAGGCGAAGCCGCCGCGTGTGCGCGTCCAGTCGGGCCAACTAACCACCGACTGGCGGCCATGGTTTACCGTGCGCGCCGGCACGACCAGCGAGTGGAATCCACCCTGTGTGGGCGAACAGTGTTTGCTGCTGTGCTGCAGCGGTGACCCGGCTACCGGCTTTGTGCTGCTGGGCATCCCGTCCGACCAATTCCCGCCGCCATCGGCCAGCCTGGATGAACACGTCCGCAGCTACCCGGACGGGGCAACCATCACCTACAACCATGCAACCGGCGCGCTGTCCGCCGTGGGCATCAAGACTGCCCTGCTGCAAGCCGACGAGAAAGTAACTGTGGATTGCCCGCTGACCGAGCTAACCGGCGACGTACACATCATGGGCAAGCTGACCGTAGACGGTGAGGCGCTGATTAAATCGCTGCTCACCTACATGGCCGGTATGTCTGGCCAGGGCGGTGCGTCCGGCAAGACAGTGATTCGTGGCGACATCAAGCATGTCGGCGCATTCGACCATACCGGCGGTGCCTTCACATCGGATTCCATCCTGCAGGATGGCCACCACCACCAGGACAGCCTGGGCGGCATGACATCGGACCCGAAATGAACAGCTATCGCGGACTCTCCAGCAAAACCGGCCAGGCTCTGACCGATGACGACCACATCAGCGCCAGCATGGAAAACATCCTGACCACGCCAAAGTCCAGCCGCCTCGCCCGCCGCGACTACGGCAGCGATCTGCCGGACATGATCGACAAGCCGCTAAACGGCAAGGCGCAGATGCAGTGCATGGCAGCCAGCGTTATTGCGCTGGCCCGCTGGGAACCCCGCGTAGAAATCAACAGTGTGCAAATGGCGATAGGCACAGGGGAGCAGGCCGGCGCACTGACCATAGATATTGGCGGCACCAAGCGTGACGGCTCCGGCGACTTTGACAAAACCATCAAGCTGAGGGGCTGACATGATCGATATTGCTACGCTGCCGGCACCGGCCATCATTGAGACGCTGGATTACGAAGACATTCTGGCCAGTAACAAGGCGCAGCTGCTGGCGCTGATGCCGGCTGACATGCAGGCCAGCATTGCCGCCACCCTGCAGCTGGAGTCCGAGCCGCTCACCATGCACCTGCAGCTGTGCAGCTACCGTGAATTGCTACTGCGTCAGCGCATCAACGAGGCAGCAAAAGCCAGCCTGCTGGCCTATGCCGAAAAAGAAGACCTGGACAACAAGGCAGCTGACTATGGCGTCAGCCGCCTGCTGCTCTCGCCAGCCGACCCCACGGCCACACCACCCGTTGCAGCGGTGTGGGAATCAGACGCCCGCCTACGCTACCGCTGCCAGCTGGCGCTGGAAGGGATGACGGTAGCCGGCCCGCGTGGTGCATACCGCTTTCATGCACTCAGTGCCAGCGCCAAGGTGCTGGACGTTAAGGTGGTGTCACCAGTACCCGGCACCGTGCGGGTATATGTGATGGACACCGGCAGCACTGGCATCCCGGACCAGACTCTGCTGGATACAGTACAGGCATATCTTTCCGCAGAAGACCGCATCCCGCTATGTGACACCGTCGAAGTAATGGCCTGCCGGCAGAAAACCTTCAACATCGCCGCCAGACTGGAGCGTGATGCTGATCTGTTCGCGGCATCCGGTGGGCTGGATGAAGCCCGCCGCCGGCTGGATGCCATGCTGGAAACACGCCGCCGGCTGGGCGAACTGCTATCACTGGATGACATCATTGCCGCCATCAAGCTGCCGGGTGTGCGCCGTATCAGCCTGCCTTCGCCCGTTGCGGACATTGTCAGCACTGATGGTGAATTCCCGCTGTGCATTGGGGTAGACCTGCAATGAGCCACCCACTACTGCCACCTAACGCCACGGCACTGGATAGTGCGCTGGCCACGGCCACCACCATTGACCTGGACACGACTGGGCTGCGCGGAATTGGTGCTGCCACCACCTGCCCAGCACCTGCACTGCCGTGGCTGGCATGGGAACGCTCGGTAGAGAATTTCGACGCCGCCGCCACCGAAGACAAGCAGCGCGCCCTGATTCGCGCTTCCGTCAACGTACATCAGCACAAAGGCACCGTGGCCGCCGTGCGCGAAGTGTTCCGCCTGCTGGGACTGGGGGAAGTCACGCTGGAAATGGGCCGCTCGGGCTTCAAGCGTGACGGCACCCGCCGCCGCGCCGACTTTTACAAGCGCGGTACCCGCTCGGACAACTGGGCGGAATACCGCGTCATCTGTTACAGCCTGCTAACCGTCCAACAGGCCACCATCGCCCGCCAGTTGCTGGCCGACATTGCGCCCGCCCGCTGCCACCTGCACAGCATCGATTTCAGCCAAGCCGCGCTGGTGCGCAATGGCTATGGCAAGCGTGCAGGAACCTTTACACGCGGCAAGAATTAACCGGAGAAAATACCCATGGGAAGTCTGAACGAAACCGCAAGCTGGGATGCCAGCGTCCCCTACTTTGCCGCCGATGCCATCCTGACCGGCGGGCCGGACTGCCCGGACAATATCCCGATTCAGGCACTGACCAACCGCACTGCCTTTCTGAAAAAACAGATCGATGACGCCGTGTCTGGCGCGCTGGTCACCATGTCGGCCAAAAAGCTGCAGACGGCCCGCAATATCGCCATGACAGGTGATGGCGCATGGAACGTAAATTTTGACGGTTCGGGGAATGTCACTGCTGTCATGTCACTGGCAGCAACCGGTATTGCAGCGGGTACCTATCCCGTCATCACCGTGGACAACAAGGGCCGGGCAACGGCGGGACGGTCGCTGCAGTCTGGCGACTTGCCGAACAGCCCTGCCCTGACCGGAACGCCAACTGCCCCCACCGCCCCACCGGGTACCAACACGACTCAACTTGCTACGGCCGCATTTGTGCAAGCTGCCATTGCTGCGCTGGTAGCATCATCGCCGGCAGCACTGGATACGCTGAACGAGCTTGCAACAGCGCTGGGGAATGATCCGAACTTTGCCACCACCATGACGAACGCGCTAGCGCTCAAGGCTCCGTTATCCAGCCCTGCCTTAACCGGAATACCGACAGCGCCAACAGCTCAAGCGGGTACCAGCACGACACAGATCGCCACCACAGAGTTTGCCAAAACACTCCTCACGGCAGCAGGTTTTGGTATGACGGATGTCGGCGCATATATGGGGAATATGGATGACGTGTCTTACGGTGCCGGTTTCTACTATTTCAATTCCGGCGCAACAAACAGCCCCATTCCCGGTGCTCAGGGTATCGTGCTGCATAAAGTCTATGGAACTGCGGGCTTTCAGCTGTTGCAATCATATTCGAATGATCGCCTGCTCTGGCGTAGGCGCGCTGGTAGTGCCTGGTCACAATGGAATGAGGTGGCAAACCTAGCGTCTCCTGCATTTACCGGAATCCCGACCGTACCGACCGCAGCAGCCGGAACAAATACAACCCAGGCTGCAAGCACTGCATTTGTGCAAGCGGCTATTGCTGCGCTGGTGGCAGCGTCACCTGCTGCGCTAGACACGTTGAATGAGCTAGCTGCCGCATTGGGGAATGACCCAAACTTTGCCACCACGATGACCAATGCACTGGCAGGAAAAGCCGCCAAGGCAACCACACTTGCCGGATACAGCATCACTATCGCAACTCAGGCCCAAGCCGAGGCGGGTGTAGATGACACCGCGCCGATGACGCCACTGAAAGTGGCGCAGGCCATTGCTGCATTTGCTCCGAAACAGAAACAGATCCAGTCGATTGCCGCCGTGGTCGCAGCCAATGCGTTGACGCTCACGCTTAACCCGACATCGCTGGATTTTCGGGCCAATGCACTGACCAGCGGAGCAGTAAATACTCGTTCAGTAGGTGCAGCAATCTCACTGGTTGTGCCATCTGGGGCCACGCTAGGCACAGTCAATGGGCAGGCTGCGAGGCTGGCACTGCTGGCCATCGACAATGCTGGCACGGTTGAGCTTGCGGTGGCCAATTTGGCAGGAGGCGTCAACCTGGACGAAACCTCGCTCATCTCAACTGTGGCGATTAGCGCTGCAGCAACCAGCGCCAGCGCCATCTACTCCACAACAGCACGTGCTTCTGTACCGTTCCGTGTGGTTGGATTTATCGACATCACCGAAGCCGCTGCAGGTACTTGGGCGACAGCACCAGCGACAATTCAGGGGCAAGGTGGGCAAGCATTAGCGGCGCTGATGTCTATCGGATATGGGCAGACTTTGCAGAATGTGGCCGCGAGTAGAGCGCTGGGAACAACTTACTACAACACTACCGGGCGTCCAATTTTTGTATACGTTGCGGTGAATGGCAGCACCAGCGCGGCAACGGCGACTGTGAATGGCATTGGGCTGCCGATCTGGATTCCTAATGTTTCATCATCGAACCAGGGCAGTTTTATCGTGCCACCGGGCGGTTCATATGTCGTTAACGGCGGCAGCCAAATCGGAGCATGGATTGAGTTACGGTAAATCGGGGGAAATGACATGACAATCTGGTACAACGAAAAAGACGGCTCTCTCCATGATGATATGGACGGAACTGCCCTGAGCCTTCCAGGCTGGCCAAAAGGAATGGTAGAGGCGACAGAAGAGCAAATTAATCCGCTGGGCAATACCCAGGCCGCCAAGATTGCTGCTATTGATCTTGCATACTCTGCCGCTGTAACTGCAAATATCAGCTTCACGACAGAGGCTGGAGAAAACGCGATATTCCAAGCAGACGAAAATAGCCAAAAAGTACTATCAGATTCTGCACAGGGATACGATATGGTCGGTACAGTTCCTGCGGGATTTTTCTGGAGATCAGCAGATAACAAGCCGGTGACTTTCACTTTGGCAGACCTGAAAGGACTTTACCAAGCGATACTGAATCGTGGATGGATGGAATTCCAGAAAAGGACCGCACTAAAAGAAGATATTGCGGAAGCAACGACCATCGCAGAAGTACAGGCCATTACCTGGTAATGCCGCAGAAAGATAATGCAAAAAGCCCCACTTCGGTGGGGCTTTTGTCATCAGCGCGGGCTGATCTGCTGCATGCCTTGCGTCAGCCGGTGCGATTCATATTCCAGCGCGGCTGCACAGCTGCGGGTGAAAAAGCCGATGCTGGGATCATCGTAGCTTTCAGCCAGGGTGCCGCCCAATTTGCGCATGCAGATGCACAGGTTTTCCAGCGTCTCCCGGCTGGTGCTTCCGATAAGTGGGTTTAGTGCCGCTGCGTCATGTTCTTCACGGGACATCAGATATACCTTTGTATTTTTATTAAGCGAAAGTGTAATGCCGCCGCCATTGTGACGAAGTGTGACTATTCTGTGCATCGGCGTTTTAGCCGATGCCTTGCATGGTATCGAGCGCAAAAACCAGCGCCACCAGCTGCCGGGTGCTGGCTCTCACTTCCCCTGGTGCTGGGCGGACACCCAGCTTGTGTTTGATATTGTCGAGGTGCTGGCGCAGCGTGCGGGTGCTGATGCCCAGCTGCCGGGCGCTGGCCTGATAGCTGTGGCCGGCGGCCATCAGCAGCATGATTTCCACTTCCCTATCCGTCAGGCGGTTCAAGTACGATTGCCGAACCTGTTCGCGGGCTGCGGCATCGGCCAGCATTGCCTTGAGGTCTGCCGCCATGCTGGCTTTTTCCCGCGCCGTGAAATCCACACTAGATATAGTGGCTAGATGATTAAACAATGACAGCATATCGCTGCTGTCAGCTTGCTCCAGATAGGTCTGGAGCAGCTGAGAAACAGGATACGCCATGCGGAAAACCAGAAAGTTATAGGTATAAGGCCATCGTAGGTTGTGCCGAATGGCGATACAACAAGGATGAAGTGCCACCATAAATGGCAGACGGCAACATGCTCGGAACCTCACAGGAGACAAGCATGGCGCAAGATTATCATCATGGCGTCCGGGTCATCGAAACCAGCGATGGCACCCGTTCCATTCGTACCATTTCCACCGCCATCATTGGCATGGTCTGCACCGCCGACGATGCCGACCCGGTAGCCTTCCCGCTGGACACTCCCGTCCTGATTGCCGATGTAGACAAAGCCATTGGCAAAGCCGGTGTCACCGGCACGCTGGCCAAGTGTCTGGACGCCATTGCCGACCAGTGCAAGCCGGTCGTGGTTGTGGTGCGCGTCAAGAAAGGCGCAACCGAGGCCGAGCAAAACAGCCTGGTCATCGGCACCACCAATGCAGCAGGCCGCTTTACCGGCATGAAAGCGCTGCTTGCCGCACAAAACCGACTGAAAGTGAAACCGCGCATTCTCGGCGCGCCCGGTCTTGATACCTTACCGGTCACCACCGAGCTGGCTGCGCTGGCCATCCGTCTGCGCGGCTTTCTCTATGCCTATGCATGGGGCTGCAAGACGGTAGCCGACTGCCTGACCTACCGCAGCAACTTCGGACAGCGCGAACTGATGCTGATCTGGCCGGACTTCACGTCATGGGATACCACCGCCAATGCCGAGGCCATCACCTGGGCAACTGCCCGTGCCTTGGGCCTGCGCGCCTATCTGGATGAAACCCAAGGCTGGCACAAAACCTTGTCTAACGTGCCGGTACAGGGCGTGGATGGCATCAACATCGACGTAACTTGGGACCTGCAGGACCCGGCCACCGATGCCGGCCTGCTGAACTCCAAAGAAATCACCACCCTGATTCAACGCGACGGCTTCCGTTTCTGGGGTAGCCGCACCTGCAGCGCGGACCCGCAGTTTGCTTTCGAGTCCTACACCCGCACCGCCCAGGTACTGGCCGACACCATGGCCGAGGGCCAATTCTGGGCGATGGACAAGCCCATGTCCCCCACCCTGATTCGTGACGTCGTGGCCACCATCCAAGCCAAGGGCCGCAGCATGGTGAAGCAGGGCTATCTGCTGGGCTTCAACTGCTGGTTTAGCGCCGAAGACAACGACCCGGAGACGCTGGCCGCTGGCAAGGCATGGATCGATTACGACTACACGCCGGTACCGCCGCTGGAAAACCTGATGCTGCGCCAGCGCATCACCGGGCGCTACCTGCTGGACTTCGCGTCCAAGGTCAACAGCTAACCATCAGGAGACAGAACAATGTCCGCACTGCCGCGCACCCTGCGCAAATTCAACACCTTCCTGGACGGTGTCAGCTTCATTGGCGAATGCCTGGAACTGAAGCTGCCCAAGATCGCCATGAAAACCGAGGAGTACCGGGGGGCCGGCATGATTGGCCCGGTGAAGCTGCTCAAGGGCCTGGAAGCCCTCGAAATGGAAAGCACCTACAACGGGCCGATCAAGGAAATCTTTGCCAGCTTCGGCGCTGAGCAACACGATGCCGCCCTGATTCGCTGGATGGGCAGCTATTCCCGCGAGGATACCGGCGAGACTCAGGCTATCGAAATCACCTGCCGTGGCCGCCACAACGAACTGGACTTGGGCGACGCCAAGGCCGGCGATAACGGCAGCTTCAAGGTCAAGCACGATCTGACCTACTTCAAGCTGGTGGTGGATGGCACCGTCTGGCTGGAAATTGACGTGGTCCACGACATCTTCATTGTCATGGGCGTGGACCGCAACGCAGAACACCGCGCCAACGTCGGCCTGTAATCCACACCCTACCCGGCCCGCAGCAGCGGGCTGGTTTCTCACGCATAAGGAAATACCACCATGTCCATCACCATCACCCTGCAAACCCCGCTGACCCGTGGCGAAACCGAAATCAAGGAAGTCACCCTGCGCAAGCCCGGCACGGGAGAAATGCGCGGCCTCGCCCTGTCCGACCTGCTGCAGATGAACGTGAACGCGCTGCACAAGGTGCTGCCGCGTATCAGCAGCCCCATGCTGACCGAGGCTGATGTCGCCAAAATGGACATTGCCGACTTCACCGAAATGGCCAGCGAGGTGGCTGGTTTTTTGCTGAAGAAATCGCCGGAAGCGTAAACCCGCTGCCGGGTAGCGTAGAGGACGCCATTGCAGACATCGCCCTGGTGTTCCACTGGCCACCCTCTACCTACGACACCATGCCCCTGGCCGAGCTGGCCGACTGGCGGGAACAAGCCCGCCGCCGCTGGGAAACCGAAGACACATGAGCAACAAGCTAAGACTGGAAGTCGTGCTGGCAGCCGTCGATAAGATGACGCGCCCGTTGAAAGACGCCATGGCCGGCAGCAAGGGGCTGGCCGCCACGGTCAAGGCTACCCGTGAGCAGCTGTCTGCCCTGAACAAGACTCAGGGCAGCATCAGCGCATGGCGCAAGCTGTCCAGCGAAAGCAAGGACATCAAGAAAAATCTGGACGGGGCAAAGCAGAAGCTGGAGGAAGTGCGCGCCCAGATGGACAAGGGCGGACAGGCCAGCGAGAAGCTGGCGCGCCAGTTTGCCAAAGCGGAAAAAGCGGTGGACACCCTGACCATGGCCCACCGCAAAAAGCTGCAGGCCACGCGGGACGCCAGTGCCGCCCTGGACAAAGAAGGCATCAGCACCCGAAATCTGGCCAATCAGGAAACCGACCTGAAAAACCGCATTACCGCCACCAATGCCGTGCTGAAAACACAGGAAGCGGAGCTGGCCAAGGTGGGCCGGCGCCAGCAGCAGTTGGTGGCCGCGAAGTCCAGATACAGCAAGGGCATGGAAGCCCGCGACAAGGTAGCCGGAGCCGGGGCCGGTTCGTTGGCTGCAGGTGGTGCTGCAGGTGCTGCGCTGGCTGCGCCTGTCAGTGCCTATGCCCAGGCCGAGAACGCCGCCATGCAGCTGCGCGTGGCCATGATGGGCAAGGGTGGCAAGGTGAGCGCTGATTTCGAGAAAATCAACGCACTGGCCGAGCGGCTGGGCAACAAGCTGCCCGGCACCACCGCCGAGCTACAGGACATGATGACCATGCTGTCCCGACAGGGCATGAGCAGCAAGGCCATTCTGGGCGGTGTCGGTGAAGCCGCCGCTTACATGGGTGTACAGCTGAAACTGCCCTACCAGACCGCAGCCGAATATGCCGCCAAGCTGCAGGATGCTACCGGCGCGCTGGAATCGGACATGATGGGCGTGATGGATACCATCCAGCGCACCTATCAGGTAGGTGTGGACCCGTCCAATATGGTGGCCGGCTTTGCTAAGCTGGCTCCCGTACTAGAAATGATCAATCAAAAAGGGCTATCTGGTGCCAAGGCGATGGCCCCCTTGCTGGCCATGGCCGACCAATCAAGCCTGGTAGGCGAGTCTGCCGGCAATGCCTTCCGCAAGGTGTTCCAGCGCAGCATTGACGCCAAGAAAATTGCCAAAGGCAACAAACTGGTGGCCAAGTCGGGCGTTCAGCTTGACTTCTCCAATGGCAAGGGTGAATTCGGCGGCATGGACAAGATGTTTGCCCAGCTAGCGCAGTTGAAAAAGCTGAACACTCAACAGCGCAATAAGCTAATCGGTGAGATATGGGGCGATGATGCAGAAACCCTGCAGGCCCTGAATATCATGATCACCAAGGGCATGGACGGCTACAAGGAAATGCAGCAGAAGATGGAAGCCCAGGCTTCGCTGCAAGAGCGCGTCAACGCCCAATTGGGGACCCTCGCCAATCTGTGGGATGCCGCCAGCGGTACCTTTACCAATGGCCTGGTCAAGTTTGGCGAAGCCATCGCGCCGGAACTGAAAGAGCTAACCCAGTGGATTACCGATGTTTCCGAGGGCATGGGGAAATGGGCCACGGAAAACCCACGCCTGGCCAATGTGCTGATGAAGGTGGTAGGCATTGCCGCCATCGGCCTGACTGCATTCGGCGGGCTGGCGCTGGCCATCGCCGGCATGATGGGGCCATTCCTCATGATGCGCTTTGCCGCATCATCGCTGGGCATCGCTTTGACAAGCGGGATCGGCATTCTGGGGAAAATCGGGTCAGCCATCGGCGTGGTGGGGCGTGTCATCGCCTTTGTTGGGCGCTTGTTTCTGCTCAACCCTATCGGGCTGGTCATTACCGCCATTGCTGCCGGCGCATATCTGATCTGGCGCAACTGGGACACGCTGGGTCCGAAGTTTGCCGCCTTGTGGGATGGCATCAAATCAGCAGTCGGTAGTGTTTGTGGCTGGGTAACGGATTTCCTGATGAACTGGACCATCGTCGGTTTTGTGGCAGATCACTGGAAAGATATTTCCGCCATCACCGTGGCCTTGTGGGGAGTCATCAAAAACGGTGTGGCCACGGCGGCAGGTGCCATTGTTGATCTACTGATGAACTGGACCATTGTCGGTGTCGTTGTGCGGCACTGGGACCAGATCAAGGCCGGCGCGCTGGCATTCTGGGAAGGCTTTAAAGATATTGCAGTGGCAGCAGGCCGAGGTATCGCCACATTCTTCATGGACTGGACTTTGCTCGGGCTGATCGTCAAGCACTGGGACAGCATCACAGCGTTCCTGTCGGGCCTGGTCGGAAAGTTTGTCACCATCGGCAGCCAGATCATGCAGGGGCTGATTTCCGGTTTTATCAGTGGTATCGGCCAGCTGAAAAATGCCATCAATGGTGTCGGTGAAAATGCCATTAACTGGTTCAAGGAAAAGCTGGGCATCCACTCCCCTTCCCGCGTGTTTGCCCAGCTGGGCGGATTCACCATGGCCGGCCTGCAGCAAGGTATTGCCGGTGGGCAGGATGGCCCATTGTCTGCCGTGCTGGGGGTGGCCAAGCGGCTGACCGCTGCCGGGGCTGGTATTGCGCTGGGGGTAGCCGGACCTGCCATGGCCAATCAGCTGGACCAGCGCGGGCCGATGCGCGCCACGCAACCAGCTGCGGCCATCACCGCCCCTGCGCCAATCAGCATTGTCATTCACGCCGCGCCGGGCATGGATGAAAAAGCACTGGCCCAGGCCGTAGCGCGAGAACTGGCAAAGCAGCAAAACCAACAAGCGGCCAACCGCCGCAGCCGCTGGGGAGATAGTGACTGATGCTTGGTCTACCGATGCTGGCCTTTGGCCTGTTCGTGTTCAACATGGACACCCTGCCCTATCAGGATTTCAAGCAACGCTATGGCTGGCGCTGGGCCAGCAACTCCCGCGTGGGATTGCGCCCGGCTTACCAGTTTCTGGGCAAGGATGAAGAAACATTCACCTTGTCCGGCGTGCTGATGCCGGAGCTTACCGGCGGCGATACTGCGCTAGACCTGCTGCGCCTGCAGGCCGACCAGGGCAAGGCGTGGCCGCTGCTGGAAGGCACGGGCACCATGTACGGCTTTTTCATCATGGAAGGGCTGGACGTGGGCCGTACCGAGTTTTTCAGCGATGGCAAGGCGCGGCGCATTGAATTCACCATTACGCTGAAACGGGTAGATACCAGCATGATGGATCTGCTGGGTACCATCACCCGCAGCATTCTGGAGCTGGC
>Ga0187843_10001745_pt1 | contig 13558 bp, 9 predicted proteins | sample SpaLakP09_SKY_43_FD_134516 | JGI IMG/M metagenome (GOLD analysis project Ga0187843, IMG submission 134516) | Oligotrophic lake water microbial communities from Sparkling Lake, Wisconsin, USA - SP09_SKY_43 | ecosystem: Environmental > Aquatic > Freshwater > Lake | place: USA: Sparkling Lake... | reverse complement strand
GTTAGATCACGAAGTTAGCGTGCAAGAAGCCATTCAGACGTATTTATTCAATACCCAAGTGATTACCCTGCCGTCGGGCGATATGGCAATCATTGCCCCAACAGAATGTCGGGATCATCCGCGAGTTTCAGCTTATCTTGCTGAACTAACTGGGCGTGGAACGCCAATCAAACACGTTCATTACTATGATGTGAAACAAAGTATGCGTAACGGCGGTGGTCCAGCTTGTTTACGTCTTCGTGTTGCAATGAGTGAAGCGGAGCGTCAAGCAGTGAACCCGAATGTTCTGCTAACTGATGCCCTGTTTAGCCAACTCAACACTTGGGTTGAACGTCATTATCGCGACAGTATCAGTGAAGCTGATTTAGCAGATCCGTTGCTATTGGTTGAATCTAGGACTGCGCTTGATGAGCTGACAAAAATATTGGGATTAGGTGCGGTTTATCCATTCCAACGTTAATACCCTCGCGTAAAACTACCTTACCTATCAAAGCCTCAGCAATGAGGCTTTTTTGTTAGTTTTAGTTCAGGAGGAATGGCATTTAAGAATTCTTATCATGAAGATTTAATTTCTGTTTAACACTAATCTCGGTTAAGAATTAAACGAGTAAGCAAAATCAACTTGTGTTAGATAAGAAAGCTCAACGGGTGACATCGTTAAAAATCCACGAAGCCCCGTTAGGATAATTACCTGCTGATTTAGGTAAGGGAAATAATTTCGGCTGAAGTTAAAAAGAAAAAGCCAGTCATAAGACTGGCTTTTGCAGTTTAACGATTCAAGAGGAGGTTAAATACCGCAACGAGCAGTCTCAATGAAACTTTTTGCATCATTGCCCGGTAAGTCTGTTGCCGCATCAACACCGAATGGACTATCTGAAGGACGAGCTTCTTCTTTGGTCGTATCGGCAGAATCATAATCAAGGGCAAACTTTCTAGAGTAGACGTTTTCAGTACCTACAGCGATACCGCTAACACTGACATCAACAGTCACCCATGACGCCATCTCTTTTGCATACGTTAGCGTAAAGAATGCTACGCCATCTGCGCCACCGGTAACGGTTCTTTCAACTGCAACCACATTACCTGGGGTGAGTTGACCATCACCATCAGTATCTTCCATAGGATCTTTGATACCATTTTTATTGGTATCTTCTGAGAAACAGAAAGGATCGTTAGGATTGTTCGATATCACAGGAACCCATGATTTAAATGCCGCACCAACCGGACTCTTAAACCAACGGCCTTTCGCATAACGATTTGGTGATACCGAAACATTTAACTGCTGATTCGCAACTGGGTTACCAGACGAATCGGTCACTAATACCGCAAAATCTTTGTAATACAGAGTGCCATTTGTTGAACTACGGATTTTATTCCCTGTGGCAAAACGGAAGAACAAGGTGCGGTTACCCACGGCAATCGAAGTTGAGCCATTAATAGCACTATCAGCAACGAGCGATGCAGATATTTTCAGTCCCTTCGGCTGACCGCTAGTACCACCACCAGGCGAAGTTGCATCTGCTAAGAACTCAGTAGAAGCGATACCTTGTGAATTAGTCATAGCCGTCGCAGGTGATAACTGACCGCCTGCAGCATCAATCAAGCTAAACGCAACTTGCTGATTTTTTACAGGGTTATTATCTTTATCTCGAACAATGGCTTGCACTATAGATTTCTCACCAACACCTAACTGTGCAGGGAAAGCTTGGACTTCCAGCGGACCTCTTGGCACTGTAGCAACAAACTCAACAACCTTTTGTGCTTGCAATAATAAAGCACCAGCGGTTGATGCTGAAACGTTAGCAAGACCTGCAAACTCGGCTCTCATAAACACAGTTGCTTCACCCGCAGCATCAGTGCTGCTGGAGGTCACAATGTTCTTGCTAGCGAGACCTGCTGCAGAAGCTGCGACATAACCACGAGTTGTAGCAAATGTAACTGATTCGCCCACCATTGGTGAAGTGTTACGGGTCCATTTAATTTTCGCACTGGCATCTGAATTTAAAGGAATTTCAGGGATTACCGCTTCACCAACAGGCTTCACATAAGCAAAGGCATCAGAATTGATGACTATCGTGAATGATTTAGTCACGCCCAAAGCTGAAACTGTAATCACGTCAGAACCTGGGATTGAAGCCGTGTACTTAACAATCGCTCGGCCTGTGCTCGCGTCCGAGACTGGGTTTGCACTACTGAACTGGTTATTTAAACTAGAAGTCAGTTGCAGTTGGGTATTACGAATTGGTTTGGATGCCGAATCAACTAGGTCAAAACTTAAATCAACTGTACTACCAATTACCACAGCACTTGGCGCCACCACCTGAATATCAGTACCCACCACTTTAATCGTCAGCGCTGATTTCTTCGCAGCAGAACCTGCAGTCGCACTCACCACAATATTCCGTAAGGTTAAGTTGTTACGACTGGTTAAAGTGGCTGTGGCAATACCCATATTGTTGGTAACACTGGTCAGCACTTCTAATTCTGCATCTGAACCTGGTTCAATGGCAAAGGTAACTTTCGAATCTTTTAAAAGTACTTGATTTGCATCTTTCACCATTGCGGTTAATTCAACTTTGTCAGTTGCACCACTGCCTAACAATAACTTGTCAGATTGTAACAATACCGAGCTAACCGGATCTGAAGTAACAGGGCCACCATCACCTGCTGAGTCAAAAGAACGGCTTGCGGCAATTGAATCATCTGCATCTAAACTTGCGGTTAAGGTACCTGTACCATTTGTCGTACCCGCAGTCAGGCCAATCATCGCTTTACCTGTAGCATCGGTTCTCGCCGTTGCTGTTTGGTTACCAAAATAGGCCAAGCCAGCAATGTTGATGGCGAAATTGATTTGTTTATCTGCAACGGGCACGCCTGTTGCTGACTTCAACATCACAATCGCATCAAGAGGAACATCTTTTGATAATACAGAGCCTTCAACACCGGCTTTGTTTTGCAAAGATAATGTAATCACCGCTGCTTGACCCGAAGGATCATCACCGGCCGAATTAAACGCTTGCGATGTATAGGCTTGACCAGCAAAAAACGGCGTAACACTACCGACACCATTTTTGGTGCCAGCACGCAGCACCAAACGCGCAACACCATTGGCATCAGTGATTGCAGAGGCTGTTGCATTAGAGAATTTTGCCAGTGCGTTATCACTGAGCTGGAACGAGATAATTTGGCCAGCCACTGCAACTTTGGTTGAAGTTAAGGTAGCTTCAATAGTTAATGGATTTGCAAAGTTAAGGTCGTTCCCAACAGTACCATCAGCTTTTAATAAACGCAGCACCACATTGGAATCATTCCCAACCACAGTACCGTCACCGGCTGAAGTAAATGGACGTCTTACCACCACCGTCACATCAGAATCTAATGTCGCGGTTAAAGTACCAGTACCATTAGTGCTGCCTGCGACAAGGCCAATAGTGGCAAAACCATTCGCATCTGTGCGAGCCGTTGCGGTTTGGTTACTGAACGAAGCGAGACCCGCTAAATTGATACTAAAGTTAATTTGCTTATCAGCGATGGGCACGCCAGTCGTCGATGTAACTTGCACAACAGCATCAAGTGGCGTGGCTTTGTTAATTACAGACGCTTCAACACCCGCTTTAGTTTGCAGTTTTAAAGTAATAACAGCCGCTTGACCTGTTGGATCATCGCCGGCGGAGTTAAAAGCCATTGGTACATAATTCTGCCCAGCAAATGAGGGAGTTACAGTACCGACGCCGTTTTTTGTGCCGACTTTTAAAGCTAAACGTGCAACACCACGTGAGTCAGTAATCGCTGAGGCAGTTGCGTTGCCGAACTTCGCCAGAGCCGCGTCACTGAGTTGGAAAGAGATCACTTGGCCAGCTAAAGCACTTTTGGTTGAGGTAAAAGTGGCTTCAATGGTCAATGGCGTGGCCAAACTTAAATCGTTACTGACTGTGCCATCGGCTTTGAGCAAGCGAAGTGTAATATTGGATTCTGAGCCAACCACCCCTGCATCGCCTGCAGAAGAAAAGGTAATTTCAGATTTTTCACCAGACGCAAGTGTTGCTGTAATCATGCCTGCACCACTCTTGGTGCCAACCAGCAAGCCAATCGAAGCCTCGCCTGCAGCATTAGTTTGCGCAGTACCAGCACCGTTATTAAAACTTGCCAGTTCACCATCGTTTAGCGTGAACGTCACCAATTTACCGGATATGGCACCACCATTTGTTGCAGCAAGCTTCACTTTCACTGTTAAGGGTGATGCTTTGCTGACTGTGGTTGCGGCTGTACCGGCTGCGTTGGATAACGTCGAGGTTAACGTATAAACCGGGTTGGTTGTTGTACCACCACCGCCTATAGTTCCTCCTCCACCACAAGCGACTACTGCACTCATCAAAAACGCAACGAGAAGTTGCCGGATGTTTCGCATGAAAACTCTCCCTAGCTGACTCTTATAATTAGATTTTGTTAATTCTGTATCTTATCTGATTAATTTCAAATTAATGAGCATTAATTGCTAAAAATAAGCAAATTTTTCTTTTAGTACAGAAACTGTTAAATTACGGGCACTTTTTCCTAAGTTATAACTCAAGTGACCCGATGACTACAAATACTAAATTGAGCTTAACCGCTCGGATCTTAATCGCCATGGGCCTGGGCCTCCTTATTGGGGTGCTAATTCGGTTCATAATTGGTGACCAACCTGATGCTGTTCTGCAAATAGGAACCGTTCAATTTGGCCTTAAAGCTATCTTAGTTGACAGTATCTTCCATGCTGGTGGCCAGATTTTTCTTGCCAGCCTTAAGATGTTAGTTGTTCCATTAGTTCTTGTCTCGTTAGTCTGTGGAACAGCTTCCTTAAAAGATGTATCAACCTTAGGACGCATTGGCAGAAAATCCATGGGGTTGTTTATTCTGACCACTGCGCTAGCTATCACCATTGCCATTGTTCTTGCTCTCATCGTCTCACCAGGCGTTGGTGTTAACATGCCGACTGATGCGAAATATGCCGTGTCAGAAATAAAGTCTGTCACTCAAGTATTTATCGATATGTTTCCAACAAATCCAATAGATGCAATGGCTAAAGGCGAAATGTTGCAAGTTATTGTTTTTGCAGTATTGTTTGGCTTAGCAATTACACTAAGTGGCGAGATTGGCGAACGTATCCGTTTGTTTTTCGAAGACATAAATGTTGTGGTGATGAAACTTGTCGAAATAGTAATGCACTTCTCCCCTTACGGTGTTTTCTTTTTAATGGCGAAACTCTTCACCACCCTTGAACTTGAAAACTTGGAAAACATCGGCTGGTATTTTGCGGTTGTGTTCTTCGCATTAATTTTTCACGGCTTCGTTGTTTATGGCGCATTTATCATGTTCGCCGCTCGCTTGAACCCTCTGACTTTCTTCAAAAAAATGCGTGAAACTGCCATGTTTGCCTTCAGTACCGCGAGCAGTAATGCCACCGTAGCTAGCAATCTGGCGACTACTACTCATAAGTTAGGGGTCAGCAACAAAGTATCCTCTTTTACAGTCCCACTCGGCGCTACCATTAATATGGACGGAACGGCCATAATGCAGGGTGCCGCCACGGTATTTATTGCGCAAGTTTATAATATTGATTTAAGCACTGCCGATTATCTGATGGTGATCCTAACGGCAACATTGGCTTCAATTGGCACAGCAGGGGTCCCAGGTGTTGGTTTAGTGATGCTTGCAATGGTACTTGAACAAGTCGGCATACCCACTGATGGCATCGCGATGATTTTGGGTATTGATAGGCTACTCGATATGACACGCACGGCAGTGAATGTCACAGGCGATGCGATGGTTTCTTGTTTAGTCGCAAAATCAGAAGGTGTGCTTGATGAAAAAGTGTATAACGATCCAGCTGCGGGTCGTTTAGACTAACCTCATTAAGACCCAATAACATAAAGCTGATTGTGGCAACACAATCAGCTTTTTTATTGGCTTGATATTACAAGGCTTGCTAGCGCATAGGTTTTCGCGCTTAAATTTTGCAAAACCAAGCAAAACCCTTCAGACACGCCAGCGGATCATCCAACTTTTTTCGACTAGTTGAGAGGTTAGAAATTTTCGTCGAGCAAAGCCAACACCCGTCAAATCGATTTCCTCTAACAGCCGGATCTCAGCGCCAGCAAACAACTGTGCAATTTCTGCAACACTGACACTAAAAGGTGGCCCCGCTTTTTCATCTTGAGGATATTCGAGGCTAATCAGCAACAACGTGGCCGAAGGTAAATTACGCCGGAGGCTTTGCACATAACGCAACCGAAGTTCACTTGGTAACGCGATTAAGGCCGCACGATCGTAAATAAGCGTGATGTCGCTGACTATTGCTGAAGGCAGCGTAAAAAAATCACCTTGCCAGAGGCTAATCCGATTGTGCTGAAAGCAGCGATGTTCAGCCAATGTCGATTCGGTTGGGTGCAGATCCGCTTCAGCAAAAAAATCTCGACAGGCGATTGCCGAAAGCTCAGAGCCGACCACGTTAAAATGTTCCGACAAGAAATGTAAATCAGGACTCTTACCACACAATGGCACAAAAATTTTGTCCACACGCGGTAATTGAGGGAGCGCCGCAACGAGCATGGGATGCGGCGCGTCCAACTGGAACCCTAAGTGATTATTCTGCCAGCAGTTTAACCAAAACTCGGCATCCATCGGTTAGCGCCAAATCACTAAACGATTGGCTTGCTGCATTAAAGTTTTGATCGCCATTGCCGCGGAAAGACCTGCTTTTTCGGCAAAACTCTTTTTGAGTTCATATTTCACTTGAAACACTTGGCGCTGCTGCATCTGCGTTAATAGATAGTCGTCACTGGTTTTTAACTCATCAACTAACTTCAAGGATAATGCTTGATAGCCGAACCAATGCTCGCCCGTCGCAACATCATCAATATCTAAGATTGGCCGATGTTGTCGAACGAAATCTTTAAACAACACATGAGTTTCTTCCAGCTCACGTTGAAACTTTTCGCGGCCTTTATCGGTATTTTCTGCAAACATGGTCACTGTACGTTTAAACTCGCCAGCAGTGAATTGTTCCACATCAATTTTATTTTTTTTCAAAAGCTTATGGAAGTTTGGCAACTGAGCTACAACCCCGATGGAACCCACGATTGCAAAAGGTGCGGCAATAATGCGATCGGCAATACACGCCATCATATAACCGCCACTCGCAGCAACTTTATCAACTGCAACTGTTAATGGGATTTTATGTTGCTTTAAGCGATCAAGCTGTGATGCTGCCAATCCGTATCCGTGAACCACACCACCGCCTGATTCTAAACGCAACAACACTTCATCGGCAGGCTTCGCTACTGCAAGCACTGCAGTGATTTCTTCGCGCAAAGAGGCTACTTCGCCTGCGTCCATGCTGCCATCAAAATCAATAACAAATAGCCGATTTTCATGAATTTTCTCTGCCGATTTCTGTGTTTTTTGCCATTGCTTGTATTCTTTCTTGCCTAAAAGTTCTTGCTGTAAACCACTTAGAAGATGCTGATAATCGGCACTTAAATCGTCAAAATTGAGATCGCCCTTCCCTGCCTTTGGTTTCATCGCCGCCATCAGCGCCATGACCAACACCGCACCGATTGCTAATACGATGGTGACTGCTTTCGCCAAAAACATGGCGTATTCAATTAAAAAGTCCACTTCTATTCCTTCTGTCCAAAAATGTCTGCTTATTGTACGCGCGGTTACCAATTAACAAAAGTGCGCATCGTCTGCTAACGATGTGGCGTGCGACATCGCCAAGAAATTCGGCTAAGACAGCCTTCCGAAATCCAGTCAGAGACTTGTTGCTAACCGCTCATAAAAAAAGCCCGGCGTTGCCGGGCTTCTAACACACCTAAAATGCTTATTGTGCTTTTAACACCGATACGTCGGTCACTTGCACCGCCGCACCACGAGTTACGAAGAAGCTAGCAGTTTGACGTTGCATTTCCGCAGTAGCCGTTGCGCTTGTTGTTGGGCTTAAAATCGAGCTATGGTCACCAAAAATAAAGCGTGACATTGATGCGCGAGTGACAGCCCAACCGCCTGCAGTTGCTGGAATTGTTGCTACACCAATTAAACGAGCTAGAGGCTCAGTACCCGCCAAAGGCATATTAACAGCCTGATTAGGGATCACTTGGTCAGGTAAGCTTTTCGAGCCGTCACCCAGTGTACCACCACCAACAACTTCAATTACATGCACTTTCGCACCAGAAGCAACTAATGCCGAAGCATAGTTATTCGGGTCGCCAGCTTCAGTCACTGTTTGTGCAGCAAAAGCAAACTGAGTCAAAGTGGCATTAATTGCAGCTAAAGTTGCAGTTTTACTATTTGCAGTAAGTGAGGCAAGGTATGGGTTTACTTTCGTTGAAGCACAACCAACAAAAGTCGCTGCATCAGCGCCACAGCTTGTACCGATGAATGTTTTAAAATCACCAGATAAGGTTGCAGAACCCAACAGCACGTTTGCTTTGATCAAATTACCAAAAGATGCAGATTCCAACAGGAAGTTTGCAACGGCACCGCCTGGCATCGCCAGAATGGATGATTTGATGTTATACAATGCATCTGCTTGCGCAACACCGGTGCTGGTATTCGCTAGAGCAACCATTGAGGTGCCTGTAATGGCGCCTAATGAATGTCCTAAGAACTGCACATCTTGGGTATTTAATAAGCCTGGTTGGTTGTTAAAGTTCAAGCCTAAGCGTAAACCCAACATATCAGCGACACTTTGACGTAAGTTATCACGCGTGACTAACAAATCGGCCAAGTTCATGTAGTCAGTTGCATTGCCTGAAATTGGCTGGCCATTTTTCAAACAACTTGAGCTTGATGCATTGACTTCATCTTTACCATCACCATTGGTATCGAAACCACGGCTACCATGTAAAGGGTGATCAATTGCAATGGTCGCAAAACCCTGTGCTGATAAAGCACCCGTTACCGCAAGCATATTTTCTTTACAAGAAGTAATACCGTGTTGCAGGATCACAACTGGCCAACCTGCCGCAGGCTTCACTAAACCGTAAGTCGGGTTAGGCACAGTCATTTGCACTTGCAATGTTTTGACCGAGTTGGTTTTAGGGATAACGTTAAACTTAGTTAAATGACGCTTCGAATCTAAACCAAAGTCACGCAATGCGCCACTGCTTGCCGCTTTACAGATGGCATTATTTTGCATCTGAGCAGGGTTAGTGATCCCACCTTCCAAAGCAGTTTTTTGTGCTTCCGTAAGGGATGCGATAATAGCTCCACTGTCACAACGAGCCATCCAGCGAGTTGACAAAGCCGCTTTTGGCTCTGCAGTTGTAGAGTCACCCAGATAATAAGGTAGAGAAATTGACCCCGTGTACAACTTCGCTAATTTAAAGAGGAACCGAGGATCCTGTGGATTATCTGGAATCGTTTGACCTGGGAAAATTGCTTGTGACACTAATAAACCTGTGTCAGCGACACCAACCATCGGCGGCGTATTGTTATTTAATGCGCTTGGCAACATCAGTTGCTTCACAGTAGATAACACATTAGTAGTCGATTGCGTTGTGATCGCGGCAGTATAAATGATGGTCTCTTTCGCGATACTTTGCGTCATCACTGCATTTTCAAAACTGTTAATGACACCTTGCAGTTGACGTTGCGACTCAGAGCCTAATGGCATGGTCGCTAAGTCTTGTTTAACCAACTCGTAAGTTGTTGAAGGTGCAATAGAGCGGCCCTCAGAATCACGCAAATTGTTGGTTAACACTAAAATATAAGTCGTCGCCGCTTTTAAAGGTTTCAGTGGAATAACCGCAATATTATTACCCACTGCTTTAGTGACGAAATCGGTACCGTAAGTTAACTGACCGACAGATTTACATGCAACACCACGAGGAACCGCGCGGCATGAAGCGTCAGGAGAACTAGGATCACCCATCAACACTTCGACCAAACGCACAGAGTCAGGGCGAGCAGCGGTTGCTGCATCAAGACTAACTCCACCAGGCACTGCTAACTCAATGCTAAATGGGTTTTGAGTAGACCAGCCATCCAATGCACCCAGTGCCGTTTGCGGATCAGCGTAGTTTGGTGATGCCACAGCTTCACCAGGCATCACTAACGTACCGTCAGTTGAACCGGAAAACAGCAGATCGTTTGGAACTGAAACTTTACTTGCAGTTGGATCAAACACCACGCGACTCAGTGGTAACGTATTACCATCAGCAGCTACATCGGCTTTAATATCTTCGAGTTTATCACCACCACAACCTGTCAATCCTAGCGCGCTGGTGACAGCCAAGCTAATCAGAAGCTTCTTCATATATTCTCCCCGTGTCCTGATTTTTTATTATTTTTTGCCAAGGTTGTGTATCAACCTAGGTTTTAGAATTCCTGTTTCATTAGCTGTCAACAGCTAAGACCAGTTAAACTTAACCCAATCAGAAAAAATTCGCTAGGGCTAAACTAAATATCTCTGAAGAAAGGTGCAAATTAACCACAAAAGGGGTATTCTGCGCCGGATTTTTTCAGTGGCCCGAGGTTGAATTTTATGCAAGATTTTCAGGCAAAACCCCATGAATTAGCGGGTAAAACTATCTTAATTACTGGCGCTGGTGATGGTATAGGCCGCCAAGCTGCACTATCTTTCGCCAAACACGGGGCCACAGTGATTTTACTGGGAAAAACCGTAAAAAAACTCGAAGCGGTTTACGATGAAATTCTCGCTGCAGGTGGCAGTGAACCCGCGATAGTGCCACTAGATCTGAATGGTGCGACCAAGCAAAACTATATCGATATGGCGTCAACTATTGCGGCAGAATTTGGTAAATTAGACGGCCTTCTCCACAACGCTGGGATTTTAGGCGTATTAACCCCATTTACTCATATTGATTTAGAAACTTGGCAGAAAATACTGCAGGTCAACTTAACCTCGTCAATGTTAATGACCCAAGCATTATTGCCAATCATGGCTAAAGCCGAGAACGCTTCTTTAGTATTCACCTCATCAGGTGTTGGCCGTAAAGGTAAAGCTTATTGGGGCGCCTATTCAGTGAGTAAGTTCGCCACTGAAGGGATGATGCAGTTAATTGCTGACGAATACGATACCAGCAATATCCGCACGAATTGTATCAACCCAGGCGCGACTCGCACCAAAATGCGTAATGCGGCTTACCCAGGTGAAAACCAATTGGATTTGCAAACGCCAGCGCAAATTATACCGACGTATCTTTATCTGATGTCCGATGCGAGCATTGGCATTAACGGTCAATCGTTAAACGCGCAGTAATCCGCAGGTGCGGGTGATACCAGTATTGCGGATCTAAAAATTGCCAGTGGCAAAGTGTCACTGGCAATCATCACTGAACTTCTATTTCAAAACTGTGACATTCGGTCCCAAACTATGACATTTAGATGTAGTCATTAAGTCGCAGTTAAATAATAAAAAATTACATGCACAATAGTTCGGTTAAATTAAACCGCACTATTAACGCTTTTCTAGAATTTCTTCGTTATTTGCAGCAGCCCATTCATTCCAAACATCAACTTTAACGTTAAAGTTTTCTAATGCTTGTGCTCCAGCATCAGCTAATAAACTGCCGATTTGCTTTTGATATTTTGCTTCAACTTTATTGAATTCTAAAACTTCGATGCCACGGTCATTCAGACCTTTTTTCATCGTATGCGTTTTTAACAACTTTAAGCTGCCATTTTCAACATAAAAATACTGAGTTTCAGGGTTGATAGTTTTGAATTTCGGCTTCACAGGACGTTTGCCAACTTCTTCATCAACTGTTACATCTTCGGCAATTGGACTAATCACGCCATCTGCACTTTGTTTGTAGCCTAATTGCTCAAGGGTGTAACCTTTAGCTTTAACGAATTCAAGCAGTTCAACTATAAAATCTGATTCTTTTTGACGTTCAATCAGAATAGAGTTTAAAACATCGATTACTTCCTGTAATTTGACAACAGACAATTCTTTTGCTGCTTTCTTTAACTCGCGTTTATCAAGTAATAATGACATAAAGCTCTCCTCATTTAGAAACAAAAAATAACTGCCTTATAATATGCGTAAATTTGCAATAAGGAAACTATGAAAGGAAATGAAACACTATTTAATTGTTTTAATGGAGCACTCAGTTTATTTTTACCGCCTTTGTTGGTCATCGACTCTGCTGGTCGGTGCTGGCAATTTACGCAAAATAAGGTAAGGTAGCGACTTCGCAGGACTGAGGATTTGCTATGCGTTCGTTGAAACATCTGTTTGAAAACAATAAATCTTGGGCCGATCGGATAGAGCTTGAAGCGCCAGGTTTTTTCAAAAAACTGTCCGAACAACAGGCGCCTGAGTATCTTTGGATTGGATGCTCCGATAGTCGCGTGCCAGCGAATGATATCGTTGGTCTTTTACCAGGCGAGCTTTTCGTCCACCGCAATGTTGCTAATTTGGTGTTGCATTCAGACATCAACTGCTTATCGGTATTGCAATATGCAATTGATATCCTAAAAGTTAAACACATCATTGTCTGCGGTCACTACGGTTGCGGCGGTATTAACGCGGCAATGAACAAGCAACGTGTGGGCTTTGTCGATAACTGGCTTCGGAACATTAAAGACGTTTATGCGATGCATCGCGACGAAATCGAAGCCATTGGCGATGAAGCCGGACGGCAAAATCGTATGTGTGAGCTCAACGTGATGGAGCAAGTGCGAAATGTGTGTCACACCAGCTTTGTGCAAGAAGCTTGGGAGCGCGGTCAAGAGCTCACAGTGCACGGTTGGGTTTACAGCTTGCGCAATGGTCGTATCAAAGATTTACGTGTGAGCAATTCCAACGCCAGCCAAATTGATAATATCTATGCGCTTGATCTTGCTACAGACGAATTTATTAGTGAAAAATAACCCTTCATGCTCAAAATAAACAATGCCACTGTTTACATTAAATAGTGGCAATGTTGGCGGCAAGTGAGATCTCGCATCAGAAACAACTGATTAAATTCACATAGTGAAAGTAATCAGTCTGCATTCTGCTGATAAAAATCAAGCATTTGTTGTTCCACTGATTGGGAAAAATCTTTCATCTGAATGGCGTATTGTTCTAAAAATCTATCCTCATCCGTTGTTGCGACAAATGTCGGCACCGTCGAAGGCTTGCATTGTTCATCTAAGGCAACAAAAGTGATAATGCAGTGATTCGTTTCCGCAAGTTTTGTCTCTTGCGTCGTGCCAGAACGCACTTGAATAAAAATATGCATGCTACTGGTGCCGGTGTGGACAACTTTTGCGTCAAGTTCAACTAAATGCCCTACCAGAATAGGCCGACGAAACCGAATAGTTCCAACCGATACCGTCACACAATATTGTCCGCTCCAACGCGCAGCACAAGCATAAGCGGCTTGGTCAATCCACTTCATCACCATCCCCCCATGCACTTTACCGCCGAAATTGACATGAGTGGGTTCAGCTAAAAATCGAAACTCTACGTTGCGGACATGGTCGGACATTAGACTTCCTCAAAACAATTCAGGTATTTTTGGACAACACAGGGTATTTTCCAAACAAGGCTATTACAAAATAACAG
>Ga0187843_10001743_pt1 | contig 13566 bp, 10 predicted proteins | sample SpaLakP09_SKY_43_FD_134516 | JGI IMG/M metagenome (GOLD analysis project Ga0187843, IMG submission 134516) | Oligotrophic lake water microbial communities from Sparkling Lake, Wisconsin, USA - SP09_SKY_43 | ecosystem: Environmental > Aquatic > Freshwater > Lake | place: USA: Sparkling Lake... | reverse complement strand
CGGCGGGGATCCCCGCCGAGGGCCGCAGCATGGTCGGTCACCCAGCGCACCGAAGCGGCGCAGTCCTCGAGAAAGTCCGGAAACCGCACCTGGGGGAACAGCCGGTAGTCGGGAACGACGGTCAGGAAGCCCTGGGCCGCCAGGGCCCGACCGGCCCAGGCATAGTCGCTGCGGCGACCGGAATCCCAGGAGCCGCCATAGAAGAACACGGCCACCGGTTCGGAACCTGCCGCCTCGGGCGGGGCAAAGACATCCAGCCTCTGGCGCGGCCCGGGACCGTAGGCCTGGCCCTGCAGCGACACCCGCGCGGCGTCCTTCGGAGTCAGGGTTGCAAACATCGAAAGGGGGGAACAGGCCGCCGCGAAGGACCCCGCAAGGGCGGTAAGCCCTACCCGCCGCGTCATCGACCGCTCCGTCATGTCCAGCTCCACCCTGCCCGTTCAACCAAGATACGGGCAAAACGCGTCGCGGGACGACCTGTTTTCAACGGGCCTCGACCAGTTTGCCGATGGCCTCCAGATAGAGACCGAAGGCCACGCGACCGCTTTCTGTCAGGCTGACCCGCGTCAGGGGCTTACGACCGACGAAACTCTTGTCGATCCCGACATAGCCGGCGTCCTCGAGCTTGCGCAGGTGGACCGACAGGTTGCCGTCCGTGACCGACAGCTTGGCCTTCAGGGCGTTGAAGTCCGAGACTTCGGCGCCGGACAGGAAGGCCATGATCCCCAGCCGCACCCCGGCCGTGAATGACATCGTCGATGTGGTCGATCTCGAAATCGTCCATCACGCCCTCCTAGACAATGTCTGAGGGTTCCTGGCGCATCAGCGCCAGTCCCGGGAGGATCGCGAAGGCCACGAGACACCCCGCATAGGCCAGCAGCATGTGCGGGCTATTGGCCAGCAGGCCAAGTGCCACCGCCGCCGCGAAGCTGCCCAGGGAGGTCAGGCGCATCCAGCCCTTGCGCGTCATGGATGCGGCGATGGACCAGGCCGAGCCATAGAGGGCCAGGATAATCAGCGGAAACACCTGAATCACCGCTGCGTCGCCGGTGCGGTAGGCGATGACTGCAAGGCCAACCCAGATGACGAAGATCGAAAAGCCCACCGCGGACCAGGCCGAGCCGGTGGCCCGGTTGACGGTCGCCTGGGCACCCGGACGCCCCCGTGTGCGACGGATAATCAGCGTCGCGCAGACGGCGAAGACCAGGGCTGAAATCACCCAGCCGAACAGGGGAGCCCAGGGTGAAAGGCGCAGCACGCCGATCCCGATGGCCCATTGAAACAGCGAGGCCAGGCCAAAGATAACGCCGGCCGCCACCAGGATTCCACCGCCCAGCAAGGGAGCCTGACGCCCCTCTTCCGCCAGAGCCCGCATGAACGCGATATCATCGCGAATGGCCTTCATCTCGTCGGTCATGGCAAATCCTCAGCCTCTACAGGACCGGAGATAGGTCATTCACTTTGAGATGTAAAGTGCTTTTTCAGAGCTTGTAGCCACCGGCCATCAGCTTGGTGAAGACCGTCCTGGTCACCTTCACATAGCCCTTGGCCGGGTCACGGAAGTACAGCGGATCCTTGACCAGGCTCGGGTCGAAGCCCTCGGTGACCAGATCGATCTTGCGGTACTTGAAGGTGCCAGTGGTTTCGATCTCGCGCTGCAGGCGCACGAAAATCGGACGGGCATAGGCCGGCAGTTCCCGATCGACATGCTCGGCCAGCACGGCGATGTCGAACTCCGGACCGACGACCAGGGAGGCCATGCCGGCCTTGCCGTCGAGGTCGCCGATCTTGACGCCGTAGACATTGGTTTCGAGCACGCCAGGCACGCCGGCCAGGCGCTCGGCAACCTCGCTGGTGGCGACGTTCTCGCCCTTCCAGCGGAAGGTATCGCCGATGCGGTCGACGAAATAGATATAGCCGTCACCGTCCATGCGCATCAGGTCGCCGGTCCGGAACCAGGCATCCCCCTTGCTGAAGACGTCATGCAGGATCTTCTTCTCGGTCGCGGTCTTGTCCGCATAGCCCGTGAAATTGGAGCGGGCATCGTTGGCGATCTGGCCGATGCACTCGCCCACCTCGCCCGGCGCGACCTCAAGGCAGCAGCCGTCGGGACCGCGCACCGGCATCTCTGACTCGACGTCAAACTTGACGATGCGGGTATTGAACTTCTTTTTCAGATAGCCTGGCAGGCGCCCGATGGCCCCGCGGCGGCCGTCAAAGTTGAAGAACGACACATTGCCTTCGGTCGCCCCGTAGAACTCCAGCACGCCACCGACCTTGAAGCGGTCCAGCATGTCATCCCAGACATCGGGACGAAGACCATTACCGAAGATCAGGCGGATCTTGTGGGCACGCTCGTTCGTGGTCTCGGGCTGGTTGGCCAGGTAACGGCAGAGCTCGCCGATATAGACGAACATCGTGCAGTTCTCGGCGACGATGTCGTCCCAGAACTGGCTGGCCGAGAACTTCTTGCGCAGCACGATCGATCCGCCCGACAGCAGACCGGCCCCGAGGGCACAGAGGCCGCCGGTGGCGTGATAGAGCGGCAGGGTGACATAGATCCGGTCGCTGGCCCGGGCCCCGGTCGAGCCTGCAAAGCCCCGCATATAGAGCTGGGCCCGCATGTGGGTGATCTTCGCCGCCTTCGGCAGGCCGGTCGTGCCGCTGGTGAAGATGAAAAGGGCTGTGTCCTTGGCGGTCAGACCGTCCCGGGAGGTCTCGCGGTCCGGGCGCAACTGGCTGCAGCTCTTCAGGGCCTTGACCAGGTCCCTCTGATCATCGCGAACCGGACCCAGAACCCATTGCTGGACATGGCGGTCGAGACTGCCCTTGACGGCCTCGAAACAGGGCGAGGTCTCGGGATCGACGATGCAGTGCAGGGCCTGGGAGATGTTGAGGCAGTGGGCCAGGGCCGGACCGGTCAGTTGGTTGTTGACCAGGGCGGTGGCGACACCAACCTTGGAGAGCCCGTACCAGATCGCGAGGTATTCAAGCCGGTTGGGCATGAACAGGGCTACCGTCTGGCCGCGCGTGATGCCCAGCCCCTTGGCCCAGTGGGCATAGCGGTTGGCCATGGCATCCAGGTCGCCATAGGTGATCGTCTGACCTTCGAAGGTGATGGCGGGGCTCGAGGACCAGCGGTCGACGGCGGCCTCCAGATCGTCACAGATCAGGTTGGTGCTGTCCGGCGCGATGGACTTCACCCGCTTGAGGGTCCTCGTCAGCCCCTTCAGGAACTGCCACTCGCGCTTCAACCTTGTCTGCAACAGCATCAGGCCCCTCCATTCAAACAACCATTGGAGAGGGCCGCACGGCCGGTCAAGACACCGAAAGCCGCTTTCGGAAAAGGCTTGTGCAGCAAAGCCCCGACGAGGCGCGAAGCAACAGCACCGGGCGTCACTGTCCAGGCGCAGTGAAGCAGGCCGCAGTGCGTGAATGGGGCACCGCTGCCCCTCCCCTTAGCGGGATGAGGGACCGGGGCCGGGCGTCACCGCCCGGCCGGTACAACCGATCGCCGGATCTCAGCCAGCCGCCAGGCGCCGCTGATCCTCCCGTGCCGACTTCAGCTTCTCGGCGACCAGGAACGCCAGTTCCAGGGCCTGCTCGCCGTTCAGCCGCGGATCGCAGTGGGTGTGATAGCGGTCAGCGAGATCGCCCTCGCCCACCGCCCGCGCGCCGCCCAAGCACTCGGTAACGTTCTGACCGGTCATTTCCAGATGTACGCCGCCGGGGTGGACACCCTCGGCGTTGGCGATCTCGACGAAGGATTTCACCTCCGACAGGATGCGGTCGAAGGGGCGGGTCTTGTAACCGGTCGAGGCCTTCAGCGTGTTGCCGTGCATCGGGTCGGTGGCCCAGACCACCGAGCGTCCGGCGGCCTTGGTCGCCTTCATCAGGCGTGGCAGTCGGTCGGCGATCTTGTCGGAGCCGAAGCGGCCGTACAGGGTCAGGCGGCCCGGCTCGTTGTGCGGGTTGAGCACGTCAATCAGGCGCAGCAGGTCGTCGCCTTCCATGGTCGGACCGCACTTGAGGCCGATCGGGTTCTTGACGCCGCGCATGAACTCGATGTGCGCGCCGTCCAACTGTCGGGTGCGCTCGCCGATCCACAGCAGGTGGGCACTGGTGTCGTACCAGTCGCCCGAGGTGGAATCGACGCGGGTCATGGCTTCCTCGAAGCCCAGCAGCAGGGCTTCGTGGCTGGTGAAGAACTCCACCTGGTGCAGGCCCGGATGGCTTTCGGGCGTAACGCCGATGGCGGCCATGAAGGCCAGGCTTTCGCTGATCTTCTCGCTGAGCTCGCGGTATCGCGCGCCCTGCGGGCTGTCGCCCACGAAGCCCAGGGTCCAGCGATGGATGTTGTGCAGGTCGGCATAGCCGCCGTTGGCGAAGGCGCGCAGCAGGTTCAGGGTCGAGGCCGACTGGCCATAGGCCTTGAGCAGGCGGTCCGGATCAGGCGCGCGTTCTTCGGCCGTGAAGTCCATGCCGTTGATGTTGTCGCCGCGATAGGACGGCAAGGTCACGTCGCCGATGGTCTCGATCGGCTCGGAGCGCGGCTTGGCGAACTGGCCGGCGATCCGGCCCACCTTCACCACGGGCTTGCCGCCGGCGAAGGTCAGGACCACCGCCATCTGCAGGATCAGCCGGAAGGTGTCGCGGATATTGTCCGCGTGAAATTCCTTGAAGCTTTCGGCGCAGTCGCCGCCCTGCAACAGGAAGGCGCGGCCTTCGGCCACATCACCCAGCAGGCTCTTGAGACGACGGGCCTCGCCGGCAAACACCAGTGGCGGCATCTGGCGAAGCGTCTGCTCGACCCGTTCCACAGCGCCCGCATCCGGATAGTCGGACGGGATGTGCTTGGCAGGTTTCGCTCTCCAGGTGGCGGGGGTCCAACGCGCGGTCATGACGGGCTCTATAACTTCAAAGGGATGGGCTCTTACCGCAACTCGGCGGAAAAGGCAAAAATCATGCGGGCGAAAGCCCAGGTTTCAGTTCAAAGGGGCAAGTTCTCCCTCATCGAACCCCGATATGGCAGTTGCTCTTGTCGCCAGGTTGCAGGCGATCAGGGTCAGTGCCCCGAGGGCCAGCCACCATTCCTGCCAGACCCCGAAACTCAGGCCGCCGATCACGATATAGGTTGTCAGGGCAGCAGCTGCCATAGCGCCGTTGCCACGCGACCGGGCGGTCAGCCCGAGGATGCCATAGGCGACCCAGGCGAAGAACACGCCGACCAGGGCGGCCCCGACGGCCCCGAGTTCGAGCCAGATCTGCAGCGGCGCATTGTGCGTGTGCAGGGGGATGGCCGGTCCGAAGGTCCGGCTGGCATCGAGGCCCCAGCCCCGCAGTGGATGATGCTGGATATTCCCGGCCGCAAACGCCCAGATATCGAGACGCGCGTCCCACGAAGCCGGAACCAGCTTGTGGAGCGCGGCAAAGACTCCCTTCTGCACACCCGACAGAACGAGCAGGGGCGCAAAGACAAACGGCGCGGCGACGAGCGCGATCAGGGTGCCGGCCGCGACACGGCCCGCCAGCCGGACGGCGATCCAGACCACCGCGCCGACGGCCAGGGCGGCCAGAACGGCGTCGGAACTCAGGCCCCAGGCCCCGACGATGATCGCCAGGAGCAGGATGACGCTCCAGCCCGCCCAGCCCCGCCAGGCCAGGATGCGGGCCGCCGGCCAGAACAGCAGCGCCAGGGCGTAGGTCGCGATGGATACCTTCACCTTGGCCAAATCCGGCCGGATGGGATCGCCGGTCGCCTCTCTCAGGCGCTGGTAAAGTGAGGCTCCGCTCGCGCCTTCAATACCGATCATCAGGCCAAGCACCACGACACCGAGGGCGAGGGCGAGCCCGGCCCGCTCGACCCTGTCTTCCGGCAAATAGCCAAGACCCGCCACGGCCGCGCCATAGAGCGCAAGCTGGAGCAAAAGCTTCAGGCCGGTGACGGCTTCCAGGTCGCCATAGTTGCGAATGTCATTGAGGCCATGCGACGCCGGGCTCCAGCTGAGGCTGATCAGGGCCCACAGCGCCAGAAGCACCAGCACATGGGCCGGCGGCGAGATATCCTGATGGCGGGTCAGGAGCGGCGCGACCAGCAAGCCCGTAAGGGCCAGCAGGGGCGCGAAGCCGAGCGGTGCCAGATAACCGACAAGCGGAATCATGGCCGCGAGGAAGTAGGCGACACCCCCCAGCCAGGGGTCTCGGTATCGCCAGGTCGAGGCAGAGTTCATCCCGCGCCGCCTACATCCGCCGGGACGTACTTCTCGCGCATCGTCACAAGTTCCTCGGCCAGGGTCGGATGGACGGCGCAGGTCGAGTCCCACTGGGCCTTGGTCACGCCCATCTTCAGGGCGATGGCGGCCATCTGGATGATCTCGGGCGAGTCCGGTCCCACGACATGGACACCAACGACCCGGTCATCGTCCTGCTTGACCACCAGCTTGATCAGGCACCGCTCCTGTCCGCCGTAGAAGGTCACCTTCATGGGCCTGAACACCGAGCGATAGATGTCGACCTTGCCGAACGCATGACGGGCCTCGGCCTCGCTCATGCCCACCACGCCGACGGGCGGCTGGGAGAACACGGCCGAGGCGACCATCTCATGGTCGAAGCTGGTCGGATTGCCGTAGAACTCGGTCTGGGCGAAGGCCGCGCCCTCGCGGATGGCCACCGGCGTCAGGTTGATGCGGTCCGTGACATCACCGACCGCCCAGATGCTGTCGACGCTGGTCTTTGAGTGCGCATCGACCGCGACAGCACCGCGAGCATTCAGCGCGACGCCGACAGCATCCAAACCCAGGCCCTCGACATAGGGCTCGCGCCCCGTGGCGAACATCACCGCATCGGTCTCAAAGGTCAGACCGTTGTTGAGGTGGCTGACGAGCCCGGCCTCGGTCTTCTCGATGCTCTCGTGCGAGCAGCCCAGCACCACCTTGATGCCGCGCTTTTCCAGCTCGTCGGCGAGGTGGGCGCGAACGTCGTCGTCGAAGCCGCGCAGGATGTTGGCCCCGCGATAGAGCAGCGTGGTTTCAACACCGAGACCGTTGTAGATCCCGGCAAACTCCACGGCGATATAGCCGCCGCCCACCACCAGAACCCGCTTGGGCAGTTCCGGCAGGTGGAAGGCCTCGTCCGAGGTCATGCCGAGCGCCGCGCCGGGGAAGTCCGGCCGCGTCGGACGGCCGCCGGTGGCGATCAGGATCCTGCGCGCCGTATAGCGGCCGCCGTCCGTGCTGCCTTCCTTGGCCAGAACCTCGACCGTATGGGGATCGATCACCACCGCCTTGCCGTGCAGCAGGTGCGCCCCGGCCTTCTGCAGATTGGTGACATAGATCCCCGACAGGCGGGCGATCTCGACATCCTTGTCGTGCAGGAACCGCTTACAGTCGAAATGCGACTCGCCGACGCTCCAGCCAAAGCCGGCGGCGGTCTTCAGCTGGCTCGAGACCTCGCTGGCATAGACCATGAACTTCTTGGGCACGCAGCCGCGCACCACGCAGGTACCGCCCACGCGGTACTCTTCGGCCACGGCGACCCTGGCCCCCGACAACGCCGCCAGACGGGCCGCCCGCACGCCGCCGGAGCCGGCACCGATGACAAACAGGTCGAAATCGTAGTCAGCCATCGGGAACTCCAGCCAGGCCAGGAACAGGTGTGACGGTCTATCTAGGGGCTCAGGGCGTCAGGCGCACGATGCCGCCGTCAGTCCCCAGCAGGGCCTCGTCGGCGAGATCCAGAAACAGGCCATGGTCGACCACGCCGGTCACAGCCTTCAGCGCCGCGGCCAGGGCCGCCGGCTCCTCGATGCGGCCCGAGGCCATGTCGTAGATCAGGTTGCCACCGTCGGTCACCACCACGCCCCGGTCGGCCATGCGCAGGCGCGGCGGCGGCAGATCAAACTCTGCGGCGATGTCGGCCAGCCTCTGTCCGGTATGGACGTGACCGAACCGCACGACCTCAATGGGCAGCGGGAACTTGCCCAGCAGCGGCACGTGCTTGGCCGCGTCAGCGATGACCACGCAACGCTTGGAGGCTTTCCAGACCAGCTTTTCGCGCAGCAGGGCCGCGCCGCCGCCCTTGATCAGCGACAGGCCCGGACCGATCTCGTCGGCACCGTCGACGGTCAGGTCAACAGACTTCACATCGTCCAGGGCCGCCAGGGCGATGCCAAGCTCGCGGGCCAGGTTGGCTGTGGCATCCGAGGTCGGCACGCCCCGGATGTCCAGCTTGCGCGCCGCCAGGGCCTTGACGAACCAGGCGGCCGTCGAGCCGGTGCCCAGCCCCACGACCATGCCGTTTTCAACGAGTTCTGCGGCGGCTTCGCCTGAAAGGCGCTTTTGATCGTCGGCGCTCATTTCTGCTCCTTCTTTGCGGCCCTGGCCTTCTTGGCGAGCTTGGCTGCCCGGAAGGCATCGGCCCAGTCGCTCTTGTTCTTCTGGTCACCACGGGCAATGGCCAAGGCCCCCTTGGGGACGTCCTTGGTAATCACCGAGCCCGAGCCGGTCATGGCCCCGTCGCCGATCCGGACCGGCGCGACCAGGGCGCTGTTGGAGCCGATAAAGGCCCCGGCCCCGACATGGGTCTCGAACTTGTCGAAGCCGTCATAGTTGCAGAAGATCGTGCCGGCCCCGATATTGGCCTTCTCGCCCACCGAGCCGTCACCCAGATAGCTGAGATGGTTGGCCTTGGCCCCGGCCCCGACCCTGACCTTCTTGACCTCGACGAAGTTGCCGATGTGGGCCTCGGCCCCGATCTCGGCGCCTGGACGCAGGCGGGCGTAAGGACCGATAAGAGCTCCTTCGCCGACCGTCGCCCCCTCCAGATGGCTGAAGGCCTTGATCACCGCGCCGGTCGCAACCGACACGCCCGGCCCGAAGACCACGAACTGTTCGACCGTCACCCCGGCCTCTATGCGGGTATCCCAGGCCAGGTGCACCGTGTCCGGGGCCGGCAGGGTGACGCCCTCGACCATCAGGGCGTGGCGGCGGCGCTTCTGCCAGACCGCTTCCGCAGCCGCCAGTTCGGCCTGGGAATTGACCCCCTGGACCGAAGCTTCCGGGGCAAAGGTCGCGCGCGTCGCCAGGCCCCGCCCGTGGGCAATACCGACGACGTCGGTCAGGTAGTATTCGCCATTGGCATTGGCATTGCCGACCTGGGCGAGGATATCGAACAGGGTCTTGCGGTCTGCGGCGAGCACGCCGGAATTGCAGTGCTTGACCTGCTTGACGCTGGCATCGGCGTCCTTGGCCTCGACAATGCGCAGCAGCACATGGTGCGGGGCCAGGATCAGACGGCCATAGGCCCCTGGATCGGCGGCCTCGAAGCCGAGAACGGCGACATCGGCTCCCGACGCACGCAGGTCAAACAGCGGCGCGATGACCGGCGCGGTCAGCAGCGGGCAGTCGGCGAAGGTGACCACGACATCACCATCGAAGTCGGCCAGGGCCTCGCGGGCGGCGAGCACGGCATGCCCGGTGCCAAGCGGCGGGTCCTGCACGACCACCGCAGCCTCACCCAGACGCTTGCGGGCATGGGCCCCGACGGCCGGGCTGTGGGTGCCGACGACGACAATGATCCGGGCGCAGCCCAGGGCCTCGGCCGCATCGATGGCGTGATCCAGCAGGGCCCGCCCGGCGATCCGGTGCAGCACCTTGGGCGTCGGCGACTTCATGCGCGTGCCCTGGCCCGCGGCCAGGATCACAGCGGCCCTCGGTCGGGGCGTTTGGGCAGTGCTCATGGTCCAGACGACTCCCTGGGGGCGAACCAAAGTTGCATTAACCGGCCGTTTAGCCGAAAGGCCAGAGCAATGCATGACCTTCAAGCCCTGAACGGCGCCACGATCGCCTTTGACCTCGACGGAACCCTCGTCGATACCGCCCCCGACCTGGTCGGGGCGCTCAATACCATCCTGGTCGAAAACGGCTTGCCCCCCCTGCCCTTCGACGAGGTTCGGGTGATGGTCGGGCGTGGAGCCCGTGCCCTGCTGGAGCGTGGCTTCTCCGCCGCCGGCCAGCCGCTGGACGATGTCACCGCCCCGCCGCTGGTCGCGCGCTTCATCGAGATCTATCTGGGCCGCATCGCCCGGGAGAGCGCGGCCTTTCCGGGCGTCGTCGCGGTGCTGGCCGATCTGCGGGCCGCAGGGGCGAGGCTGGTGGTCTGCACCAACAAGCTGACCCATCTGTCGCTGGCCCTGCTGGATGCCCTGGACCTGACTCAGGCCTTCGACGCCGTGATCGGCGCTGACCTGGCCCCGCGCCCCAAGCCCGATCCCGCCCACGTGCTGGCGGCGATTGAGGCCGTCGGCGGCGATCCGGCCCGGGCGGTGATGGTCGGCGACAGCATCAATGACGCCCTGGCCGCCAATCGGGCCGGGGTTCCGGCCCTGATGGTCAGCTTCGGCTACACAGAGGAGCCGGTCGAGACCCTGGGCGGCGACCGGGTCATCCACAGCTTTTTGGATGTGCCCCAGGCCTGTATCGACCTCTTGGCCTCTTGCCCCCGGTCAAACACCGGGCTATAGGCCCGTCCCTCTCGCGGAACGGTCCCGATTTGACCGATCCCACACGGCGGATGCGTAGCTCAGCGGGAGAGCACCTCGTTCACACCGAGGGGGTCACAGGTTCAATCCCTGTCGCATCCACCATTTTCTTCCAATGACTTGGTAGATTTGCCCTATCGAGCGTCTGGTTCAAATGAACCGGAGCCGCGCAATGCGTCCATTCAAGCGCCACTTTCGCCAATCGTCAGTGTGCACTAGATTCCACCTATGGACGTAATCTTTGACAGCCCTAACCTGCGGGTTCTTCATCGGATCGGCCGCACCGACACAGCCTGGATTACCTTTGCCGCGTCTGACTGGGAGGGGGCGTTCGGGGATCGCTTCGTTGAGGCGCGCGGCGATACGGGCGTCTTTTTCATCCCGAAGGCCGACCACTGGTATCAATGCCCTGACATCTGGTCGGCTCTGCGAGAAGCCTATCTCGCCACGGCAGGACGTCGGCGCATCACCTATGGGTCATCGAAGGGCGGCTTCGCGGCTCTGGCCTATGCGCGCGAGTTACGCGCGGATCTGATCATTGCGGCCGCGCCCCAAGTCTCGATCCATCCTGACGACGTGGCCTATTTCGACACGCGCTGGACCGACATTGGCCCAAGGCTGACAGGTGGTCGGCGAGAAGCGCGCGGCGGGTGCGCCGGGATTCGCACCATCGTCTTGTATGACCCGCTACAGAGCGCAGACAGCGTTCATGCGGCCCTGATCGGTGGCAGGCACGTTCACCTGCCTTTCTCTGGCCACGCCAGCCTCCGGGCGGTAGCGCAGGCTGGTGCCCTCCCCGACCTGATGTCGGCGCTGGCTGATGATGCGCCGGAGCGACTAGCGTCCGCCATTGCGAAACTGCACGCCAATCGGAAGAAGACGCCGCACTATTTTCTGACTTTGGCTGAGTACGCTTTCGCGCACCGGTCATGGCTGGCTGCGGTACGGTTTTCTGTCAGGGCGCTATGCCTGGATCTCTCGCTTGATGCAGCGCTTTACGTTCTCGTCGAGGCCCTGACCAAGTTGGAGCGCCACGACCTAGCTGCTGAAGTTGCAAGGATCACGCTCAACACTGCTGGCCAGAAGATTGCGTTTGCCTTTGTCCTGATGCGGAACCACTGGTTCGACGATGCCGAGGCCATGCTATATCACGCCCTCGCCCATCACCCAGACGCACCCGAGGTCAGCAGCGCATTTGGAACGCTCTACCAAGCGCAGGGGCCGAAACACTACGCCAGAAGCGCCGAGTGGTTCGCAAAGGCGCTCGCTCTGCGTGACGAGCCCCAATGGCGGCTAGACCTCGAATATGTCCAAGCCGATCGCCCAGCCGAGGTCGGTGGACACGCTGGTGGAGGCAGCGTTGGGGGGCTCGGAGAAGATCAGACCCTCGCCGCCAGCGAAGACCCAGCGGCCTGTGCTCTTCATCCAGCGACTGTTGAACTAGGTACAGAAGAACAACTCGTAGACGTTTGGTACGGCCTCAAGGTTCCGCATTGCTAGGGCAGCGCTCGCCGTCACTGGCTTTCCGTCCACATTGACTTGAGTTTCCGGCAACTTCTTGCTTCACACCGAGGGGGTCACAGGTTCAATCCCTGTCGCATCCACCATTTTCTCCCCCAGCCTGAAGACCTGCCCGGCAGCGGACGGTTGCCTGGCCTGCCACGTCTGCGCCACGGATCGGGGCGCGCCGCATGGCGCCGCGCCCCTTCCCGGTTAGGCCGGACTTCACGCCAGGTCGAAGCGGTCCAGGGTCATCACCTTGGTCCAGGCCGCCACGAAATCGGTGACGAACTTTTCGCCGGCATCGGCCTGGGCATAGACCTCGGCCAGGGCCCGCAGTTGCGAGTTGGAGCCGAACACCAGATCCACCCGGGTCGCCGTCCAGCGCAGCGCGCCGGTCGCCCGATCGCGGCCCTCGAACAGGGTCTCGTCGGCCGAGGTCGCCGTCCAGGCCGTGTGCATGTCCAGCAGGTTGACGAAGACGTCGTTGCTGAGCACGCCCGGCCGCTCGGTGAACACCCCGTGGCGTGACCCGTCGGTGTTGGCGTCGAGGGCCCGCAGGCCGCCGATCAGCACCGTCATTTCCGGGGCCGTCAGGGTCAGAAGCTGGGCCCGGTCAACCAGCAGTTCCTCGGCCGACACGGTGTAGTCCGTCTTCTGATAGTTGCGGAACCCGTCAGCGACCGGCTCCAGCACCGCAAACGACTCGACATCCGTCTGGTCCTGGGACGCGTCGGTCCGCCCCGGGGTGAACGGCACCTCGACGGTGTGGCCCGCCGCCCTTGCCGCCGCCTCGACGGCCGCGCCGCCGGCCAGCACGATCAGGTCGGCCAGCGAGATCCGCTTGCCGTCCGTCCGGCCGGCATTGAAGCCGTCCCGGATCGTCTCCAGCCGCGCCAGCACCTCGGCCAGCACGGCCGGCTGGTTTACGGCCCAGTCCTTTTGCGGTGCCAGACGGATCCGGGCCCCGTTGGCCCCGCCCCGCTTGTCCGAGCCCCGGAAGGTCGAGGCCGAAGCCCAGGCGGTGGACACCAGCTGCGCCACGGTCAGGCCGGAGGCGAGGATGCTGGCCTTCAGGGTCCGCACGTCGTCGGCATCGACCAGAGGATGATCGACGGCCGGGACCGGGTCCTGCCAGATCAGGCTTTCCTGCGGCACCAGCGGGCCGCGATAGCGGCTGACCGGCCCCATGTCGCGGTGGGTCAGCTTGAACCAGGCCCGGGCAAAGGCCTCGCGGAAGGCCTCCGGATCCTCATGGAAGCGCTTCGAGATCGGCCCATAGGCCGGATCCAGGCGCAGGGCGAGATCCGTGGTCAGCATCATCGGGGCGTGACGCCGGGCCGGGTCATGGGCGTCGGGCACCAGGGCCGCAGCCCCGGCATCCTTCGGCGTCCACTGATGGGCTCCGGCCGGACTCCGGGTCAGTTCCCACTCGTGACCGAACAGGGTGTCGAAATAGCCGTTGTCCCAGCGGATGGGATCGGGCGTCCACGCCCCTTCGAGGCCGCTGGTGATGGTGTCGCCGCCCT
>Ga0187843_10001741_pt1 | contig 13573 bp, 12 predicted proteins | sample SpaLakP09_SKY_43_FD_134516 | JGI IMG/M metagenome (GOLD analysis project Ga0187843, IMG submission 134516) | Oligotrophic lake water microbial communities from Sparkling Lake, Wisconsin, USA - SP09_SKY_43 | ecosystem: Environmental > Aquatic > Freshwater > Lake | place: USA: Sparkling Lake... | reverse complement strand
GGTAGCTGCGCAGCTCGGCGCGCAGCGACTTCGGTGGCTGCGGCTGCAGCGCGGCGGCGGCGGTCAGCTGCTCCACGCGCGCCGCCCAGGCCTTGTCGCCGGCCAGGCTCACGCCGGCCAGGCTCTGGTCCAGCCAGGCGGCGCTGGCCTTGGGCAGCTGCAGCTCGCCCTTCTTTGTCTGTGCGAGCGAGTCCAGGTCGCGCAGCTGCTGGCGCAGTTGTTCGGACAGCGCCAGGTAGTGCCCCTCGGCCAGACGCACGAAGCGGCTCTTGCTGGCGCGGTTCAAGGCCAGCAGCTCCTGCAGGCCGACGACGCGGCCTTCTTCCACCTGCGCCTCGCCCGTCACACCCAGCCAGTCGCGCCCGCTGCTGACCTGGATCTGCACTGCGGCGCCATCCACCGGCAGCACGCGCACCGGCTTGCCCTTGGGCCAGGCCAGCGCGGCGATGCCAGGCAGGCCGGGCAGGCGCTCCACGGCGGCAAGCGCCTCCTCGGCGTCGGCCAGCACCCAGGGCTGGTCGGGCGGCTGCTCGGGGTCGAGAAAGGGCAGGGCCTCGATGACGGCGGCGCGGTGGCCGGCCTCGGCTGCGAGGTCGCGTTCGGTGGCCAGGCTCAGGCCTTCGTGCAGGCACATCAGCCGGGCGCGGCCCAGGCCTGGCGTGACGGCGGGGCCGAAGTCGCCAAACGGTTGGGCCACCAGCAGCAGCGACAGGCCCTCGCCCTGCGGCGTGAGACGGGCGTGCAGGCGGCTGTCGCCGGCCACGCGCTGGCCGGCGTCGGCGTCACTGTGCAGCTGGAAGTGGCCGGTCAGCACCTGCAGCGCGGCGCCCAGTTCGGCGGTTGCGTTGGCCGGCACCTTCCAGCCCTGGGTTACCAACTCGGCCACGCGGCGCTGCGTGGGCGTGATGCGGATCAGCCGCGCGCGGCCGGGGCCTTCGCGCAGCACGCGCTGGGTATTGCGGCGCTCGCGCTCGGCGTCGGCCTGGGCGCCGTAGAGCATGCCGGCGTGCGGCGGTTCGGCAGAGACCAGCGGCGGGTGCAGGTGGAACTCGAAGGCTTCATTCGGTGCTGTGCCCACCCGGCGCACATCCAGCTCCGGCAGGCCTTCGCTGAGTTCCACCCACTGGCCCGGCGTGTCGGCAAACATCAGGTGCGGGTGGCCGATCAGCGCGACGATGGCCTGGCTCACGTCCAGCCGCAGGTCGTGCACGCCGGCCCAGGCGTCGCGCTCGATGTGGCGGATCACCAGGTTGTCGCGGCTGCGCTGGGCGCCTTGCTTCTTCAGCTTGGCCAGCGTGACGGCCTTGAACTTGGTGATGCCGCGCGCGCTGGTGCTCATCTCCAGCGGCTCCAGCGTGTGGATGCGGCCGGCGGCATCCAGCGTGAGCTGCCAGGCCAGTTCCGGCTTGGTGGCGGCGCCGGCGGGCTTGCCGTCGTCGCTGAGGGCGGCGATGGCTGCCAGCGCGTCCTGCCAGGCCTGGCGTGGCTGGCCGAGGAAGTTGACGACCTGCGTGGGTTCGGCGCCGCCCAACTCCAGGCGCTTCAGGGCAGGGCGCAGGTATTCGGCCAGCAAGGCCTGATCGGCGCCGAGGCCGGCGAGCAGGTCCTGCGCGAGCTGGGGCGTCCAGCCCGGTGCGGGCTTGCCCAGCCAGGCGGCGAGCAGCAGGCGGTCTGCCGGCGCCGCATCGCCCGGCGCGCGGGGCTGGAAGGCGGCTTCGAGAAAGCTGTCCTCGCCCAGCTTGACGCCGATGCCATGCGCCCACAGGCCCCAGGCTTCATAGGCCGTGGGGCTGCGGCTGCCAGACTCAGCAATCGCGTACTTGCGGGCCTGGGCCCAGGTCTTGGGGTCGTCCTGTGCCAGCAGGCTGAGCAGGTACAGGCGGGCGGTGTCCAACGACAGCGCGTTGCGGCGGCTGCGGCTGGCGGTGTGGATGGCCTTGATGGCGGCCTCGAAGCCGGCGCTGGCCTCGGTCCAGTGGCCGGCGACGAGGGCGCGGGTGGCGGCCAGCAGCGTGACGCCGGGACCTTCAAGGCCGCGCAGATGCTGCTCGGCGCTGTCCAACTGCAGGGCCAGCATGTCGGCCTCTGCCAGGCGGGCGCGCATGGGAATGCTGAGCGCGCCGGCATCAGGTTTCAGCCAGGCGCGCAGTTCGGCCCGCACAGGGTGGCCGGCGGGCAGCGCATCCAGCAACCGGGCCAGCAGGCTGTCGCGCAGCTCGGGGTCGATCTGGCCCAGCAGCCGGGGGCACCACGGGTCGATCAGCGCCTGCACGGCCAGCATCGGTGGGCTCAATTCAGGCAGGCGGGTACTCAGTAGCTCGCGGTACTCGGTGGCCGGCATGCCCGAGAAGATCATCAGCCGCAGCACCGTGCGCATGTCCTCGGGGTTGCGGAAGTTGACCCAGGCAATGGGGTCCTGCCAGTCGCCCCGGCCCGAACCCAGCAGCCACAGGCGCTGGCGCCAGTAGCGCTCGTGGCCGGGTGCGGCGAGCAGGGTCTGCAGGCGCTCAACGTGGTCGCCCAGCGACACGCGCGTGCCCTTGCCCAACTGCCCCTCGGCGCGACCCTGGGCGACCAGCGCCTGCAGGCCGTAGCGGGTGGCGTAGTGGTCGAAGGCCTCGCCGTTGGCGCGCTCGCGGCCGGTCAGCGTCAGCCATTGCACGACGGCGTTGATGCTGGCCGTGCCGCCCAGTAGCAGCAGGGCGTCGAGCAAGGTCTGCAGGTCGGCCTCGGGCAGGGCGCCGGGGGTGGCGAGTTGCTCGGCGCGCTGGGCCGCCTTGGCCTGTTGAATCTTGCTCAGCATCTCCTGGGCGGTAACGACCGTGCCGTCGGGCAGGTTGAATTTGAGCGAGTTGTCGAGCGGGGGGCGGGCCATGGGGCGGCATTAGATCTCCGTTCGGCATCGCACAGACCTTGCGTCGCAACGCTCCTACCGTGATGGGGGACGAGGTCGGCTTCTCCCAGGTTCATTCCATCGTGCCCACCACGAGAACCGAGATGGCAGCGACCCGCGCAACTGACTGGAGCAGGCATGAAGGGTTACGTTCAAGACATCGAGTCCATCGCCACCGGCAACAACGACTTCCGGCGCGTTCTCTACACGGCGCGGAACTGTCAGTTGGTCGTCATGTCCCTGAAGCCCGGGGAAGACATCGGCGCCGAGGTTCACAAGCTCGACCAGTTCTTCCGTGTCGAGGCGGGGCGCGGCGAAGCGGAGATCGACAGCGTCCGGACCGCGATCCAGGCTGGCTATGCCGTGATCGTTCCCGCCGGCGCGAGGCACAACATCATCAACACGGGCTCCGAACCGCTGAAGCTCTACACGCTCTACGCACCGCCCAATCATCGCGACGGGGTGGTTCACCCCACGAGGTCCGACGCGCAGGCCGACACGGAGCACTTTGACGGCAGGACATCGGAATGACGCGGCGGACCAGCTCTGATCGGCATGGGCCGATCTCGACCGGCGCGATCGGCCACGCCCTGATCTTCGGCCTGCTGCTGACGCACGCCAGCCCATGGGCTGCAGAGTCGATGCCTCCCGTCAACCTCGTGGGGCGCCCGGTGCCGCAGATTGACAGCCTGCCGGAAGGCCCCTACCGCACACTCATCGTGCAGGGCCAGGAACTGAGCACACGCACGTTCGCCGTGATCGGCCCGGAAGTGAAGAGCCCGCGCAAGCGCTACGCCGGCAACAACCTGGCCTGCACCTCTTGCCATCAGGAGGGCGGTACCAAGCCGTTCGCGATCCCCTGGGTGGGCGTCACGGCGACCTTCCCGCAGTACCGTGGGCGCGAGGACCAGATCAGCACGGTGGAAGAGCGCATCAACGGCTGCATGGAACGCAGCATGAACGGCAAGCCGCTGCCCCTCGACGGGCCTGAGATGAAGGCCTTGACCACTTACATCGCCTTCCTGTCCCGAGGCGTGCCGGTGGGCGCGCAGATCGACGGTGCGGCCGTCCTGCAAAGCGCGGTGCCCAATCGGCGTGCCAACCCCGAGGCCGGCAGCGTCGTCTACGCCGCCAAGTGCGCGCTATGCCACGGTGCCGATGGCATGGGCAAACGCGTGGGCCAGCGGGGCGACGGCCAGGGCTACACCTTCCTGCCGCTGTGGGGGCCGGACAGCTTCAACAACGGTGCCGGCATGAACCGCCTGCTGACGACCACGCGCTTCATCCGGCAAAACATGCCACTCGGCGCGAACCACACGGCCACCATGTTGAATGATGACGAGGCCTATGACGTGACCGCGTTCGTGTTGTCCAAGCCGCGCCCGGTGAAGGCGCACCTGGAAGCCGACTTCCCGGCACGGTGGAACAAGCCGATCGACGCCGCGTTCCCGCCTTACATGCTGGGCGCAAGCCCCGATCAGCACAGGTATGGCCCCTTTCAGCCCCTGGCTGAGAAGCAGCGCGAGATGGCCGACAAGCGCAAGGCCGACAGCGCAGCAAGCGGCAAGTAGCGACGCATGAGGTTCGCCATCGCCGCGTCGATCAACTTCTACCGCCTGGCCCTGCAGTACGACCTGCGCACTTGCGGTGCGGCGGGCGACCTGCAGGTGAACGTGATAGACACGCGTAAGCTGGGTGCCCCTCGGGGCGCTTGAGGAGGAGTCCCATGCATCTTGTCTGCCCCAACTGCGGCACCACGAACCGCATCCCTGATCAGCGTCTGCACGATGCGCCCAGCTGTGGGCACTGCGGCACCGCGTTGATGGCGGCCGAGCCCGTTGCGCTGAGCGACGCGGCCCTGCCCAAGTTCCTTGCCAGCACCGAGCTGCCGGTGCTGGTCGACTTCTGGGCAGCCTGGTGCGGGCCCTGCAAGGCCATGGCGCCCACCTTCGCGTCAGTGGCCAGGCAGATGCCCGAGGTGCGCTTCGTCAAGGTGGACAGTGACGCCGCACCGGCGGCCAGCGCGCGCTACGGCATCCGCAGCATTCCCACGCTCATCCTGTTCATGGGCGGCGCGGAGTTGGCTCGACTCTCGGGGGCCGTGCCCGCCGACCAACTGGCGGCGTGGATACGGCAGCATGCGCCGAGCCGACCGGTGTGATCTGCCGCGCACGGAGTTTGGGCGGTGGCGCTTGCCACGAAAGCGCCTGGTGCAAGCCGCAGCTGCGAGCAGTTGCACGCGCTTGAACCAGCGCCAGCGCAGGCGCCGATGAGCAGGCGGCAGGCGAAACGCCCTGCCGCCTATCGCTCAACTTCAGCGCTTGGGCTGCGTCAGGCGCGGGCCGTTGGTGTGGCGCGGGGCGCCGCCACCGTTGCCGCGTGCAGGCTGTGCGCCGGCTGCGCGGGGAGCGTGCTCGGCGTGCGGCTTGGGCGCGGTTCTCGCGCCGCCGACACCGGTGTGGCCACCGGGCTTGCCGCCCGGACGGCCCTGGCCTTCACGGCCGCCGTCGCGCTGACCACCACGGCTATCGCCGCGGTTGTCGCCGCCACGGCCACCACCGCCACCACCACCACCACGGCCGCCACGGCCATTGGCACCGGCCGGCGGGTTGGGGTTGCGGCCGCGGCTGCCGTTGGGGTTCAGCACGGTGCGGCCCAGCACGATGGGCTCGGCGCGCTCATTGGGGTCGGGCGCGAAGCCGGGCACGATCTCCTTCGGGATCTCGCGCTTGATGAGCTTCTCGATCTCGCGCAGGAAGCCGTTCTCGTCCACGCAGACCAGGCTGACCGCCTCGCCCGTGGCGCCGGCGCGGCCGGTGCGGCCGATGCGGTGCACGTAGTCTTCGGCCACGTTGGGCAGCTCGAAGTTGACGACGTGGGGCAGTTGGTCGATGTCGATGCCGCGGGCGGCGATGTCGGTTGCCACCAGGCAGGTCAGGTCGCCGGTCTTGAAGTCGGCCAGCGCCTTGGTGCGGGCACCCTGGCTCTTGTTGCCGTGAATGGCCATGGCGCTGATGCCCTGGTCGTTCAGGTAGTCGGTCAGGCGGTTGGCGCCGTGCTTCATGCGCGTGAAGATCAGCACCTGGTGCCAGGGCTCGCCACCGTGGCCGCCCTTGATGAGGTGGGCCAGCAGTTCCTTCTTGCGCTCGCGGCCGACCGGGTGGACCTTCTGCGCGATGGCATCGTTGGTCTGGTTGCGGCGGGCCACTTCGATCAGCGCCGGGGCGTTGAGCAGGCGGTCGGCAAGGTTCTTGATCTCGTCGCTGAAGGTCGCGCTGAACAGCAGCGACTGCTTCTTGGCCGGCAGCAGGGCCAGCACCTTCTTGATGTCGTGCACGAAGCCCATGTCGAGCATGCGGTCGGCTTCGTCGAGCACGAGGATCTGCACTTGCGACAGGTCCAGCGTACCTTGCTGTGCGTGGTCGAGCAGGCGGCCGGGCGTGGCGACGAGGATGTCGACGCCGTCGCGCAGCTTGTTGATCTGCGGCTGCATGCCGACGCCGCCGAACATGACCATGCTCTTGAGCGGCAGGTACTTGCCGTAGGTCTGCACGCTTTCCTCGACCTGGGCGGCCAGCTCGCGGGTGGGCGTCAGCACGAGCGCGCGGATGGCGATCTTGCCGCGCTTGTTCAGCACCTTCTCGCCGGTGGACAGGCGATGCAACAGCGGCAGCGTGAAGCCGGCGGTCTTGCCGGTGCCGGTCTGGGCGCCGGCCAGCAGGTCACCACCGTTCAAGACGGCGGGAATGGCCTGGGCCTGGATGGGCGTGGGAGTGGTGTAGCCAGCGTCGGCAATGGCCTTGAGCAGCGGCGCTGCCAGGCCGAGGGAATCGAAACTCATTCGGTAGGGGAGTGAGCACGCCTGGTCGCATCGCCTGCCGCGCCGCGGAGAGCGGCGCCAGTCTTCGGGCAGGGCGGGCGGCGTGCAGGGGCTGAAAAGAGAACGCCGCGCAAGACTGAGAAGCGCGGCGGATGTGGGCATTCTACTTGGGCGGGAGCTGCATCCAGTCGACGCTGAGCCAATTGGCCGGGGAATGCGGCACGCTGATGCCCGCCTTCATGGCCCAGGGGATGACTTGCCGGTGGAGAGGGATGAGGTTGATCTGCTCGCGGTAGGCCTGCAGCGCGGCCTTGACGAGGGGCTGGCGCTTGGCCGGGTCGGTCTCGATGCTGGACGCTGCGGCCAGCGCATCGCCCTTGTCGTTGACGATGCCGCCGTAGTTGCCCACGCCCACGCCCTGCTCGCCGCGGTTGCGCAGCACGGGGGTCAGCATGACCTCGGCGTCCACCGTGCCGCCGCCCCAGCCGGCGAGGTACAGGCTGGTGTCGAACTTCTCGATCTTGGGGAAGAAGAGGGTGCGCGTCATGGCATTCACGCGCACCTTGACCCTGAGCTGGGCCCACATGCTGGCCACGGCGACGCAGAGCTTCTCGTCGTTGACGTAGCGGTTGTTGGGACAGTCCATCGTCACCTCGAAGCCGTCGGCGTAGCCAGCCTCGGCCATGAGCTTCCTGGCGGCGGCCAGGTCGTACGGCAGTCGGGTTTCCAGCGTGGGGTCGTTGTAGCTGCCGAGAGCGGACGGCGTCAGCGCCCCCGTGGGCACGGCGTAGCCGGCCATCAGCTTGGCCTTGATGGCCTCGATGTCGATGGCCTGGTAGAGCGCGCGGCGCACGCGGATGTCCTTGAACGGGTTTTTGCCGCCTGGCGCCTGGCCGTGGAGCAGCGTGTCGCGGGTCTGGTCCATGCCCAGGAAGATGAGGCGGTTCTCCGGGCCGTCGATGACCTTGAGGCCGGCCGTGCGGCGCAGGCGGTCGATGTCGCGCGAGGGCGGGTCCAGCACGAAGTCGATCTCGCCGGTGATCAGCGCGGCGGTGCGTGTGGCGTCGTTGGTGATGGGCAGGAAGCTGAACTCCTGCACATTGCCTTCGAATCTGCCCCACCAGGCCGGGTTGCGCTTGTAGGTCGTCTTCACGCCCGGCTGGCGGCTGACGAGCATGAAGGGGCCGGTGCCGTTGGCGTGCAGGTTGGCGTAGTTGTCTTCCTTTTCCTTGAAGTTCAACGGCCGGGTGACCTTGTACTGCTCGCACCAGCGCTTGTTCATGATGAGTAGGTTGATCAGGTGCTCGGCAAAGATGGGATTGGGCCTGGCCAGCGTGAACTCCACCATGAGCGGGTCGACCGCCCTGGGCGTGCCCACCGCGTTGGCGTAGACGCGGAACGGCGAGTTCTCGTCACGCAGCCGCTGCATCTAGAACACCACGTCCTCCGCGCTGAACGGGCTGCCGTCATGGAACTTGACCCCGGCGCGGAGCTTGACGCGCCACAGCAGCGGGTTCACCTGCGTCCACTCGGTGGCCAGCGACGGCCCCAGGCTCTGGTCCTTCATGCGCCGCACGAGGTACTCGTAGACCTGGTTGTTCAGCGAGTTGGTCATCAACTCGTTCTGGGAATGCGGGTCCAGCGTCTGCAGGTCGCCCTGGGCGGCCCAGCGCAGGGTCTGGGCTGGCACGGCGAAGGTGGTCAGCAAGGCAGGTATCAGGACAACGCAATGCAGAAGACGCATGGCCACCTCAGCAAATAGGACGGCACGATTCTCTGCGGCTACTAAACCACGCCCCTTATTCAGGGGGTGAGGCTACGAAAAGCGCGGTGAGAATCCGCCGCGCTGCGACCAACTCTTGAAGGAATATGTGATGGGAATCCCTCGCGTGCTGCTAGCACCTCTTCTCGCAGGCATGGCCCTCTCGGCCAGCGCGGCCAACTACCAGATGACGCGCGTCGATGTCACAGGTGCGCAGTACGTGCTGCTGAGCGACATCAACAACCACAACCAGGCGGTGGGTCATTACGCCATGTCGGATGCCGACTATGGCCACGCCTTCATCTATGCCCATGGCGCGATGCAGTTGCTGTCGGGGCCTAGTGGCGCGATTGGCTCCACGGCGTCCGGCATCTCCGACGGCGGCGCAGTGGTGGGCAGCTTCACGACTGGCTCGTCGCCCGATCCCGAAGGCGGAGTCATCTTCGAGGGCAGCCAGGGCTTCATCTACGCGGGCGGTCAGTACCAAATCGTGAACATTGCGGGTGCCAGTGACACTGTTCTGCGCGGGATATCACCGGACGGCCGCTACGTGACGGGCCGTGCACAGTTCGACAACGTCGGCCGCGTCTTTGCCCTGGATCTCGTCGGTGGCGGGCTAACGCTGCTGGGCCTCACCGACCGGTACGGTTACACCGTCGCTCAAGGTATCAACGCTAGCGGTGTGGTGGTGGGTTATGTGCGTGAGTTCACAGGCCCAGGCACAAGCTTCAGCTATGACCTTGCCACCGGGCAGCGTACCGACGCCAACATTGCCGGCGTGCGCACCTCGTTCCGTGACATCAGTAGTGACGGCACGATTGCCGGGTCCTACAGGGACACGCTCGGCACGCACGGTTTCATGGGGAGCACCACCAGCTACCAGACCTTCGATTTCGGCAGCAGCAACTTGACGGTCCTGAATGGCATCAACGACGCCCGCTGGCTCGTCGGCATGGCCGACGATGCCAACGGCCAAGGTTTCGGCGTGCTGCTGGCACCGGTGCCTGAACCCGCCACCTGGGCTCTGATGGCCACAGGCGTCGCGCTGCTTACCCTCCGCCGTCGACGCTGAAGCCCGCCGCCGGGTCCTTCGGCGACAATATCCGCTGCTACCAGGCCTCGACGCTGCTGTCGGGGCCTGTCGTTTTTGGCTCTCCAGGATTTGCCCATGGCCCAGTACGTTTTTTCGATGAACCGCGTCAACAAGACGGTTCCCCCCAAGCGCCACATCCTCAAGGACATTTCGCTGAGCTTCTTCCCCGGCGCCAAGATCGGCGTGCTGGGCGTGAACGGCTCGGGCAAGTCGACCATCCTGAAGATCATGGCCGGCGTGGACAAGGAATACGAAGGCGAAGCCACGCCGATGCCGGGCATCAAGATCGGCTACCTGGAGCAGGAGCCGCGCCTGAACCCCGACCAGACCGTGCGTGAGGCGGTGGAAGAGGGCATTGGCGGCGTGCTGGCCGCCAAGAAGCGCCTGGACGAGGTCTACGCGGCCTATGCCGAAGAAGACGCCGACTTCGACGCGCTGGCTGCCGAGCAGGGCGAGCTGGAATCCATCATTGCCGCCGCCGGCTCCGAGAACACCGACCTGCAGCTGGAACTGGCCGCCGACGCGCTCAACCTGCCGCCCTGGGACGCCGTCATCGGTGTGCTGTCCGGCGGTGAAAAGCGCCGCGTGGCGCTGTGCCGCCTGCTGCTGTCCAAGCCCGACATGCTGCTGCTGGACGAACCCACCAACCACTTGGACGCCGAGTCCGTCGAGTGGCTGGAGCAGTTCCTGCAGCGCTTCCCTGGCACCGTGGTGGCCATCACCCACGATCGCTACTTCCTGGACAACGCAGCCGAGTGGATTCTCGAACTGGACCGCGGCCATGGCATCCCGTGGAAGGGCAACTACTCCGACTGGCTGGACCAGAAGGAAAAGCGCCTGGAAGGCGAGCAGAAGTCCGAAGACGCGCGCATGAAGGCGATGAAGGAGGAGCTGAAGTGGGTTCGCTCCAACGCCAAGGGCCGCCAGGCCAAGAGCAAGGCGCGCCTGGCTCGCTTCGAGGAACTGAGCGACGTCGAATACCAGCAACGCAACGTGACGAACGAAATCTTCATCCCCGTGGCCGAGCGCCTGGGCAATGAGGTCATCGAGTTCGAGAACGTCAGCAAGAGCTTCGGTGACCGCGTGCTGATCGACAACCTGTCCTTCAAGGTGCCGGCCGGCGCCATCGTCGGCATCATCGGCCCCAACGGCGCCGGCAAGTCGACGCTGTTCCGCATGTTGCAAGGCGTGGAGCAGCCGGACTCGGGCACGGTCAAGATCGGCAAGACGGCCAAGATGGCGTTTGTGGACCAGAGTCGCGACAGCATGGAAGCCGACAAGACGGTGTGGCAGGACGTCTCCGGCGGCCTGGACAACATCACGGTCGGCAAGTTCGTCATGCCCAGCCGCGCTTATCTCGGCCGCTTCAACTTCAAGGGCAATGACCAGCAGAAGCTGGTGGGCTCGCTGTCCGGCGGTGAACGCGGCCGCTTGCACCTTGCCAAGACGCTGGCGCAGGGGGCAACGTGCTGATGCTGGACGAACCGTCCAACGACCTGGACGTGGAAACGCTGCGCGCGCTGGAAGAAGCGCTGCTGGAGTTTGCCGGCTCTGCCATGGTCATCAGCCATGACCGCTGGTTCCTGGACCGCATCTGCACCCACATCCTGGCCTGCGAAGGCAACTCGCAGTGGTTCTTCTACGACGGCAACTTCCACGAGTACGAGGCCGACAAGAAGAAGCGCCTGGGCGAAGAGGGCGCGCGGCCGAAGCGCATGCGCTTCAAGCCCATCAAGTGATTGCTGGGGGCGGACAACGGGACACAGTTCTTTACCGCCGCCCCAAAGATCCCACACAGGCTGCTCAGAAGATCACTTCACTCCCTCTTCCTTCCAGGAGAACTGTGATGAGAACCTTCCAGATCAAGAACCTGTTGCGCGTCGGCACGGTGGCTGCGGCCCTGGCCATCGGCGGTATTGCCGCCCACGCCCAGCCCGGCCCCGGTGGTCATGGCGGCCATCATCGTGGTGGCCCGGCCATGATGGCGCCCGGCGGCCTTTTTGGCGGTCATATCGACCACGCGCTGGACCTCGTCAACGCGACGGACGCGCAGCGCAGCCAGATCGAAGCCATCTTCAAGGCCGCTCGCCAGGATCTGTCGGGCCAACGCGAAGCCGGCATGAAGCTGCATCAGCAGATGGCCACGCTCTACACGGCGACCAACATCGACGCCGCCGCCATCGAGGCGACCCGTGTCCAGATCAGCGCCCAGCATGAGGCGGCCTCCAAGCGCCTCAGCCAGGCCAGCATCGACGCCGCCCGCGTGCTGACGCCCGAGCAGCGCGCCAAGATCGCCGAGGTGATGAAGAAGCGCCAGGCTCGCGCAGCCGCGCATCATCGTCCCGGCTGAATGTCCCCAGGGTGAGGAGTTCTGCGATGCTTGAGCCCCGATCCTCCGGCGCCGAAATGCGCCGGCCCCCGTTTACCTCGCTGGCCCCGGTGATGAGTGCTCGACTGCTGTTGATTGATGACGACACCCGCCTGACCGGCATGGTGGGTGACTACCTGCGCGCCGCCGGCTTTGAAGTCAGCACCGCCGGCAGTCTGGCGCAGGCGCGTGATGCACTGGCGCACGGCCGATATGAGCTGCTGGTGCTGGACCTGATGCTGCCCGACGGCGACGGTCTGGACTTCTGCCGCTGGCTGCGCGGTGACGCGCGCTGGCGCCACCAGCCGGTGCTGATGCTGTCGGCCCGCGGCGAGCCCATGGACCGCATCCTCGGCCTGGAGCTGGGTGCCGATGACTATCTCGCCAAGCCCTTCGAGCCGCGCGAACTGCAGGCCCGCATCAAGGCCTTGCTGCGTCGCCTTGAACCCAAACTGGACGGCGACGAAGTGCTGCGCTTCGGCCGGCTGGAAATCGACCTGGCTGCCCGCGTGGCGCGCCTGGACGGCAAGATCTGCGACCTGACCAGCCACCAGTTCGACCTGCTCGTCGTGCTGGCGCAAAGCCCGGGCCGTGTGCTCTCCCGCGACCAGATCATGGATGCGCTCAAGGGACACCCTCTGGAGGCTTTCGACCGCTCCATCGACGTGCACATCTCGCGCATCCGGGCTGTCATTGAGGACGACGCCAAGAACCCCCGTCGCGTGCTGACGGTTCGCGGCGCGGGCTACGTGTTCGCGCGCAAGCAGGACGCGGACGCGGACAGCGCTTGAAAAGTCTCTACGTCCGCATCTACCTGACGCTGGTGGCGCTGCTGCTTGCGTTTGCGTTCGGCTCGGCTTGGCTGTTCCAGCGCCACATCGAGCAGGAGCGCGGCAATGTCGAGATTGCCGCCGGTGAGCGGTTGAACGCAATGGCCGGGCTGCTCAAGCTCGCGTTGCCGCCGGCCGATGCGCCGCGCGAGGAACAGGCCGCTGCCTTCGCTGACTGGGGCCAGCGCCTGCGCATGCCGCTTGCCTTGGAGGATGCCAATGGCAAGCGCATCGGCACGACGCAGATGTACCAGCGCCGCGCTGACGACCCCGGCGCCATCATCGTCAGCGCCAACCTGGGCGATGGCCGCAGCCTGGAGATGGTGCGCAGCGTGCGCCCGCCAAACTTCCAGGGCGGAGGCCCTGGCGCCTCGGCGCCGGGCGGCCCTGGCCCTGGCGCTCGCCCACAGCGTGTCGATGAGGGCCCCTGGACCAGCCCCTGGTTGCATCGCCCCGTGTCGCCCGGCGCGCCGGCCGTGTCGACGCTGGCCGTCGTGCTGCTGCTGCTCTTCATCGGCGTGGCCGTGGGCGCCTACCCGGTCGTGCGCCGGTTGACGCGCCGGCTGGAGGCGCTCAAGCGCGGCGTCGAGCAGTTCGGCGCAGGCCAGTTGCATCACCGGGTCGATGGCAGTGGCCGTGACGAGGTGGCGGCGCTGGCCACCAGTTTCAACCAGGCCGCTGACCGCATCGAGACGCTGCTGCGCTCGCACCAGACGCTGCTGGCCAACGCCAGCCACGAGCTGCGCTCGCCATTGGCGCGGCTGAAGATGGCCTTCGCCATGCTGGACGACGCCGCACCGCCGCAGC
>Ga0187843_10001740_pt1 | contig 13574 bp, 7 predicted proteins | sample SpaLakP09_SKY_43_FD_134516 | JGI IMG/M metagenome (GOLD analysis project Ga0187843, IMG submission 134516) | Oligotrophic lake water microbial communities from Sparkling Lake, Wisconsin, USA - SP09_SKY_43 | ecosystem: Environmental > Aquatic > Freshwater > Lake | place: USA: Sparkling Lake... | reverse complement strand
GGCGACGTTAGCGACCCGCGAGTTTCGCCCGTGCCTTAAAGACTTGAATTTGCTGCGGGCTTTCGAGCGATCCGGGGTGCCTTTCTTTGGATACTTTCTTTGGCATCAAAGAAAGTATCGGCTGAAACGAGCTGCATTACACCAGTATATTTCGCACTTATGACGAAAAAAGCTTAATTTTCATGCTTTATTTTGCTTTAACTTCTAACAAAAAAAACCATAGACAATTCATACCGCTCTGCTAGTCTGGTCTGAACAGTTGGGTATAACTTATAACTAAAAAAACTATGAGCCTGATCATTTACGCTATCCCATTATTTTTTGCGCTTATTCTGCTGGAACTCTGGTTGGATTGGCGCAAGCAAAACATCGCATACCGCTTTAACGATGCGCTCAATTCGTTGAATTTGGGCATGATGAGCCAAATTACTGCCGTCGCATTAAAAACCATCCAAATTAGTTTTTATGTGCTGATTTATCAGAATTTTGCGCCATTCCAGCTTGGCCTAGATTCGGCATGGGTTTGGCTGTTTGCTTTTATCGCTTACGACTTTAGCTACTATTGGTTTCATCGCATGAGCCATGAAATCAATGTGTTATGGGCGGCCCATGTGGTCCATCATCAAAGTGAGGAATACAATTTAACTACCGCATTACGGCAAACCAGTGGTGGCTTTTTTGGTTTTGTCTTCTACTTACCGATGTCGTTACTGGGCGTCGATCCTTATATGCTGGTGACTGTCGGCTCGCTCAATTTAATCTACCAATTCTGGGTGCATACACGTCATATCGGTCGGATGCCCGCGTGGTATGAAGCAATTTTTGTCACGCCAAGTCATCATCGTGTGCACCATGCGCAAAACCCGCTGTATATGAATAAAAACCATGGTGGCGTGTTTATCCTTTGGGACAAATGGTTTGGTACCTTCCAAGCTGAACTTGATAACGAACCGGTGATTTTCGGCATTACCAAACCATTAGCAAGTTGGAACCCGATTTGGGCTAATCTCGATACTTATTGGGCGCTCGCCAAAGACAGTTGGCGCACCCAACGTTGGCAAGACAAAATCGGCGTCTGGTTTAAAAAAACTGGTTGGCGACCCAAAGATGTCCGTAAAAAATATCCGAATAAAGTGTTTAACCCTTACCTGCAAGTGAAGTTTGATTCGCAGCTCAGTACTTGGCAAAAAATCTATGCATTCAGTCAGCATCTGACACTCATTGCAGTCGTGCTGTATTACTTATTGATGGCAGCAAACTTCGATAACACCACGATTGTTGTTGGTTGCCTTTGCTTACTCGGGATGTTGTTCTGCCAAGGTTATTACCAGCAACAACGTGCACATCACCTGCTTTTAGAACTTAGCAAAAATGTGCTGTTGCTGGTTGGGCTGTCATTTTTGCTCCCACAAGATGTGCTGCTGATAATTACCTTGATCTGGCTACCGGTGACCACCCTTCTATTGTTCATCGGCGCGAAAAGCAGATCTGATGACATGCTCCACCAATAATAAAAAAACAACAGAAAAACAGAAAAACAGAAAAACAGAAAAACAGAAAAACAGGGGACGATATGCAATTCACCACACTCACACCAGTTTGCTTAGCGGTTTCATTGGCACTTGCCAATGTCAGCGTTTATGCCGAAGAAATGGTTGAAAATTTAAGCCAAACCGAGCAGGAACAGCAAGGTTTGGAAGTCATTCAAGTGACCGCGCAAAAACGTGCGGAAAACGTACAACAAGTACCAATCGCCATTACCGCTTTTAGCAGCGAAGCCATCGAAAAAATGGGCTTGGTCAACGTCAATGATTTAGGCCGCATCACGCCAGGTTTAGAAACCAACAATGCGACGGCCACCCAAACTATCTTTAACATCCGCGGTATTTCTACCAACGACTTTGGGATCGGCCTAGATGCGGCAGTTGCGGTGTATGTCGATGGCGTTTATGTCGGTCGTCGAGGCACCTCCAACTTAAATTTCAATGATGTTGAGCGCGTTGAAGTATTAAAAGGCCCACAAGGCACTTTGTTTGGTCGCAACTCTGCGGCGGGCGCTATCCATATTATTACCAAAGCCGCCAGTGCTGAGGCTCAAGGCCAGTTTAAAGCAACCTTAGGCCAATACGGCAAACGCAAACTAGAGTTCTCGGCCACGACCGCATTAACAGATTCATTAAATGCTCGTTTTAGCTTTGACCGTAATGCTCGCGATGGCTATTTAGATGTGAAAAATAGCGATACTCGTTATGGCAACCAAAATGACTGGTCCATGCGCAGTTCCTTCGAGTGGGCATTAGATCACGGTGCAGCCTTAGTGGTGCGCGCCGACCTATCGAAAATTGATCAACAAGCGCGGCCTGCGGTGACGCTCAATACCAGTTTCGGCAGTGGCGATCCATTTGGCCCGATTGAATACGATTTTGAAGGCCACGAGAGTCGTGATGTTGCTGGGGTTTCAGCAGAATACACCCGCGACATTTCTGATATGCAATTCACCTCAATCACCGCCTACCGCCAATTTGACCGTGAAAACGCCATGGAAGACGACGGTTCAGCGTTTGCCCGCGCTTTTTTTGCCAGCAACCTGATTGAAGATCAAAACCAAATCAGCCAAGAGTTTCGCCTCTCACAAAATGGCGAACGCTTGAAATGGACCTTAGGCGCCAACTGGTTTAAAGAAGATATCGAACAAATTACCCAAGCGACCTTTAACACCGTGACGTTTGATGCCCTCGCCGTGGTGCAAATGGGTGGAGATCCGCGCATGGTCCCGCAAGTGCCGTTAGGTACGGGTGTCGCCGGTGCTTATATGACAATGGGCACCCCAGCGGCAAAACAAGCGGTCGCCACTGAAATCGGTCGTTTAATGATGGGCGGCATGACTTTTGCGCAAGCGCAAGCCACTGTCGGCAATCAGTTGGTCATGGCGAACCAACTGAAAATCATGGGCAAGCACATGGAGCAATTCGATAACGAAGGCACCACAGACAGCTCTGCTATTTATTTCGACGCAACTTATGCGCTCACTGACAAACTCGATTTAACACTAGGTGGTCGCTACACCTTTGATAAAAAAGACTTTTACATTCATAGCGCACCAAGAAACTTCTTCACAGTGCCATTTGGCAATGTTGGCGAAGTGCCACTAGCGGTTGCTTTCATGCCACAAACAGCAGATCAAGATGCCGATTGGTCGAAGTTCACCCCGCGGGTCGTTGTCGACTATCAGTGGAATGAGCAAATCATGACCTATATGTCATACGCTGAAGGCTTTAAAGCCGGTGGTTTTAACACCTTAGGACAAGCGCCTGCGGTGAAAGAAGAGACGGTGAAAAACTCAGAAATCGGCTTAAAATCGACTTGGCTAGATAACAAAGTTCGGTTTAACCTATCGGCGTATCAGTACGATTATACCAACTTACAACAATTGGAATTGGTTGGCGCGCCAGGCACAGTCCCGACTTACAATCTGCGTAACGTCGATGCAGAAGGCAAAGGCTATGAAACTGAATTACAATGGCAAGTCAGCGAAGATTTACGCTTAAGCGCAAACTATGGTCATGTGGAAACTGAATATACCAATTGGCAATATTTTGCTTGGGAAACCAGTGGCAGCAAAGTTGGCCAACCGATTTCTGGCATGCCCGAAGAGCAAGCCAGCGCCGCGATCGACTATTACCTGAAAGGTATGAACGGACAGTTTAACTTCCACTTAAGTTACAGCTACACCGGCGATCGCACACAAGGTGTTGATGGCCCAACGTTAGCGATTTTGCCATTCGAGCAAGGCAGTGTTGAAGGCTTAAATAACGACGCGCTTAACTCAATTTCTGCTTTTGGTTTATTGAATACCAAAGTGGTGTGGCAAAGTGAGAACCATCCATTATTTGTTGGCCTTTACGTCAACAACTTATTGGATAAAAAATACATTATCCAAACCGGTGGCCAAGCGATGGCCGTAGGTTCGCCTATTGCTACCCCGGGTTTACCACGGATGTATGGTTTAGAACTCGGTTGGACTTTCTAAGTCTTAGCCCCGAAGCTCAATTTGCAGTAATTTGGCCCAGTAATGTGGCAAATCATTTGGCGACAGCCGCTGCAGCCAAGCCAAAGTAACAAAGCCCCTGCCAAGGGGCTTTTTTCGGAGTATTAACCATGATTTTAACAGCCTGTGCCGAACTGATTTTAGTGCTATCGCTGATGTTTGCGGTATGGCGTCTCAGCCAACTCAAGGTCGGAAATAGCGAAGCGCCACAAGCGGCGAATGTCTTTGTGTTATTAATCGTCGCGTTGCTGACCATCGCGGTCACCGCAAGCTTTGGCGCATTGCGTTATTACGCGCTAACGCCAGAAGCGCCGGCCGATCTGATTTCGATGAAAATTTGGGGTTTTCGTTTAGATGACTTACATGATGGCTTATCGAGCATTTCGCGAAATTTTGCCATGCCGATTTATCTGTTTGCCACAGTCTGGCTGTGGGGACGCTTACCGCTATGGTTTGCGCCAGCAATACTCGCGATGGCAATGCTGCCGCTACTGGGTTTCTTCGGTATGTTTACCGATGCAGCGCTCATCCTGATGTTACTGGCGCTATTGCAAAACGTGGCAGCACGTCGTTGGGTTGTCGTGGCCATTGTCTGGTTACTAGCCGTGCCATTTTGTATCGCGTTGATCCCAAATAATGATGTCGCCATGGCATTTTTCCATCTTTGCCTCGCCGCACATTTTATGAGTTACGCCCAAGCCTTGCCAAAATTGGCGAAGGCTTAAACAAATCTTGATGACTTAGTTTGAAAGACAGCGGTATTGGCCGCTGTCTTCCCCCTCACTTTATTTAAAACGCTTCCCACTCATCATCAACCGCGGTTTGTTGACGCGCCAGTTGCTTGCTGCCAGTTTTCGCTTTCAGTACAGCAACATTGCTTTTCAGCATACCTGCATTGCGGCCCGTGGCTTGTTGCACACGCGGTGTCATCGCTTTTACTTGCCGCGGTTCGTTGTCCAATTTGAATTTCGCAACTTGCACAGAAAGCTGATTAGCTTGTGATAATAAACTCTCTGCAGATGCAGCAGCTTCCTCAACTAATGCAGCATTTTGCTGGGTCATATTATCCATTTGACTGACGGATTTACCAACTTCATCCAAACCTGTTGCTTGCTCAACCGATGCCGCTGCGATATCGCTCATCAAATCATTGACCCGTTTGATTGCCACCACGATGTCTTGCATGGTTTGACCTGAGCGGCCGACCAGATGATTACCATTGCCAATTTTGGTAACCGAATCAGAAATAAGCCCTTTGATATCTTTGGCGGCATTGGCTGAGCGTTGGGCAAGGCTGCGAACCTCGGATGCAACCACCGCAAAACCTCGTCCTTGCTCACCTGCGCGCGCGGCTTCTACTGCTGCATTTAATGCCAGGATATTGGTTTGGAAAGCGATTCCATCAATCACACCAATAATGTCGGAAATTTGCCGTGCTGAATCATTAATTGCGGCCATGGTATCAACCACCTGCCGAATTAAATCACCACCCGTGACCGCCACTTCTGACGCTTGTGCCGCTAATCGATTGGCTTGTTGCGCGTTGTCAGCATTTTGCCGCACAGTGCCGGTTAGTTCTTCCATGCTCGACGCCGTTTCTTCAAGGCTGGATGCTTGCTCTTCGGTGCGACTGGATAAATCGGTATTACCCCGAGAAATTTCATCAGCCGCGGTGTTGATGGTTGATGTAGCATCGCGAATTTCTAACAACATTTCGCTGAGGTTATTCGCTGTTTGGTTGCAGCCTGCTTTCAGGGCTTCAAATGTGCCTTGATAGGTTTCATTAACGCGTTGGGTTAAATCGCCATCAGCAATGGCTTGCAACACACGATTGATATCGCTCAGACTGCGCTCACAAGTATCGGTTAGCGCATTCAATCCTTCCGCAATTTTCAACATGAAACCATGTTTATTTTGTTGCTCAACCCGCAGATGGAAATCTCCGCGCACTGCAGCTTGCACCACCGCTTCAACTTCCAACTCAGCATGGACTTCTTGACTGCGATCAAGCCATTCCAGCACAGTCCCTAAACGCTCACCATGATCTGTGAAGATAGTGGTCGCGGTGACCCGTAAATGAATACCGGCAATTAATAAATCAGTGGTACGGGCTTGCTCGAGCCGTGATAAAAAGCTAGTTGCTTGCCCGGTTTGTTTCTCGAACACATCAACCAAACCACCCACCAGTTTTTCGGTATCAAAATACGTCAATTCTTGCTGTAACGTCGATTGAGCACGCCGCAGCATCGACATCATCGATTTATTCGCATAAATAACTTTGCGATCAGCGTCAACTATTAACGCATTGGTCGAGGTTTCATCTAAAGCCTGACGGATGCGTTGATTTTCTCGAGCAATCACCGCGTCTTTTGCGGCTTTATCAGCATCTGCTGCTGCACGGATCGCGAGTTCTTGCGTTTGTTGCTCAGCAATTTCTAGACCTTTATTCATTTCGAACATCGCACGTTGCAAAGCACCAATTTCGTCTTTGCGGGCACTTTCCTTCGCTTTGCTAAAGTCTTTTGCCATGATGGCGCGAGCCGTTAGCACGTTGGCATCTAACCCCCGAGAAAAGCTGACAACTAAATAGATAGCCAAGGAGAAAAACGCTAACGAACAACCAACTACGATAGTCATCAAGCGCGTGCGATCCGCCCGATAAGCTTGGTCACGTTCAACTAAAACCTGTTCTAAAACCACGGCAATATTTTGCGAGACTTGATAAATTCGATCGATGACTTGGGTCGAGTCATTTAAAAAGGCTTCTGGTGCATAACTCAAGGTTTGAGGCTGCAGCAGATACTCTTCGGCATTTTTTTGTAACTGTTGCATGCCAAGTTCAATTTTCTTAGCTTCGTCAAGTAATTGCTTAACGCTAGTCTTGTCACTTAAACCGGCAGCAACTTCAACATTGCGTAGTAAATCGATATAGGGCTGTTTTGCAGCCGCAAGTTGCTGAGCAATCGCTATCTGTTTTGCTGGATCTTGCACACCGCTTCGTAATAAAGCTACACCTTCGCCGCGGACTCTAGACACTGCTTCCATAAGGCGTGGCGAGTTTTGCAGCGCGCCAATGATTAAGTGATAACTCTCGGCTACAGGGTCATAGCTTAGGCCAGAGCTATCCAGAATTTGATTCTGAACATCCTGGATTAATACATCAATGATTTGACTATGCCGCGAAAAGGATTCAGTTGGGGTAATTCTGCCGTTAGCGATCTGCGATTGCAGCTGTTGCCAATCTTGCTTCAGTTGCTGAATTTGCTTCGCAACTACAGGTTGTTGCATTCCACTCTGTACCGATTCAGATAGTTTTGCGAAAAAAAGGTCAACATCATTTGCGGTTTTTAAGCGCAGGCTTTGGTCGGTGCCGCTGACAGCATAGCTAGCTAAACCGCGATGCTGCTGGAGACCTGCCAACAACGCGCCGGCATATTTAGACGGCGCGACTCCAGAGAGTTCTTGCGCATTAAAGTCGACATTTGCCGACAATTGATTCGTCAGAGGTACGGTCGGTACAAGCACCATCACCACTGTAAGCATGCCAAGCAGTGACATCTTTACTGCAAAGCGAAGGTTATTAAACATCATCAGGAATTTCATAGCTTGACCCTTGTCAATAAGCTCAATTCCTTTGACGATTACGTCGAACTTAATCCAGTTCGCACCTCCATACCAATGTTTAGACAGGTTATCCTTTATTACCCATCCATTTTTGCACTGCTAACACCAACTCATCTGGGTGGAATTTAGCAATGAACTGGTCTGCACCCACTTTTTTCACCATGGCTTCGTTGAAAACACCGCTCAGTGATGAATGCAACACAATGTGTAAATTTCTTAAATCTGGGTTCGCTTTAATTTCAGCCGTTAAGGTATAACCATCCATTTCTGGCATTTCGATGTCTGAAATCAGGAGCGGTACCACTTTGGTCAAGTTATCACCTAACTCTGCCGCTTTTGCTTCTAGCCAATTTAATGCTGAGCGCCCATCGTTCACTAATTCAACATTAATCCCAATCGATTGCAAAGCATTCTTGACTTGTTTACGGGCAATCATTGAGTCATCTGCAACTAATACCGTCAACTTGGAGAAGTCAATTTGCTGAGCTTCTTCGATCACTTGCGGGCTCACATCTTCATTAACCGGCGATATTTCAAAAAACACTTTTTCAACATCAATAATTTGAACCAGCTTGCCTTCTATTTCTGTCACTGCAGTTAAATAGTGCGCTTTACCGGCGCCACTTGGTGGCGGCGAAATTTGTTCCCAGTTAACGTTGATAATGCGATCGACGCCACCAACCAAAAAGCCTTGGGTACTGCGGTTATATTCAGTCACTAAAACAAAGGCATTTGAAATATCAGTGATTGCGCTACCGCCAGTGGCCAAACTTAAATCAATAACGGTAATAGGCACGCCACGCAAATGAGCGATACCGCGAACTTGTGGGCTAGAGCCAGGCATTTCAGAAAGCTCAGGACACTTTAAAACTTCACGTACTTTGAAGACGTTAATGCCAAACGGTTGTGGACCATTTAGTCGAAACATCAACAATTCAAACCTGTTCTGACCAACCAAATTGGTGCGTTGGTTCACCGAGTTTAAGCTTGAAGACATATTTGACCCTCGAAGGTATGACCTAGTTAATTGATTTAACTCTGATGTTATCTCAACAGCTTATATCGCCTTCGCTAATAATGTAGGAAAAAGCATAAAAATAATGCTCATGTCTCATCTGTCCTTTAGAGTGTACCTGATTTTTGCTTTAGCGCAAGATTTGAACACGACTTTAAGTGAGAGAATAAACGAATCGATAAAACCACTATATACCCCAACAACTTGAAGATGCTTTTTTTGCGGGAGATAAAAGTCCTTGAGGCAAGGCAGCGTTTGGAAGCTTTGGTTATTCCAAAGCGATAAGCGCTAACGGGGCTTCAAGGGCTTTTAGCCCCGTTGCTACAGGTGGCTGAAATGGCTTTTCCGCAGCAGCTCAAAACGAGTATCTTCAGGTTGATTGGGTATGTAGCCTTGATCATTGAAGATACGGTTAGGCGGCGAGTGAATGAGACCGCAGGAGCAGATTTAGTTATGTGACTGCAGTGAAAGCGGCTCGCAGATGAGCATCGTCGAGGCTTTGCGATCGTTGCTGATGAAGATTGATATTTAACAGCATCGACAATCGCATAGGCCATTGATATAAAAGCATTTAACTCTCGGAATATTGAGGTAACTATTTCAGCTATAGTGTTGACGAAAAATGCGAACTTAAACTCCGCAACAGGGCAGCTTTAAGCCAACTTCGCGATAAGATCACACAATAAAATAGAAGAGGTCGCGACACAACTCACTGAAAATATTTTGAATATTTCAAATAAATCGCCAGATATTTAACTCAGTAAAATAACTGCCATTGAAGCGATAAAACACGCATGTAAAGTACAAAAAAACAGCTATGTTTTTTTGTAATGTTCAGTTACAATGCAATTTGTTGTAGTAAACCTTAAAGAATTTTTGTAATAGGTTGGATGTAGCGATGAAATTTTTAAACATGAAAGCTTTACTGTTAGCAGCATGCAGCCTCCTAGCGACTCATGCACAAGCTAATTTAATTGTGAATGGCGACTTTGAAGATGTGCAGATTGCTCCTGCAGCTTGGGCTTTCTTCGATTTGAGCGTTGTTCCTGGTTTAGGTTGGCAAGGTACTAACTTAGAAATTTGGAATATGTCGACTCCAGGTGCAAATACTGGTAATCAACATATTGAGTTAAATGCCCATTTACCAGACACTTCTGTAGTTCCTGGCATTTGGTCACTTTTCCAAAACTTCACCACACAAATTGGTAGAACTTACGATTTCTCGTTTGCCTACCGTGCTCGCCAAAATGATGAAGAATCATTCACTTTCTTCCTCGGTGATTTCACTAAAACTCTTGATGACCATGTAACCACAGCTTGGAGCACTTTTAGCGGTTCTTTTGTTGCTACTGCAACAACTTCCACTATCCGCTTCACGTCAAATACTCCTGGTTATAAAGGCAATTTGATTGACTCAATCAGCGTAGTATCTGCACCAGCTACTGCCTTATTATTAGGCGTTGGTTTGTTCGGTATGATGTTACGTCGCCGTCAAAAGTAATTTGAACCTCTTCATAAAAAGCAGCTTAGGCTGCTTTTTTTTTTGCCTGCACTAAATCAAACTACCACTATAGCTGTGTTGTGCAGTGTGCCGTCTATACCCTTATTCCTTGAAGATTCGGGTTGTTGCCTTCACTCGTTCGCCGCAGTCACATAGGGCACTATGCTCCTGCGGTCTCTCTCACTCGGCGCCTACCCGAATCTTCAATGATTTTGGGTATATCGCCAAATCGTGCAGTTAGCTTTAAATAGATACCATCTAAGTCACATTTCTACCCAATTAAATAATATCGACCAGATCGACAACTAGCATCCAAAGCTACCTTTGCCACAAAAAAGCAGCCACTTGAATTTCTCTCATGTGCATCATCGAAAAAATTCATTCAAATTTAGATGGCCAGCCATCCAAACATCTGTATACTTAGCCGTATCAAGTCGGTTAGGAAGTTAGAACATGCCATTGTCGTTAAAGCAAAAAATCAAAGACCCAAAACAGGGTGTTTATCTGATCGGTACTACACCGCCAAAAGCGGAAACCGCTGCAGATAAAGTTGAGAGAATTGCCAGCAAACTGCTGAAGCGATTAAATGAAATCGAATTTGACGGGGTTGTCGTTTATGACATCCAAGATGAAAGTAGCCGCGTTTCCGAGCAACGGCCATTTCCATTTCACGCAACCTTAGATCCACGCGAGTATGGCCAATTGCTGAGAAAATTGGCTCGACGTGATGTCATTACTTATAAAAGTGTGGCGCAGCGCGACGCTGAAGAATTTAAGCAATGGTTAGATACGACAAGTAATGAATATGACTTACACAACTTGGTGTTGGTGGGAAGTCCATCTTCAACTGGCACCATTAAACTCAGCCTCACCGAAGCGTATGAACAACTCGAAGCGCACGACGCAGCATTTTACTTGGGCGGCGTCGCTATCGCCGAACGTCATGCCAATAAAGGCAATGAACACGAACGCTTAATTGAAAAGTCTAAGCAAGGCTGCGAATTCTTTATCACTCAGGCTGTTTACAACGCCCAAGCGACCATCGATTTACTGACAAGTTACGCCCGCAGCTGCAAACAACAGGGGCTAACACCAAAACGCATCATTCTAACGTTCACCCCATGTGGTGGTGAGCAAACTCTCGAATTTATGCACTGGCTTGGTATTTCGGTGCCACAAGCGGCGAAATACCGCATTCTAGACGCGGAAAATCCATTAAACGAATCCATCAGAATTTGCCGCGATAACCTGCAACAAATTCTGCATCACTGCGCGCAATTAGATTTGCCACTTGGCTTAAACGTTGAGAGTTTGACCAACAGAAAAGAAGAAATCGACGCATCCATTTTATTATTCCGCTTACTCAAAGCCACCATGGAACTGCATCTTGCAGAGAAGCAAGTCGCGTGATTTGGCGTTGCTGTCGGCGGTTAAGCGCAAGCGCTGTCGAACGTTCAAGGAGGCCTTTGCTCCCTTCGAGGCCAGCTAAGGCTGTCCGCAACCGCTTCGCTGTTTTGTCTTTGGGTACTTTATTGGGTACTTTCTTTGGCAGCAAAGAAAGTACCCGCGAGACTTAAATGCAGACTAAAAATCTGACCAACCTACACTTGTTCAGTGTCCACGGCTTTAACTTTGGCTGTCGGCCAAAAACCACCGGCTGTTAGTTGTTGCCAACACCAAGGTAGCCACTGCAGTAAACTACTGGCGAGCCAGAGTGCCCATAACAACATAGCGATTTGGTAGACCCACAGTGGCAAGCTAAATAACCAAGCTTGCGGTAACTCAGCTTGCGCAAAGTCTTGGTACCAAATCAAGGTATTGTAGTAGCCATGGATTTGCTGCAGAGCCATATCTGGAGAGGACATCAACCCTTGTGGCACTGCGACCAACAATGCTAACAATGTCCCAATCAGCAATAGCACTAAACTCAGCACACTGAGTCGTGCCCAATTGCCTTTGAGCGCCGATTGACGACCACGCAAACCGACTAGCACTAAGGCAAAACTTAACGCCACAGGCACCCATAAACTGATCGCACTCATGCCAACAAATAATAAAATGGCATCGCGCAGTTTTAGCGGCGTACAGCCAGATTTCACAACAATCCATGCCAACACAAGTGCTAGTGCTAACATGCCCCAGAACAACAATGCCGGACCTGATGTTGGGCCACCAAGCGCCAGTAACCAACGATCATTTGGCTTTTCTATTTCAAGCCAAATATTGGCAGCCGGCACACTTAATTGCACCGCCGGTGTTGTTAAGTGCATAGGCATCGTTTGCGATTGATCCCACTCCAGTAGCAAAGTATGCGAACCTGGTGGCACTTGCAGCTGATAATCAGAACCGGTGAGCTGCCGCGGTAGCATCGTATCGTTTAAGCTCGCTTTGGTAAGTTGAATGTCCGCAGGCAATGAGACTTTCAACGGCTCAGTTTGTGATGCCAATAGCTTTAACTGCAAGCTTGCATGTTGCACCTGTTCGCCTTGGCTGATATTCAACCTTGAACCTAAAACTGTTAATACGGCACCAGGCACGGCTAGGGGTTTCTCAAACTGTAATTCGACTTTTTCGGTTGACCATGGCCGCCAGATTGGTTGTTGTGCTGAAGCAAATTGACCTGCATTGCCGTTGCTGGTGACATGCCAATCTGGACTTGCCTTCAACAACCAACGCTCAACGTACAACTGTTGCTCTTGGCTAGTTAAGGCTAAAGTCGACGACAAAGGCAGATTTGAATTAAACCACAGCTCGTTTTGTCCAGGCGCTAAGGTGATTTGAATTTTGCCATCTTGTTGTTTGAAATCAGTTAAGGCTTGTTCTCCAGGCAATAATGGATAATCCAAACGGAGCATCTCGGTACTGCTATCCAGCCGAGTGACATGGGTTTGCACTTGCCACACTAATCCAAGCACCAAATGCCGCTCAACCAAAGCTCGGCCGGCAATCGCTTGACTGCTTGATGCATCTTTACTTGCCGTTTGCTCTTGGCGGTCTAAACGCACTTGCCAACGCCCTTCGCCTTCGGTCAACTGCGGCGTCATTTGCCACTTGATCAACTCGCTTTGTAAGTCATGCCAATGTTGGGAGAAAGTTAAATTAAGCTGGTTAATATTTTCTACATTCACTGCAATATCAAATACGTGCACACCCACTGGCAAAGCCGCCAATAACACATTGTCCTCATTGACCAGCGCAGCGGGTTGACCATCAATGCGAACTTGCGCAGCAAGATCAGCCGCCACTGGTAAGCGGTAGACATGAAAATCTTGGCTATGCACTGTCATTTGAATGTGCAGCTCAGAGGCTGTTGATTTTAATTTCACTTGCTCGATGCTGGCGCAATTGGGCACACATTCCGCTGGCTTGTTAAGGTGATCCTGCAG
>Ga0187843_10001737_pt1 | contig 13582 bp, 9 predicted proteins | sample SpaLakP09_SKY_43_FD_134516 | JGI IMG/M metagenome (GOLD analysis project Ga0187843, IMG submission 134516) | Oligotrophic lake water microbial communities from Sparkling Lake, Wisconsin, USA - SP09_SKY_43 | ecosystem: Environmental > Aquatic > Freshwater > Lake | place: USA: Sparkling Lake... | reverse complement strand
GTGATGCGCAGCTTCAGCACGGTGGCGCTGGCTGAGCTGACGGCCGAGCAGATCAGCGCCTTCAGCACCGGCCAGATCAGCACGCTGTCGGCAGACCGGCTGCGCCGCCTTAGCAATGAGCAGTTCAGCGCGCTCGACATCGAGCAGACCTCGGCATTGAAGCCGGCGCAGGTGCGGGGCTTGAGTAACACCCAGATCGGCCTGCTGCAGCCGGATCAGCTGAGCGCCTTCACCACCCAGGTGGTGCGCGCGCTCAACTCGCTGCAGCTGGAAGCTCTCAGCACCGAGCAGATGGTGGCTTTCAGTGCCGACCAGGTGGCGGTGCTCAGGCCCAACCAGACCCGCGTTCTGGACGCGGAGCAGCTGGCCGCGCTGGAACCCACGGCCCTGCAGGCAATGACCAGCAATGCGCTGCGTGCGCTGAGCCCCGGCGTGATCGCCGAGCTGCCGGCCCAGGCGCTGCAGACCCTGCTGACAAAGCAGGTGGCCGCACTCAGCACCGCGCAGGTTCGCAGCCTCGGCGGCGAGGGGCTCAGCACACTCGAAACCCAGCAAGTCGCGGCCCTGAGCAGCCTGCAGCTGCGCGCGCTGAGCACCGAGCAGATGGAGTCCCTGTCGGCCGAGAATTTGCAGGCTCTGGGCACACGCGGCGTGCAGGCGATCGGTTCGGCCCAGTTCGCCGCGCTGCAGCCGGAGCAGATCGACAACTTGAGTGCCAGCCAACTGGCCTCGCTCAGCTCCAAACAATTGAACGGGCTCAGCAATGCCCAGGCCGCGGCGTTGACGACCGAGGACATGCGGTCCTTGAGCAGCGCCGCCATCGTCGGCCTGCGCAGCGAGGTGATTGCCGAGCTGAGCGGCGAGCAGCTGGTGGCGCTGACCAGTGCCCAGGTGCGCGCCTTCACGACCCAGCAACTGCATGCGCTGGACAACCAGGATCTGGTCACGCTGACGACGGCACAGTTCGCCGCGATGACCTCCCGGCAGCTGCGCAGCCTCGGCACCGACCAGCTCGGCGCGCTGGAGGCCGAGGACGTGGCGGCGCTGAGCAGCCAGGCGCTGCGTGGCCTCAACTCCGGCCAGATCGCGGCGCTAGGTAGTGACCAACTGGCGGCCCTGACCAGCACCCAGGCCGGCGCGCTGACCAATGCCCAGCTCGGTGGTCTCAGCAATGAGCAACTGGTCTCGCTGGGCGGGCCGACCCTGCAGGCGCTGTCGACCCGTTCGATCCAGGGCCTCAGCAGCAGCCAGCTCGACGCGCTCAGCGCCGATCAGCTGGCCTCGTTCAGCAGCGCCCAGGTGCGCGCGTTGACAACCACGCAGTTGGCCAGCCTGAGCCCGGAAGATCTCAATGCGCTGAGCACGGGTCAGTTCCGCGCACTCACGCCGGCGCAGTTCCGCGCGCTGACCAGCGACCAGATCGCAGCGCTGCAGACCGAGGACTTCGCCGCCCTGTCGTCCCAGGTGCTGCGCTCGCTGGGCACCCAACAGGTCAGCGTGCTCGACAACACGATGCTTCAGGCGCTCAGCAGCGAGCAGGCCCGTCAGCTGAACTCGGCCCAGATCGCGGCGCTGAGCTTGGCGCAGATCGATGCCATGGGATCGCAGGCGGTGCAGGGCTTGAGCGCTGCCGCGCTGCGCGCACTCAGCACCGAGCAGCTCGGCGCACTCGGCGTGGACCAGTTGCCGTTGCTGCAGACGCAGCAGCTGGTGGCCCTCAGCAGCGGCCAGATCCGCAGCCTCAGCGCAGAGATTTTCAACCTGCTCGACAGCAACCAGTTCGGCGCGCTCAGCTCACGGCAGTTGGCGGCGATCGCCAGCGAGCAGTTCGGGGCCATCGCGCCGGAGCGCATCGCAGCCTTGAGCGCGCGCTACCTGGCCGCGCTGAGCAGCGACCAGATGGCGGCCATGAGCGCTGACCAGCTGGGCAGCCTGGCCAGCGGCCAGATAGCAGGTTTCAGCACGCGCCAGCTGCAGCAGCTCAATGCCGAGCAGATCAACGCGATCGGCAGCGAGGCGATCCAGGGCCTCAGCCCGGCCGCGCTGCGCTCGTTCACCAGCAGCCAGCTCGACGCGCTGGACGGCATGCAGATCGCCGCGCTGCGCAGCACCCAGGTAGCGGGCTTGAGCAGCGCTCAGCTGGGCGCCTGGAGCAATGAGGACCTGAATGCCTTGAGTAGCGCTCAGTTTTCGGTGCTCAGCTCCATCCAGCTGAAGGGCCTGGGACTGGGCCAGATCGCCGCTCTGGAACTGGAAGACCTGGCGGCGCTGAGCAGCCAGGCGGTGCGCGGCTTCGATTCGACCCAGCTCGGAGCGCTCAGCGGCGACGGCGTGGCGAGCCTGGGCAGCGCGCAGATCGCGGCATTGAGCTCGAAGCAAATGCAGGGACTCAGCGCCGAGCAGCTGGAGCGGCTCAGCGGCGAGCAGCTGGCCGCCTTGTCGACGGCTGCTCTGCGCGGCCTCAGCACCGAACAGTTCGCCGCGCTGAATGCCGAGCAGCTCAGCCACCTGACCCTGCGCCAGATGGCGGCGCTGCAGTCCAGCCAGCTGGGCACCTTGTCGGCCGAGGAGCTGGCAGCCCTGAGCAGCGAGCAATTTTCCGTTTTGAAGTCCAGCCAGTTGGCCGGACTGAACGCCGAACAGCTCGGCGCCATCGAGGTGGGCGACCTGCTGGCGCTGGGCACGCAGGTGTTCCGTGCGCTCAGCTCAGCGCAGATCGCCAGCATGAGCATCGAGCAGATCCAGGGCCTGAGCAGCACGCAGGTCTCGGTGCTGACCTTCCAACAGGCCGCGGCGATGAGCCCCGAGCAGATCGCCGCACTGGAGACCCACCAGGTGGCGGCGCTGGGCAATGTGCAGGTGCTGGCTTGGGGCAGCAGCCAGATGGCCGCGCTGGACCCGCAAGACCTGGCCGTCCTCTCGGCCCGCAGCGTGCGGGTGATGGAAGCCGCCGACTTTGCCGCCTTCAACACCGACCAGATGCACGCGCTGGTGAGCGCTCAGGTGGCCGAGCTGAGCCTTGCCCAGCTGGCCGCCTTCGGCTCCGAGGACATCGGTGCGCTATCGTCGGCCGCTTTCAAGGGCCTGGGCAGCGTGGCTTTCGAGAGCCTCAGTACGGCTCAACTGGCAGGCCTGGGCGCCGAGCAGGTCGACGCGCTGAGCACCCGCCTGCTGCGCACCCTGTCCAGTGCCGACATGGCCGCGCTAGGCTCCGACGCGATCGGCTCGCTGGACAATGACCAGATCCGTGCGCTGACCAGCATCCAGGTCGGAGCGATCGCCTCGGCCAGCTTTGCAGCCCTGGGGAGTGACGACCTCACCGCCTTCAGCGTGGCCCAGGTCAAGGCTTTCACCAGCGAGCAGATCGCCACCATCAGCGCCGAAACAGTGGCCGGTTTCGAGACCCAGGACCTTGCTGCACTGAACATGCAGCAGCTCGCGGGCTTTGCCAGCGAAACCCTGCGCGCGATGAGCGGCGCCCAGCTCGACGCGCTCTTCATGGCCACGCCCATCATGCTGAACCTGGACGGTCTGGGCCTCGCCACCACCGCGGCTACGCAGGGGGTGCTGTTCGATCTGAACGGCACCGGCCAGCAGCAGCGCTGGGGCTGGATGGCCGAAGGCAACGGCCTGCTGGCACGCGACCTGAACGGCGACGGCCAAATCAACTCCGGCTCCGAGCTCTTCGGCAGTGGCACCCTGCTCGCCAATGGCCAGCGCGCCACGCAGGGCTTTGAAGCGATGCAGGCGCTGGACGCCAACCAGGACAAGCTGCTGAACGCCGCCGATGCCGCCTTCGGCGAACTTCGCGTCTGGAGCGACAGCAATCACAACGGCCTCACCGACGCCGGCGAACTGGAGACCCTGGCCCAGCTGGGCATCACCGAACTGAAATTGACGGCCGAGGCCGGCAGCACCATCGACCACGGCAACCTGATCGGCCTGGTGGCCAGCTACCAGAGTGCCGACGGCAAGACCCACGCGATGGGCGATGTCTGGTTTGCCAAGGATGCCGGTCCACCGGCGGCACCGCCGCTTGACGAGCTGTTGAGCACCAGTGCCGAGCCTATACCTGGCATCACCTCCTCAGCAGCAGTCGCACCCGTGGCCAACGAGACCATTCTTGTGCTCGCCAAGCCGGCGATCGAGGAACCGACAGCGGCACCTCCCCTAATTTAGCAAGCAGGTTTACCCGGCAGGGCGCCCGCTTTTCCCCGCTTTCCCACCCGACGGCGCGCCGACAATGGCGTCAACAAACCGTTGTGCGCGTCCGGGAGAGTCTCGTTGAGAACACTATGCATCGAAGGTTGGCGGGGGGTGAATCACTCCATCGCCATGGTGAACCAGAACCAGATCCTGGAAATGGTGAGGGTCCCCGGCTGGCAGATCTCGCACCGCGACGCCCCGTACTTCCTGCCGCACTGGGACCGCAGCAAGCTCGACTCAGGCTTCTCGCCCGCAGAGGTGGCCATCATCGACGGGCTGCCCGCGCCAGGCGACTCCCCGGTCGATGTCTGCCTGCGCGTGGCCTCGCCGGTGCGCGCCGGTGCACCAGGAACGGCCCGCCGCAATGTCACCTTCGTCGTGACCGAATTCGGCCTCTCGGCCAAGAGCTTCGAGCCGCCCGAGATGCTGCCGGCGCAGTTGACCCAGGGTGATGACTTCGTCGTCACGCCGACAGGGTGGTCGCGCGACCGGCTGGTCGACTATGGCTTTGCCGAAGACAAGATCCAGGTCGTGCCGCATGGCTTCAAGACCGACACCTTTACCCCAATGGATGCAGCGCAGCGCGAGCAGGCGCGTCAGGCTCTGGGTATCCAGCCGCACGAGACAGTGTTCACAAACGTCGGCGTGGCGACCTGGAACAAGGGCATCGACCTGCTGATCCTGGCCTTCGCCCAGCTGCGCATGCGCGGCCTGCCAGTACGCCTGATCCTAAAGGACCACAAGGGCCTGTACGGCCTGGGCGTGGAGAGCACATTTGCGGAGTTGGCCACCCGGTTGCCTCAGCTCAACAGCGCCCAGGTGCGCGACGGCATCTCCATCCTGTCCACCAGCCTGAACCTGCCGCAGATCCGCTCGCTCTATGCGCTGTCGGACGCCTATGTCTCGCCCTACCGCGCCGAAGGCTTCAATCTGCCGGTGCTGGAGGCGATGGGCTGCGGTACTTTCGCCATTACCACCGGCGGCGGCGCCACTGATGATTTCGTGCCGGCTGGGCTGGGTTACCGCCTGCGCAGCCGCCCCGGCACGACGGCCGATGCACCGCAGGTCACCGGCAGCTTCGTCGTGCCGGAGCTGGACGACTTGATCCACGCGATGAGCGAGGTCGTCGAGGGCCGCAAGCCCGACGAAGCGACCCGCCTGCTGGCCCGCGACTTGCTGGCCCGGCGCTATTCCTGGGGCCAGGTGACCGGCCAGCTGATGGACTTGCTCTGATCATGGCCGTCTCCACCTTTGTCATCAACAACGCCGAGTTGGCCTTCATGCGCCAGCTGGTCGGCAAGGCCGCAGCCAGCTCGGTGATCCTCGACGTGGTCGTGTCCGAATCGCGCAGCATCCACGCAAAGGACTGGGCACCGGCCCGCTACGCGCTGCGTGTCGAAGAAACTGGCTTCACAATCGACTTTCACCGGCCGACCAATGCCCAGCATCTACGCGTCGACATCTTCCACGCCGGCCTCGATCAGTTCGAGGCCTTCACCAACAAGGTGCTGCCGGCCGATGAGGCCAGCATTCGCGCCGACCTTCGCGGCAAGTCCATCACCTTTCTCGGCTGCGCCCGCCAGTGCGCGGCGGCCATCCCCACCAGCATCGCCAAGATCGCCTCACTGGGCGCGCTGTTCGGCAGCTATCAGCTGGTGGTGTTCGAGAACGATTCGACCGATGGCACCGCCTCGGCGATCCAGGACTTGGCCGCCCAGCACCCCATCGAGCTGATCCAGCGCCCGGGCCTGAAGGACCAGTTGCCCGAGCGCACGGCCCGCCTGGCATTTGGCCGCAACCAGTTGCTGGCCCGCGCGTTGGCACTGGGCAGCGACTACGTCTGCTGGGCCGACCTCGACGGCGTGCTGACCACGGACTACCCGAGCGAGGCCTCCTTCCTCAGCTCCTTTGGCCTGGACGAATGCTGGGACGCGGTGTTTCCGGTCAATGCCGGCATGTACTATGACGTCTGGGCGCTGCGCCATCCGGTGCTGTGCCCGAACGACTACATGACCCTGGGCACGGTGCTCGATGCCTCGCTGGGCCGCAAGCTGGCCGTGCATTTTGCCGCCTCATATGTGCAGATCGATCTGCGCGAGCTGAAGGCTTGGTTGCCGGTCGACTCGGCCTTTGGGGGCATGGGCATCTACAAGACCGCAGCCATCGCCGAGTCCCGCTACATCGGCATGAGCGAGGGCCGCGAGGTCTGCGAGCATGTGCCGTTTCACCAGGACATGCGCTCACAGGGCCGCCGCCTGTTCATCAACCCGCAATTCATCATCGCCTCGCACGGCAACTGATCTCCAGCATGGCACTCATCACCCTGCCCAGCGGCCGCCAGTTCACGGCCAACGCGGACGAAAGCCTGCTCGACGCCAGCCTGCGCGCCGGCGTGACCCTGCCGCACAGCTGTCGCACGGGCCGCTGCAGCAGTTGCAAGGCGCGCGTGCTCAGCGGCGACACCACGGCATCGCAGGCCGAGCTGGGCCTGACACCGGCCGAGCGCGACGCCGGCTGGATCCTCAGCTGCGTGCGCCAGGCTGGCACGGACGTGGCGCTGGAGATTGAGGACCTCGGCGATCTACGCTTGCCCGCGGCCCGAACCCTGCCCTGCCGCATCCAGTCGTTGGAACCGCTGGCCGAGGACGTGATGAAGGTACTGCTGCGCCTGCCGCCCACGGCCGGCTTCGACTTTCTGCCGGGCCAGTACATCGAGGTGCTGGGGCCTGCTGGCCTGCGCCGCAGCTATTCGATGGCCAATGCACTCACAGCTGAAAAACTGCTCGAACTGCACATCCGCCGCGTGCCCGGTGGCGCCATGAGCGACTACTGGTTCGAGCGTGCGCGCGCCAACGACCTGCTGCGCCTGCACGGCCCGGTCGGCAGCTTCGTGCTGCGCGAGCTTGACGGGCTGGACCTGATATTCCTGGCCACAGGCACCGGCATCGCGCCGGTCAAGGCCATGCTGGAGGGCCTTGAGGACCTGGAGGGCCTGGCACCACGCTCGATCACCGTCTACTGGGGTGGGCGGGTGCCGCAGGATCTTTACTGGCGGCCGGCAACGGGCAATGTCCATTTCGCTCCGGTGCTGTCGCGTGCGGACACCCACTGGACCGGCCGGCGAGGACATGTCCAAAGCGCCCTGCTGGCCGACGCGCCCGAGCTGGACCGTTGCGCCGTCTATGCTTGCGGATCAGACCTGATGATTCACAGTGCCCGCGAGCAGTTGCTCGCCCAGGGCCTGCCCGCGCGGCGCTTCCACGCCGACGCCTTTGTTTGCTCCGCCACGCCCTGAATTCGAGAGAAAGAGGATTCCCATCATGAAAGCAGTCATCCTGGCCGGCGGTCTCGGCACCCGCCTCAGCGAAGAAACCGCCATACGGCCCAAGCCCATGGTGGAGATCGGCGGCAAGCACATTCTCTGGCACATCCTGAAGATGTATTCGCACCACGGTGTCAATGACTTCGTGATCTGCTGCGGATACAAGGGCTATGTGATCAAGGAATATTTCGCCAACTACTTCCTGCACATGTCCGACGTCACCTTCGACATGCGCAGCAACCGCATGGAAGTGCATCACAAGCGCGCCGAGCCCTGGAACATCACCCTGGTGGACACGGGCGACGACTCGATGACCGGCGGTCGATTGCTGCGGGTGGCCGACTATGTGCGGCGCGACGAGGCCTTCTGTTTCACCTACGGCGACGGCGTCGGCGACATCGACATCAGCGCCACCATCGAATTCCACAAGAGCCACGGCAAGGCTGCCACCATGACCGCTGCCTACCCGCCGGGCCGCTTCGGCGCCATCGACATCCAGAACCAGCGGGTCATGAACTTCAAGGAGAAGCCCAAGGGCGACGGCGCGATGATCAACGGCGGCTTCTTCGTGCTGAGCCCGCGCGTGCTGCCCTACATCAAAGGCGACGGCACGCTGTGGGAACAGGAACCGCTGACGGAGCTGGCTGCCGACGAACAGTTGATGGCTTACGAACACCACGGCTTCTGGCAGCCGATGGACACATTGCGCGACAAGCACCTGCTCGAAGAGCTGTGGTCCTCGGGCAAGGCGCCGTGGAAGATGTGGAGCAAAAGCGAGTGAGCGGCCTGATCGACAGCGCGTTCTGGCGCGGCCGGCGTGTCCTGCTCACCGGCCACACCGGCTTCAAGGGCAGCTGGATGAGCCTGTGGCTGCAGTCGCTTGGCGCCGACGTGCACGGCCTGGCCCTGGCGCCGCCAGCAGACTCCCCCAGCCTGTTCGAGGCCGCACGCGTCGGTGCTGGGCTCAGCTCCCACATAGCCGACATCCGCGACCTCGCCGCCGTGCGCGCGGTGATGAACGCCTGCAGGCCCGAGATCGTCATCCACATGGCCGCGCAACCGCTGGTGCGGCTGTCCTACCAGCAGCCAGTCGAGACCTATGCCACCAATGTGATGGGCACGGTCCATGTGCTGGAGTCCGCGCGCCACGCGGGCTCGGTGCGCGCCATCGTCAACATCACCACTGACAAGTGCTACGAGAACCGCGAGTGGGTGTGGGGCTACCGCGAAGACGAGCCGATGGGCGGCCATGACCCCTACTCCAATAGCAAGGGCTGCGCCGAGCTCGTCAGCAGCGCCTACCGTCGCTCCTTCCTGGCTGAAGCCGGCATCGCGCTGGCCACGGCGCGCGCCGGCAATGTGATCGGCGGCGGCGACTGGGCGGCCGACCGGCTGATCCCCGACATCCTGCGTGCCCTGCAGGCCGGCGAGCCGGTACTGATACGCAATCCGCAGGCGATCCGGCCCTGGCAGCATGTGCTGGAGCCTCTGTCGGGCTACCTGCTGCTGGCCCAAGGCCTGATCGAGCAGGGCGCGGCCCTGGCCGAGGGCTGGAACTTTGGCCCGCGCGAGGAAGACGCGCGGCCGGTGCAGTGGATCGTCGAGCGCCTGTGTGCCGACTGGGCTGACGGCGCCCGCTGGGCCCTGCAACCGGGCGAGCATCCACACGAGGCACACCACCTCAAGCTCGACATCGCCAAGGCACGCCGTCTCCTGCGCTGGGCACCGCGCTGGTCGCTGGAAACGGCGCTGGCCCACATCACCGCCTGGCAGCAGGCCTGGCTCGCCGGGCAGGACGTGCGGGCCATCTGTCTCGAACAAATCTCTCAATACAGCGCTGAATCATGACCACAGTTTCCACCACCGTTTCCTTTAACCCGCAGCTCGACAAGTTGCGCGCCCAGATCGGCGAGCTGGTCCAGCAGTACGCCGATATCGCCCACGCGCCCAAGCCCTTCGTGCCCGGCGAGAGCCTGGTGCCGGTATCCGGCAAGGTCATCGGCGCGCGCGAACTGCAGCTGATGGTCGACGCCTCGCTCGACGGCTGGCTGACGACCGGCCGCTTCAACGCCTTGTTCGAAGCACGGCTGGCCCAGTTCCTCGGCGCCAAGCATGTGCTGACCGTCAACTCGGGCTCCTCGGCCAATCTGGTTGCCTTCTCGGCGCTGACCAGCCCGCGCCTCGGTGATCGTGCCATCAAGCCTGGCGATGAGGTCATCGGCGTGGCCGCAGGCTTCCCGACCACGATCAACCCGATCCTGCAATTCGGCGCCGTGCCGGTGTTCGTCGACGTGGAGCTGGCCACCCACAATATCGACGCCAGCCTGATCGAGGCGGCCATCACGCCGCGTACCCGCGCCATCATGCTCGCCCACAGCCTGGGCAACCCATTCAACCTGGACGTGGTCACGGCCCTGTGCAAGAAGTACAACTTGTGGCTGGTGGAGGACTGCTGCGATGCGTTGGGCGCCACCTACAACGGCCGCATGGTCGGCAGCTTCGGCGACATCGCCACGCTGAGCTTCTACCCGGCCCACCACATCACCATGGGCGAGGGCGGCGCAGTCTTCACCAATAACGACGAACTCAAGCTGATTGCCGAATCATTCCGCGACTGGGGCCGCGACTGCTACTGCCCGCCCGGCAAGGACAACACCTGCAACAAGCGCTTCTGCTGGACCAAGAAGGACCTCGGCGGCGACCTGCCCGATGGCTATGACCACAAATACACCTACAGCCACCTCGGCTACAACCTGAAAATCACCGACATGCAGGCCGCCTGCGCGCTGGCCCAGTTGGAGCGGCTGGAGGAATTCATCGCCAAGCGCCGCGCCAATTTCGCATATCTGAAGCAACGCCTTCAGTCCTGCGCCGAGTTGCTCCACCTGCCCGAGGCCACGCCGGGCTCGGATCCCTCGTGGTTCGGCTTCCCGCTGATCCTGAAAGACAGCGCCGGCGTCAAGCGCACCGATCTGATCAACTATCTGGAGCAGAACAAGATCGGTACGCGCCTGCTGTTCGCAGGCAACATCACCAAGCAGCCCTACATGAGCGGGCGCAACTTCCGCATCAGCGGCAGCCTGGCTTCCACCGATGTGGTGATGAACCAAACCTTCTGGCTGGGCACCTTCCCTGGCCTTGGCGAGCCGCAGCTCGACTACATCGCCGACAAGCTGGAAGAGTTCTTCGGCCTGAACTTCTGATCAACACGACGCCGTGAGCATCCTCATCACCGGCGCCAGCGGTTTCCTCGGCAGCGCGCTGGCCCGACATCTGCAAGCGCTGGGCGAGCCGGTGGCCCTGCTGCTGCGGCCCGGCTCCTCACTCAAGCGGCTGCCGGGCTTGATCTTCGAGCACGTCGGACGGCCGGCAGACGAAGCTGCGCTGCAGGAGTTCGTGCGCACGCTCGCGCCGCAGGCGATCATCCACACCGCCTGCGCCTACGGTCGCCAGGGCGAAACCGCCACCGATCTGCTCGATGCCAATGTGCGCCTGGGCCTGAGCCTGCTGCAGGCGCTGCAAGCCTTGCCGCCCGGCCCGGCGCCGCGTGTCTTTATCAACACCGGCACGGCCCTGAGCGCCGACGTCAGCGCCTACGCGCTGAGCAAGCAGCAGTTCGCCCAGTGGGGCCGACGCGAGGCGCTGGCCGCGCCCGAGCGCCTGCAGTTCCTCAATGTCGAGCTTCAGCATATGTATGGCCCTGGCGACGACGCAAGCAAATTCACGACCCTTGTGCTGCACGCCTGCCACGAGCACCGCCCGCAGTTGGACCTGACGGCCGGCGAACAGCGACGCGACTTCGTCTACATCGACGACGTGCTCGATGGCTATACCCTCCTCCTGCGCAAGGCCCGCCAACTGTCCGCAGCCGACAGCCTCGCGCTGGGCTCGGGCAAGGCGCCGAGCGTGCGAGAGTTCGTCGAAACCGTGCACCGGCTGTGCCACTCGCGCACCGAGCTGCGCTTCGGCGCCCTGCCCTACCGCACGGGCGAGGCCATGCATTGCCAGGCCGACCTGGGCGCGCTGGCGCGTCTGGGCTGGTCGCCACGCTGGAGCCTCGAAGCGGGGCTCCAGCGCACTCTTGAACTGGAGTTCTGAGCCATGAAACTACTCATCACCGGCGGCTGCGGCTTCCTCGGCAGCAATCTTGCGGCCCATGCCCTGACGCAGGGCATGGACGTCTGCATTCTCGACAACCTGGCGCGCCAGGGCTCGCAGCTGAACCTGGAATGGCTGCGCACGTTGGGCCACTTCGAGCACCAGCACGCAGACATCCGCAACCCGAACGATGTGCTGCGCGTGGTCAGCCGCTTCCAGCCCGAGGCCGTGTTCCACCTGGCCGGCCAGGTCGCGATGACCACCTCCATCGCCGACCCGCGCTTGGACTTCGAGACCAATGCGTTGGGCACTCTGAACCTGCTGGAGGCCGTGCGCGCACGCACGCCCGAGGCGGCGATCATCTACTCGTCGACCAACAAGGTCTACGGCGACCTTGAACAGTTCCATTACCAGGAGACCGCCAGCCGCTACGTCTGCAGCGACCGGCCGCGCGGCTTTGGCGAAGACACGCCGCTGGACTTCCACTCGCCCTACGGCTGCTCCAAGGGCAGCGCCGACCAGTACCTGCGCGACTACCACCGCATCTTCGGCCTGCGCACAGCGGTCTTCCGTCACAGCTCCATGTACGGTGGCCGCCAGTTCGCCACCGCCGACCAGGGCTGGATCGGCTGGTTCTGCCAGATGGCGGCGCAGACCCGACGCGGCCAGCGAGGCGAGCCCTTCACCATCTCGGGCAATGGCAAGCAGGTGCGCGACGTATTGCATGCGCGCGACATGATCTCGCTCTACTTCTCGACCCTTGCCCACATCGATCAGGCCGCAGGCCAGGCCTTCAATGTCGGCGGCGGCATGGCCAACAGCCTGTCTTTGCTGGAGCTGTTCGCGTTGCTGGAAACCCGCATCGGACAGCCGCTGGTCTATACGAAGTTGCCGCCGCGAGAAAGCGACCAGCGCTTCTTCGTCGCCGACACCGCCAAGGTCGCTGCCCTGGCCGGTTGGGCGCCTGCGGTCAGCGCAGCCGAGGGCGTGGGCGAGATGCTGGATTGGGTCGAGGGCTCGTTGCCCGCCTGAAGCTCAGAGCCCCTTGACCGATTGGCGCAGCCACTGGCGGGCCAGCGCATAGCCCTCAGGCACAAGGTTGTTTTCGTTCGCACCCGAGATAGAGTCGTCGTGTGCGAAGAAGAACACCAGCGGCTCGTCGATATAGGTGACGTAGGGGTAGCTCAGCGCGGTCAGCGCATAGATCAGCCAGTCAACACCGGCGCCGGTGCGATTGAAATCGTAGTTGGGGATGCCCGGCAGTTCGAGCAGAAGGTTCTTGCGCAGATCGGCCGTACGCAGCATCGCCGCGCCGGGCGAGACCGGTGTGAAATGCTCGATATAGGTGCTGCTGCGCAGAAAATATTCACGCGCGAAATTGGTATTGCCGCGAAATGCCCGGTACTGGGCCACGCCCTTCCACTCCTCGCGGCCGACCAGCGCATAGCTGTAGACCAGGCCGCATTCGGGCGAAAGGAGCGATGGCAGGGCGCGCTCGACGAAGGTCGGCGCAATCAGGTCGTCACTGAACAGGATCTTGGCATAGGGCGCGGTCGCATACTCGGCGCAGGCCAGCCAGTTCTTTACAGGGCCGATGTTGGTCGCATTCCGGTAGAGCTTGATGCGAGGATCCGCGGCCGCCAGCGCGGCGACGGCGTCGTAGGTGCCGTCGGTGCTGCAGTTGTCCACGACGATGATTTCAATGTCGGCGATGGTCTGCGCCATCGCCGCGCGCACCGCGCGCACTACCAGTTGTTCGCGGTTATAGACCGGGATAAGGATCGAGACCAAGGGCATGGGAAAACTCCAAAAATGGTTGTCAGTTAAGTGGGTTCAGCGCAGCGGCGTCAGCACACCGCGGCCCTGCGACCAGATGATGGCCACCACCTGCTCGGCGTCGAACAAGGCATTCACATGCGCGATGCGCATCGAGTAGTAGTCGCTCTCCGCACCCAT
>Ga0187843_10001736_pt1 | contig 13585 bp, 11 predicted proteins | sample SpaLakP09_SKY_43_FD_134516 | JGI IMG/M metagenome (GOLD analysis project Ga0187843, IMG submission 134516) | Oligotrophic lake water microbial communities from Sparkling Lake, Wisconsin, USA - SP09_SKY_43 | ecosystem: Environmental > Aquatic > Freshwater > Lake | place: USA: Sparkling Lake... | reverse complement strand
GCCTTCACCAGCCTGTCCAAGCGCAGCAATGTGCCGGGCATGCGCTCGGGCTTTGTCGCCGGCGACGCGGCGCTGCTGAAGAAGTTCCTGCTCTACCGCACCTACCACGGCAGCGCCATGAGCCCCGTTGTGCAAGCCGCCAGCGTGGCCGCCTGGAACGATGAAGCCCATGTGATCGAGAACCGCGCGCAGTACCGCGCCAAGTTTGCCGCCGTCACGCCGCTGCTGGCGGCGCACCTGGATGTGGCCCTGCCCGATGCGGGCTTCTACCTCTGGTGCGGCCTGCCGCGCCACATCTACGGCGGCGATGACATCGCCTTCGCTCAAGGCCTGCTGGCTCAATACAATGTGGCCGTGCTGCCCGGCAGCCTGCTGGCGCGCGAAGCCCACGGCGTGAACCCCGGCACCGGCCGCATCCGGCTGGCCCTGGTGGCCGAAAGCGCGGAATGCCTTGAAGCGGCCCAGCGCATCGTCGCCTACATCGAATCGTTCCCGTCTCCTTCCTCTTTCTCCTCCTGACTGGCACCCGCTGCCGCGAGCTTTCACTCATGACACAAGCCCATCTGCAATCGACCATCGAACTGGCCTGGGACAACCGCGCCAACCTCAACCCGGCCAATGCCCCCGAGGTGCGCGAGGCCGTGGAGCATGTGCTGGCCGATCTGGACGCCGGCCGCCTGCGCGTGGCCGAGCGCCAGGCCGTGGGCCAGTGGACGGTGCACCAGTGGGTCAAGAAGGCGGTGCTACTGTCCTTCCGCCTGAATGACAACCGCCTGATGGGCGCCGGCGACATGACCTTCTTTGACAAGGTGCCGACCAAGTTCGGCGGCCTGAGCGAAGAAGCCATCCGCGCCACCGGTGTGCGCGTGGTGCCGCCCGCCGTGGCGCGCCGCGGCAGCTTCCTGGCCAAGAACGTCATTCTGATGCCCAGCTACGTCAACATCGGCGCCTACGTCGATGAAGGCACCATGGTCGACACCTGGGCGACGGTCGGCAGCTGCGCTCAGATCGGCAAGAACGTGCACCTGAGCGGCGGCGTTGGCATCGGCGGCGTGCTGGAGCCCCTGCAGGCCAACCCCACCATCATTGAAGACAACTGCTTCATCGGCGCCCGCTCGGAAGTGGTGGAAGGCGTGATCGTGGAAGAAAACTCGGTCATCTCCATGGGCGTCTACATCGGCCAGAGCACGCCGATCTATGACCGCGAGACCGACACCGTCAGCTACGGCCGCGTGCCGGCCGGCTCGGTGGTGATCAGCGGCAGCCTGCCCAAAAACGAAGGCAAGTACAGCCTGTACGCCGCCATCATCGTCAAGAAGGTCGACGCCGGCACCCGCGCCAAGACCAGCATCAACGACCTGCTGCGCGCCTGAACCGGGCAAAAAAGCAACGCCCCGGCCCAGACCGGGGCGCATCCAGCGGCTTGAAGACCAAGAACGGGGAGACAGCGGATGAGTGGAAATATGGAACGCATCCTGCGGCTGATGGCCGAGAAGGGTGCCTCCGACGCTTACCTTTCGGCCAAGATGCCGGTGCTGATCCGCCTGAACGGGCAGATCGTGCAGCTCTCCGACCAGTTGCTCGGGCCCATGCAGCCACGCCAGCTGATCGCCGAGGTGGTGGACCCGGCCCAGATGGCCGAGCTGGACCAGAACGGCGAGCTGAACATGGCGGTGGCCATCCCCGGCGTGGGCAGCTTTCGCCTCTCGGGCTTCCGCCAGCGCGGCACCATCGCCGCGGTGTTCCGCCACATCCCGCATGTCATTCCCTCGCTGGAAGAGCTGAACCTGCCGCCCATCCTGGGCAAATTGGTGCAGGAAAAGCGCGGGCTGATCCTGATGGTGGGCGCCACCGGCACGGGCAAGAGCACCACGCTCGCCTCCATGCTGGAGCTGCGCAACCAGACCATGGCCGGCCACATCCTCACCATCGAGGACCCGCTGGAGTACCTGTTCAGCAACAAGCGCTCGGTGGTCAACCAGCGCGAAGTGGGCCGCGACACGGCCTCGCTGCAGGTGGCGCTGAAGAACGCGCTGCGTCAGTCGCCAGACTGCATCCTGATTGGTGAAATCCGTGACCGCGAGACCATGACGGCGGCGATTTCCTACGCCCTGTCCGGCCACCTGGTGCTGGCCACACTGCACGGCAATAACACGTATCACGCGCTGAACCGCATCCTGTCCTTCTACACGCCCGAGTCGCGCCCGGCCCTGCTGAACGACCTGGCCGCTGGCCTGAAATCCATCATCTCGCAGCGCCTGGTGCGGGCCACGGCCGGCGGCCGCATCCCGGTGATCGAGATCATGCTGAACACCAAGCTGATCGGCGAGTTCATCGAGAAAGGTGACTTCGGCGGCGTCAAGGACGCGATGGAGAAATCCATTGCCGAAGGCTCGCAAAGCTACGAAGAGCATTTCGCCCAGCTCATCAAGGACGGCACCATCACCCGCGACGAGGGCCTGGCCTTTGCCGATTCGCCGACCAACCTGCTCTGGCGCCTGCAAAACGATGGCCCGGGCGCCCACAAGCAGGCACCGGTCAAGGAGGAAGCGGCCGGCGACGAAGCCAGCTTCACCGAGATCACGCTGGACGTGCGCGGCGACTGAAGCGCTCCCTTTCCTGCGCCTTGGCGCGGCCCCGACTTTTCACTGTTCCCCATCGATTGCTCATCCATGTCCGACACCCTCGCCCTGCTGGAAGCGCTGGTCGCCCGCCCCTCCGTCACGCCCGATGACGCCGGATGCCTGGAGCTGATTGGCGCGCGCCTGTCTGCCCTGGGCTTCGAGCTGCAGCGCATGGACAGCGGGCCAGAGAACTTCCGTGTCAGCAACCTGTGGGCGATCAAGCGCGGCAGCGATGCAAACGGCCCGGTGCTGATGTTCGCCGGCCACACCGATGTGGTGCCGCCGGGGCGGCTGGACGCCTGGGCTTCCGACCCCTTTGTGCCCAGCTACCGCGAGGGCCGCATCTACGGCCGAGGCGTGGCCGATATGAAGGGCTCGCTGGCCGCCATGGTGGTGGCTGCCGAAGAGTTTGTGCGCGCCCATCCGGCGCACCGCGGCAGCTTGGCCTTTTTGCTGACCAGCGACGAGGAAGGCCCATCGGTCGATGGCACCAAGGTCTGCTGCGAACGGCTCAAGGCCCAGGGCCAGCGCCTGGACTTCTGCATCGTCGGAGAGCCGACCTCGGTCGACCAGGTCGGCGACATGATCAAAAACGGCCGCCGCGGCACGCTCTCGGGCAAGCTCAAGGTGAAGGGCGTGCAAGGCCATGTGGCCTAACCCCAGCTGGCCCGCAACCCGGTGCATCAGGCCGCCGCGGCCATTGCCGAGCTGGCGGCCGCCTGCTGGGACGAAGGCAACGACTACTTCCCGGCCACCACCTTCCAGATCTCCAACATCCATGCCGGCACCGGCGCCACCAACGTCATCCCCGGCGAGATGGTGGTGGATTTCAACTTCCGCTTCTCGACCGAGTCAACCCCGGAAGGCCTCAAGGCCCGCGTGCAATCGCTGCTGGCCCGCCACGGGCTGGAATACGCGCTCGACTGGACCCTGGGCGGCGAGCCCTTCCTGACCCCCGTGGGCATGCTGAGCGGCGCCGTCTGCGCCGCCATCGAGGCCGAGACCGGCCGCCCAACCCAGCTCTCCACCACCGGCGGCACCTCGGACGGCCGATTCATCGCCAAGATCTGCCCGCAAGTGATCGAGTTCGGCCCCATCAACGCCAGCATTCACAAGGTGGACGAGTACCTGCCGGTCGACAACCTCGAGCCCCTGAAAAACATCTACCGCCGCACGCTGGAGCAGCTGCTGAACTGACCTCAAGTCTAGACTCGACGGCCGCCCAAGACCTGCCAGAGCAGGCAGTGCAGCCCGCGCGAGCACGAACGCACGCGCAAAACCAAACCAATCAGGCAGGGAGGCCATGGAGATGACAAGAAAGAGCACCGGCGCGCGCGCATCAAGCCGCTGGACGCAGCACGCGCTTGCAGTGATGGGCGCTTTGGGACTTTGGGCGGCCTGCTCGCAAGCCAGCTGGGCCGCCTGCAAGGTGCAGGGGCTGGAGATGCCGGTCACCATGAAAGGCTCGCGCGCCGTTGCCACGCTGGGCATCAATGGGCAGGACATCCCCCTCATCGTCGACAGCGGTGCGTTTTTCAGCACCCTCACCCATGCGGCCGCCCAACAGCTGAAGATGAAGGTGCGCGGCCTGCCCTGGGGCATGGAAATCAAGGGCGTGACGGGCGACATGGAGAACCCCGGGGTTGCAACCGCTGAACGCCTGAACCTGCTGGGCGGCGAGCTGCCCAACATCGACTTTGTGGTCGGCGGCAACGACGATCACAACGGCACCATGGGGCTTTTGGGCCGCAACATCCTGTCGGTCGCTGACACCGAATACGACCTGGCGCACGGCGTCGTGAAGTTGATGTTCCCGAACGAGGATTGCGCCAAAAGCCCCATGGCCTACTGGGCCGGCGAAGCGCCGTTCTCGGAGATTGAGCTGGTCCGCCACGACCGTGAAAAGAAGACGCCCGCGATTGAAACCATTGCCCTCGTCAATGGCAAGCGCCTGCGTGTGATGTTCGACACCGGCGCCCGCACGGTGATGTCGCTCAAGGCGGCCAAGAGTGTCGGCGTCACGGATCTGAAGCCGACCGGCCGGGTGGGCGGCGTGGGCACAGGCACGGTGGCCGGCTGGAGCGGCGCGATCGAGCGCTTCGAGCTGGGCGGCGAGGTGGTGCACAACGTGCGGCTGAGCGTGGCCGACTTTGACCTGCGCGAGATCGACATGCTGCTGGGCGTCGACTTCTTCCTGTCGCACCGCATCTACGTGTCCAAGAAGCAGCGCCGCATGTACTTCACCTACAACGGCGGCCAGGTGTTCGCACTGAGCAAACCCGAGCCCAAGGTTGACAGCGCCGAAGGCAAGGCGAACGGCCTGCCCGATCTCGGCCCCGAAGCCAGCGCCGCGTCCTATGCACGGCGCGGCGCTGCCTCGATGGCGCGCAAGGACTACAAAGCGGCCCTGACCGACCTGGACCGCGCCTGCGAGATGGAACCCCAAGCCGCCGAACACCGCGTGATTCGGGCGGCCCTGCATCTGCAGATGCGGCAGGCAAAACTGGCCAAACAAGACCTGGACGCAGCGCTGGCAGCAGATCCGGCACATGCCGAGGCAAGGCTGAAGCGGGCCGTGCTGATGGCCAACCCAAGCAAGCCGGATGCCGCGCTCCAGGACCTGGACGAACTGGATCGCCTGCTGACCGCGCAAGCCCCGCAGCGCCTGCAGATGGCGCAGCTCTACCAGCGCCTGCAGCGCCTGCCCGCCGTGGTGAAGCAGTTGGACCATTGGATCGCGGCTTACCCACATGACCTGGCCACGGCCGACGCGCTGAACCAGCGCTGCTGGACGCGCGCGATGCTCAATAGCGAACTGACTCAGGCGCTGCAGGACTGTGATCGCGCCATCGATCTCGATGAAGAACAGGCCAAGTACTTCGACAGCCGCGCCTGGGTGCGCCTGCGTCAAAGCCAATGGCGCTCGGCACTGGCGGACTTTGATCGTGCGCTGAAGCTGGACGACAAGCTCGCCTCGCCCCACTACGGCCGTGGCATCGCACTGGGCAAGCTGGGCGACGCCGCAGGCGCCCAATCTGCACTCGCAGCAGCGCGCGAGCGCCGGCCCGAGATCGACCAGGAGGCAGGTCGCTACGGCCTGGCGGTCGACGCGGCCGCGGCCAAGCCCGCATCAGCCCCAGCGCCTTAGGCCCAGGCCGGCAGCCTGTGGCCGCTTGCCGGTAGCGGGTTGGCAGTGACGGGTTGGCAGTGACGGGTTGGCAGTAACGGGTTGGCGAAGACGCGCGCGTCATCGGCGACAATCACGCCCTGCCCTTCACCGAGCCCCCATGAATTTACTGAACTGCATCGAGGCCCAAGCCGCCCGCCTTTCCGAGGCGGGCGTTTCGTTTGGCCATGGCACGGCTGTCGCCTTTGATGAGGCTGCCTGGCTGGCGCTCTGGGCCCTGGGGCTGCCGCTGGACCAGCTGGACGAGCACGAGGCCCTGACGCTGAGCGACGCACAGCAAGCGCGCATCGCCGAGCTGGTTGAGCAACGCATTGCGACGCGCAAGCCTGCCGCGTACCTGACCCGCGAGGCCTGGTTGCAGGGCGTGCCGTTCTACGTAGACGAGCGTGCCATCGTGCCGCGCAGCTTCATCGCCGAGCTGATCGCCGATGCCAGCATCGATGCCTGGCTCTCTGACCAGACCACCGAGGTGCTGGACCTGTGCACCGGCAATGGCTCGCTGGCCGTGCTGGCCGCCATGGCCTGGCCCGAGGTGCAGGTGGACGGCCTGGACCTGAGCGCCGAAGCCCTGGAAGTGGCACGCATCAATGTCGACAAGCATGGCCTGCAGTCGCGCATCCGATTGATGCAGGGCGATGGCCTGGCGCCGGCCCTGGCGACCGGCCGCCGCTACGACCTGATTCTGTGCAACCCGCCCTATGTCAACAGCGAGACCATGTCCCGCCTGCCGGCCGAGTACCGCGCCGAGCCCGAGCTGGCCCTGGCCGGCGGCGATGACGGCATGGATTTCATCCGCCGCCTGCTGGCCGAGGCACCGGCCGTGCTCAAGCCGCGCGGCGTGCTCTTGCTGGAGATCGGCAATGAGCGCCCGTTTTTTGAAGCCGCCTTCCCCGAGCTGGAGGTGGCCTGGATGGACACCTCCTCGGGGGCCGACCAGGTGCTGCTGATCACCGAAGAATCCCTGAACATGATGAACGCCCACAAGAACAACAAGAACCCGGAAGGTCGCCCCACGCCATGATCAGCCTGCGCAATATCACGCTGCGACGCGGCACCAAGGTCGTGCTCGACGACGCCAGCGTCGTCCTGCAACCGGGCGAAAAAGTCGGCCTGGTGGGCCGCAACGGCGCCGGCAAGTCCAGCCTTTTTGCCCTGTTGACCGACCGTCTGCAAAGCGACAAGGGCGAGGTGGACATCCCCCGCCAATGGGCCGTGGGCGAAGTGGCCCAGAACATGCCGGAAACCGACATACCGGCGACCGAATTTGTGCTCGAAGGCGATGTGCGCCTGATGGCCGCGCGCCAGGCCCTGGCCGATGCGGAAGCGGCCGAGGACGGTCATGCCATGGCCGACGCCCATGCCCTGCTGATGGACGCCGGCGCCTTCGACGCGAAGCCGCGCGCGCAGGCCTTGCTGATGGGCCTGGGCTTCAAGGGCGAGCAGGTCGATGCGCCGGTGAACAGCTTCTCCGGCGGCTGGCGCATGCGTTTGCAGCTGGCCCGTGCCCTGATGTGCCCTGCCGAGCTGATGCTGCTGGACGAACCGACCAACCACTTGGACCTGGACGCCCTGGTCTGGCTGGAAGCCTGGCTGCAGCGCTACGACGGCACCTTGATCGTGATCAGCCATGACCGCGAGTTCCTGGACGCCATCACCAAAGTCACCCTGCACCTGGACGAAGCCAAGCTGCACCGCTACGGCGGCAACTACACGGCCTTCGAGGCCATGCGCGCCGAGCGCATGGAGCAGCAGCAAGCCGCCTTTGGCAAGCAGCAAGAGCGCATTGCGCACCTGCAGAAGTTCATCGATCGTTTCAAGGCCAAGGCCAGCAAGGCCAAGCAGGCGCAGAGCCGGGTCAAGGCCCTCGAGCGCATGGAAAAACTGGCACCGGTGCTGGCCTCGGCGGACTTCAATTTCGAGTTCCGCGAGCCCGTCAGCCTGCCCAACCCCATGCTGATGTTTGACGATGTGGCTTGCGGTTATGAGGTCGACGGCGTCGAGAACATCATCGTGCGCGGCATCGACCGCTCGGTGCTGGCCGGCCAGCGCATCGGCATCCTGGGCGCCAACGGCCAGGGCAAATCCACCGTGGTGAAAACGGTGGCCCGCATGCAGCGCGCCATGGGCGGCAAGATCACCGAAGGCAAGGGCCTGACCATCGGCTACTTTGCCCAGCAGGAAATGGACGTGCTCCGGCCCGAGGAAGGCCCGCTCTCGCACATGGTCCGCCTGGCCAAAGAGGTGAGCCCGCAGGCGCGCGAGCAGGAGCTGCGTGATTTCCTGGGCCAGTTCCGCTTTGTTGGCGACATGGTCAACCAGCAGGTGGGCAGCCTCTCGGGGGGCGAGAAGGCCCGCCTGGTGCTGGCCATGTTGGTGTGGCAGCGCCCCAATCTGCTGCTGATGGACGAGCCGACCAACCACTTGGACCTGAACACCCGCGAGGCACTGTCGATTGCGCTCAATGAGTTCGAAGGCACGGTGATGCTGGTGAGCCACGATCGCGCCCTGCTGCGCGAGGTCTGCGACGAGTTCTGGCTGGTCAGCAAGGGCGTGGTGTCCCCCTTCGACGGCGACCTGGATGATTACCAGCGCTGGCTGCTGGACCAGTCCAAGGAAGCAGCCAAGGCCGCCAAGGATGCCGCCAAGGCCCTGGCCAAAGCCGGCAAGTCAGGCAGCACGGCAGCCGCAGCCGCAGCCGCCCCGGCGCCAGTTGCCGCAGCCGCCCCCGCCCCGACACCGGCCGCGCGCGAGGACCGCAAACTCAGCGGCCAAGCCCGCCAAAAGCTTGCCGACCAAACCCGCCCGCTGCGCAAGGAAATGGACGCCATCGACGCCAAGCTCAACAAGCTGGCCGATGAACGCACGGCCCTGGAGGCCCAACTGGCGGAAGGCAAGGCGACACCGGCTCAGATCGTTGAAGCCGGCAAGCGCCTCAAGGCCATCCACGACGAGCTGGAGAGCGCCGAGCTGCGTTGGCTGGAGCTCAGCGCCGAGGTCGACGCGATTCACGCGGCCGCCTGATTGCAAGGCCTGCACCCAGAAGACCATGAACCCATAGAGCCATGAGCCCATGAGCCCATGAGCCCATGAGCCCATGACCAGGGCCCGAGGCAACTCGGGCCCTTTTCTTTTCAGGCACTGGGTTTGAGACGCTCAGGCCAGCAAGACCAGGGCTGCAGCCAGCGCCGCCGGCAGCGCCTGCACGAACAGAATCTTCTTGCCCACCGTGGCGGCGCCGAACACGCCGGCCACCACCACGCAGCCCAGGAAGAACAGCTGCGTCGGCACACCGGCCGCGCCCTGCAGCAGGCCCCACACCAGACCGGCACTCAGAAAGCCGTTGTACAAGCCCTGATTGGCCGCCAGGGTCTTGCTGGCCTCGGCAAATTCCGGTGTCAGGCGAAACACGCGCCGACCCAAAGGCTTGGTCCAGAGGAACATCTCCAGCACCAAAAAATACAGGTGCAAGGCGGCCACCAAGGCCACCAAACCATTCGCCACCATGCTCATCGCCATCTTGTGCTCGCTTTCAGGACACCGGGTCTGCTTGGCCCTGCGCTGCTGAATCGCAAACGTCTAGCAGCAAGACCCTTAGCCACATAAATTGTGTGCAATTAAATTGAGGACTACATTATCACCCATGCCACGCCCACCCAACTGTCCCCAGCCCGACATGCCGCAGCCCGGAACGCCACAGCTTGCCCCGGCCGCCGCCGCAAACGAGGACTGGCTGCGTCTGGACCAGCAGCTGTGCTTCGCGCTCTACGCCAGCTCTCTGGCCATGACCAAGCTGTACAAGCCCTTGCTGGAGCCCTTGAGACTGACCTACCCGCAGTACCTGGTGATGTTGGTGCTTTGGGAGCAGGACGGCATCAGCGTTTCCACCCTGGGGCAACGCCTGTCGCTTGACTCCGGAACGCTCACGCCCCTGCTCAAACGCATGGAAACGGCGGGTTATGTGAGGCGGCAGCGCGCCGCGCAAGATGAACGGCGTGTTGACATCCTGCTCACGCCCAAGGGCCTGGCCCTGAAGGTGCAAGCCCAAAAGATTCCACCGCGGCTGGCCTGTGCGGCCGCCTGCTCTTTGGAAGAACTGAGTTCCCTGACCCGACGCCTGCACGAGCTGCGACAGCAACTGGCGGACGCCGAACTTTCACCCACCACCCCTGATTGATAGAAAGCACATCACCATGGCACTCGACAAAGTCCTCTACACCGCTCGCGCCACCTCCACCGGCGGCCGCCAAGGCAGCTCGTCCAGCTCGGACGGCGCGCTGAACGTGCAACTCTCCACGCCCAAGGAACTGGGTGGCGCCGGCGGCCCGGGCACCAACCCCGAACAGCTGTTCGCAGCCGGCTACTCCGCCTGCTTCATCGGCGCCCTCAAGCATGTCGCCATGATGAAGAAGGTCGCCCTGCCGGCCGAAGTGTCCATCACCGCCGATGTGGGCATCGGCCCCATCCCGGCCGGCTTCGGCATTCAGGTGGCACTGAACATCTCGGTGCCCGGCGTGGAGCGCAGCGTGGCCCAGGATCTGGTTGACGCCGCCCACCAGGTCTGCCCCTACTCGAACGCCACCCGCGGCAATATCGACGTCACGCTGACCCTGGCCTGAGTCGACAGAGCAAGGCCAGAGGCGCGAATCAGCGCAGCACGGAGCTTGAGAGCAAGTCCAGCAGCAGCTCGATTCGCGCCTTCACCGGGCTCAGCGCTCCCGCGCTGGGCAAGGCCTCAGCCGAGGCAGTGACCGGCCCAGCATCGCAGCGCGTGCTTCGCAGCACGCGCACGCCTTGCTGCTGCGCCTCGCGCAAAGCTGCCTCCAGGGCTTGCGACAGGCTGCCGTTGCCGGTGCCGCCTACCACCAGCCCGTCCACACCCTGCGCCAACAAGGCTCGAACCACCGAGCCATCGGCGCCGACATGGTTGAGCACGATCTGCACCCGTGGCCAGCTCAGCTCGCCTTGGGGCAAGTGGGCAAGACCCACCACCGGCTGCGCACCGCGCTGCGGGCCCGCTGCATACCAACGCACCACCCCCTCCTCCATCGCCCCCAGACGCGCGCCGTCGGCCGACGCGAATGCATCGACCCGGTAACTGTGCACCTTGCGCACTTGTTCGGCGGAATGGATGCTGCCAGCAAACATCACCAATACACCCGGCACCCTACCTTCCGCAGCGAGGGTGACTGCATCCAGCAGGTTCTGCGGGCCATCGGTCTGCAGGGCGGTCGCAGGCCGCATGGCCGCGGTGATCACCACGGGCTTGCCGGGTGCCAGGACGCGCTGCAGGAAATAGGCGGTCTCTTCCAAGGTATCCGTACCGTGGGTGATCACCACGCCGGCCACTTCTGGCCGCGCCAGATGCGCCGCGACCCGCTCCGCCAGCAGACGCCAGGTCGCGAAATCCATGTCCTTGCTGTCCAGCTGCGCAACTTGCTCGGCCTCCAGCGCACGGCTGGCGAGCGGCGGGATCGCCGCAATCAGCTGCGCCACGCCGAGCTGCGCGGCCTGATAACCGACATTGTCCGAGGCATCGGCCGCCGTACCGGCGATGGTGCCGCCGGTTCCGAGAATCACGACCAGCCCCGATTTCGCTTCAGACACCGGCGCATTCACGGCAATTGTTTCTTGCTTGCTTTGCAATTTTGAATTTCCTGGATGAAAATACAGTCACTGGATAAATATTCAGGCAATCAAGCCCCAGGGCCCCAAGCAGAGGACGACCACCGTGGAAGACAGCCCGAAACTCACCGCGCGCCAACAGCAGATTCTCGATCTGGTGCGAGCCGCCATCGAACGCACCGGCGCTCCACCCACCCGGGCCGAAATCGCCGCCGAACTCGGTTTTCGTTCTGCCAACGCCGCCGAAGAGCATTTGCAGGCCTTGGCTCGCAAAGGCGCGATCGAACTGGTCGGCGGCACCTCGCGCGGCATCCGCCTGAAGTCTGACACATTGAGAGCGCTCAACTCCGCACGCGATGCCCGCGAGTCACAAGAGGCGCGCGAGTTTCAAGCCGGATATGCGCGCGGCCGCGCCGCACCCCGCGGCAGCGATCGGCAGCAACTCGATTTCCCTTTGGCCAGCCTGGCCCAGCTGAATCTCCCGCTGATTGGGCGCGTGGCCGCCGGCCACCCCATCCTGGCGCAGGAGCACATCGAGCAAAACTACGCGGTCGAAGCCAGCATGTTCGCCAAGAAGCCCGACTTTTTGCTCAAAGTGAAAGGCATGAGCATGAAAGACATCGGCATCATGGATGGCGATCTTTTGGCCGTGCAAAAAGCCTCGGACGCCAAGAACGGCCAGATCGTGGTGGCCCGAATCGGCGACGAAGTGACCGTCAAGCGATTCAAGCGCGGCCGCAGTGGCATTGAGTTGCTGCCCGAGAACAGCGATTTCGAACCGATTCAGGTCGCCGCCGATGACGACAGCTTTGCCATCGAGGGGCTGGCGGTGGGCCTGATCCGCAATCAGATGTTCAGTTGATCCCCCGACCGCACGATGTGCAGCCCTTGCCCGGGTCGGGCGTGCTTGCTCCGCCCGTCGATAGACAACCGATGACGCATCTGAATCGCTGGACGCCTCATATCGCGGAAGACCCAGCACAAACAAAAGAGCCTCCATTGGAGGCTCTTTTTTGTATTCACAATGGTCTTGAACGGACGGAAGCTTGATCAAACATTCGTCCGATCACGAGGTGTGTGTCTGGAGCAAAGCACTCTGCACCAGCCCCAAAAGATGCGCCGCCTGAGGCCCATACCAAACCCCGTATCGAACCCTGCATTACTGCAGCTGAACACCTCACTGACGATGCTCCATTGCTGAGGCTTGATCTCCAGCAGAGATTTCGCGACTGAACCGCCGGAACGACAAGGAAATGTCGGGCAGGTATTGATCAAATAGCCCGCTTTCACCAACAGTACCAAGGCTCGAATATCGAGCGGCAAAGAAAAAACCCCACAAACTTTCGCTTGCGGGGTTTCTCAATATGTTGGCGGAGTGGACGGGACTCGAACCCGCGACCCCCGGCGTGACAGGCCGGTATTCTAACCAACTGAACTACCACTCCAGATGAGCCACAATATCGAAATCGATATTGCGCTGCACCGGACAAGTTACGCAGTGCTCTTTCAAACACTGCCAAGCCTTGTCAAACTTGGCGTCCCCTAGGGGATTCGAACCCCTGTAGTCACCGTGAAAGGGTGGTGTCCTAGGCCTCTAGACGAAGGGGACTCAACCTTCTAGCCTGATCACATCCTGAATCGCGCGCCACTTCCAAACAAAATTTGGTGGTGGAGGTAAGCGGGATCGAACCGCTGACCTCTTGCATGCCATGCAAGCGCTCTCCCAGCTGAGCTATACCCCCAGATCCTTGCGAATCTCGGTCGCCGCGCCATTCAAGCGTGTCAAACCTCAAACAACTTCACAAATAACAGCGGCCAATTTCTTGGCCGCCTTTGAAATCTACCGTAGCAGATTTCTTCAACGCAAACAAAGACATTTCAATCTTTGCCTCAAAGCTGGCGGAGTGGACGGGACTCGAACCCGCGACCCCCGGCGTGACAGGCCGGTATTCTAACCAACTGAACTACCACTCCAGATCATGATTTAAATTATATACACAATTTAAATCACATCAAACAAGTTTGCAGTTATTTTTCAATAACTACCAAGCCTTGTCAAACTTGGCGTCCCCTAGGGGATTCGAACCCCTGTAGTCACCGTGAAAGGGTGGTGTCCTAGGCCTCTAGACGAAGGGGACTAAACCTTCTTATT
>Ga0187843_10001734_pt1 | contig 13592 bp, 12 predicted proteins | sample SpaLakP09_SKY_43_FD_134516 | JGI IMG/M metagenome (GOLD analysis project Ga0187843, IMG submission 134516) | Oligotrophic lake water microbial communities from Sparkling Lake, Wisconsin, USA - SP09_SKY_43 | ecosystem: Environmental > Aquatic > Freshwater > Lake | place: USA: Sparkling Lake... | reverse complement strand
GTACATGCCATGCGCGGCCAGCGGACTGAATTCCAAGAAGGGCGTTCCAGGGTCGAGTAAGAGCGCCACACGTTCACGCGGCGGTAGCTTGCCGCGCGCGAGCTGCTTGGCACGCGCCGCCTCGCCGCCGCCCATGGCACTGGCTTGAATTTGCAAACGCAAATCAGCCACCATGGCCTGCATCGCCTGCGCGTTCGCTTGAAAGGCGGCTGAACGGGTGGAGAGTTGGCTGACCAGAACGCTCATATTTACATCAGCTCGATGGCCATGGCGGTGCCTTCACCGCCGCCGATGCACAAGGTGGCCAAGCCTTTTTTCAGACCCTTGGCTTTCAACGCGTGCATCAAAGTGACGATGATTCGGGCACCTGAGGCACCGATCGGGTGACCCAAGGCACAAGCACCACCATTGATATTGACGATGTCATGGGGCACCTTGAGTTCGTGCATCAAAGCCATGGGCACAACGGCAAAGGCTTCGTTGACTTCCCATAAATCGACATCACTGACTTTCCAGCCGGCACGGGCCAAAGCCTGCTGTGTCGCACCCACGGGTGCTGTGGTGAACCACTCCGGCTCTTGCGCGAAGGTGGCGTGACTGGCGATGCGGGCCAATGGGGTGCAGCCTAATTTCTTGGCGGTGCTCTCACGCATCATCACCAATGCGGCCGCACCATCGTTGATGGATGAGCTGGATGCCGCCGTGATGGTGCCGTCCTTCTTGAAAGCAGGACGCAAGGTGGTGACTTTGTCGAGCTTGACTTTGCCGGGGCCTTCATCAATGCTGACCACACGATCGCCAGCACGTTCTTTGACGGTGACCGGCGTGATCTCAGCCGTGAAAGCGCCCGACGCGGTGGCGGCTTTGGCACGCTCCACGCTGGTCATGGCAAATTTGTCTTGGGCTTCCCGCGTGAAGTTGTATTTGGCTGCACAGTCCTCGCCAAACGTGCCCATGGAACGACCTGCTTCATAAGCGTCTTCCAAGCCGTCGAGCATCATGTGGTCGTAAATTTTGTCGTGGCCCATGCGGTAGCCGCCACGACCTTTGAGCATCAGATAGGGCGCGTTGGTCATGCTTTCCATGCCACCAGCGATCAACACTTCTTGCGTCCCAGACGCCAGGATGTCGTGCGCGAACATGGCCGCTCGCATGCCGGAGCCGCACATCTTGGACAAGGTGACAGCGCCGGCGCTTTTGGGCAAGCCCCCTTTAAAGGCGGCTTGACGCGCAGGCGCTTGTCCTTGACCGGCCATCAAACAATTGCCAAACAACACCTCGGTGATCGCGTCGGGTGACAAACCGGCGCGTTGCACGGCGGCGGCAATTGCAGCGCCACCCAGATCGTGCGCTGCAAGCGCTGAAAAATCACCTTGAAAACTGCCCATGGGGGTGCGGGCGCTGCTAACGATCACGATGGCATCTGACATTGCTGTCTCCTTTTATCAATTGGGGGTTTGGGTAAGGCGTTGAACGGCGAAACGTTTGTCGGCTTCATAGGGGAACACGTCATGAACATGCCCTTGGCTGATTTTCTCTTTGTGACCTTGCCAGAAGCTTGCGTCGAGCAGGTCGCTGTGGTGCTTCATGAAGACCGAACGTACCGCAGGGTTGCCCAGCAAAAACGGGCCGAAGGTTTCAGGGAAAACATCGTGCGGCCCAACGTGGTACCAAATCTCACCAGACATCTCGTCTTCTTCATTGCGCGGCGGCGGCACACGGCGGAAATTGCAATCGGTGATGTACTCAATCTCGTCATAGTCATAGAACACCACTTTCCCATGGCGGGTGACACCAAAGTTTTTCCACAACATATCGCCTGGAAAAATATTCGCGGCCACCAAGTCTTTGATGGCATTGCCATACTCCACCACCGCACGCTCCATTTGGCTTTGTGCTCTTGGGGTGTTCAAACCCATGTCAAACGCCTCTTGCAAATAGATATTCAAGGGGATCATGCGTCGCTCGATGTAGGCGTGTTTGATGACCACCTCTTGTCGACCCGTTTCAGGGTGGGTGTTGATTTCAATTTGACTCGGCGCAAATTTCTGAATTTCTGCAATCAACTCGTCCTCAAACCGTTCGCGCGGGAACGCCACATTGCTGTACTCCAAGGTGTCGGCCATGCGCCCGACGCGGTCGTGTTGCTTGACCAACAGGTACTTGCCCTGAATCTGCTCACGCGTGGTGTCTTTTTGAGGGGGATAAAAGTCTTTGATGACCTTGAAAACATAGGGAAACGAGGGCTGATCAAATACCAGCATGACCATGCCCTTGATGCCCGGTGCGATACGAAATTTATCGGTGCTGTGGCGCTGGTGGTAGAGCAAATCACGGTAAAATAAGGTTTTCCCCTGCTTGGCCAAGCCCAAGGCGTTGTAAATTTCAGCACGCGGTTTGCGCGGCATCATGCTGCGCAAAAACTGCACGTAAGCCGAGGGAATGTCCATGTCGACCAGAAAGTAGGCCCTGGCAAAACTGAACAACATCAGCATGTCATCTTCGCCAAACAAGGCCGCATCAATCACCAGTTGGCCTTGCTTGTTATGCAATATCGGCAAGGCAAAGGGTATTTCTAGAAAACCATTGATGACCTTGCCAACGATGTACGCGCCCTTGTTTCTGAAAAATAAATTGGACAACACCTGCACTTGGAAATTGGCGCGCAATTTGGTGTTTTCCAAACGGGTTTGCACATTGCGCAAAATGTCGGCGGCATCACGCGTCAAGTCTTCAAACGGGCACTGCAAGTTGAAATGCACGACCATGTTGACGATGACCTCATGCAGGTCTTGTTCAGCGGGGTACCAAGCTTTGTAGGTTGGCTGGGCATTTGGCTCATCATTTTCGATGTACTCTGTGCTGACAGCAGGTCTTACAAAAATAAATTCATTTTGAAAATAGCTGCGGTCTAATATTTTGGTGGTCACCGAGTTGAAAAAGGTTTCAGCCAACTCCGGCTGAAAATGATCAACCAACAGACCGATGTAATGCAACTTCACCTGCTGCCAAATTTCCATGGGTTGGTTTTCCGCTTGAAACTCCGTTTCCAAGCGGGCTGAACATTCTTTCACGCGCAAGTCGTAAAACTCGATGCGCTCACGCTGCGCGCGTTGTTGGCCATGCCAATCCTGCTGCTCAAAGCGTTGCTTGGCCTGCGCTGACTCCCGTCTGAACAACTGGTAGTGGCGGTTGAAGCCATCCATCATGGCCTTGGCAATGCCATAAGCCAGCGTGGAGTCCAGTCGTTGGGGAAACATGCTCATATCTCTTTCAACTGCCGCGAGGATAGCGTTTGAAAGCGGTGCGAAACACATTCACGACTTCTTCTGCATGACGCATGGTGACGTGAAGATCTTTCACCAAACCATCTGTCAAACCATAAACCCATCCGTGTACGCTGATTTTTTGGCCGCGCGACCATGCGTCTTGCATGACATTCGATAAAGCCACGTTGCCAACTTGCTCGATCACATTCATCTCACACAGCACCGACTCCATTTCTGCTTGTGGCAAGTGGTTCAAACGCTGTCGGTGGCGCAAATGCACATCGGAGACATGGCGCAGCCAGTTGTCAGCCAAGCCAATGCGGGTGCCACGAGCGGCAGCAATGACACCGCCACAACCGTAGTGACCCACCACCATGATGTGTTCGACCCGCAAATGTTCGACCGCGAACTGAATCACCGACAACGCATTCAAATCCGAATGCACCACGACATTGGCCACATTGCGGTGAACAAACACCTCGCCTGGATCCAGGCCGATGATTTCATTCGCAGGCACACGACTGTCTGAACAACCAATCCACAAATATTTTGGCGACTGTTGTCGGGCCAACTTTTCAAAAAAACCTGGCCGCTCAAGGGTCATGCGCTGTGCCCAAGCGCGGTTATTGTCAAACAGTTCATTCATTGAATCGGCCATGGGTCAATTTTTCTCGCTGATTGCATGCTTGGCCATCAGTTGTTTGGCTTCGCGTTCATGTTGTTTCACTTCTTCCAAATTGGCTTGAATTTCTTGCATTTGAAGTTCAAGTTGCTTGCGATGCTCGGACAGCACCGCGATGAATTTTTGAAGTTGTGGAACCGTGTCGCGCGGACTGTCGTACATGTCAATGATGTCCTTGGCCTCGGTCAAAGACAAGCCCAAACGCTTGGCCCGCAAAGTCAGACGCAGCCGTGCACGCTCTCGGGCACTGTAAATCCGATTGCGCCCGCCGGGACCATGGCGTTCGGGGCGCAGCAAACCCATGTCCTCGTAAAAACGAATGGCCCGGGTGGTGAGATCGAACTCTTTGGCCAGGTCGCGAATGGTGAATTGGGTCGCCATGTGGACAGTTTAGACAATTGACGTTTACGTAAACGTTAATTATCAAGCAAAATCCCCGCATGAATCTGCTCGAAAAAGAATTGACATACCCCCTAGGGGAAACCCTGCCCCTGATGGGCCAGTCGCTTGAGATCACGAAAGGGGGTTTTTGGCTTCGAATGGCCTTGCCGTTTGCACTGGATCACATCAATCTTTGGTTGCTGAGAGATCAGATGGACGGCGTCGAGGGCTGGACGATTGTGGATTGCTGCTTGGACAACCCTCAGGCCCGCGGTCAATGGCAAGATGTGTTTGCCTCCTCGTTGCAAGGTCTGCCGGTCCTGCGGGTGGTGGTGACCCACATGCATCCCGATCACTTGGGCTTGGCCCATTGGCTGTGTGCCCATTGGCAAGTGCCCTTGTGGATCAGTGCCACCGATTACCACACCGCCAAAAATCTGATTGCCATCGCGCCCAGCCACGACGGCCAACAAGCGATCCATTTTTTCAAATCACATGGCTTGCAGGACGAGTCGGTTCATGACGCCCTGCGCGACCGCACATTGCAATTTGGACACATGGTGCCCGCCCTGCCAAAACAATTCGTGCGTTTGTATGACGGCTTGCAGTTCACGATTGGTGGACAAACCTGGCATTGCATCAGCGGCTATGGACATGCGCCGGAGCACATCGCTTTGCATTGCCCCTCGCTCAACATCTTAATCAGCGGCGACATGATCCTGCCGCGCATCTCCAGCAACATCAGCGTTTACGACAGCGAGCCACAAGCCAATCCTTTGCAGATGTTCTTGGATTCATTGGACAAGTTTGCGCACCTGCCCTCCGATTGCTTGGTTTTGCCGTCGCATGGCAAGCCCTTCACCGGCATGCACCAACGCATTGCGCAATTGAAGCATCACCATGCAGAGCGCTTGGCGGACATCCTGAGCGCGTGCCCAGCTAAAGGAATGACGGCCCACCAAGTTCTGCCCGTGCTTTTTAAGCGCCAGATGGATGCACACCAAACCACTTTTGCCCTGGGTGAGTCCTTGGCGCATTTGCATCTGCTGTGGTTCGCTGGCGACATGACAAGGCACAGCGACTCAGACGGGGTTTATGTTTTCAAGCCCAGCGCGGCAACACTTCATCCCTGAGTTGTGCACGACGCTGCGCGTAATCGGGCACCACGGTACGCACTGTCTCCCAAAACAGCGGGCTGTGGTTCATCACCCGCAGATGGCTCAATTCATGCACCACCACGTAATCGATGATGTCTTGCTTGAAGTGAATCAACCGCCAGTTCAAACGAATCGCGCCATCGGCGCTGGCTGTGCCCCAGCGGGTGGCGGCATTGCTGAGTGAAAGTTTTTTCCAACGCACCCCCAAGCTGGGTGCAAATTGATTCAAACGCTGCGTGAAATTGTGTTTTGCTTGCTGCATCAACCAAGCCTGAACCGCATCGCGAATTTGCGGCTGACTTGCCGTTTGGGCCACGGCCACTTGCAAAACTTGTCGTGTCAAGCCTGTGTTGGGGTCGGCATCAAAGCCCAGCGCTGCGCCGCAATTGCTGAATGAATGACTGGCATCCAGAAGCAACACCACGTCATTGCCCAAAAAGGGCAGCGTTGCACCATCTCGCCATTGAATGATGGTTGACTGCATTTGCTGTTGACGCTCTTGCATTTCTTGCAACTTGCGGACAATCCACTCGCCCTTTTCATGCAACACCGCCTCGACGGCACTCATGCTCACCCAACGCGGCGCACGCACATCCAAACCATCAGGACCGACCGACATGCCAATCGTGCTTCGCTTGCCGCGCTTTAAGCAATAGGCCACTGCGCTGTCGCGCAAAAGAATAGACCGGTTGGCGTGGGTGTGTTGAAAATGCGCAGCGACCATCACGTCTGACAAAGACAACACCGCTGTCTTGTCGCCCACGGGCGCGGCGTTGATCGCCGCCGGCTTGGGGTCCAACCAGTCCAAAGCGAGTTGCACAAAACTTGTCATGCTGGGTTGGACGGCGCGTAAGCAGTGGGGTCTAAGCGATGCATTTCGTCTTCAATCCATTGCTGAACTTGCTGCATCAATTCTTCGGGTTGTCGGCCCTTGCTCTCAATCGGCGGCCCGATAGACACGGTCACCAGACCGGGGTGTTTGACAAAAGCTTTGCGCGGCCAACACACTGCAGCGTTCACTGCAATCGGGACCACCGGCACACCCGCATCGATGGCCAAACGGGTGCCGCCCGACTTGTACTGCCCAGCTTCACCGCGCGCTATGCGCGTGCCTTCAGGAAACATAATGACCCAAATGCCGCGCTGCAAGAGTTCGCGCCCGTGCTGCGCCACTTTATGAAAGGCTTGTTTGCGCAAGCTTCGATCGATGTGAATCATGTCCAACCGGCCAATTGCCCAGCCAAAAAATGGCACCCAGAGCAATTCTTTTTTGAACACATAAGCCAAGTCGCGCGGCATGATGACCGGCATCAAAAAAGTCTCGTACGTGGATTGGTGCTTGACCAGCAACACCGCTGGTTGGTTGTCGGTGGGCAAGTTCGCTTCACCTTGAATCACATAGCGAATACCCAAAATATGCTTCGCGCCCGATATGGCCAGCCACAACCAAAACCGGGCAATTTTGTACAAACCATGGCCTTTGACGCCCACCAGCGTAGCTGTCATGAGGAAAAGCGCCACCGGCACCACCGTGACGAGCATCCACAACAAATGCAACACGGAACGCAGCGCAGCCATCAGTGCGTGTCCTCCGTGATTTCGGTGTTGAGCAGCCAATCAGCAAAGGCACTTAAATCGGCATGCACGCGGGTATTTGCTGGAAAATTTTCGGGCAAGGTATTGGTGGTCAAGAAGTCACTTTTACCGGTGCGCACCAAATGGGTTTGGCAACCGACAGCGGCGGCGGCTTGTGCGTCACGCAAGGTATCCCCCACCGCATGGACCTCCGACAACGTCACCCCAAAACGATCGCCGATTTGTTCAAACAAGCCTGGTGCGGGTTTGCGGCAATGGCAATGGTCATCGGGCGTGTGCGGACAAAAAAAGATGGCGTCCACCCTGGCACCCGCTTGGCTCAAGGCTTTGTTCAATTTTTCATGGATGTTGTTCAACGTCGCCGCATCAATCAAACCACGACCTAAACCCGACTGATTGGTCGCAATCACCGTGTGCCAACCCGCATGATTCAGACGTGCGATGGCATCAATGGCGCCTGGCAAGGCCTGCCATTCCTCGGGCGACTTCACATAGTCATCGCTGTCGTGGTTGATCGTGCCGTCACGGTCCAAGATGATGAGCTTGCTGTTCATGGTGTCAAACAGCCAAGCACGACAAGTCGGCCACGCGGTTCATCGCGACGTACAGGGTCTTTAACAAGCCTTGGCGATTCAAACGCAAATCCATGGCCTCCGCATTCACCATCACATCCTCAAAGAAGGCGTCTACAGGGGCACGCAGTGCCGCCAAACTTTGTAAAGATTCTGTGTAGTCACCGGCTTCAAACTGTGCCAAAGCTTGTGGAACGATTTTCTGCATGGCGGCGTACAAAGCTTTTTCAGCCTCTTCTTGCAACAAGGCGTCGTTCACATGGGCATCGACCTCAGGCGCTTTTTTCAAGATATTGCCGATGCGCTTGTTGGCTGCAGCCAATGCCTGGCTTTCAGGCAGGGCGGCAAACTGACGGACAGCGTCCAATCGCTTGCCCACATCTTCCAAATAATGAGGCCGCAATGCGAGCACCGACGCCACCTCTTGGGCGCTGTAGCCCTGTTCGCGCAAGAGTCCCGACAACCGATCGTCAATGAACTCCAGTAGCGCTGCACTCTGATCGGTAATGGCTGGGCCAAACACCAACATGGCTTGCGCGATCACCTGCCTCAAGTTCATGGACACTTGACCTGAACTGAGCATGCGCACCAAACCCAATGCATGACGACGCAAAGCAAATGGATCTTTATCGCCAGTGGGCAGGTTGCCAATACCAAACATGCCAACCAGGGTTTCCAACTTGTCCGCCAAGGCCACGACCAAGCCACCCGTGTTGCGTGGCAACCCATCCCCGGCAAAGCGCGGTTTGTAATGGTCTTCGATGGCTTGGGCCACGTCCTCGGGCAAACCATCGTTGCGGGCGTAGTACGCGCCCATGATGCCCTGCAGTTCTGGGAATTCACCCACCATGTCCGTCAGCAAATCGGTCTTGGCCAACAGTGCTGCCGTGTCAACCGCATGCAAAAAGTCCTTGTCCTGGGCTTGGGGCAGCAGTGCAGCCAAGCTGTTGGCAATCGCCCGCACCCGCTGTGTGCGCTCACCTTGGGTACCCAATTTGTTGTGATAGACCACCTTGCCCAAACCTTCCACGCGTGAGGCCAGGCTTTTCTTGCGGTCTTGGTCATAGAAGAATTTGGCATCTGCCAAACGCGGCCGCACGACACGTTCATTGCCGTCAATCACCGCAGAAGCATCATCAGGTGAAATATTGCTGACCACCAAGAACTGATTGGTCAACCGGCCCGCTTGGTTCAGCAGCGGGAAGTACTTTTGGTTGGCCTTCATGGTGAGGATCAGGCACTCTTGTGGGACGTCAAGGAATTCCTTTTCAAAACTGCACACCAAGACATGGGGTCGCTCAACCAAGGCCGTGACCTCTTGCACCAAGGCGTTGTCAAGCAGTTCTTCTTCAATCTCTGCTTCAAGCAAACTTTGCATCCCTTGTTCGACTTCAAGAACACAATTGCATTGTTGGGCTTTGGCGCGCAGTTGGCGAATCATGTCGCGGCTGCGCGCTTCATAACTGGCTATGACCGCACCTTCTTCGGCCAACTGCACCGCGTAATCATCTGCATGCTGAAAAACCACACGGTCTGTTTTGGCTTCAAAGCGATGGCCTTGGGTGCTGTTGCCGGCCGTTAAACCCAATGCTTTGACAGACAACACTTGGTGGCCATGCATCACCACCAAACTGTGTGCAGGCCGGACAAATTTGACACTGCTCCATCCGGGCAATTCGCAATCGGTTTCAAGCTGGTAGCTCATGACTTTGGGGATGGGCAACCTGGCAATGGCTTCATCCAAGGCTGTTTGGACACCTTGCGTCAACTGCACACCTTTGGCGATGCTGTCGAAAAACAAAGCTTCGGCTTTGCCGTCTGGTGCCCGTTTGAGTTCAGCCACAGTCTCAGGACCCAGGCCCAAGGCTTGCAATTTTTTCAAAAGTGCCGGTGTGGCTTGGCCGTCTGCGTTCAAACCCACACTCACGGGCATGAGTTTTTGCTGCACCGGTTTGTCTGCGGCTTCGGTCAACACATGGGTGATGTGCGCCGCCAACCGACGTGGCGAGGCATAGGGCGTTACCACGGCGTCTGCATTGATCAAATTTTGTGCTTGCAATTGCGCCATCAAGGTATCGGCAAACGCCTGCCCGAGCTTGTACAAGGCTTTGGGCGGCAACTCTTCGACAAAGAGTTCAATCAAGAGGTTGTTCGTTTGCATCGTCAAGCCGCCTTCTTGGGCATCTGAGCCACCCATTCACGTGGTGCCATGGGGAAGCCCAAACGTTCGCGGCTGTCGAAATAGCTTTGCGCCACAGCTCTGGCGAGATGACGAATGCGACCAATATAGGCAGCCCGCTCGGTCACGCTGATGGCCCCTCGGGCGTCCAACAAGTTGAACGTATGGGCGGCTTTGAGTAGTTGTTCATATGCTGGCAAGGCCAGTTGTTTCAGCATTAAATGCTGCGCTTGTTTTTCATGTGCGCCAAATGCAGTGAATAAAAAGTCAACGTCACTGTGCTCGAAGTTGTATGTAGATTGTTCAACTTCATTTTGTTTGTACACATCACCATAGCTTAAGCCGTCTGTCCAGGTGAGGTTGTAAACGTTGTCTACACCCTGCAAGTACATGGCCAAACGTTCCAAGCCATAGGTGATTTCGCCGGTGACAGGCTGGCAATCGATACCGCCGACCTGCTGGAAATAGGTGAACTGGGTGACTTCCATGCCATTGAGCCAGACTTCCCAACCCAATCCCCAAGCACCCAAGGTGGGATTTTCCCAATCATCTTCGACAAATCGGATGTCGTTTTTCTTCAAGTCAAAGCCCAAGGCTTGCAAGGACCCCAGATACAAATCCAGGATGTTGCTGGGTGCAGGCTTTAACACCACTTGGTATTGGTAATAGTGTTGGAGTCGGTTGGGATTTTCGCCATAACGGCCGTCCTTGGGCCGACGGCTGGGCTGAACATAGGCCGCTTTCCAGGGTTCAGGGCCGAGTGCGCGCAAAAATGTGGCTGTATGCGAGGTTCCCGCGCCGACTTCCATGTCGATGGGTTGCAACAGCGCGCAACCCTGCTCAGCCCAGTAATTTTGCAGCGAGAGGATAATTTGTTGGAAGGTCAGCATTTTTTTATTTTACGTTTTCAACTTGTGCCGCTTTATTTGCACTTCGATTTTTTGAGGCGATGTAGATTAAACACACCATGATGCCTAGGCACAGCAACCACAACGGCTTTAGTCCCCAGTGACCGGCCCAATAGGCGTAAGGCGTGATGTCCTTTGGCAAACTGCTGATTTCCCCTTGTAAAACACCGCGTGTGAATGGCTGCAACTGATGGATGATTTCGCCTTGCGCACTGATGATGGCTGTGCCGCCTGAATTGGTGGCGCGAATACTTGGTCGATTGAACTCCAAACTGCGCATTCGCGCGATATTCAGATGCTGAGGGATCACCACGGTATCACCAAACCAATCGATGTTGCTGATGTTCACCAGCACACTGGGTACTGAATCCCGTCCTTGAACAAATCTTTTCGCCAGTTCTTCGCCAAAAACATCTTCGTAGCAAATATTGACTGAAAGCTGATGTTCCTTCCATTTGAACGGGGCTGCTGCGTCTGGCCCGCGCACAAAGTCTGTGAAACCTAAAGAAATCATGCGCGTGAACCATTTGAAATAGTATGGAGTGAATTCACCAAATGGCACCAAATGGTATTTGTTATAGACCGAGGGCTCCGAATGCTGGCCCAATGCCACCGCTGAATTTGCATAACCGGACTCCGTGCGGTGGAGCATGCCGATGATGGCCATTTGCATAGAGCCATTGAATTTTTTCTCAAGCTCATCCCAATAGTTTTCAGGTAATTCCGAACGCAAATAAGGCAAGGCAGTTTCTGGTAAGACGGTGATGTCTGCTTGACTTGCCAAACTTTGTTCTTTGTACCAAAGCAATGCTTCAGTGCGCGCACTTGTGAATTTCAAGTCCTGCGGTATGTTGCCTTGTAACAATGCCACACTGATATTGGTCTTGTCACTTTCTGAGTTTCTTTGAACGGGGACCAGCAACACCAACATCATCAATACAAGCGCTGCACTTTGTATACGGTTTGTCCATCGATTTTCAGCCAAACATGTGGCCATGCTCACAGCCAAAAAGCCGATGCCGTAAACGCCAATCCAAGGTGCCGACAAGGACAACAGACTGTTGATTTGTGCATAGCCGATCGCGGCCCACGGAAATCCTGTAAACCACTGCGCCCTGGCCATTTCCGCCATGGTCCAGCAACTGGCCAGCATCAATGCTTTTTGCCATGTGCCAAGTCCGTCTTGGTATTTGTTAAATATCCACATGGCGAACGCGTAATACAGCGCCAAACCGCCACATAACAGGCCAATGGCGCTCATCGAGAGCAACGCGGGCAGTTGGCCATGATCATGAAGAGCGATATGCAGCCACCAAACACTCCCCATTAACCATGCGGTTGCGATCAGCCAAGTGAAGTAAAAAATTCGAGTTTGTTGTTTTATTTTCCAGATGGCCAAGCCCATGCCACTGATCTGCAATGCTGCTGAAACGGCATCATTGAACATCGCATTCATTGCGATGGCCTGCAAAGCGCCCAGTCCAATCGCCCAGCTGAGAAGTTGCCAATGCCTCACTATCTAAGTTTCCAAACATGCAACAAAAACCTTGGCATGGGTCATGTCTCAATGTCTTTCATGGCTTGCACTCATCATTCGGCGATCAAGCACATCATGGTCAAAGACCCTGCTTTTTAATGCGATACCACTTAACAACGCCGGCCTTGCTGTGCATCACCTCAAATCTGAGTCCTTGCATATCCATGTATTCCCCTCTTTGAGGAACGTGCCCCATTTCATGGGCAATCAAGCCACCGATCGTGTCAAAATTTTCTTCATCGACCTCTGTGGGCAAATTGATTTCAAAAGCCTCGTTGAGTCTTTCGATTGACGTGTGTCCGGCCACCCGGAAGCTCTTGTCAACCAAACTATAGATATCACCTTGGTCTGTTTCAGTGTCAAACTCATCTTCTATCTCGCCAACGATTTCTTCTAGTACATCTTCGAAAGTGACCAAGCCCGCGATTCGACCAAATTCGTCGACAACCATGGCCATGTGATTTCTATTGCGTTTAAAATCTCGCAACAGATCTGTCAGATTTTTACTTTCCGGAACAAATACAGCTGTCCTCAACAGTATTTTGATATTCAGTTCTGGTGCTCGCTGCAATTTCAGCAAGTCCTTGGTCATCAAGACGCCCAGTATATTTTCCTTGTCGTCTTCATAAACGGGATAGCGTGAGTGCCCAATTTGAATCACCTTTTCAAGTAGATCGTCCATGCTCAACGCAATATCGAGCATGTCCATGCGGGGCGCTGGAACCATGATGTCTCCAACGCGCATCTCACTGATGTTGAGCACGCCCTCAAGCATGATCCGGCTTTCATGGCCGATATATTTGCTCTTCTCGGCTGCTGCTATCAGCGACAGCAACTCTTCTTTGGACTGAAGCCCAGGGAAAATGCGCTGGATGAATTTTTTCAATTCGCCTAAATAGGCGGAATTGTTTTTGGATTTCTCAGGTTCAGACAATCTATTTCAACTTAAACTCGATAAACACAAGGATATACTTTTTTTGCGCTTCCTTCAAACTTTATCAATGCATAAATATGTTGCCCCTCGGCTTTCATTTTTTTGAACGCGGTTGGTTATCATCCAATTCCTTGCTCATTCAAGATGCCGATCAGTCTGTTCTTTTTGATTCGGGTTACGTGACACATTCTGATCAGTTGTTAACTCTTCTAGATCACACTCTGCAATCTCACGCCCTTGATTCTCTTGTCAACACACATTTGCACAGTGATCATTGCGGTGGCAACCGCGCTTTACAGATTAAATTTCCAAATTTAAGAATTCATATTGCCGAATCCCAGTTTCAAGATGCTCATACTTGGAATGACTCCACACTG
>Ga0187843_10001732_pt1 | contig 13596 bp, 8 predicted proteins | sample SpaLakP09_SKY_43_FD_134516 | JGI IMG/M metagenome (GOLD analysis project Ga0187843, IMG submission 134516) | Oligotrophic lake water microbial communities from Sparkling Lake, Wisconsin, USA - SP09_SKY_43 | ecosystem: Environmental > Aquatic > Freshwater > Lake | place: USA: Sparkling Lake... | reverse complement strand
GCGGCGGTCTCGGTGACCGGAGCCGAAGCGGCCTGGTCTTGGGCGTGGGCGGGCGAGATTGCCAGGGTCGCGGCAAAAGCGATTGCGGCGAGCAGGCCGGAAATACGAGAGATCATGGAGTCAACTCCTGCGAATGAAATCGGAATCGGTTTGAGAGAAACGGTGCCGGGCGGCTGCCAGGCCCCGTTGTATGAAAGTCGTCTTGCTTATTCGATGCGGAACTGGAATTCCTGCTCGAACACGTGGTCGCCCGGGCACTCGTAAGTGTCCTTCAGCGTTTCCTGAATGGCGGCGACCAGGGCACGCTGCGCCTTGCGGTCCACGCCACTCTTCAGGCTCACCACCTCCATCGAGGCGACGCGACCAGCCTTCACAGTCGCGGTCACCCGGAACAGCGCGTCGCCGCTCCAAGCCACAGACGGTGCTTCAGGCTTGCCCATCTTGGTACAGACCATGCCTGCGGTGATCTTGGTCGGCTTGGCGACCGGCGCGGGCGCTTGCACCGGTGCCGGTGCCTGAGCGGCCACCGTGGTGGTCGGAGGCGGCACCTGCGAGGTGGGTGCAGCCATGACCACCGGCGGTGCCGGTGCCGTCACCTGAAACTCAGGCGGCGGAACGAAAGGCGGCGGAGGCGCCTTCAGATCCGGCGGCGGCGGCACCACCTTGTCCGGCGGCGGCGGCGGTTTCACCTTCTCTTCGATCACCTTCACATCGATGGGACCCTTGATGGCTTCTACAGCCTTGCGGGCAAGACCGCTGGCCAAGGCCCAGACGATCAGCACATGGATCAACACCACGATGCCGATACCGGTGAAGCGTGATGCGCCCTGCTTTTCCTGCGCAAAGTTCATGCGCGCTCCTTCATAAGACTGCCAACTCTTTCATCAAGATATGCGGGGGAATTCGACCCTACACAGCGCCTGCCTTGAAAACCGTGGCTCCCCTCGACCTGAGCTAGGAGAACCTCTTGCCGGCTGTGCGAGTGACAGGCCGGCGAGGCATTGTGACCCAAAAGGAATCACAAGCTGCGGACCTGCGGACTGCAGAATGGAAACAAGAACTCTAAAACTCGGGACCGAATGGAACCCAATTCAACAAAAATGCCCGCTGGCTTGGGGCCACGGGCCTGACGCGAACTCATGCCAAGGTCGTAATAAAACTACAGCGGCGATCATTCTTGCGCGGCCGCAATCTTATACGAATTGCGAACGCTGCCCGTCATGGGGCTTACCCGACCCTGCGATATGCGCGCAGACATCCAAGTTGCCTTGAACCCTCATACGCAAGCCACGTGCCAGGACTTACAAGTGGTAGTTTACTGGTATGGAACGCCGTTTCGAGGGACTTGCATTCGAGTACTTACCCTAGAACCCGCATACAAGGGCGATGGGCGCGCGCAGTGAGCATATTTCACAGGCAATTGACCGGATGAACGCCTCACTCAGACATCTGCGTCACCTGACGCAACTCGAAGTCGAAGCGGCGACTGCATGCTGACCGACTTCAACGACGCTGCATTGGTCCTCAGACGGTGGGCGCTCGGAATTGAAGCCAGACATAGGCTGTACCCGACCTGCCTCAGCATGAACGTCTTCCGCAATGGCGACAGACTCAGGGTACGCACCGCTTTGGAGCAGAATGTCAGCTGGGCGGTGCACGCTCCCAACTATGGATCAGCCCGGTAACTACGCGCCAAGCCTTTAAGGAAGAAGCCCGTGAAGAGGCTGCCGTTTGCAGCGAACTGCGCGCCGATCTGTGCGACCTGCTGACGCCGAACCTTCGTGTCTGGTTGCTAATGCACCAGACTTCGAAGGCCCACGGCACGCTATTGGCCGAATCACTGCCACTGGACCGGTTGCACCCCGACCTGCAGCCAGCGACCTCGCAAGCGATGGCCTGTCGCGAACGCGATGACCACGAGTTCGACAGTTTCCTGAACTCGTATCTGGAACCGCCCTACCAGAGCCTCGCGGGTGAGAAGCTCAGCCGCTTGCCGCGACTCGCTCTAAATCTTGAGTAAACACAAAGAACGCTTCGACCCGGGCCCGGGGATCTACTATTTCCGCAAGCTTGCACCGACCGAGTTCTTCAAGTACGAGCAGCTGCCCTGGCTGGACCAGAGGGAGGCAGCCACCAACTGGATATCGGTCCTCAACTCCAAAAGCAATTGCTCAGGCGAGGCATCGGGGCTTTGCAGCGCCGACCTCTTTCGGAACCATCCTTGGCAGCAGCGCCCCATGGCCATGCCTTCGTCTGCCCCAACATGAAAAAGGCCCTTGCGTTGGCAAGGGCCTTGCTGGCTTTCACTTTGCAACCAGGAGACGAACTCCTGGAACAGCGTGCCGCTTAGAACTTGTAAGTTGCACGGGCGTAGTAAGCCCGGCCAGTCGGATCAGCAAAGCGCGGATCGTAGTTGGCCTGGAACACGTCGCCCTGGTTGGAATACGGCGGATCGCGGTCGGTCAGATTCTTCACGCCAAGCACAAGGTTCAGGCCCTTGATGACAGCCCACGACGCGTAGACGTCCAGGGTTGCGTACTGACTGACAGTGTTCTCTGGGTCCTGGTCCTTGTAGCCACTCTTGAAGTGCGCATTCGCACCAAAGGTCAGGCTGTTCACGTTCCAGACTGCATTGACCGAATGCTGCCAACGGAAAATCGGGCTGCTGCCGACGTAGACACCGACGTTTTGGTTCCACGGGCCACCGACGAAGTCCTGGTACTCAAGCTTGGATACATAGGTGCTGCTCATACCCAGGGTCAGACGACCCATAGAGCCCAGGCTTTGGCGGAAGGTCGCGCTCAAGTCCACGCCGTTCGTGTTGAGACCACCCAGGTTCTGCTGGCGCAGATCCAGATAGCCGCAGTCCGAACCGGGGCAGGAGAAGCCGTCGATCGACAGGTCACCCGAGGCATTGCGCTTGAAATACTGCGCAAAAGTCGTAGGGTCGGCGAACACCGTAGTTTCCGTCAGCGCAGAAATTTGGTTCTTCACACGCAGCCACCAGAAGTCCAGACCCACGGACAGGTTAGACATTGGCTCAAGCACGATGCCGAAGGTCAAGCTCTTGGACTTTTCAGGCTGCAAGTCGAGGTTACCGCCAGTCAGGCGCTGGAACTGCACATTGCAGTTGAGGGTGCGCGACTTGCCAGGAGCCGCAACACCGCCAGGGCAGTTCACCGGATCGTTGACCGTGCCCGTGTTGGTATAGGCGGGCGATGCATTCAGCTCATACAGCGAGGGCGCACGGAAGCCGGTTGAGTAGCTGCTGCGCAGCAGCAGTTCCTTGAAGGGCTGGAAACGCAAGCCAACCTTGGGGTTGGTCGTGCTGCCGAAGTCGCTGTACCGGTCATGACGCCCTGCAAATGTCAGATCCAGCGTCTTGGTCAGTGGCACATTCAGCTCGGCATAGATGGCCGACACATTGCGCGTGCCCTCTGACAGCGAGTTCGGGTCAACGCCCGTGCTGGCCTGCAGCAACTCGGCCACCGGCGTGTTGGCCTTAGAGATGAAGTCTTCCTTGCGGTACTCTGCGCCCAAGGCAATAGCGGCGCCACGACCTGCACCAAACCAATCAGCCAGTTCACGGCTGACGCGACCATCAATCGTGGTCACCTTGCCCTTGTGGTTCTGCAAATTGCCGCTCAGAAGCGCATCTGTGATCGCAGCTTGACCGGCCGCATCCTGCGCGCCAAACGGATTGATCACGCCATTCAGCATGGCGGTGGTGATCTTGTTACCGTCTGTGTAGCCACTGACGATTTCTTTGATCTTGTTCTCGTTGTAGCTCAGGCCGGTTTGATAGTCCCAGCCACCGATGACGCCGTCAAGGTTCAGCAGCAGGCGATTCTGATCATTGATCGAGGTGTTGGAACGCGAGCCACCGTCCAGGGCACGCCACTTCACAATGATGAAACCGGGCTGCAGCACCACACCCGGGCGCGGCGTCATGTTGGCTTGCGTGAAGTTCGGGTTCAGGACGAAGCCGGGCGTGACGCTGCTGCCGGGATTGCCGGGGTAATAGGGATTGGGCGTGCCATTGGGGCGCGTCTTGTTCATCCACAGCGAGCCATAGGGCACAGGCGCAATTTCGGTCGTCGATTCGTTGCGCGTGCCAAACCATTCGGCCGACAGGGTGTGGTCATTGCCCAGGCGCAGCGAGCCCTTGACCATGCCCGACTTGCGTTCGGTCTGGGCCGTATAGTCGACGAAGCGCGAGGTCGCGATGTAGCAAGACGAGCCATCACCGACGGGAACAAGGAACGAGGGATCCGTGCACCCCGGGCCAGCCGGGTTAGCCGTGATCGAACTGCCCTGGAAGTAGTTGGCCGGAAATGGGGTAGGAGACAGACCGCCGGGGAAACGGTTGTTGAACTCACGCTCCTGGCCGGTGATCCGGTCGGTCTTGGAAATGTCGAGGAAACCGAAGACGTTGAAGCCGTCCTTGGCAATGTCGCCGAAGCCGAAGCCAACGTTGGCGTTGCGGCTCTTGCCACCCTTTTCCTTCGGGATGTCAACGCCCGCAGTGATCGAAACGCCCTTGTATTCCTTGTTGGTGATGAAGTTGATCACACCGCCGATTGCATCGGTACCGTACAGCGACGAGGCACCATCACGCAGGACTTCCACGCGCTGCAGCGCAGCGAAGGGAATCATATTCAGGTCGGGGGCGGAACCATCAATAGCGTTGTTGGCGATACGGCGGCCATTCAACAGCACCAGAGTCTTGTTCGCACCAATACCGCGCAAATCAGCGAAAGCGGCACCACCGGTACCCGCACCCACCTGTTGGCTGGAGCCCTGAGTCATCTGCACGGCGCTCAAAGAGCTCATGATCTGCTCAACGGAGGTAACGCCTTGGGCCTTCAGGTCGTCCATCTTGATGATGGTGACTGGAACCGAGGTCTCTCCGTCGATTCGCTTGATTGCCGAGCCGGTGATCTCGACGCGTTCCAGCGTCTCCTGAGCCATGGCAACGCCAGGCAACACGGCACCCATTGCAAGCAAAACCGCGATATTCACGCGCTTTCTCTGAAACATTGTTAACTCCTAAAAGATGACGGATGCGGGCGATGGTTTCGCTCGCACGACAAGCCATTGCTGGACTAGGCACCTCACCGAGCATGTTCGGCCCAGCGTTCGGTACCTGCAGTTTCCTGTCGCCTGCAGTAGGGCAGGCCCCGTGATCTCCCTAGGAGCCGGTTCCCATGACTTGTTTCACCCCAAAACAAGGGGTTTCACCTAGGCCGCGGGGGAGTTTGGCGGCAGATTTCGTTGCGAATTACTAACGCCAATGTGGCAAGCCAGTGAATACGCCGGAAGTTTTGTTGCCATTTCTTGTCGGCGCCCAGGCGGAGGTGTTCGCCTGGATTGGCCCGCATTTGCCCGGATTGGCCTGGTTCAGGCGCTCCGCGCCACCCGCGGCACCGCCGCCAGCAGGGCTTGGGTGTAGGCCTGCTGCGGTGCGCCCAGCACGTCGGCGCAGAGGCCGCTCTCGACGATGCGACCGGACTGCATCACGGCAACCTGATCGGCAACGTACTCGACCACGCCAATGTTGTGGGTGATGAACAGGAAGGACAGCCCGCGCTCGCGCTGCAGGTCGCTCAGCAGGTTGAGGATCTGCGCCTGCACCGACACATCCAGCGCTGAGGTCGGCTCGTCGCAGACGATCAGGCGCGGCTCGACCGCCAGCGCGCGGGCGATGGCGATGCGCTGGCGCTGGCCACCGGAGAACTCATGCGGCCAGCGCTCCAGCGCGTCGCGGCGCAGGCCCACCTGGTCGACCAGCAGCTCCAGATTGCGCCGGCGCGCTGCCGCATCCAAATCAGGCCGCAGTGCCAGTAAGCCCTCCTCCAGCACATCGAACACACGCATGCGGGGGTTCAGCGAGGCAAAGGGGTCCTGAAAGATAATCTGCACACTGCGCCGGGCCTGCAGCAGCGCCTCGCCACTCATCGAGAACAGATCCTGGCCGTCCAGCAAGGCCTGACCCTCGATCTGGGCCAGACGACGCAGCAACTGCACGATGGCCTTGCCCGTGGTCGTCTTGCCGCAGCCCGACTCGCCCACCAGGGCCAGGGTCTCGCCCGGCGCAATGCGGAAGGACACATCGTCCACGGCATTGAAGAAGCGTTGCGCGCCCCCGCCAAGCAGGCCCTTCTTCAGGGCGAAGCGCACCCGCAGGTGCTTGATCTCCAGCAGCGGGCGTGCGCCCTCGTTCGGCACGGCGCGCGGCGCCGCGGCCAGCACCGGTGCCAGCTCGGGCAAGGCCAGCGCCTCGGCGGGATGGGTATAGAGCCGGCAGCGCACATCATGCGCGGGGCCCTGCAAGGTCAGCTCGGGCGCTTGGGTATGGCAAGCCGACATCACACGGTCGCAGCGGGGGGCGAAGCGGCAGCCCTGGAACTCGGTCCATAGCGGCGGCACCGTGCCGGCGATGGCGGCCAAGGCTGCGCCGCGCTTGTCGGCATCCGGCAACGCCTGCAACAGCAACCGGGCATAGGGGTGCTTGGGCGCGGCGAAGAACTCCTCCGCCGGCGCCACCTCAATGATCTGGCCGGCGTACATCAGCGCCACCTGATGCGCCATGCCGGACACGACGCCGAGGTCGTGGGTGATCAGCAGCACGCCCAGGCCGCGCTCGCGCTGCAGATCACGCAGCAGGTCGAGGATCTGCGCCTGGATGGTCACGTCCAGCGCTGTGGTCGGCTCGTCGGCGATCAGGTAGTCGGGCTCGGCAGCCAGGGTCATGGCGATCATGACGCGCTGCTTCTGGCCGCCGCTGAGGCGAAACGGGTACTCGTCGATGCGTCGCGCCGGCTCGGGGATGCCGACGCGGGCCAACCAGTCGATCGCCTTGGTGCGTGCTGCGGCGCCGCGCAAATGCGTATGGGCTTCGATGGCTTCGACGATCTGGTCGCCGACCCGCATGACGGGGTTCAGGCTGGTCGAGGGTTCCTGGAAGATCATGCCGATACGGCCGCCGCGCACGCCGCGCATCTGCGCCTCGGGCAGTCCAAACACGTCCTGCTCGTCCAGCAGCAATCGGCCGGCGGTGATGCGGCCGTTGTCGGGCAGCAGGCGCATCAGAGCCAGGGCGGTCATGCTCTTGCCACAGCCGGACTCGCCCACCAGCGCAAAGGTCTCGCCGCGCTTGAGCGTCAAGAGCATGCCGTCGATGGCGCGCACCAGGCCAGACTCGGCGTCCAGCGCCACTTTCAGGTTCTCGATCTTCAGCATGGCGCCTGCTACTTCTTCTTCAGCACATGCGGACGCAGATTGCGCGCCCGCGGGTCGAAGGCGTCGCGCACGCCATCGGCAAACAGATTGGCGGCCAGCACCAGGGTGACCATGAAGCCGAAGGCCGCTGCGAAGCTCCACCAGACGACGGGGTCGCGCGACATCTCCGAGCGGGCCAGATTGATCATGCCGCCGAAGCTGGTCATGGTCGGATCGACGCCGACGCCCACATAGGTCAGCACCGCCTCATAGAGGATCAGCTCCGAGAAGCTCAGCACCACGGTGATCAGCACCAGGTGCATCACGTTCGGCACGATGTGGCGCTGCATGATGCGCAGATGGCTGACGCCGAAGGCGGTGGCGGCCTGCACGTAATCAAGCTCGCGCAGCTTCAGCGTCTCGCCACGCACCAGCCGGCACAGGCCGGCCCAGCCGGTCAGGCCCAGGATCAGGCAGAGCAGGAACATCTTCAGGTCAGACCGCTCGGCGCCGGTCTCGAAGGCCGCGGGGTTCTTGTCCAGGAAGACCTGCACCATCAGCACGCAGGCGGCGATCAGCAGCACATTGGGCACCGAGGTCAGCAGGGTGTAGAGGTACTGGATCAGCTCATCCACCCAGCCCTTGAAGTAGCCGGCCAACACGCCCAGGCCCAGGGCCAGCGGCAACGTTGCCAGGGTGGACAAGGCGCCGATCACGAAGGCGGTGCGTATGCTTTTCAGTGCCTGGTAGAGCACATCATTGCCGGTGCGGTCGGTACCGAAGACGTGGTAGTGGCCCATCAGCATCACGACCGGCCCGCTGAGCAGGGCGATGACGGTGAGGGTCAGCAGCACGGCGCGCAAAGGGTAGTGCGTGCGGTCGGCCAGGACGTCGCGCAAGGCCTGAACCCAGCCGCCGTGCGAGCGGGCCAGTGCGGCAGCCATCAGGGCTGCGAGCAGCGCGGATGCAAGCAGACCGAGTGCCAGCCCCTGCCCTGCCCGGCCCAGCACATCGCCGATCCAGTCCTGCGTCGGGTTCTTCAGATGGGCGCCGCCGAACTGCAGGCGCGGATAGTCACGGCGCACCACATCACCCTCCGCCGCCAGGTTCTCCTTGTTGAAGCCCCGGTAGCTCAGCGGCTCGGAGTAGCTGGTCTCGCGCATGGCGATCTGGCGCGCCAGCAGCTTGTCGAGCAGGGAGTTCGTGCGCGACTCGTAGAACACGGCACCCTCGGAATTGGCCGGTAGCGCCGTTCGGTAGTGCACGCTGTCCAGCAGGGTCAGCGCAAGGAACAGGCCCATCACGACGCTGGCGCTCAGGGCCACCGGGTCACGCAGCACGCGCACCCAGGTGGCGCGAAGGGTGGCCTGAGCGCGAATGCGCAGAACGTAGAGACACAGCACGGCCATCAGGCCCCACAGGGCGATGTCGGTCCACAGGAAAACGATTTTGAACTGCATCATCAGGACAGCCGGACCCGCGGGTCGACCCAGGTGTAGGCCACGTCGATCAGCGCATTGCTGGCGATATAAAGCACGGCGCCCAAGAAGACCATGGTGCGCACGATGGCGAAGTCCTGGCCGGTGATCGCCTCGATCACGAAGGCGCCCAGGCCCGGGATGCCAAAAAAGCTCTCGAACACCAGGCTGCCCAGGAAGACATAGGGCAGATAGCTGCCGGCGCTGGTGATGATGGGAATAAGCGCATTGCGCAGCACATGGCGGAACAGCACGACCTGCTCGCTCAGACCCTTGGCCCGCGCGGTGCGCACATAGTCGCGGCCCACCTCTTCCAGGAACATCGCGCGGTACAGCCGCGCCTCGCCCCCCAGCCGAGACAACAGCGAGAGCATGACCGGCAGGGCCAGGAACTTGAAGGCGTCCAGGCCAGGCGCATAGCCATTGATGGGAACCAGGCGCAGCACCCGCGAGAAGAAGTACTGGCCGACGATGATGTAGAACAGGCTGGAGATCGACAGCATCAGCACGCACAGCACCACGCCCCAGAAGTCGATCCGCGAGTTGCGGAAGAAGACCAGGAAGAGCGCGAAACTGACGCTGATGATGACCTGCAAGAGGAACAGCGGCACGGCCAGTTGCAGGCTCACGCCCATGCGCGTCTTGACCTCGTGGCCAATGTTGACGGCCTGGCGCGCGTCCGAGCGGCCGAAGTCCAGAAGCATCAAGGACACCGAACGTTCCCATAGCACCGTGTGGGTCAGCTTCTTGGCGCCTTCCTGCTTCTCATCCCAGTAGATCGGCTTGTCATAGCCGCGTTCGCTCTTCCAGCGCTCGATCTGCTCCTGTGTGACGCGCTTGCCGCCGATGTTCAGGCGTGCCATATCGTCCGGCGTGTTGACCGAGAAGAACAGGAAGAAGGTGAACAGGTTCACCCCGATCAGGATCAGCAGGCCGTAGCCGAGCCGGCGAATGATGTACTGGATCACTTGCTCTGCCCTTCGTAGCCAGGCGCCACCGCCCGTTCGCGCGCCTGGAAGCTGCGCCGCGTGTTCCAGATGACCAGGGCGATGCCCACCCCCAGCAGGCCCAGTGGCCACCAGACCGGGTGGTTCCACTCGGCGATCTTGCGCGAGCGCTCGGCCACGTCGATGCGGTAGTAGCGCAGCACATCGCGCACCACCACGCCAGGCTTGCCGTTGTGCGTCCAGGACTGGAAGGCCAGGCCCGAGTAGGACCAGTAACCCCAGGCCCAGGGAGCGTCCTCGCGCGAGATCTGCAGCATCTCGTCCATCACCTGCTGCTTCTCGGGACCGTCCTCCAGTGCCTGCAGGCGCTTGAACAAGCGATCAAAGGCGGGGCTCTCGTAGTTGGCGGTGTTCTCGCCCTCGTGCTTGGACTTGCTGTTCGGGCCGTAAAGCAGGAACAGGAAGTTCTCGGCATCCGGGTAGTCGGCAAACCAGCCCCACCAGAAGATCTGGTGCTTGCCCTTGAGCACCTTCTCCTGGAACTGGTTGTAGTCGGTGGCGCGCACATCGAGCTGGATGCCCAGCTTGGCGAACTGCTTGATCATCCAGTCGTTCTCGGCCTTGGCCTCGGGCGTGACCGTGCGCTGATAGTCGTAGTTCAACACCAGCGGCTCGCCGGTCCTGGCGTCGCGGCCGCCGGGGTAGCCGGCCTCGGCCAGCAGGGCCTTGGCCTCGGCGATCGAGCGGCGCACGACCTTGCCATCGAGCAGCTTGTGGGTGACCGGGTTGTGGCCGCCCGGCTGACCTTCGCGCGAGCCGAACACGCCTGGTGGAATGGGGCCGTGCGCCGCGTCACCGCCCTTGTTGCGGAAGATGCGGCCATAGCCTTCTTCCCAGTCGATCGCGATGGACAGGGCCTGGCGCAGCTTGCGGTTCTTCAGCTGCTGTTCGGGCGTGTCGCCGCGGCCCACCACCGGGTCCATCCAGTTGAAACCCAGGTACCAGTTGGTGATGTCCACATCGAGCGGGAACTTAAAGCCGCGCTGCTCGAAGTTCTTCTTGACCTCGTCCGAGTCATCGCGGTCAACGACGAACTCAACGCCCCAGTCCGAGCGGTCCACCTCGGGTAGGTCCAGATAGCCCTGCTTGAACAGCTCCTTGATCGGCACCCGCTCCTCGACGTTGTTAGCGACGATTTTGTCGACGAAGGGCATGGGCTTGCCGCAGTCGTCTAGCCGGCCGGCGGCACGATCGGCCTCGCTGCCCTCGCAGGGATAGAGGTCATCCTTGCGGTAGTGGGGGTTACGCACCATTACATGACGACGGTCCTGCAGATACTCGCTCATCATGAAAGGCCCGGAGCCGATCGGCCACTGGTTCAGCGACAGGCTGTGCTCGCTCATGCCCGGCTGCGCGTAGAAGGCATCTGCCTCCCAGGGCAGCGGCGCCAGGAAGGTGGTGGCCATCCAGTACTGCCACTGCGGATACTTGCCCTTGATGCGGATGCGTAACGTGTGCTTGTCCAGCGCCTCGGCGCCGGCCAGGGGCCAGCGGCGCAGGTCCAGGAAGGGCTTATCGGCCAGGGTCTCGGGCAGACCGGCCAGTGCCTTGGCGCTCTCGACCTTCAGCAACGCGCCGTACTCCTTGAGCCCAACCACATGCTCGGAGAACAGCGAGAAAACCGGCGCCTCGATGCGCGGCGAGGCGTGGCGCTTGAGCGCGTAAACAAAGTCCTCGGCCACCAGTTCGCGCGTGCCCTGCTGGGCAAAGTCCTGCGGCGCGCGTTTGCCGCGCAGCTCAGACGGGGTCAGGTGGTGATAGAGGTACTGGCCCTGCGCGTTCTTGGCAAAGGCCGGGTGCGGCGCGTACTTCACGCCGGCGCGCAGAGGGATGTCGTAGACGCTCTGGGCGATGCGTTCGATCGGCGCATCTTCGGGCAGACGCTGACCCTTGTCGTCGAGGAAATAGGGCTTGGCCAGGGCCGCGGCCGCGCGCGGCACCAACTGGTAGGGCCGTTTCAGGTAATGGTAGCCATAGAGTGGTTCGTAGACCTGATAGGTGTAGGAGCTCTCAGGGGCGGAATAAGACGAGGTCGGGTCGAGGTAGCGCGGCGAGCGTTCGGTGAACGCCATGTAGAGGGTGTTCTCCTTCTCGGCACCCAGCGGGTGCGGGCTGTTGTTGCATCCCGCCAGTGTCAGCACTCCGCCCAGCAGCACGCTGCCCAGGGCAGCACGCCCCAGCAATCGCATCAGACCGATAAGCCCACGCACGCGAATCCCCTCAGCTCAAGCCCGCAACCATTCGCAGCGCCAAAAAAAAGAAAACCTCCTGCGCAGACCGGCTTGTGGCCGGCGCCCGGGAGGCGTTGGGCAGCATCATAGCCGCAGGGATCAGCCCTGGCGCTCGCAGGCGCCTGGGCCTTCGATGGGCATCGGCCAAGCCATTGGGCTTGTCCTCGGTCCCATCTCAGTGATCGTGGCCGTGGTGGTGGTCGTGATGATGGTGCCCATCGTCCCAGCCGATGAAGGTATCGCGCCCCTGCACCAGCAGGTCGACCTTGGCACCCACCGGCAGGCAGACCTTGGTGGCCACATGGCCGAAGGGCAGACCGGTCAGGATGGGCGTCTTGGTGACGGCGCGCACTGCGGCGATGGCGTCCTTGAGCTTGTAGCCGCGGTCCAGCGGCGACTTGCGCCAGCCGCTGAACTCACCCAGCACAACAGCCTTCTGAGCATCGAGGATGCCGGCCTGCGCCAGTTGCAGAAGATTGCGTTCGACCCGGTAGGGATGCTCGTTGACGTCCTCCAGGAACAGGATGCCGCCCTTGATCTTGGGCAAGTGCTTGGTACCCAGCATTGAATTGAGCACGCAGAGATTGCCGCCCCAGAGCAGGCCCTTGACGCCGAGGCCGTCGAAGCCCGCTTCGGTGCGGAAACCCACCGCCTCCAGTGCGCCGCTCATCGCCTCGGTGAAGCAGTCCTGCGTCACGTCGTCAACGCCACCCTCCTCGTCCTTGCGTCCGAAGTCGTCGCAGGCCAGCGGGCCTGCCCAGCTCAGTGCCTTGGCATGGGCCAGCAGACCCAGCTGCAGCGCGGTCAGATCGCTCTGACCGACCCAGCGCGTGCCGTGCTCGACGCTTTTAGCCAGGAGCTTCCAGTCGATGCGGTCGAGCAGGCGCGTCATGCCATAGCCGCCGCGAGTGGCCAGAGCGATGCTTGGCGCTTCGGCGGCCACGCGGTGGATGGCGTCCAGACGGGTCTCGTCATCGCCGGCAAATCGCTGGTGCTTGGTCAGCGCATCGGCATCGATCTGCACCTCGAAGCCCAGCTTGGCCAGGCGCTTGGCCGCCCGCTTCAAGGGCTGCGCGGTGGCGAGCACGCCGGCGGGGGTGTAGAGGGTCAGGCTTGTCATAGGGGCTCATCCAGATGCAGCACATCACCGGTGGGTATCAAGTCGGTGACAGGCTCGGGTTCAACAGCTCGCGCAGCATCACGGCGCTTGCGCGCCGCCTCACGCCGCTCGGCAAAAAATTCACGCAGCAGGCTGGCCGAGGCCTCGGCCAGCACGCCGCCTTCAATACAGGTGTGGTGGTTCAGTTGCTTGTGTGCGAACAGGTCCAGCACCGAACCCGCCACGCCGGTCTTGGGATCAGGTGCTGCAAAGACCACGCGCTTGAGCCGCGCATGCATCATCGCCATTGCGCACATGGCGCAGGGTTCCAGGGTCACATAGAGCTCGCACTCGGGCAGGCGGTAGTTGCCCAGCAGGGTCGCTGCATGGCGCAGGGCCACCACTTCCGCGTGCGCGGTCGGGTCGTGGGTGGTGATCGGGCGGTTGTATCCGGTGGCGATCACCTGGCCGGCGCGCATGATCACCGCGCCCACAGGCACCTCCCCCACCAGCCAGGCGTTGTGCGCCTGATCGAGGGCCAGACGCATCGCGTACTCGTC
>Ga0187843_10001731_pt1 | contig 13599 bp, 12 predicted proteins | sample SpaLakP09_SKY_43_FD_134516 | JGI IMG/M metagenome (GOLD analysis project Ga0187843, IMG submission 134516) | Oligotrophic lake water microbial communities from Sparkling Lake, Wisconsin, USA - SP09_SKY_43 | ecosystem: Environmental > Aquatic > Freshwater > Lake | place: USA: Sparkling Lake... | reverse complement strand
GTGAGTGTCTTGTGCTGTTAACACACGTACGCTAACACCGGGTAGGGCTGGTCCCACAGTACCGGCTTTGCGCTCACCTTCATAAGGGTTTGAGGTCAACATGCCAGTTTCACTCATGCCATAGCGTTCGAGTATGGTGTGTCCAGTACGTTGTTTGAAATCTTCAAATGTTTCGGTCAGCAAGGGCGCGGAGCCAGATACGAACAAGCGAATTTTTTCGCAGGTAGACCGATCAAAATTTGCATCGCTGAGCAGGCGCACGTAATAGGTAGGTACACCCATAAAAATTGTGCAGCGAGGTAGTTGATGTAGTACGGCCGTACTTTCAAATTTCGATAAAAAAATCATTTTGCTGCCATTCATGAGCGCACCGTGAGCGGCGACAAATAAGCCATGAATATGAAATAGCGGCAGCGCGCGTAGCAGCACATCACCGGCTTGCCAGTGCCAGGCTTGATGTAGCACTTTGATGTTGGCAGCTAAATTACCGTGACTGAGCATCGCACCTTTACTGCGGCCAGTCGTTCCTGAGGTGTACAAAATAGCGGCTAGATCATCGGTTTCACGATGGACGGTATCGAATTCATCGCTCAGGTGCGCTGCGCGTACCAGCAGGCTGCCGCTGTTACGCCCATTGCGTGGTTCATCTAATGTGAACACATGGCCTGTGCCGTTCTTAAAAGCGATTTGCGATATCCAACCAAAATTTTCAGGTGCGCAGACAACCACTGCTGGCGCCGCATCGTCGATGAAATAACTCATCTCCGCAGCACGATAGGCTGTGTTGAGTGGCAAGTACACAAACCCTGCGCGCACAGTCGCCAGATACAGCATTAAAGCTTCGGGAGATTTTTCAACGTGCGCCGCGATTCGAGAGCCTGCTGGCAGATTTAAATTCGCCAGCAAGTTAGCTATTTTTGCACTGCCACGCTCCAGATCGCGCCAACTGTAATAGTGTGCATCGGCGGTCTCTATCCAGCAGTTATCCAAGTCGTGTGGAAAGCGCGAACGAAACAGAGCGTAAAGATTAGCGTTCATGAGAGCGAAGTAGTTGAATATTTTTTATACGCGACCAGTAGTAAAGCGACACCTAAAATGATCATGGGGAGTGACAGCATCTGCCCCGCTGAAATAACCCACGGGCCTAGCATCACTTCATAGTCAGGTTCGCGGAAATACTCAGTAAAGAAACGTGCACAGCCATAGCCTGCAGCAAACACGCCACTCACCGCCATATAGGGTTGTTGTTTGCGAGAATAGAGCCACAGCACGACGAACAACAACACACCATCGATTAGCGCTTGATAGATAGGAGAAGGATGACGCGGCAAGCTATCAACATTCGGCCATATCATCGCCCACGGTAGATTGCTATCCGCAACGCGACCGGGTAATTCGGCGTTAATGAAATTACCTATGCGACCGGCGGCATAGCCGAGAGGAACGAGCGGAGCAATTAAATCCATCACTTCCATCAGGCGTCGCCCGTGAAATCTAGCCCACACACCCATGGCAAATAGCACGCCTAAGAATCCACCATGAAATGACATGCCGCCATTCCATATAGCGAGTATTTCTTTAGGATGATCAATATAGTAAGCAGGGTGATAAAAAAGGACTTCACCCAATCGTCCGCCGATGATCACACCCAGCACGCCGTATGTGAGCATGTCGTCTAAATCAGCATTCCTCCAACCGGCGCTCGCCATGTGAGGCTGTTTAATCCGCAGCCGACCTAAAGCGATGAATAAAACAAAGGCGGTTAAGTACATGATGCCGTACCAGCGCACCGCCAGAGGGCCGATAGCAATAGCAATAGGATCTGGGAGAGGGTGAATCAGCATCCGTGAGTCTTTCGCATGAGATTGATAAATGCAGTCAGTACGGGTGAATCATTATCGCTTCGCCAGGCCAATCCGATTTCTATTCGCGGACTCGCTTCTTTGAAAGCGCGATATTCCACGCCAGGACGTTTTAAGTTAGAGACGGATTGTGGCACAAGCGCGATGCCCATACCCGCAGAGACTAAACCAACAATAGTTTGCATTTGAATAGCTTCTTGTCCGATATGAGGTGTTAGCCCAGCATCACGAAAGCAGCCAAGAATCATGTCATGAAATGCTGGTGCAATTCGACGTGGAAAAATTATGAGCGGTTGCTCTGCGCATGCTTGTAGTGGAATTTTTCCTTTGAGTCGACTGATTGCGCTGCCTTCAGTAATCGCCAGCATCAGTGGCTCGGAAAAAATAGGCAAATAACTCAGCTCTACTTTGAGTTTGTCAGGCAGGGGTGGAATCAAAATTCCCAGGTCGAGTTTATTTTCTGCCAGCAGATTGAGCTGCACATCGGTGGTGGCTTCTTGCAATTCGATATGCACCGACGGATACGCCGTTCTGAATTCACGCAGAGAACTCGGAAGCACGCTGTAATCAGCGCTGGAAACGAAAGCAATCGAGAGTTGCCCGGATTCGCCAGCGGCGGCTCGTATGGCCAGTGTTTTTAATGCACCGGCTTGTTGCAGTATTCGTCTGGCTTCTGGAAGTAAGGCGCGCCCCGCAGCCGTCAATGCCACGCTGCGTCGAGTGCGGTCGAACAGCGCCGTACCTAGTTGCAATTCAAGCGACTGTATGGCTTGGGATAGCGGTGGCTGAGTCATGTGCAAACGATCGGCTGCGCGACCAAAATGCATCTCTTCGGCCACCGCCACAAAATATCTCAGTTGACGTAGTTCAGTAATCATTATGACAAGGTCTGTGATACGTAAAAAATATCAACAATGCCTAAATCATATATTTGACAAGTACTTTCGCGCAAGGCACTGTGGCGGCTGTGATGCTAAACCGCGCACCTGCCGGCAGCATTCGTCAATTATTCGATGGGAGACTTAGTCATGGCCGGAAATGATCGCTCTAAAAATATTACGCAAGGTGTCGCGCGTAGCCCGAATCGCTCGATGTATTACGCGATGGGATATCAAAAATCAGATTTCGACAAACCAATGATTGGTGTGGCGAATGGTCATTCGACGATTACGCCGTGTAACTCCGGTTTGCAAAAACTGACCGATGCTGCGATTGAAGCGACACGCACCGCCGGTGGCAATCCCCAAGTGTTTGGAACGCCCACGATCTCTGACGGTATGTCGATGGGCACCGAGGGCATGAAGTATTCGCTTATTTCGCGTGAAGTGATCGCTGATTGTATTGAAACCTGTGTGCAGGGTCAGTGGTTAGATGGATGTGTTGTGATTGGTGGTTGCGATAAAAATATGCCGGGCGGGATGATCGCTATCGCGCGCACGAATGTGCCTAGCATTTATGTCTATGGCGGCACCATCAAGCCAGGTAACTGGAAAGGTAAAGACTTGACCATCGTCTCCGCATTCGAAGCCGTGGGTCAATTCACCGCTGGGAAAATGTCGGATGAAGATTTCGAAGGCATCGAGCGTAACGCTTGCCCGACCACCGGTTCATGCGGCGGCATGTTTACTGCCAACACCATGTCATCGTCATTTGAAGCATTGGGCATGTCGCTGATGTATTCATCCACCATGGCTAACCCCGATGATGAAAAAACAGTATCAGCGGCCGAATCCGCACGCGTTTTGCTAGACGCCGTTAAAGCGAATCGTCGCCCGCGCGACATCATCACTCGCAAATCGATTGAGAACGCCGTAGCCGTCATCATGGCCACCGGCGGTTCAACCAATGCAGTCTTGCATTACCTAGCGATTGCTCATGCAGCAGAAGTTGAATGGACGATTGATGATTTTGAAATTATGCGTAAAAAAGTCCCAGTGATTTGTAACCTCAAACCGTCTGGTGAGTATGTGGCTACCGATCTGCATAAAGCCGGTGGCGTTCCACAAGTGATGAAGATTTTGCTCAATGCTGGTCTGTTACATGGCGATTGCATGACCATCACCGGTAAAACATTGGCCGAAGAATTAAAGAACGTGCCCGATACGCCAGCGGCTGGCCAAGACGTGATTCGCACCATCGACAAGGCTTTGTACAAAGTCGGTCACCTCGCCATACTAAAAGGCAATCTCGCGACCGAAGGTTGTGTAGCCAAGATTTCGGGCCTTAAAAATCCCGTCATCACCGGCCCAGCGCGTGTGTTTGACGACGAGCCAGCAGCCATGGAAGCCATCGTCGCCGACAAAGTTAAAGCAGGTGAAATCGTTGTGCTGCGCTACCTAGGTCCTAAGGGTGGCCCGGGCATGCCCGAGATGTTGTCGCCCACCTCGGCACTGATTGGTAAAGGCTTGGGTGAGTCCGTCGGCTTGATTACCGATGGTCGTTTTTCTGGCGCGACTTGGGGGATGGTAGTTGGCCACGTTGCCCCCGAAGCCTATGTGGGTGGAACCATCGCCTTGGTTCAGGAAAGTGATTCCGTCACTATCGACGCGCACCAACTACTGATTCAGCTCAACGTGCCCGAAGAAGAAATCGCCCGTCGTCGCGCCGCCTGGAAACAACCAGCACCTCGCTATACCCGCGGCGTTTTGGCCAAGTTCGCAGCCTTAGCTTCGAGTGCGAGCAAGGGCGCAGTGACAGGCTGATTTTCAAAAAGTTAATAGGTATTTAGTTGGATTAAGGGCGTTTCTATTTCTGAAACGCCCTTTTGTTAACGAATGTAAGTACCGAATAAAACTAAGGATGCCAATGCTAGATTGCTTTTGAGCAGTCAGCAAAAAGCGGTAAAATTAACGGTCAACAAAATTATGGAGAGTGACATGAAACGTATTCTGGTTGCAGTTATCGCTTTAGGCGCGATGTTTTCCAATGCTGCATTCGCTAGCGAGCAGCTTGCAAGAGAAAAAAATTGCTTGGCTTGCCACGCAGTCGATAACAAATTAGTTGGTCCTGGTTACAAAGAAGTCGCCGCTAAATACAAAGGCGACAAGAGTGCTGAAGATAAGCTGGCACAAAAAATAATGAAGGGTGGCAGTGGTGTATGGGGTCAAATTCCTATGCCTGCTAACCCACAAGTATCAGCCGCTGAAGCTAAGACACTGGCTAAGTGGGTTTTGTCACTGAAATAATCATTTCATAACGGCTTCAAAAAAAGCGCTCTCATGAGCGCTTTTTTATTGGATTTTTATTAGGTTTTTCATTGGGTTTTTTATTATCTGTTTTTATGGACTATATAATTCTTTGCCTAGTCAAATCTCAATTTAAGCACCACCATCACAACTATCTAAGCTTGTATTCAATGAGGGCGCTGCTAAGCGCTGTCGTTTTTTCAGGAAAATTTTTAACCATATATAGCAACGATTTGCGAACTGCATCGCGCATCATTTCCACACTAAAGTATTGGTTTGCAGGTTCAATGCCGCTATTAGCAGGGTCGGCCCACACATGATAAACATGGTCACCCATGTCATTCTCAATAAAATCAATTTCCCATCCTGGTGAGCCGCGTACCGCACCCTGTTGTGAAAGTATGCGGTTTAACACGAATGACGATGATTCAACAAAAAAAGGATATAGCGCAAATAAAAGTGTCCAATACAACAGCTGTTGAGATGGCTCTACTTCGTCAATAAGTGACCTTTGCATAGTAAATCTCCTGGCTGGTAAATGGTGACATAGTGAGGTTCATCGCTGTGGCCTTGCCAATAAAATTTGTATGCACTATTGATGAGTGCGTAAATAAATTTGATGGCTACGACAGCCTCAATGAACAAACGCCGAATTCAATTACTTGATTTGCGCCGCTAACTATGGGGTAAGAAGACGTCTGCTGGAATCAAACATGCAGCCACATGCAAAACATTGTGTGGTTACTTGTTAAGCACCGTAATTGTGTGGGTTTTTTTCTAAACGATTTGCGTGAATTAGTAGAAGGTATGCGTAAAGCGAGTAATGCGTTTTTTGAGCAAATCAAAATCAGTTTGGGCTACTTGATTGATGTGGCTGATGATCGGACTTTTGAAGCGTAGGCAGTCGTTGCGGTAATCTGTAATCTTCTATTTTTGAAATAGCAGTATTTCGGCTATAAATTGATGGAGGGTAAATTGTTGACGGAGTTCATCTTACCGCCTACTTTTTTGTTTGCCATGCAAGCTAAGTAATTTTCCGCGCGTTTTTTTACTTATGGTTGTTCCTAAAATATCTTGATGACTTATTGTCTTACCACCCACCACGATATCCATTGACGACGCAGGAAGAAAGCAAAAGTAAAATTGATACAAAAACTGACATTGACTTAAGAAAATGAAACCATTTATTGTTCATCTTGATTTTTAATTTATTGGCGAAAATATTAAAACTTTATCGACGTGTCTAGGTTCTGTGCCTGAGGCGTGGCCGTCAGTACCAATTCCAATTAAGCCCACTGAAGAACTGTAATACCACTCACGTGTTGTTATATGTATTTCTAAGCTGCCATTAGGTAATTTACGAAATTTCTTTTCTGTGGCGAAGGCCGACCCCAAGGCTCCCTCTGCGCTACCTACAGTATTTGCCCATCTAAACACTAAATAATCGTTGTTGCAGCCAACATCGGGAGCTGCCAGTGATATCCCATAGCGCCTATAAAGAACATTCTTTGAGTCTTTGAGGGAAATAGAGAGTGTATTTGCAAGTTGTTCTATATCGATGTGACTATTTTCATAAAATTCTGATGAGTCTGAATAGAGATACGTATTGTTATCTAGTGAAATTTTTTGACCGGGTAAGGCATTCTTGATTTTTACAATCGAAACAAAAGGTATCTCGTTGAGACTTTCATACGTAGTTGATTTTTTACCGAACGGAGAATTTCTAAAATCAAACTGTGTAACCAACTTTTCATTTCCTTTGTATTTTCCAGAAATATCTGGGCAATTCGTGTTTTCTAAATTTACTGGATTCCAAAGGATATTGTCTAAGCTTTTTTCTTTAGATATACACATACCTGATAAGCACGAATTTCAAGTGTCTATCTTTGCGCATGCCGATAGGGTTAAAACAATTAGGTACAAGCATATTGGTGCATGATTAATGTTCATGGCTTTATTCCATTTAATCCGATGCTAATAGCAGTCCAAACTTCTGGCGGCAGCAAAACACTTAATCCAAAAGGTGTTGCTATCACTACATTCAAGCTATTTTGTAACTCTCCATTTTTTCGCTCAGCTGCCGTCATACTTGGTTTGATATTCCCATCTGGGCCGTACCATGTTTTGCTGTTCAACATGTCGTGTGTCCCAGCGTAAGCTTCGGAGATCTTATCGGCAATGCTTCCTGGTTGGTAGTCACCCAAGTCCATAAATTTCCCTACCAGTCCTTGGAATCCACCCAATGGACTCCTCCACTCTGGGTTGGCTTCAAGTAAAGCCAACAGGCTAACGGGATTTCCGTTGGCATCGACTTTATTCATTTTTATCGTTCCATCTTGGTTTTTTAACCATGTGCCTGGTTCATCGCCAGGGGAGCATCTTCCTAGGTCACATAGTTTCTCAAGGTCCACCCTACCACCTGCTAATTTAAAGCCATCACCGTTTACTCCCAAACTTTTTCCAGATTTGTTATCCATGCAAAATTTATTTGCGTCACAGATACCTGGAAATTTTTTTGAGTCTTCCATCATGACTTGACGCATTTGATCAGCTGCCCAAGATAAGGACTCCTTGGTTATTGAGCTTACTGCTCCTACTGTGCCACCACCGGCTGCTCCGATGATGATGTTCATCGCTATGTTATAACTTCCGTTAGGTCTCCATTTGGTGGCTTCTTCAAGTAATTCGGATTTTTTCTCTGGATCTAGTTCTTTTTTTGCTTGATTATTCAGTGTTTCAAATTTATTCCTCGCATAATTTTCAGCAGCTTTGGGCGCTACTTGAGCAAACGCTTGGGTAATCGCCACCTGTGCATTGATTTCTTTCTGCACTTTGTCAGCATCAAATATCTTGGCGAGTGCAACGCTGGTGTTGGCTTGGTTGGTATCTGTGCGAGCAGTTTTGTCACCAGCGATATCACTAATGGCGGCACGTGTGATGCTGGATGACTTGCCGCTGTCACTTCCAATACCCGCAGAAGTGCCAGCTTTTAATCGATACAGTGCTTTTGCGATGAGCATCGCGATAAACCAGACGGCTGAGTTTGATCTCACCATTTTGGTTGGCACCGGAGTAGACAATATTCTGGTTCGCACCGGCGACAGTTTGATAATACTGAGAGTCGTTGGCGTTGAAACTCAGTAGCCAATAGCCAAACGGAATGCTGTAGTGAGCGCTGCTTGCATGTAGTCCGCGTTTACCGCTGTCACGACCACCAAGCGCGCGAGTGTGACTCAGATAAAACAAATCATTGAGTGCAAACGCATTGTCATAAGAAACTGTTGCGGTGCCTTGATATTTGCCGGTGCTGCTGATTCCGGAATCATCAGCCGCCAGACTAAGGCGCAACGGTAAACATTGACGCCAGCTGACGATCACATCAGCGGTCGTGCTAATCGACTGAGTTGATTCCCTTTGATTGGGCGAAATAGTGAGTTCGGCATCGACTGTGGGTACGCGTCGTAGATTTTCTAACCCTTGTTCAAGCTCATACAGATTCAATATATCGCCTGATTGCAAAGGAAAGGCGGTGCTCAAGTTAACGTGTTCAGGAATTTTTCCCTGGGTACCAGGCGCAAGACGAATTTGCCCCAGACGTCCGGGTAATAAACTTATTTGTAAGTCACCGCTCGTTAACTCTTGCGGCTGCATCAATACGCGTGTCGTCACCCAACCTTGCTGTGTGAGCGCTGCTTGCAGGCGATGAAGTAATACATTCATGCCATGGGCACCGAGACAGCGACCGATCGCGACATCTTCTGTGCCGTTCGCCGTGTGATCAACATGATTTAGCAGCCACTGAAAGCGTTCTGAGGCTTCTCCTATCAGGCTAATACTTCGTATGTTGAAGCAAGGTATTTCATCCGAAGGCAGGATTTCGTTATCTTCGCCTTCTTGTGCATCTATGGTTGATGTGATGGGCGTAGATAAGCGCACATCAGGCCGTACCTCTTGCTGTTGCCGCTGAACCCGCTCGCGCTCTTGTTGGCGTAGCTGTTCTTGTGCGGCTATCGCGGCTGGGTTAGTTAATGGTGCGCTCTGTGCTCGGGGTATGCTGGGTAGTACGCAGCTAAAAACACCTACCAAAAGCAGTAGTAACCAACTAGGTAAATTGTGGCTATGCGATTTAAAAAAACGATCTGAAATAAATGATAGATCGTTACTTAATAAGGGTGTGTGAAATTGGTTGGACACGTTTTGTGAAGGTCATGTTTGCAAAGGGAGCGTAGTTTCACAAAACTTTTAAATGTCTGCTTGCCAATATTTAATTGCACATCAAAACTATGAGCTTTTACTCAAAACTCAAATAAAGTTGCGCTTTGACGTAAATAAAAAAATCGTTGTGTCCGATTTTCGGCCACTTGGAACTAGTAAATAGAACGAAAAAAGACGAAAAAAAACCAACCGAAATCGGTTGGTTTTTACTGGGTGCTTAAAGTGTGTGTATTAACTTTGCAGTCTGATCTCAGGAGTGTTTTACATGCGCAGGTGTGGAAATCATGGCGCGTGTGACGCTGTTGCGAGCCATTCCAGTAAAGGCGAAATCGAGCTCAGGTTGACGTCCAGAGACAATCTCTGCGATCGCACGTCCTGAACCACAGCCCATGGTCCAGCCCAGAGTGCCGTGACCCGTATTTAAAAATAAATTCGAATATTTTGTTTTGCCGATATAAGGAATATTCGACGGTGTCAGCGGGCGTAGGCCCGCCCAATACTGAGCTTGGCTGTAATCGCAGGCATCGGGAAACAATTCTTGGGTGCGACGGGTAATAGCTTCGCATCGCACGGGATTTAATGCGCGTGAATAGCCATTGATTTCACACGTACCTGCAACTCGCAGACGATCGCCTAGTCTTGAAATGACGAGCTTATGACCATCATCAGTCATCGATACACGTGGTGCCAGTGCATTATCGATGACAGGGTAGGTGGCTGAATAGCCTTTGCCCGGATATATCATTAAATTGATCCCCAGCGGTTTTAATAAATGGGTCGAGAAACTACCCATCGCCACCACCACACTATCGCCACGTATCGTTTGATGCCTGCCATGTTCATCAATGATTTCAGCACCAACGATGCGCGCTGATGCACCTGTACCTTCGGAGATTAAGCGCGTAACAAAGGTATTGAATCGAAATGTCACACCCGCGTCGGCACATTGAGATGCTAAGCCGGTGGTGAATTTATGCACATCGCCCGATTCATCGGTGGCAGTGAAATCACCGCCGACAATTTTGTGACGTATGGGAGCCAGTGCAGGTTCGATGCGAATGACTTCATTGGTATCGATCGTTTGTCTAGGGCAGCCCAGATCACGCATTAAATTAGCGGCAGGGAGTGATTGTTGAAATTCTTTTTCGTCGGTATAGAAATGCAAAATGCCGCGCGTTTCGCAGTCATACGCGATGTTGGTATCGGCGCGAACTGATTGCAGGGTTTGCCGACTGTATTCTGCGATCGCGACAATTTGTCGAATGTTGTAGGCCATGTGGCTGGGAGTGCATTGGCGCAAAAATTCCATGCCCCAGCGCCATTGCAACCATTCAGGTCGCAAGCGAAACAACAAAGGCGCATCTTCGCGACCCAGCCATTGCAATAATTTTAGAGGTGCCGATGGATTTGCCCAAGGTTCTGCGTGCGAAACAGAAATTTGGCCGCCATTGGCGAAACTAGTTTCTTGGGCCGCGCCAGGTTGACGTTCAAGTACGATAACTTCGTGACCGGCTTTTTGAAGAAACCAGGCAGAGGCAGTTCCAACGATACCTGCGCCTAGTACGATGACTTTCATGGATTATTTCCGTGGCATACAGCAGTAAGCAAGCGCTGCTGTGTTATTAAAAACAGAAATTCTAAAGAGACTTAGTCGTTATGTGGCGTCATTTACGCCACTGTGTTTATGTTGTTTAGCTGTTTCAACTTAAAAAAAGGTTGATGAAAGTTTATTGTTGCAGTCGCAGGAATTCTTCGGCAACGACGATTTTTACCTTTTCAAGCAAGCGAGCATCTAAATCGCTGGTTAGTTGTTGAGCAATCGAGATAACTAGTTGATCGCTCGCTGCTGCAGTTGCAGCTGGAATTACGCTGGCCAATGCTGTCATTAATTCTGCCTGCAGTTTTGCGCCAACGGCGAGTGGTACATGCTTTTGCATTGCAGCCTCTATCAGAAGGGGTATCTGCACAGAAAGTTCCGCAAAAATTCTATGAGTTATTTCTTCTTCAATTTGAGCTAATAATTCAGCATCATCGACAACAGGCTGATCTTCTGTTGTTTCGATCTCTTGATCGTCAATGATATCGGTAAGAATAGGAATATCGTGATCATGTTGGTTGGGTGTTGTCATGAATTGTCCGCCACAAAATGAGTGAGTGCATAACCTCGGGTTTGATAGTGCTTATAGCGACCGCGACCAGCAGCCAAATCGCTCTCATCAGTTGATACGATTTCAAACATTCTCTCAAAGCGCGCAAAGTGATCCGGCGTTTGCGTTGATAAATTAATTAGAACTTGATGATGCGGCAATAGCTCATTCGCATCGCAACTCAGTATCACCGGCGTTTGCTCAGCTAACTCATCACTAGCGAGGACATGAGGAATGAAATCATGTTCTGAGAATGTCCACAGCGCCTGATCAAAATCGCTTAACTGCTGTGAGTCTTCTAAATAAACCACCACGTTCATGCCGGCACTACGCGCCTTGCGGATTAAACGGCAAGCATATAACAGCTTGTCCGGCACCTTGCTATGGAAGTCAACTCGGGTCATAGGTTGGCCAATTAACTCGACGTCATGCCGCTATGGCGCAGCAAGGCATCGATATTCGGCTCGCGACCGCGAAAGGCAGTGAATGATTCGAGTGCAGGACGGGATCCGCCAACGGATAGAATTTCGCGTTGAAATGCTAGGCCTGTCTCAGCCAGTCGGTTAGGATCACCTTGAGCTTCTTCGAATGCACCATAAGCGTCGGCCGACAACACTTCCGCCCACTTATAACTGTAGTAACCCGCAGCATAGCCACCGGCGAAGATATGCGAGAACGAATTTTGAAAACGATTGAAAGCGGGGGGGATAATCACAGCCACTTTATGTCGTACTTCCGCCAGCAGATCAGCCACTGACTGAATTCCCTTCGGATCGTAATCATCATGCAGGTGCATGTCGAATAGCGAGAATTCAACTTGACGCAGCATTTGTAGACCCGATTGAAAATTCTTCGCAGCGATCATTTTGTCGTATAAAGCGCGTGGCAGCGGTTCTCCTGACTCGGCATGGGCTGTCATGTGCTGCAGTACATCCCATTCCCAGCAAAAGTTTTCCATGAATTGCGATGGCAGTTCGACCGCATCCCATTCGACACCGGCAATCCCAGACACACCCAATTCATCGACAGCGGTTAGCATGTGATGTAAGCCGTGACCAAATTCATGGAACAAAGTAATCACTTCGTCATGCGTAAAGTAGGCAGGTTTTTTTACACCATCGACAATCGCAGGCTCGGTGAAGTTGCAGGTTAAGTAGGCGATCGGTGTTTGGAGATTGCCGGCTAAATTTTTACGGCCACGAGCATCATCCATCCAAGCCCCGCCGCGCTTGCCATTACGCGCATACAGATCAAGATAAAACTGTCCGATCAGATGACCTTGTTTCTCGATTCGATAGAAAGTTACATCAGCATGCCAAACTGGGCTAACGTCAGGCTTAATCTCTACACCAAACATCGTTTGAATTAAACGGAACAAACCATTAATGACTTTATGCTCGGGGAAGTAGAGTTTTACTTCTTGTTCTGAAAACGCATAACGTTGCTCGCGTAATTTTTCAGAGGCGTAAGCTAAATCCCACGCTTCTAATTTATCGATACCTAATTCATTCTTTGCGAACTTACGTACTTCAGCTAAATCGTTTTCAGCGAAAGGACGCGCGCGGCGCGCGAGGTCTTGAAGAAATTGAATTACCTGATGCGGCGAAGTCGCCATTTTGGGAACCAGAGACACTTCAGCAAAGCTTTGATATCCCAGCAGCGCAGCTTCTTCTTTACGTAATTTAAGAAGATCTACGATATTTTTCGTATTGTCCCACTCAGGCTTATCGCCCAGCTCGGATGCTTTAGTTGAGATGGCGCGATAGATAGTCTCGCGTAGCGAGCGATCATTCGCATACTGCAGCACCGGAAAATACGAAGGAAAGTGCAGGGTAAAACGCCAGCCAGTTTTTCCTTCACGTTCAGCCGATATATGCGCGGCTTGTTTGACATCGTCGGGCAAACCAGCCAGCCGTGATTCGTCGTCGATCAGCAATTCATACGCATTGGTAGCGTCTAGTACGTTTTCAGAAAAGCGTGTTGATAGTACAGCATGTTGTTCTTGAATTTCCGCGAATCGAACTTTCTTATCGTCAGAAAGTTCAGCACCACCTAACCGAAAATCGCGAATAGCGTTATCGATAATTCGTTTACGCGCAAAATTAAGCGTGTGATATTCATCGCTCGCTTGTAGTGCTTTGTATTTTTCGAAGAGCTTGAGATTTTGTCCAAGCTCAGTCCAGAACTCAG
>Ga0187843_10001730_pt1 | contig 13603 bp, 10 predicted proteins | sample SpaLakP09_SKY_43_FD_134516 | JGI IMG/M metagenome (GOLD analysis project Ga0187843, IMG submission 134516) | Oligotrophic lake water microbial communities from Sparkling Lake, Wisconsin, USA - SP09_SKY_43 | ecosystem: Environmental > Aquatic > Freshwater > Lake | place: USA: Sparkling Lake... | reverse complement strand
GTCATTATATATATACTCTTACTTAATTTTTTACACGAAACCTAAAAAATTAAATTATCTATTATCTACTTCTTGCCCTTCTTCTTCTTTCCTGAAGTTGATGTTTTAACCTTTGGCTCGGTAGTATCTTTGCCAATAAAAGCTATTAATTCTTCTTCGCTCATTGCATTCTTCTGAGCAGCAGCACGCGCTTCCACTGCCGCCTTTTCGGCCAATTGTTCCGCCAACTTTTGGGTGTGTTTCAACTCTGCATTTTTCTTCATATTCTCCTTCATCTTTGCAGTCTTCTCTAATCTACTTAAATGATTTTGCATTGCATTAACATCAAGTTTCGTGTTTCTACCTAGATTCGGCATAGCTCCGCCAGCCATTCCCATCTGCTTCAACATACTTTGAATATTATCCATCCCCGGCATGTCTTTCATTTTATTCATTATTTCCGTTGCCTCGGAATACAATTCACTCTCCTTTATTTCTCCTGACTTGATTCGTTCATCCAATTTGCTTCCCACATTTTTCACTAGTCCCATCAACTTTCCAGGGTTCTTGAATAAGTTTTGAAAAACGCCCTTTGCATCTGTAACATTTTCCATATCAATATTCAAACTTCCTGCTGTTTCCTCAGCAATTTCTTTTGCCAATTGTCCCAATTTTCCTCCCAACATACCCGTCAAATGGTCGTGGATTTGCTCAGCATTTGGCAGGTTATCTACATTTACGCCATTCATTGGATTCTCTTGAGAATCGTCGCTTTTATCGGCATTCTCAAAAAGCTTTTGCATATTGCCCAGAGTCTCTTCCAATTTACCCTTTAATTCATCTTCATTTATCGAATCAAACAACTTTGCAGTATCTCCAAAAGCATCCTTGTTCTTCATAGAACCAACTAATGCTAGCAAAATCAACTGCAAATACTTCCAAACGGTCTCTCTCGTCTTAGCGCTTATATCGCACTTCCACAAGTATTTGAAACTAATTCCGGGTAAAAATTCGGTATTCGCGGAAGAACTGTCTTCAAACATCTCACCATTTTGATACAATATATCAAAAAATCTTTCCGGGAAAACTTTCAAACAGTGTTTGAAAATGTAATCCATCTTTTTGCCCTGTTCCTCTTCACTTAATGCAGAATAATCCTTTGTCCACCACTTTAGTGCAAGCGGCTCGTATTCGGGAAAAGTGTTTAATATATCGGCAATAAAATCTTTGATAATCTTTTGAAATTCTTCAGGGACTGGTTCTTTTTTTTCTGTTGACATTTTATATGTTTTGATATAAAAAAATTTTTTTAAATCAAACTACAAACAATATATTTATTTGCTTTATTTTATTTTGTTTGATGCGCAATTTTAAGCAGAAACATAAATTGCCGACAACTTTGTTAAATTTTGGATATACTTCATAGTTTTTGCCTGATCTTCCGGCGTCATCATTTTTATTGGGTTTCTCAAGCGATCTATTACTTCTACAATCTTCTTTGAATTGTCCGCATGAACTAAATCGTCGGAATAATCTTTATTAATAAAGAAATCAATATTGCCCGCATCTATCATATCCTTGTATCTTCCCACCACATAACTGTTCCATATTTGAATAATTAACCTTGGATTCGCTTTTCGAATTAATGATGCGGAATTCTTTGATGCTAAAATATCCGAGTCATCTGGAAAAACGCAAATTATATCGTCCAAGAATTCTACAAAATGATCGTTAAATGCAGTTAGAATCGTCGAGTTTGATGACATGCAATTTATACTTAATACAATAATATTTTTTTAAATAGTTAACAAATAAAATATTATTTACATGGGTCTTTTTCCACTAGTTAGAGAATTCAGTTCTTCGTTTCTTTGTTGCTGCAATTGCTCTACGGTTAGATTATTAGAAGTTTTACTTTGTTTATAATCGTGCTCATCTTTTGGTGTTTCTATTTTATCGCTTCCTTGTAGTCCAAAGTAGCTGTGCATCTGTCTTAAGCCACCATTTCCTTTTGAATTTAAATCGTCTGCGTCTTGGTCTAAAAAACTGTAATTGTCGGATACCACGCCGCTTCCAAAACCTAAACCAAAACCCCCTAAAGAAAAGGCGGAAGGTTCCATATTATTGCTTGTAGCTTGTCTTGTAACGGCCTCCTGCCTTGGCTTTAAATGTTCATAAATCGAGTCACCGTACAAGACATTATAACTTTGATTCAATAAAAGTAAAGCTGGCACCTTTGTAACATTTTCGGGCATTACTATCTTTTGCCCATTCTCTAAAATCAAATATATTTTTCCATCTTTCTCTTTTACTCTTTTGTCAATACACATAAAATGTAGGTCTTTATTAACCTTTGTTTTCGATAAAGTTTGTAGTAATTTTTTTGAGTGCTCGCAAAAATTTGAATAATATAAAATTGATGCCATTATTTTATACTAAGCTTATTCAGTAAATTTTTTAACTCATTGCGCGGAATCTTGAATTCAAGTATTTAAGTTTTTCTTAATATTATTATTTTTGGTATTTACAATTTGCAGTTTATAAACCATAAAGCAAAAGCAAAAATAAATCACTCGTTACACATAATCGTCTAAATTTATATTATTTTTTAATAAATTCATTAGCAACCTTTGAACAATTGTATGCATATTTTGTTTAGAATTCAAATCCGCGTAGTGGTTTGGGTTTAACCCATCAATACTTGAAACGCTATCGGTATTTCTTTTAACAAATGCTTTTATTATTGAGGACGCGTTTATTTTTTTTGAATTACACAAATTTCGTATTTGTAAATCAATTGGCAACTCTAATGTAAAACACAATTTTAATAATATTTCTGCTCCCGTTAATGTAACAATATATCCCTGAAGCCCATAACCAATAAAATTATTATTACTATCCCTTTTCATTTCTTCATTTATAAATAATAAATCTTCTATGCTTTCATTTATATTAATATTATTAAAATCGTTTCTCAAAATTGTAATACCATCTTCTAAAATTAGACAGCTTTCTAATTTGTTTTCAACTATATGCTTCCAACATTCGTAGTGAGCGGTGTAACAACCTAATTCGCCCAAAAATGCGTTTTTATTATTTCTGAATCCGTTGCCATTTAAATTTATTCTATTGTTAATTATAAATTCATTTAATACATGTTTTTTATTAAAATAATCCACTCCGGTCATTCGCGTTAATTTTTTACCACTTTTCTCCCATTCATCTCTAAAACTTGATAAATTATCCCACCGATCGCCTCTATCGCTCATATTAATTATCAAACAATTGTTAACCATAATATTTTTTTTTAAGGAATATTTAAGTTGTTTGGAATAGTAAATCTTTACATTAACAATTCCCGCTCAAATTAAAAATTGATTAGAAAGAATATTAAATATAATTATAGTATAAGTAATATGAACCCGCGCATTCAAGATGTTAAAGAAGATGGAAATACTCTTACATTCACATTGAATGGTGTCAATGTAAGTCTCGCAAACGCCATTCGTCGCACAATATTATCCGATATTCCTACAGTAGTGTTTAGAACCACTCCCTATGAAGAAAACAAGGCGGTATTTTTAACAAATACGACTCGTCTAAACAATGAAATTCTCAAACAACGACTTAGTTGCGTACCAATTCACATTGCAGATTTAGAAATGCCCCTGCAAAACTATATTTTGGAAGTAAATGTTGAAAATTTGACCGACACTATCCAATTTGTTACTACAGAGGATTTTAAAGTAAAGAATTTGACCACAAATAAGTTTCTTTCTGAGAAAGACAACAAGGCCATTTTCCCACCAAATGATTATGGTTACTTTATAGATTTCGCGCGTTTGCGCCCCAAGATTTCTGAGGAAATCCCAGGCGAAAAACTGCATTTTACATGCGAATTCTCTATTGGAACTTCTAAAGAAAACGCAATGTTTAATTGTGTGTCAACCTGCTCTTATGGTTTCACGCTTGACGAAGAGAATATTGATAAGGAAGTTGGTAAGCGAGTGAAACATTGGAAAGATCAGGGACTAAACAAAGATCAAATCGATTTTGAATCAAAGAATTGGAGACTGTTGGAGGGACAACGAATTGTAAAAAAGGATAGTTTTGATTTCATTATTGAAACCATCGGTGTTTTCACAAACCAAGAATTGTTAAAGAAGGCGTGTTCTATTTTGACAACAAAACTTGCCGATTTAGATTCCGCAATCGAAAAAGACGAGTTAAAAATTGTACCCTCTCAAAATACTATGCCATTTTCATTTGATATTATTTTGGAGAATGAAGATTACACTATTGGTAAAACATTGGAATTTATGTTGTATGCAAAGTTCTTTGAGGACTTGAAGACCTTGTCTTATTGCGGTTTTAAGAAGATGCATCCACACGATTCAGATAGCATTATTCGCGTCGCATACAAAGAACTGACTGAGATGGGGACGGTCAAACAAAATTTAAAGGCGTGCATTGCGGATGCAATAACGGTATTTGAAAAAATTGGTGATAAATTTTAAACAACAACCTTAATAATAAATTATAATAATAATTACAATTTATGATTTTTACAAGTTTTTCTTTTTTTTAGCAGGGTGGCTTTGTTAGTCGTCGTTTGCTTCCACCTCAATAAAATCATTTCGCCTCTTTCTCATATTATAATTCAGCGAATACATTTGCAGCGTTGTTGGCATTTCATTCACATACCTTATTACTTCACTGTTTGTAATAAACATATTCTTTGGCTTTAATTCGTCAATATATCTTTTGTGAATGTGAAACATGTGCGTGCGAAAATTTTCGGGAAACTCTATTAATGGTTTCTCCTTTTTAATGTAACACGAAGCATAATTATTATACAATGCATATGTGAAATCGTGTAATCCCTTTCTAAAAAATGCAAACTCTTTTTTATATTCCGGATAATACTTTAAAAAATCTCCAACAGCTCCATTTTTTCTTAAAGATAAATACTGATACTGCATCTTTGGTTGATTTCCTCTCAAATGTCGCACATTTTCGTAAACAGGATTGCGCAGTTTTGTTCTTATTCCTGTGCACTTGTTTCGCATAACAACACCTAATACATCATATTGTGTATTCATTGATGCGTATTGTGACTTTAAGTCGTCGTAAACAGACCAGTCATTGTACAATCTAGGAAACTTTACCGAAGTTTGCTCCCACAATTCCATCTTTTTAACAGCCTCCATATCTAACGGGTTAACATTTATTACACCTCCGTCCGTGTGACAAATTTCATACACTGCAACCAAATATAATTGTGTGGTTTTAAACGGAACAACAATTCGATTGTCTGGATGCTGTAAAACAAAACTGTAACAATGCGCGGTATTCAACATATTCAACTCAAAACAGCAATTTGCCGCGGCCTCCAAAAACATTGTACGAAATGTTTTTGCCTCTTTAGGCTTGTCATCTTTGTAAAAAAACGATACATCACCACCCACACTGTTTCGAGTTGCTAACTCCCAAGCTCCAGATAATCCAGCAGTAGAATCCCAGAATACATTAATCATTGTACCCTCTACAAACTCTTCTGCCACAATATCATTTTTAACGGGGTTCTCACTAATAAAATTGTCCCAAGGTTGCGATTTAGGTGGTGCAAAACTGACAACATGGTTGTTTCCATTTATAATAACAGAACGCAATAATCCCGTTGAAGATATTAAATCTGCTGTCAAAAAATTCTTATCATAACGAATTACCTTATATTGTTGATTATTTCGCGTAACAACATTTGTTTTGCAAAGTTTAAGAGTTTTTGATTCAGGACCCGAATTACCATTTTCAGTTAATATTTCATTAAATCCAGGAATATCACTTATCTTATAAACCGCGCTAGAAGTGATCGTCATTATTGAATAAAATATAAAATAATCTTTAAATCCTTCAAATATAAATATAAATATAAATATCAACGATCAAAGTTTCGTTGCTTATAAAAATTTCTACTATAATTATAGGATAATGTCATCAAACAATGAATCGCCAGATCCAGAAGAAGTAGAAGAAATAGACGAAGTAGAAGAAACAAAAAAACAGAACATTGTTTCATTGCAATTAGGAGATGTTATTCGAATTGAAGACCCAACGAATGATGTTCTTAATAATAATACATTTATTATTGATTATATTGATAGCACTATTATAAGACTTATTCAAATAGAAGATTTAAACGCAGTTCAATTAAGAATCAATGAAGATGGTACAATTGGTAGTGGTTCAATAACCGAGATTGATTTGCTTTACAGAAATGATAACTTTGGGTACGCTAGACAAAATAATTTATTACCAGAAACATGGATAAATATATTTTTTGGTGGTGAAACTCCGGTTGTAATAACAGGGCAAATCACAAATCTTGAAGAAGATATGATTGAAATAAAAACTTATCCAGATGGCGACATTTTATACATAAATTTCGGTTATAAAGGCATTCCACTTGATTTACCAATTGAAACAATTGAAATTCGTAAGCCTCCTGAAAGGTATGAATCGCTAGCAGAAGAGGTTGCCATTGCTGCTTTAGAAGGCCAACAACAAGAAGAACAAGAAGAAGATGAAGAATCATTTGGCTCGATTGTACGACCTGTGTTAGAATTTGAAAAGCTGGCCGTTCCAACGCAAGATGTAAGAAACCAACTCAAAGAATTCATTATTCGCGCAGACGAAATCCACTTTGGAAGAGAATTAGGTCCTATTACTCAATATGTGGATGTGGATCCAACTCAACAAAGATTTGCAATTGAAACCCAAACCAACGATTTATTAGAGGAGCTACTTTCAAAGATTCCCAATGCTCAACGCACTACAAAGGTATTAAACAATGTTCACATTATGATTGAACGATTTAAACAATTGCGCTCGCAATTCTCAGACTTTGACGCTTATGGAAATGTGACTTCTGCAAAAATAAAGGGTGCCGATTGGAAACCCCTTGCGCACGATCTGGTTAAAATGAAAACTTTGCTTTTCTGGCTTCTCCCTGTAGTTAAAAATGTGAAAAAGGTTTACAATATAAGTGCAAAAGAAGATACCGAGTATCCCGACATTGCCACCTTTTTTACTTATGAAGATGTTGAAAGAATGCAAGAAATCATTGGAAACTATTATTCCAATAACGCACCCATTGAACAAAATAAATATATCAATATGATGACCGAACTAAACCCACATTTTACACCTTTTGAAGAAGTCAACCCCGAATTAAATGCCGATATTATGTATAGTTTCAATGTTGAAAGTGAATTGAATACAATAATTGATAATTTGGGTGAATTCTATTCTTCCGTTGCAGAAAATGATGCTATTAAAAGCCGCAAATTCGTGATTCAAAAATACAACACTTCTTTGTCCAGGCTAGAAGCTACTCAACTCACTGGTTCAAAAATGATTGCGCATCGCGTAAATTTGGGAGCACCCGATACAATGGAATTAAAATCCATAGTTTCGTTGCCCGAGCCAACAATCCGCTTTTCCAATATTAATTTGCCTGGAACAAGCATACTCGAAAAGGCCAACTTGAATATGGTTTTTTTAAATTATTGGCAACTTTTAAAACAGAAAACAAATATAAATGTCGTTGCCGTTGATGGTTTGGATGCGGAACTCGAATTCGACGAAAACAACTTTGTTAATAATATTAAATCATATGTTTTGGAATTTAAAGAAGAATATAAATCGATGACACCACTTGAAATATATAAAAAGTATTTGAATGTCATTGTTCCCAAAACGCGTGTTCTTTTTAACCTCATGAAGAAATACATTACAGGAAAATTGTCGGTAAAAGATGTAGTGGGTTATATGGAACCCTTTCTTGTTTACACTGATGATTTAACATATATGCAATTTAAAGAAATAAATCAGTTTTTAGAAGTGAAGATCTCCGAGTATAATAAACTTTTTATTGAACGCAGTAGAGCATTTTCTATTTTAAAGAGAATAGAACAATTCTCGAATAAGCCCAACAATAGAAAAATTTTGGATTTATTGGTCAACTCTAAAATCCAAAAAGAAGTATTTGATGAAAGCTATGATTTGCCGCGCGAAAATATTACCGGTTCTGAGAGTGTTGCAAGAATGATAAAAACCGATTTTGGTAATGTTTTTAATGGAGCGGTTTCCTTGGAAAACTTGAATCTAATGTTGTCCCAAGATGTAAGCGCAATTATTGAAGAACAGCGCGAAGCGTTGGAATCCGGACTAGAAGAAGAAAAAGAAAAAAATAAGTGTGTGACCTTTGTTATTGCGAAACAGTACTCGAATGTTGGTGAATTAATGGCGGATAACGGAAAAGCCATATACTTTGATAGGAAATATGACAATACCTTTTACAGTTTATTAGACGACTATGAAAAAGAGCAGATGAAAATGGAGCCAGATGAATTCAAGACCTTCCTTGTTGGAAAACTTAAATCAAAGTACAAGTATAACGAGAAAGATGCCGAATATATGGCCGAAACACTTATTAATGGGGTTAAAAAGGTGGTTGACGGCAATATAGCAGTTGTTTTTATTTTGGGCGAAGAAAAAGTTAATTATTATCGGCGAGTCGACAATCGATGGGAGCTAGATGAAACTATTAATGCTGATTCGTTTAATGCAACTGCGCCGGATTTAATGTGCAACTTCCAAGACAGTTGCATTGAGGTGGAACAAAAGTTTGGCGCGCAGTGCGAGTCGTATGAATTGAATAAGAAAGAACTGCAGCAAAAGGCGTTGAAATCCATTGTTGACGAATTTGACAAAAATTATCACATGGCCAAGGATGAATTGGAGTTGAAAATAAATCAACAATTTGATTATTTTGTTGGGATTATGGATAAATTAAAAGAAATAGAAAGGTTTCGGGTTTATAAATACAATTATGCTCAATATGATCTTGGGGTTCAAACCGAAGAGTCGTCATTGGCGAATGTGGAAGAAATTGTGGTTTCGCCGTTTTTGAAATTGAGAGATATGATTTTGGGACAAACCGATTTTGTTAAAAAGCAGAATGATATTGTTAGATTTTCTGCGCGTTTTACGAGAGAAGCTGTTGCAAGTCCTGGCTTTTCAGTCGCCTCCGGCTTTTCAGTCGCCTCCGGCTTATCAGTCGCAGGCTTAGAAGATCCTCATTGGAGATATTGTATTGAAACGGGTACTAAGTTGTTGCCCAATTTTATATATGTCTTGGCATCACAATTCATTGAAGACTCCAGTCGTTATATTAAAAAAATGGATGAAATTATCAAAACCAATGGCACTTTAAGTGACGACGGCGATTCTTGGGTAGATAAATTTAGCGGTTACATAATTCGCAAGATTGACTATGATGTTGATGAAGGTTACGAAGAAGGATACAAAAAATCGTCGAGAGAAGTTATGGAACAAGATGCAGGCGATGCCTTGTTAAGTGGACAAAATAAGCAAATCAAATATCAAACTGTGGAGACACAAATGGCCGCCAATGTGATTAATGCAATGGCTACAAATATGGGAATAAATATTGAAGAACAACGCGAATTTATGTTGAAAATATTCAGCAATGTTCTTCCAATCGCTTTGCCGAGTGAGACCGACTATAAAAAACGCGTGGAAGAAGCAGCAAAAAAGGGAAAAACAATGACAGATTACAGAAAAGTTTACAATGTCACAATTTTGTATTTGAGTCTTGGTGCGCTATTAATAGGAATTCAAGTGAGTATTCCTTCTATTAAAACGCGCAAAACATTCCCAGGTTGTGTAAGGTCGTTTATAGGTTTTCCGTATGATGGAGTTGGCGATTTTTCCGCATTGAACTATTTGTGCTGCATTGCTTACAAGATTAGAAAGGCTGGCGACGATCCGTGGTCAGGGTTCTCTGGAGTAAAAGAAACAACAATTGCTGCAAAGTTGAAAGATGCAATAGAAGCCTATTATTTGTCATATGTAGATGTGATGCAAAAGTTCAAAGAAAAGACGGATTATTTATTGACCAATCCAGCCGAAGACATCCCAAAAGAACATGATCTAAGCCAATGGCTGAACTTTTTGCCTCCATTGGTGCCATTTAAATTGAAGCATCTAGAGAATATTTCAGAGCAATTCAAGTCGACATTTTTGCGAGATTTGAAAACTGGTTCCAGAGAGCAAAGAGAGAAAATGCTTATTATTGAGTCAAAAATTATATATTTCTCTCTAGCGTTACAAGAAAGAATACAAAAAATCATCTCAAAAAAGCAAATGCTGTTGGCGAATTCTGCGAATGAACCCTTTCTTGAAAACGCGTGTTGTAACACTGAATCTAGAGGCGAATCGACGACACTGCAATACTTTGAAAAGGAAGACCCAGATATCAAACAATTCAATGAAATTGTTCAGCAGTTGTCAAACATTGTTTATGATGTAAATCATATTACTGAAGCACCCTATTTGTTCTCTCGGGAAAACACAAAGAATATTTATCCGCCATTAGGTGATGAATTCAGTGAAGAGACCATCTATAGAGCATTCATTACCTTTTGCAAGTTCAGTTCACTGGCTTCATTAAATGAAGACTTGATCGCGGTGTGCACAGATAAACCGGATTACTTGAATATGGCGGATTCAATAAGCGAAAAAATAAAAAAATTAAAGCAAGATGGACGCATTTACAACAATGAAGCTATGTTGCGTTTGCTGCAAATTGTGGGGCGACAAAATATAGTTCACTTATCAATGTATGACCAAGTGGTTGCGCCAATACAAAAGGTTCGTGTTATATTGGAAGATGTTATTGATAAAGATAGCGATGTCGTACCTTCGTCTCTTGTTGAAAACATATCGAATGTATTAGACACATATGATATTGCCGTTCAAGACGACACAGAGGAAATGCGCAAATTAAAAAACTATTTGGCTCGTTCAAACGGCGAACTAAAAAAAGAAATTCACGATTTTCTCTCAAAATACGGAGGTTTATCGAAAAGAGACAAGGTGAAAATGAAGGAAGTACTCGATAGACTGGTTTTGTGGGAAGATTTGGACGCGCAAAGTTTGACGAAAGAGGGGAACACAATTTCAGACGATGCAATGTACAATGCAATTGAGTTTATCAAATCCTATTTGCACAATATTTTGAAGACCTTTCCCAATATTATAATTAATTCGGTGGATTATCAAGATATAAGAGTTCCGACTTATTTGGGGTTATCAAGAAAACATGCAACCGATATTAAAACCTTTGTGGGAAAATATTATGCTGGATTGAATTCTTTTTACAAGAATAAAACACTTACAAATGTGTTAAGATTTATTCAACGGCGAACTGACAATTTGTTGTTGTTGGCGGATAATACTCCGGCATTCGCGGATATTAAATACAGGGGTTCATCAAATCACTCAATTTTTGATAGGAAGACGAGCTTATTGTTATTTGAGAATTATTTTTTGCAGGCTTTAAGAGAATATGTTCGTTTGGCGGACGATGAATCAATGTTGGTGCGAGAAATGCCTGAGAACCCCGAAGATGCATTAGAGGCAAGGACTGTGGATTATATGGAAGAAATGGAACAGAAATTGGTTTACGCCGGACTAGATAGGGGAGACGCCCTGGGTATGCAAGTTCAAGTTGGAAATATGAAAGATTTGAAAGAGAAAACCGCAAAGCTCTTGTTAAGTTACTTGAATATTATGAATGACCATAAAAATATGATAGACTTTTCGTATGAAAGAATAATGGACCTGGTTTTCAAAACAAAAGAACGAGAAAAGGATACATTTACTGATAGATTGCAGGCTAAATCAGACGAAGAGAGAAATGTCGACACGATTCTTAAAATCAACAAGCTGGGTGTATGGAGCAAAGGATTGCAAAAGGGTCTCACCAGTTATGTGAAGGAAGATTACGATGATGAACGAGAATATATGGAACAATTGGCCGAAGTAGAAAGAAAGGTAATGAAAAATAAGGATGTCACGGCTGCAAATGCAGACCAATTTATGGAGGATTTCCTGGAAGACCAAGACGCAGCGGCATTTATCGAAAGAGAAGAGACTGACATGGGCTTTTTGACCGAAGATTATATGGACGGAGATTATCAGGGTGGTGAAGAAGAAAATTATGGAGATTACAATTAATCCTTTTGAGTTTCTCTCGAAACTTTGCAAAATAATATACAAATATACAAATATACAGATATACAAATATATTAAAAGCTTCACGAGTTCATTGCGCAGTTGGAGAAAGAGCCGCCTCCATAAATATCAAAACTACTTAAAGGGTCTGCGTCATTTTTACTTAATGAACCACCAGTTTATAAAAGGTGCAAGCTCTCTATTATTTATAATTTCTGCAATAAAATCGTTTTATTGCAGCAATTCAATATGTTGGAAATTCTCAAATACATTAGTTATTATTGCTTCTTACTTGTGTAATGCTTGCGACTATCATCCCAGTTTTCTTACTCTTGATTATATTACCATATTTTTAATATGCACTAGTTATTTGAATAATTTATTAGTTAATGGTGGACTTGTTTTCTTATTAATTCGCGAATACACAACCAGAAAAACAATAGACGATGCAAAAAATATGTCTTTTGCTTTTGCTACTATAAAATGTGTAATTAAAAATTATTTTTACCTTGACAAGGTCCATTATTATATATTTTTTTTTAGTGCCATTTTTGGAATAGCCATTTATAAAATTAGATACAATTTAATAAATGCAAACAATCACAAATATACTCTGGTTTTAACATTTTTAATGCACATTTGCGCCACAATTATGATGTATGTTTCCAGTATTACTGTAAATTAATAATTAATTAGTAGGACCAAAAAGATCTGGTTTGTTAAGCCAGATTAAAAACAGTATAAACGCGCCAACAAATGCCAAACCGGTCATTACAAGTAGAGACATTTCTCCCCAAAATTTTGCGTTAACCCAAAAATTGTTGTTACTATTGTTATTTTGTGTGTAGACCTTTGGGTAAACAACTTCTTCTCCACTAACTTCTATTCTTACTGGTTCTTCAATTGCTGTTGCCACGGGGACAAGGACAGGAAATTGTTCCACGGTCAATGGATTATCCGTGTAATTCATTATTGTTATTATTATTATTACTAATATATGTCTTGTTATATTTATATTCAATTTTTATATTTCACAGAGGATAAAAAATGTGTTCTGGGTTGCGAAGTTACTTTATGTAGGAGCGCCATAAATGGTTAATCGAATGTATAGCAATGATAATATACCATAAATAATTGCAGTTATGGCATTTTTTATTTTATCTCCACTTTTTTCTCCAAATTTATCATTAACAAAAAAGGCCATTTTAGATCCCGCAAATATACCTATTATTGAGCCCAATACAATCATACCACCAATATAATAATTTATTTTTTTGTGAATGTAATATTCGTATAATCCAAAAAGACCTAGTGGAAGAGAACTTATAAATATCATTGTCCCAGCAATCATTGTTACATTGTCTATAATGTTCAAATATTGGATGAAAAAAATTAATATTGCTATGCCTCCTCCTTTTCCTACAAAGGCTGAATATAATCCCACAAATAAACCTAATAATACTGATATTAATCCTTTTAACATTTATTTATTTTTAGTTATATTATAAAAATATAATTTTTT
>Ga0187843_10001729_pt1 | contig 13605 bp, 11 predicted proteins | sample SpaLakP09_SKY_43_FD_134516 | JGI IMG/M metagenome (GOLD analysis project Ga0187843, IMG submission 134516) | Oligotrophic lake water microbial communities from Sparkling Lake, Wisconsin, USA - SP09_SKY_43 | ecosystem: Environmental > Aquatic > Freshwater > Lake | place: USA: Sparkling Lake... | reverse complement strand
CGGTTAAACGGTCCCGGACCACCTTGCCGATGTCACTACCCGAAATCCGCTGCGGCCATTGCGGCCGCAAACTCGCCGAGGGCCACGTGCTGGTCCTCAGCATCAAATGCCCGCGCTGCCGGGTGCTAAATCATTACCAGGCCACGAGCCATTCACCAGCGCACCAGGGCGTGCCAGACAGGACACCAACTGATGCACAGCCAACCCATCATTCCCTGGTTGGGCGGTAAACGCCGTCTGGCCGACAAACTACTGCCGCTGTTTCCGCCACATGACTGCTATGTCGAACTGTTCTGTGGCGGCGCAGCCCTGTACTTCCTGCGCCATCATCCGGCAAAAACCGAGGTGCTCAACGATGTGAACGGCGAACTGGTCAACCTGTACCGTGTGGTTCAACACCATCTGGAAGAGTTTGTACGCCAGTTCAAATGGGCTATCAGCAGCCGTGAAGTATTCAAATGGCAGCAAATGACTCGCCCGGAAACCCTGACCGACATCCAGCGCGCTGCCCGCTTTTATTACCTGCAGCAGCACGCCTTCGGCGGCAAGGTACAGGGTCAAAACTATGGCACCGCCACCACCACGCCGATGATTAACCTGTGCCGCATCGAGGAGAACCTCAGCGCCGCCCACCTGCGACTGGCCGGTACCAATATCGAAAACCTGCCCTGGGACGAATGCCTACAGCGCTACGACCGCAGCCACAGCTTCTTCTATGCCGATCCGCCGTACTGGCAAACCGAAGGCTACGGCGTCCCCTTCGGCCTGGAGCAATACCAACGCCTTGCCAACCTGATGAAGCGCTGTAAAGGCAAGGTGATGGTGAGCATCAACGACCATCCCGATATCCGTGACGTGTTTAACGGCTTCTGGATGGAAGGGCTGGAAATAAAATACAACACCGGCAACAGCCACGGGGCAGCGGATAGCAGCAAGGAACTTGTGATCACCAACTGGCAGCCGGAGGTGATGGGGGGATTGTTCTGAGGGCAAAAACAAAGGGAGCTTATGCTCCCTTTGTGCGGCAGAAAATCGGCCTTAGTGGTCCTGCACTCCGTCGGCCCTGAGAGTCGGTTCAGGGCCATATACCAACGATTCCTCTGTCACCAACACCGACCGTCGGCTTTCTGATCTCCGGAACGCGTACTTTCCATCTATGGCAGTCATACCCTAACGTGAACCACCACCGCTTTCTATTTTACGGTTTCCTCAATTCCAGCCGGTCAGATGTGCAGCCACAATACCGTCCCAACATACAACCCGATTGCAATGATGCTCAGGCATGTACCGCAGGCAATCATGCTGGCGGATCGGCCGCTCTTCATATAGTAGGTCTCAAGCACGATGATGTTTGCCGCCGGTGGCAAGAGGCCGATTAGGTATAGTGCCGGTTTGTTTTCTGTTACCAAAGCAATGTCGTAGTGTTGGCAAATCAGGATGAACAAGGTGATTAGCACGGATACAGTAAAAAGACGCGCAGCGAACGGTTGCAATGCCTGCTTGAAGTCGGAGGTTTTCAGTGGCGTTGCAGATAGCCAGATGCCCAGTATCGCCATGCCGAGAAAGCCCATTAAGAACTTCAAGACGTCGTATACAGGCTTGGCATAGTGTTCGATCTGTTTACCAAAAGGAATGCAGGCAAGTCCCAGCAGAAGTGCCCAAACCGGTGGCGCCTGCAGAGTTTGGCGTAGGCGAGTCTTCAAGTCCTGCCCGTGGGCCATAAGACCTACACCTACTGAATTGCCAAATAGCGAACTCCCCACATAGGCGGCAATGATGACCATGGCGGCGCCATCGCCGAAAAGAGTGCTGGCGATAGGCAGCCCCAGCCACCCGATGTTCAGGTAGCAGAAGCAAAGCGTTTGGACGGGGTCTCGGGTAAAGACCCGGCTGAGTAGCAACATCAACCCCATCATGGCGATCATTCCAAGCATGATGGCAAAGACGCCGACCCTGTGCGTGGCGATGTTGTAGATAATGACTGACGGGATCACCCATTTGGTCAAAAGCGCGGAAGCGCGCCCCTTAATCTCAAAGGGTACCTGACCTAATCCAATCCCAACCAAGAGATATACAAGTGGGGCGAAGAGAGAAATTGACATGTTAAATTCCTACCGTGTTCTTTTGGGTCATCTCGATCGCCCATTGTCTGGCCCAGTGGCCTGCGCAATGTGCATTGAACCAAAATGCATTGGTTGAGAACAAACTGCCTTTGTTCAAAGGTCCCAAACTGTAGAGTCCTGGTACTGGTTTACCATTCACCACGCATTGGAAGGTTAGGGGGTGAATATCAACGCCACCACATGGATGAGCCTCAATGAGCTGCTGTTCCGAAAGGCTACGTAACAGAGGTGAATCGATCGCATCCAGACGATTAGTACCACCCGTACCATCTACAAAACTTTGGGCTCGGATGGTTTTGCCAGCGGTGGTCTCTAGGACGAACTGACCATTATCCCAGTATGGGAGCCTTTTCCCTTGATGAATATGCAGGCGTTGCTCTTTGGCCGCCGATGCTAATTCCGAAATGACCTCGTAAGGAATGGGGTGCCGCCAGGCAGCCCAACCCGCACCGTAGTTGATGTTGAACGAAATTCGGTCTGCGATCGGCATGGAGCGCCAGAGCTTATGCATGTATGGCCGGGTAGATATTAGGATGTCCTGATAAGGCAAATCCGCTGCTTGCGACCGTTCCATCAAATACTCAAAGTAGGGTGCTGGACCTTGCTCTCTCAATATCTGCATCGCTGGTACTCGCTCCCCACCGTCCGGTAAGTGCTCGCACTCTTGTTTGAGAGTTTTCAGGAAATGCTGTAGCCGGACGAAACCGTTTTGTTCTTTTAGCAATGTCGCCCAGTTCAGAACTACGGGCGTATAGCGGTTTTCTTTGGTCAGGCAGGTTGGAGCAAATCCTTGCCTGGAGAATAGATGGATTTCGTTATTTTTCTCGTGATTCAAGGAGCGGAACGCATCGACCGCCGTCAGGCCTGAGCCAGCAATCAAAACCGGCCCTCCCTTGACCTTCGTGAATTCGCTGTGGTGGCTGATGAAACCTGATTGGTTTGAGAGGTGCTTGAAGTTGGCTCCGTGTAGGGAGCCCAAGCAGAGTACGACCTTATGGGCTGTAACGGTTTTTCCAGTCGCACTACGAACTCGGTAGCTATCCTGCTGGCGGGTTACCGCCTGGACTGGTTCATGGATTTCTTCAATGTTTAACAATCCAGATTGGGTTATGCCTAGGTAGGTTTCCTGTAGAAACGTTGAATAGACCAGCCGATTCGGGTAGAGCTCGTTGGCTTTACCCTTAGCATTCATCCAATGCGTGAATCCGACAGGTTCACTCTTGGAGATGGAAAGCATGCTGGGGGGCGTATTCACTTTGTGGATAGTGCCGGCATCCCCGAATGCTTGGCCGCGTGCGAAGTCTGCTCGGGGACTGAACAAGGCAATCCGCGGGGCTCGTAACCCGGAAGCGTAAACTTCATCCTGAATTTGTTTGAGAAGGCTGACCCCAGTCGCGCCAAACCCTACAATGGCAATGTCAAACAATTTTTATCCTTTTGGGATTTCTTAAGCGGGCGCGAATTCTAATTGCATAAAAATGACAATGTCAATATCGAGGGCTGTTCTTTGCACTAGTGAAGATAAAAAGCATGTTTCTTGTAAGCAGCCAGCAGCCAGCAGCCCCAGTTGCTTAGCGAGTACTTAACACTGGCGTACCACAGACGCATGTTTACTAAGGCGAACTTCCGTTCTGGGTCGGGAGTGAGTGTTCCACAAATCAGAAAGCTGCCGTTTGGCAACGGGGTAAGGGAAATGGCCGGTATGTGGCCCTGAACGGACGCTCAGGGTGGACGGGGTGGATGACCGCTTTGGCCGAACTACTGACTCGACACCCTGCCTTCACGCAGGGTGTTTTTATTTTTAGGTAGTGGTAGAGCACAGAGAACTAGGACTGGACCACCCTCCTCTATCACAGGAAAAGGTAGCAGTAAGGAAGCGTTAGATTTTTGCGCACCGGTGCCAAAACAAGCGCAAATAGTAACAAAAACCCTGAAAATCGGCGGTGACAATTAATGTGCAAATGAGTGCCAAAACTGCCGCAAAGTTACAGGATATTAACGTTGCCAGTATTACCAAAGCCGCCACTGGACATGACCGGGTTAATTTTGCGACCCGGATGGCCAATATAAACTTGTAGTGGCTGGCGCACCGACGAGTGCCGGGCTGACCGATGCCATCGGCATATTGCAGGTACGCGGAAGGGGATGACTGTGGACTATGTGGAGATTGTTACTGGACCTGGCGGCGCAACTTCACTATCCGACTACGACACCATCAGCGTGATGATATTGGGGGGCGTTCATTTAGTGATTTTGCAGACTGTTTTGCACTTGCATCAGTCATGACCCAGTGCAAAAGTGTGCGCGGAACGGTGCAAATAAGGCCATGAAGCTAGGCTAACAAACTCACTTGCATGAGCACGGACTGGACGCAAAAAAGCCCGCAAAAAGCGGGCTTTTTTTGAATCTGGCGGAGAGGGGGGGATTCCGAATTTCATCACAAAATCCCCTTGTTCTCTTGGCACTTTTCGTACTTTTACACATGGAAAAATTAATTTTTGTGTAGAAGTAGCTTTTTTATTATAGTTGATTTACTCACAAGAAGAAAGCTCATCTAGTTTTCTTAGCTTGTGGGTTTGAAGATGACTTGTGAATACTTGCCGATCAGCCATCAGGAAAAGTGACGAACCCATAACAGATGAAAGATGGCTATTCAGCCCCCAACTTCTACTACATTACCGACTAGACAGGAACAAATGCAGAAATTGGTCACATTACACGCATTTTACGAAAGTAGTTTATTACTTTCACTGATTGAAATGCTGTTGCAAGAACACGGCAGTCGTGCCCTAAACCATCCTGAACAAACGGATCCCCCCCTTTATTTATCAATAGGTGAACAGCCTCGATTGAATCGTTCTCCACGGCTAGCATAAGAGGAGTTCGCCCTTTGGCAGGATAGTCATGACTAGCATTCGGATCCGCTCCATATTCCAGTAGATGCCTTGCAATTTCAAGTTGCTTTGCTACGGTGTATCTCGCAATAAAATCATCAACAATCCAATCTACAACCTTATTGAAAATATCTACCTCAGAAACATTCTTCATTGCATTAAATAATGTTTCTTTGTCACCGAAAACGCCAGCCGCTCCCACCCCAAAACGGCGCATGGTCTCACGCACTACCAAGTCTTTATCAGCTGAAATGTGCTGAGAAAGCATTTTCCGAAGTGACTTAGCAACCCGCTCCCCACCCACATTTCTCATACAAAGATACAATGGCATTTGATCATCAATATGACCACGCAAGTTTACATGAGCACCCATACACAAAAGTTTCAAAACAACATCAGGCTCACCATAATCGATAGCCTGGATCAATGGCGTTAGTCTCTTTCTTTTTGTAGGTTGATTAAGTGTTTCCTTACTATGCGGATAGCTCAATAGCAAGTCTAGAACATTGCGGTCATTAGTTTCAGCAGCTCGTTGGATAGCGCTTAATAATGCTGATCCACCAGAATTGTCCAATACATCTACGGATGCACCCTTTTCAAGCAGGGCTTTAACTACACTAATATTGCCAAGCGTTACATAGAGTGACAACTGGCTCCAACGCCTAACTTGATTGTCGATAGTGCGAACGGTGACGACTTGATCTGGCTTTCGATAGTTTGGCTGCCGGTTCACAAGAGAATCAGTGTCATACATAAGGAAAGGTAATGCACCAACATCATCATTTGGCTGCTCAACCTCAACAAAACGGCCTTGTTTAGGAAAAAGATGATGAAACTGCTTTCTTAGTTCTTCAATTTCCCAGTCTTCAACAACATCGTCGCTTATCTTGGGCTGAGCAATCAACTCCAAAGCAACTGCTCGATGCTTCAGCTGTTTAAGAACAGATTTAGCATTCCCCAAGTAACCAGCGAGTGCAAAGGCTTCGGCAACAATCTGCTTCCAATTATCACCCGCTCTATACTCTGAATGAGCGACTGCCAGCTGATAGCTCTTAAGAGCCTCTTCATATTCACCCGAGAGTACGTGCCAGCGCCCTCGGAACCATTCGAGAGCATAGTAAACCAGCCCTTCTGGATCGTGCGTTCTGAGTTGCTGAGCAAAGTCAGCAAGTGCGTTCTCGGCTTCTATACGAACTCCATCAGCCTTTGGCTCGGTCCTACTGAGGCAACACATTAGCTTTCCAAACGGCTCCAACAATGCTTCACGTTTTTTCCCGAAGTTGATTGCTGCCATCGACAGGGTTTTACCTATATCCCATTCTCGATTTCCTTGGCTTGCATGCCATATCAATGTTTGTTTCAAATGTATGGGATTAGCTTTACGTTCAAACCAAGTCAAAGCACGCGCGAGCACCAACCACTTGAGTATCCCAGGTGCCTTCGCTTTATGTTCGTCACTCCCATTCTTCGCTAATGAGTCAACGAAGAGTTTGAGACTGGTCACGTCAGGGAGCTGAGTACCATCCGCCCAACGAGTCACCTTTTCCCGATTGTCTAGCGCTACGTCAGAGGTTTCTGGGAACGCTGCTTTGGCAAGAAAATGGCTACCACGTGGGTCTGCCCAGTTGAGAACGACTTCCAACGAGTAGTTTTCGGGATTCAGGAACGCGACCGCACTAGGTGCCTCTCTCGTCCAGATACTTTCAAAAAATCCAATGGCATGATGTGCGAAGTAATGCTTGATTAAAATCGGTAAGGCCTCATTCCGACTCATACTGTCCAAGGAAATGCTTGAGACGATTCTCAGATAGCTTGCATGGACATGCTGGATGAATTTATCCAGTTTATCGATGAACGCTTCGTCTTCTACGTACCGGCGTAAGGGGGCGAGGATGAGATCCTCACGTAGTCCAGACAGGAGGAACCAGTCAAAGTCGCCCTCTCTTGCTAATCGCTCAACATCTCGGTTCTTGGACTTGGTGTCGAATGCTTGTGCCAAGGCATTGTATATTTCCCCAAGACGGGGATATGGGGGTGTGGCTACTTTGAGTTTGGTAGTCATCAGAAGTGCTGCTCCAACTTACGAATATCACGTTGAAAGTTTCGTAGGGCCCGATGATCACCTGGGGTGCAAGGTACAGGGATGCGCCGCCCCGTTGGTGAGGTTAGCGTCCCATGCCTGCGGCCTCGGCAGAATTGCCAACCTTGCCTGACCAGAGATCGGACGAACTCTGCAAAGTCTTTATTGTTGCAGTATTTCATTGTCATTTTTCGTACTGAATAGGCCTAGGCAGGTTGTTCCAACCCAGGCCGTTTTGGTTATGGCTTCTTGGTAGCTGTATGATTTGCCGCTGCGCGCTGGGCGCGTGAAGCAAAGCTGCCTGAGGATACTTGGCCATTACCTGCACGGGCTTGAGCGGATTGAATACGCGCTGCAGCACCCGGAGTCATAGGGGTACGAGTGGTGGCTGCTGACTTTTTAGACATGATTCAAATCTCCTGTTAAGTTGCCACAACGACAACGGAGTGAATCGTAGATGTTGGATTCCTATGAGTCTGCCGCGTAGTACGTCAAAGTTTTGAAAAAAATGCCCGAGGTGTGAAATGTGCATGTCGAAACTTGCACGAACTTGAACCTAAAAAACGTGTCGGTTGAGAGCAGCGTATACCAGCTTTTCCTTCATCACAGATGGTCTGTCTCGCTCAGCATGGGTAGTCAATGTAGTGCCTAGCTCAAGCACATCCATTTCGTCCCACCTACTATTTTGAAACCCACCAATTTATCAAAGTAGTGCTTAGCAACACCGCACAGGCAACAGCCTGACATCGCAAAACTGTCGGGCATACATTGCATTTTTTGTACATCAACACCAACTTGCAGAGCTTCGACGAAGGCGACATCGAAAAAGAAAAATAGCTGGCGGTTACCTGCAAGACAACCAAGCCCCAACGGGCTACAATAACTAGCCACAGAGCTGCCAAACAGACCATCCAAGCTGACCTTGAGCTTATGCAGCTCACCGCCTTTCCTTTAGTACGACTAAAAATAAGAACGACGAAGCATGTCCGGACACAAACCCATCCCCGTAATCGACCTGTTTGCAGGCCCAGGAGGCCTTGGAGAAGGCTTCTCGTCCATTCTGGATCCCGACCGCAACCCTCTCTTCTCCTTGAAGGTCTCGGCAGAGAAGGACGTGACCGCTCACAAGACGTTGTCACTACGCTCGCTCTATCGGAAGTTTCCAAAAGGAAAGGTTCCAGACTCCTATTACGCTCATATTCGCGGTGAAATCACTCGCGAAGCACTCTTCGTTCATCCAGACACCGCAGAAGCCGGACGAGAGGCGCTGGAAGAAGCTCTTAACTTTGAACTCGGCAAAGACAACCCGGAGGAACTAGACCGTCGAATCCAGGATGCACTTGGTGGCGCCGACGACTGGGTTCTGATAGGTGGACCACCCTGCCAAGCCTACTCTCTTGCCGGCCGCTCACGTCGCACTCGAGAGTCGCAGGAGAAATTCGAGAGCGATGAAAAGCATTTCTTGTATCGCGAATATCTTCGAATAATCCGGAAGCACAAACCAGCCGTCTTCATCATGGAGAACGTCAAGGGGATGCTCTCTTCCCAGCATGGTGGATCACCGATATTCGACAGAATCGTCTCAGACCTCTCCAAACCAAGTGAGGATCTTGAATATCAGATTCGCTCGCTGGTGAAGCCAGGCATTGCAGGAGAGATAGACCCGCAGGATTTCGTCATTGAGGCGGAGCGCTTTGGCATTCCACAGGGGCGACACCGTGTCATCTTGTTCGGTATCCGCATGGACGTCGCACGCGCGGTTCCCGAACTGTCATCGTCACCGGAGAACTTCGTTCTTGGCAATGAGAACATGAAGGTGACAGTTGGTGAAGCGCTATCCGGCTTGCCACCGCTCAGAAGCAGACTTTCGAAAGAACCGGATGGACACGATCAGTGGCTCTCGGCACTAACCCAAACAACCGAAGAGCTACGTTGGTATCGACAGGATGCTCTGGAATCCGTCTTCGAAGAAATGAACAAGGCGGTTCAGCTGGCACATCGTCACGTATCGGTCGGAGGCCCCTTCCTGGCTTACGACACGACACAAAACAAGATGCGCGAAAGACTGGCGGACTGGTACATAGACAAGCATGTGGGCGGTGTGATTCAACATGAAACGCGGTCACACATGCGCTCGGACCTTCACCGCTATCTCTTCGCTGCAGCCTACGGAAAAGTAAAAGGTATCTCGCCCAAGATCACAGACTTTCCGACCCCTTTGCTTCCAAAGCACGGGAACGTGTCTTCGGAGAAGGTTCCTTTCACGGATCGCTTTCGTGTTCAGTTGGAAAATTCATGGTCCTCAACTGTCGTTGCACACATTGCCAAGGATGGACACTACTTCATTCATCCGGATCCATCACAATGCAGAAGCTTGACCGTGCGTGAGGCAGCCCGTCTTCAGACCTTCCAGGATAACTACTTCTTCGCTGGAAACCGGACCGAACAATATACACAGGTTGGCAACGCGGTCCCGCCTCTGCTGGCTCGCAAGATTGCCGGTGTAGTTTCGAAGTTCATGGATGCGTGGAGTCGCAGCCGAACTCACCGTTAAGCTCTGCTCCATCGATCCAGCACCGTAGTCGCTCGGGTAGAGTCTTCCTCGACTCTACCGAGCGAGTTGCACATTCCCAGACCACCAGAACACGCCACCCCTCCAACAAGAGTGCATCTACGACGCGCACATCCCTCTCCACATTGGCAGCGAGTTTGGCCTCCCAGAACTCCCTGCGCGAGGTGGGCATCCTGGCATGGCGGCAATTCTGATGAACATGCCAGAAACAGCCATGCACGAAGATGGCCACCCTAAGCCTTGGCAAAACAATGTCAGGGCAGCCGGGCAGATCCTTGCGGTGCAGACGAAACCGAAAACCGGTAGCAAACAATGCTTTGCGGACGATGATTTCCGGCTTCGTATTCAATCCCCCGGATACCGGACATCATCCGGCTTCTGGTTGCCGGATCCACGATGTCAGTCACGGAATCAACCTCGACGCACCTCTGGCACATCTACCGACGGTGGCGAGAACGGACGCGCGAACATCGCATCCTTGCACTCCGGACGCTTGGCCCACTCCGAAATCATCTTGCCGTTGGCGGTCTCATGCAGGCGTTGGTTGACTTCCCGTGCCCATATCTCGACCTGCTCCAAGAATTGATCAGAAACACCCTGGTTGCGCCAAATCCTATCGAGATCAAACGAATCTCGGTAAGAAAGCGCAACAACAGCTACTGTATAAGCAGCCACGTTCGCAAGGAATGCTGAAACTAGCGGGCGCGCCGTCTTGTGAACCGCCTTGAATACCAACGCCTTGGCCACCAGAGCCTTGAAGAAAGCGGCGTCCGGCACAACAGGTGCACCTGCCGCTTCAGCCTCGGACAGCCCCGTCATGAAACGGTCGAAGCACTTTTGCGTTCCGAGACTGACTACGTCTGGCCTGCCATCCCACGCCATCAGATATTTCGCTAACTCAGTCTTGGTTATCTTGCGCGAAACGGGGACGGACTCCTTCAGCGCCTTCAAGCGAGCCTGAGTCACACCTTCTCTGGACAGAAGGGTGTTGTAGCTTCCAGCAGCCCGTTCGTAGAACCAACGACCAACTCCGTCGGGACAGTAAACCGATAGGGAGAGTCGCTCGACATCCACGTGGAAAGGCTTGTTTGCAGACAGGTCAGACTGGCGCACAGCGTTCTGGGAGTTCGCATAGCGCGAGATATCGGAGACCAGAGCCTCCTCTTTGGCAGGATCCTCCTCTTTCATGACAATGATTTTGGCAGGCACACGGACCTGGCTGAGATCAATTTCCGGGTACTTCTTTTTGGCGAAATAGATAGAGGCTGTGGTCTGTCCTCCATTCACTATCTGCATACCACGAAGCCAGACAATCCCGGGAGAGCCATCCGGAGCCCGTGCAAGCTTGATTTCGTCAGCCACCAGAACGATGCCGTTGTTGAACGCCATGAATCGCTCAGGCGCGACACGAAGCGTGCTCTGAATACCCGCATTAACGCCCTTGGCCTTCACGCTGAGAAATGAGCGTACGTTGGCTTCCAACAGCCTGGGACCAAACTTCTCATAGACATAACGTAGCGCCTCACCAGGAACGGCAGTCAACGCATAGTCGTATTCACCAGTCTCTCCCGGGACGAAAACACAAGGTAGAGGTGAACCTGAGACTTCATTGAAATCAACAACCAGTTCGTCTCGCGGTTTCCCTTCCGATCGATGACGGAATAGCCGCTCAATGTCCATGACCTCAAGTCGAACTGACTTTCCACCAACATCCCTGGGCTTGAAACTCTTGGATTTGGCAACCCCATCAGTAAGAACGAACACACGCACCTGCTCCAGAGTGTCGTAAATCTCCCTGATGGTAAGTGCAAGGGAGTGAGCATCGCTGGATGGGTCAAGCTTCTCGGCAAGACGTCCTGCCGCGCAAAGTTCCAAGAATCTAACGCATTGCTGAGCTGCGGTTTTCGAATCCTGGTCCGCAATCGGCGTAACCAGCTCGAAGCCATCGTAGAGACTGACAAACAGATCGAGTTGGTCTGCATCATCGGAAATGGCGTAACCACTGAGTCGGAGATTTGCGTTTCCGACCTTTCCTTGAAAATGGCAAACCACGGGTTCGAAAGTCATGCCCGCATCGACAAGGTGCTGCATGACCACTTCGCAGAAAACCAATTCTGCAAACGGGGAGCCTTCGCTCATCTGGGTGGCTATCTCGGCGCGTGTTTCGGCCAGAAAGTCATCAAGGGTCATACGGTTACTCCTAGTTGCACAAGGACATCGTCAAACTCACAGCGGAATTCTCTGGCGTGGTCCAGATTGATTTCGTAAATGGCACGAGTTACTCCAGCAGGCACGGCGCCCGATGTCAGACGGGGAAAGCCTTCTGACACCCAAAACACGCACCTTTCTTTCGGCTCGAATTTTCGAAAATATTGGCTGGCATAGGTATTGGAATAGCCTGCCACCATTAGGCGCTCTCTGAGGAAGTCTTTCGCACTGACTTCGAGACGACTCTCAAGCTCGGAAACCATTTCGGAAAGCGTCAATCCACCCTCTCCTGCTGCAAATCTGATAGCGGCAAGAAACAATGGAGAGGAGACACCATCATCAAGCTGTTCCAGCGAACCTATCTTCACAGGAAAACCTGATGAAGACATCGTTGCCTTCACCTCAACAGCCCCACGCCCAAGGAGAAAATCCTGCGGGGCATCGTCCGGACCTACCCAGCCGCTCAAGATGGTTTCGGAGGAGATACCTGCCTCGAGAAACTGCTTCATGAAATAGAGTTCTCCAGCCAGACCCAGCTCAGCCTCCGGGCTGAGAGGCCCTGAGCCTCTGGACATGAACTGCTGCCACATACGCACTCTGCACAGCATGGTTTTCAGAACAGCCACCTCGCCCTCGGGGACTGCAGCGTCCATGGCACCAACGACGTCACCGACCATTTCTGCGAAGAGCTCCAAGCTACCCGACTCTTTGCGCGAGAGTGCGATCCAGGTCATGCCATCGTGAAAAGGGTCAGCGCGAGTGACCTCAAAACCTCTCCCCTCAGGCAAACGATCCGAGGAGGCTGGGCGAACAGTAGGGAAACGGGTAAGCAACGCCTCCTCATTACCCGGGAATCGCCGGGCAGCCACGAGCTCGCAAGCTCCCACTCTAGCCACAGGAATGCCGCGCCAGCCTGCCTCCGCTCCACTTCCTGACAGTGCCTCCCAGGCGGTGACAAACTCATCAATCAATCGAGGCATACTCAGTCTCCCAAAGAAGATGATCCACCTCATATTTCACTGTCGTCGCAGACTCACTGGCAGGAAAACTGACCCCGAAACCTACTACAGGTGGCACACCTGAAGGTAACTCCGCACCCTTCGGATCAATCGGATACAAGAGCAAAAGGCCTCGTTCCGGATGAGCAGGGACACCCTCTGCCCCAAGTCCACGTACCTGACGTACCCAGACACCACCCGGGTATTTGGGTGGCTCTTTGGCGGTTTCATCAGTTCCACGCGCAGGATCCTTCGCCCGATCCTCACAGGTAAGTTTCCAAGCGGCCAGCCAGGCCTCCTCATCCAGATCGATTGCCTCATCTCGTGGGGACAGGAGTCTTCCAATGGAATAATGCTCGACTTTCGAACCCTGGTTCCGGGTAATCATGTGTTCCAAGGCGTACTTGCCGCAAAGCAAGAACGGATCTCCATCAGTCCCCTCCTTGCCACCAATCACTGCCACAGTCCATGAAACGAGCTCTCCCTTCGCAGACATTGCCTTCACGAAGTCGGCAAGTACTGCACTATTCACTTTCCTAGCTGCAGGATGCGTCAGATAGTTTGAGAAGAAATCTGCGACGTACTCCGCAGGCACGGATTCCCAGATAAATCCTTTCCATTCCTGGGTTGCAGAGCCGCGCTTCCGAACGATGCTGCCCGCCTCCGAAGGAACACCAGCCGCCTCAAGCAGCCGTTCGGTTGCAGTCAGATTACGCGCGATAATGGAGGG